>Ga0315281_10010887_pt1 | contig 12487 bp, 10 predicted proteins | sample YL17G07_0_MG_FD_204540 | JGI IMG/M metagenome (GOLD analysis project Ga0315281, IMG submission 204540) | Sediment microbial communities from Yellowstone Lake, YNP, Wyoming, USA - YL17G07_0 | ecosystem: Environmental > Aquatic > Freshwater > Lake > Sediment | place: USA: Wyoming | collected... | reverse complement strand
CGGGAATCATATTCTCGCGAGCGAGAACATCCTGGATGGCTACGGGCACATCAGCGTCCGGCATCCGCGCAACAAGGATCGCTTTCTGCTGTCGCGCTCGATCGCGCCCGAGTCGGTCGTCGCCGCGGACATCCTCGAGTACGGCCTCGACGGCGAAGCGATCGACCCGAAGGGCAAGACCTCCTACAAGGAGCGTTTCATTCACAGCGAGATCTATCGCGCGCGGCCGGACGTCAACGCCGTCGTGCACTGCCACACGCCGTCGCTCATTCCGTTCGGCGTGACGAAGAAGCCGCTGCGGCCGATGTATCACCAGAGCGCGTTTCTCGCGGCCGGCGTGCCGGTCTGGGAGATCCGCGACGCCGCCGGCATGACGAACATGCTCGTCGAGACCGTGCCGCTCGGCCGTGCGCTCGCGATCTCGCTCGCCGACAAGCCCGCCGTCCTCATGCGCGGCCACGGCGCCGTCGTCGTCGCCGACACGATTCCCAACGTCGTCGGCCGCAGCATCTACCTCGATTTGAACGCCCGCATTCAGGCGCAGGCGATCGCGCTCGGCGGGCCGATCACCGAGATCAGCGCCGAAGAAGCGCGCAAGTACGCGGCGTCGGACAACTACGCCCGGGCGTGGGAGTTGTGGAAGAAGAAGGCGAAGTAGCGCAGGAATTGGCCCGGCGCATTCGACGGCGCGAGCTGTCGGCGCGGGAGGTCATGGCGGCGCATCTCGGGTGCATTCGGGAACGCAATCCCACATTGAACGCCATCGTCGCGAAGCTGGACGATGAGAAATGTCTTGCGCTTGCGGACGAGGCCGATCGGAAGCAGGCGAGCGGCGCTGAGCTTGGTCCGCTGCACGGCCTGCCGTGGGCGTTCAAGGATCTCGAGGACGCCGTCGGATTTCCGTGGACGTCGGGGTCGCCGATCTTCAAAGACCGCATGCCGGCGACCGATTCGCCGCTCGTCGCGCTGCTGCGGCGCGCGGGCGTCATTCCGATCGGCAAGACGAACGTGCCTGAGTTCGGCATGGGCTCGCACACGTATAACAACGTCTACGGCATCACGCGGAACCCATGGGACACGACGAAGAGCGCGGGCGGATCGAGCGGCGGAGCCGGTGCGGCGCTCGCGACGGGCATGCTGCCGCTCGCCGATGGCAGCGACTACGGCGGCTCGCTGCGCAACCCGGCGAACTTCAACGGCATCGTCGCGCTTCGTCCGAGCGCAGGCATTGCTCCGGCGCTTGGCGAGCAGGAGTGGCTTGGGCTGAACGTCAAGGGGCCGATGGCGCGGACAGTTGCGGATACGGCGTTTCTGTTCGGCGTGATGCTGGGTCAGCGCGAGCCATGGCCCCTCGAGAAGGATCTCAAGGGCGTCCGCGTCGCGTGGTGTCCCGACCTCGGCGGCCTGCCGCTCGACCGGCGGGTACGCGCCGTCCTCGACAGCCGGCGACGCACGTTCGGGGATCTTGGCTGCCGCGTCGAGGACGCCGGACCGGATCTGAGGGACGCCGATGAGATTTTCCTGACGACGCGCAGGCGGCGATCGTTCATGAATCTCGGCGGCCTGCTGAGCAGCCACCGTGGCGAGATGAAGCCGGAGGCGATTGACGAGATCGAGCGAGGCGCGCGGGTGACGGACGTGGACGTCGCGAACGCGACCGCCAAGCATAAGGACCTGCTCGGGCGCGTCGACGAGTTCTTCGGGGAATATGCCTTCCTGATTTGCGCCGTGAATCAGGTGCCGCCGTTTGACGCGGAAATTGACTGGCCGCACGAGATCGAAGGCGTCAAGATGGAGCACTACTGCGCGTGGATGAAGTCGGCCTACTGGATCAGCACGACCAGGTGTCCGGCGGCGTCCGTCCCGGCCGGAAGGACACCAGAAGGGCTGCCGGTAGGATTGCAGATCGTGGGACAACACGGAAACGATCGCGGCGTCCTCGAATTGGCGTACGCTTTTGAGCAACACGGCGGCCCTGAAAGGGCCGCCCTACGTACGTAGGCCGGGCCTTTCAGGCCCGGCGACAAGGCCTTTATGAAAAAACTGGCGTTTCTCCTCATGATGTTTGGAATCGTCGGCGTGTCTGCGCAACAGCCGCCGCCGCGACCGGTCTCGGACTTCTTCAACGAGTTCACGACGGAGTGGATGCGCGCGAGTCCGAATCAGGCGGCGGCGACGCGCTATTTCTCCGGCGCGGAGCAGGACGCCTTCGAGCAGCAGATCGCGCCGGAGACGCCGGAGTTCCGCCATGCGCGGGTGGTCCTGGCGCAGAAAGGCCTGCGGCAGCTGGCGACGTTCGACCGCGCGCGCATGGGCGAGACCGATCGCGTCTCGGCCGACCTGATGCAGTGGCAGCTCAACCTGGTGGTCGAAAGCGAGAAGTACAGCGACTACTTCTTCCCGCTCGAGCAGTTCGGCGGCGCCAACGTCAACCTGCCGAACATCCTCGTCGTCAACCATCCGCTGAACACCGAGAAGGACGCCGTGCACTACGTCGTGCGGCTCCGGCAGGTGAGCACTCGCATGGACGAAGCGATCGCCGAGGCGCGCGGGCTGGCCGCGAAGAACATGATCCCGCCGCGTTTCATCGTCCGCGCGACCATCACGCAGATGCAGCAGTTCGTCGCGACGCCGCCGGCGAAGAATCCGTTCGTGACGGCCTTCGATCAGCGGCTCGCCGCGTCGAAGGCTGTCACCGACGCCAGACGCGAAGAGCTGCGCGCGCAGGCGGAGACGATCGTCGCCGCCCAGGTCTATCCCGCCTGGAAGCGGGGCATCGCGCTGTTGCAGCCGCTCGCCGGCAAGGCCACGGACGACGCGGGCGTCTGGCGATTCACGGGCGGCGCCGACGCGTACGCCTACACGCTGCGCCGCTACACGACGACCAGCCTCACCGCCGATCAGATTCACGAGATCGGATTGACGCAGGTCGCGTCGCTCGAGAAGCAGATGGAGGACGTGTTCCGGAAACTCGGCCGGACGCAGGGCACGCTCAAGGCGCGCATCGAGGCGCTGAAGAAAGAGCAGGCGTATCCGCTGACCGACGAGGGCCGCACGACGATCATGGCGGACGCCGACGCGATGCTGCGCGACGCGGAGAAGCGCGCGGCGCTGCAGTTCGACAGGACACCCAAGGCGCCCGTGGTCGCGCGTCCGTTTCCGCGGTTCCGCGAGGCCAACGCCGCGGCCAACTACACGACGCCGGCGGCCGACGGATCGCGCCCGGGCACCGTGCAGATCCCGCTGCGTCCCGAGCGCATGACGAAGTTCGGCCTGCGATCGCTCATGTATCACGAGGGCGTGCCCGGCCATCATTTCCAGATCGCGCTCGAGCTCGAGAACAACGCGCAGCCCCGGTTCCGGCGTATCCGCGCGTTCGGCGGCATCTCCGCGTTCAGCGAGGGCTGGGGACTCTACGCCGAGAAGGTCGCGGCCGAATCAGACTGGTACAAGGACGATCCGATTGGACTGCTCGGCCAGCTCGACAGCGAGCTGTTCCGCGCGCGCCGGCTCGTCGTCGACACGGGCATTCACGCGAAGCACTGGACCCGCCAGCAGGCGATCGACTACGGCATCGAAGCGAGTGAGATTGAGCGCTACGTCGTCAATCCCGGGCAGGCGTGCTCGTACATGATGGGCGAGCTGAAACTGCTCGAGCTGCGCGACAAGGCCAGGACAGCGCTCGGCGACAAGTTCAGCATCCGCGACTATCACAGCGCCGTGCTGAGCGCAGGCACGGTGCCGCTCGATCAGCTCGAGAAGATCGTCGACAGCTACTTGAAGAAAGCGGCGGTCGTCGCATCGCTCCCGAAGGGTGAGCAGGTGGTGCCCGTGTACCACGAGCCGCATCATCGTCAGCTGTTCGCGTACGGGACGACGAGGGTTCTCGAGGCGCAGGTGCCGCCGGGCGACACCTCCTGGTATCACGTGCACGCGGAGCCGGTCCTCTACATCACGCTGAGCGCATCGACGCAGCGCACGCAGAACCTCGGAGAGGACTGGGGCGGCGGCGCCGGTGGAGGACGTGGCGCCGCGCCGAACGCCGCGGCGCGGGGCGGCGCGCCCACTGCCGGACCGCCAGTCCCGGCCATCAGGGCGACAAGCACCACGAGTTATTACGACCAGCCGATTACGCACCGCATCACGAACGCCGGCGATCGACTGTTCCGGTTCATGGTCGTGACCAACGCGGCGACGGGGGATGACAGCGCCGCTGACCACGGCTTCACCGGAAAGGCCGAGCTGACCAACCGCTGGTTCCGCGCGTATCGCCTCACGCTCGCGCCGGGCGAGAAGACCGGGCCGCACAAGCACTCAACGGAATCGGTCGTTGTTCAGATTTCCAACGGGCACGGGCATGCCGTGGGGCCGATGACGTTCGAGCTGGGCGAGCAGGGCCGCTGGGCATGGTTCGACAAGGGCGCGGTGCACGAGATCGCCAACACCGGAACCGTCCCGCTCGAAGTCATCGAAGTCGACGTGCGGCGCTGACGATGACGTTCAGGCTGGAGCACGCCACCGAAAAGGATCTGCCGCTGATTCTGTCGCTCATCAAGGAGCTGGCGGAATACGAAAAGCTCTCGCACGCGGTCGTCGCGACGGAGAAGATCCTGCGCGAGACGCTGTTCGAGCGGCGCGCCGCCGAGGTCGTCATCGCCTACAGCGGAGACGAGCCGGCGGGTTTCGCGGTGTTCTTCCGGACGTTCTCGACGTTTCTCGGCGTGCCGGGCATGTATCTGGAAGATCTGTTCGTGGTGCCGAAATTCCGCAGGCAGGGACTCGGACGCCAGCTTCTCACGCACCTCGCGAGGATCGCCGACGAGCGCCGGTATGGCCGCATCGAGTGGTCGGTCCTCGACTGGAACGAGCTGGCGATCGGGTTCTACAAAGGGCTCGGCGCGGCGCCGATGGACGAATGGACGGTGTTCCGTCTGACCGGCGAGTCGCTACGGAAGCTCGCCGGTCGCGGCTAACACCTCGTCGGCGTGGCCGTCGACCTTGACGTTGTCCCAGCGCTTCGCGACTCTGCCGTCGGCGCCAATCAGATACGTCGTGCGGACGATGCCCATGAACTTCCGGCCGTAGAGCGACTTCTGCCGCCAGACGCCGTACTTGTCGGCGACCGCGTGGTCGGCGTCAGCGAGCAGCGGGAAGGTCAGGTCGAACTTCGCGGCGAATTTCTTTTTGCTCGCCTCATCCAGAATGCTGACGCCGAACACGACCGCCTTGCTGTTCTTGAACTTCGGAAGATTGTCACGAAAGTCGCACGATTCTTTCGTACAGCCAGGCGTATTGTCTTTCGGGTAAAAGTAGAGAATCACGGGACGGCCGGCGTAGTCGGAGAGGCGGTGCGGCTTGCCGGCCTGGTCGTTGAGGCTGAACGCGGGGGCTTTCTTTCCTGTGTCAATGAGCGCCATGGCCGGCATTATGACGGGATTCGGGACTCGGGCGTTGGGATTCGCGGGACTCGTGATCGCGAGCGTGTCACTGCTCGCGCAGGAGCCGACGTTCCGCGGCGCGACGCGCACGGTCGCGGTGTACGCGACGGTCGCGGGCGCGGACGGGCGGCTCGTGACCGATCTTGCGCGCGACGCGTTTTCCATTCTCGATAGCGGCCGGCGTCAGGCGCTCACGCTCTTCGCCAGCGACACCCAGCCGATCACCGTCGTCATCCTGCTCGACCGCAGCGGCAGCATGAAAGCGAACTTCTCGCTCGTGCGGCAGGCCGCCGAGCGGTTTGTCGACGTGATGCTGCCGGCGGACAAGGCGCGCATCGGCAGCTTCTCGAACCGCATTCAGATCGATCCGCGCGACTTCACGTCGAATCACGGCGAGCTGCTGCAGATTCTGCGGACGGAGCTGCAGGAAGAGGGGCCGACGCCGTTGTGGAACGCCGTCAACGTCGGCATCACGGCGCTGCTGCATCAGCAGGGACGCCGTGTCGTCCTCGTCTTCACGGACGGCGTCGACGCGCCGATGAATTTCAGCGGATCGAGCAACTCGCTCAGGGACGTCATGAAGCGCGCGGAAGAGGAAGACGTCATGGTGTATGCGATCGGACTCGTGGGATCGGATCCGAACGCCGGCGGCGGGTATCGCGGCGGACCGCGGGGCGGCGGTGGTGGTGGCGGCGGCGGGCGGCGCGGCGGATTCGGCGGCAGGGGATTCGGCGGCCGTGGAGGCGTTGGCCGGGGATTCGGCGGCGGCGGCGGGCGCCCGCCGGCTGCCGACAAACCGGACGACGGGCTGCCGAAGATCGCCGCGGCCACCGGCGGCGGATACTTCGAGCTGACGTCGACCGCCGACATGGCGGCCACGTTCGCCAGGGTCGCCGACGAACTGCATCATCAGTACGCCCTCGGATTTACGCCCGAGAAACTCGACGGGAAAATGCACGCGCTCGAGGTGAAAGTCGCGGGCGAGGGACGCGCCGTCCGAGCGAGAAAGAGCTATCTGGCCAGAGCCGCCGCAGGGGGATCCTGACGATTCCCCTCTGAGAATTGCTGAAAAACTGTGAAGTTTCGTGGTACGCTCCGCGCGACGCCTGTGGAGCGTCCCCAACTAAGGAGATTGCTGTGGCCAAGAAGAAGAAGTCAGGTCGGAAACCCAACGCCGCGTTCATGAAGCCCGTGCAGCCGGACGCCACGCTGGCGGCCGTGGTCGGATCGAAGCCGATCCCTCGGACCGAAGTGACGAAGAAGCTCTGGGGCTACATCAAGAAGAACGGGCTCCAGGACAAGAAGAACCGACGGAACATCAACGCCGACGCCGCGCTCAAGGCCGTGTTCGGCGGCAAGGCCACCGTCAACATGTTCGAGATGACGAAGCTCGTCAGCAAGCACCTCAAGTAAAAGCGGTCCGTGACATCGCGACGCGTTCTGCCGGCGCTCCTGCTGCTGTTCATCGGCAGCGGGTGCGCTGCACTCATCTACGAAATCGTCTGGTTCCAGCTGCTGCAGCTGGTGGTCGGCTCGTCAGCGATTTCACTGGGAGTGCTGCTCGGCACGTTCATGGGTGGAATGTGCCTCGGTAGTCTCGCGCTGTCGTTCTTCGTGCCGGCGCGCCAGCATCCGCTGCGGGTCTACGCGTGCCTCGAGCTGGGCATCGGGCTCATCGGGCTGCTCGCGCTCGTCGGCATGCCGCTCATCAGCAACATCTACACCTCGTGGGCCGGCTCTGGTGTCGCGGGACTCGTGTTCCGCGGCGTCATCGCCGGCATCTGTCTTCTGCCGCCCACGCTCCTCATGGGCGCCACGCTGCCCGCCATTTCGCGCTGGGTCGAAACGACGCCTGAGGGCGTCTCGTGGCTCGGCTTCTTCTACGGCGGCAACATCGCCGGCGCCGTGCTCGGCAGCGTCCTCGCGGGCTTCTATCTCCTGCGTGTGTTCGACGTGTCGATCGCGACCTACGTCGCCGTCGCGATCAACATCGCCGTCGCGCTCGGCGGCTTCGCCCTCGCCCGATTCACGACGCACAAGCCCGTCGACTCGATGGACATGGATCCAGGCGTCCGCCGCGCGTCCGGCGCGGTCAGTGTCTACATCGTCATCGCGTTGTCCGGGTTCACGGCGCTCGCCGCCGAAGTCGTGTGGACGCGCCTGCTCTCGCTGCTCTTTGGCGCGACGACGTACACGTTCTCGCTGATCCTGGCGGTGTTCCTGTTCGGTCTCGGCATCGGCAGCACGGTCGGATCCGTCATGTCGTCGCGCGTCGCGCGTCCGCGCGCCGCGCTCGGCTGGTGCCAGGTCGGGCTGTGTGTGTGCATGGCATGGACGGCCTACGTCGTCGGGCGGTCGCTGCCGTACTGGCCGATCAATCCGTCCGCGGTGGCCAATCCGTGGATCAACTTCCAGGTGGACGTCGTGCGCGCGCTCTACGCCGTGCTGCCCGCGGCCATTCTCTGGGGCGCGAGTTTCCCGCTCGCGCTGGCGTCCGTCGCAGAGCGCGGTCAGGATCCGGCGAAACTCGTCGGCGGCGTGTACGCCGCGAACACGGTCGGCGCCATCATCGGTTCGCTCGGCGCGAGCCTGCTGCTCGTCGCGTGGATCGGCTCGCTGCACACGCAGCAGGTGCTGATGGTCGTGGCCGCCGTGGCCGGCTCGATCCTGCTGCTGGCTCCGGCGACCGACGATGCGCAGAAGTCGTGGTGGCCCACCGCCGCCGCCTGCGCCGCGATCATCGTCGTCGCGCTGCTGGTGCGAAACGTTCCGGGCATTCCCAACGTGATGGTCGCGTACGGCCGGTACGCGAACATGCGCGTCAACGACTCGGCGCAGTACATCTACGTCGGCGAGGGCATGACGGCGTCGGTCGCCGTGTCGAAGCTCTCGGACGGCGTGCTCAACTATCACAACGCCGGAAAAGTGCAGGCGTCGAGCGAGCCGCAGGACATGCGCCTGCAGCGCATGCTCGGCCATATGACGACGCTCATTCCGCCCAACGCGAAGCGCGTCGTCGTCATCGGCTGCGGGGCCGGCGTCACTGCCGGCGCGGTGTCGGTCGATCCGGTGGTGACGAACCAGACGATCGCGGAGATCGAGCCGCTCGTGCCCAAAGTGGTCTCGGAGTACTTCGGCGAGCACAACTTCAACGTCGTCCGGAACCCGAAGGTCCACGTCCGTATCGACGACGCGCGGCATTACGTGATGACGTCGAAGGAAAAGTTCGACGCGATCACGTCCGACCCGCTCGACCCGTGGGTGAAGGGCGCGGCCATGCTCTACACGCGCGAGTTCTTCGACGCCGCCAGGCAGCACCTCAATCCCGGCGGCGTCGTGACGCTGTTCGTGCAGCTCTACGAGAGCAACACGGCGGCGGTCAAGAGCGAGATCGGCACGTTCTTCGAAGCGTTCCCGAACGGCATCATCTGGGGCAACACGAACAACGGGCAGGGCTACGACCTCGTGCTGCTCGGCCAGGCCGGCGACGGCCCGATCAAGATCGACGTCGACGCGATTCAGGCCAGGCTCAATCGTCCGGAGTACGCGCCCGTCGTCAAGTCGATGCGCGACATCGGGTTCAACTCGGCCGTCGACATGTTCTCGAGCTACGCCGGCCGCGCGACGGATCTGAAGGAGTGGCTGAAGGACGCGTCGATCAACCGCGACCGCAACCTGCGGCTGCAGTATCTGGCCGGCCTCGGCCTGAACCTCTACGAGAGCGGGCCGATCTACTCCGAGATCCTCCGCTACCGGAAATTCCCGGACGACCTCTTCATCGGCTCGCCCGCGACGATCAGCGCGCTCCGGGCCGGCGTCCAGCGCGGCCTCGACTTCCGCGAATAAGATCCGCAGGTAGAGTCCGCCTTCAGGCGGACCTCACCATGAACATCGCCTCATCCATCCTCGACGTCATCGGCCACACCCCGATGGTGCGGATCAACCGCATCACGCGCGGCGTCGTCGCGGCCGACGTCGTCGCCAAGATCGAAACGTTCAACCCCGGCAACTCGATCAAGGACCGCATGGCGGTGAAGATGATCGAGGACGCCGAGAAGCAGGGCCTGCTCAAGCCCGGCGGGACGATCATCGAAGGCACCTCGGGCAACACCGGCATGGGCCTGGCCATCGCGGCCGTCGTCAAGGGCTATCACTGCGTCTTCACGACCACCGACAAGCAATCCAAAGAAAAGATCGACGCGCTCAAGGCGTTCGGGGCCGAAGTGATCATCTGCCCGACCAACGTGACGCCGGAAGATCCGCGGTCGTATTACTCCGTGCGCGACAGGCTGGCGACCGAGATCCCGAACGCCTGGAAGGCGAACCAGTACGACAACCTGTCGAACACGGCGGCGAACTACGAGCAGACCGGCCCGGAGATCTGGGAGCAGACGGAGGGGAAGGTCACGCACCTCGTCGTCGGCGTCGGGACCGGCGGCACCGTCACCGGCGTCGGCCGGTACCTGAAAGAGCAGAATCCCAAGATCAAAGTCTGGGGCATCGACACGTACGGCTCGGTCTTCAAGAAGTTCAAGGAGACGGGCATCTTCGACAAGCACGAGATCTACCCGTACATCACGGAAGGCATCGGCGAAGACTTCCTGCCGAAGAACGTGGACTTCGGCGTGATCGACCACTTCGAGAAGGTCACCGACAAGGACGCCGCGCTGATGACGCGGCGCCTGGCGCGAGAGGAAGGGATCTTCGCCGGCAACTCCGCCGGTTCGTCGATGGCCGGCCTGCTGCAGCTCAAGGAGCACTTCACCAAAGACGACCTCGTCGTCGTGATCTTCCACGACCACGGCTCGCGCTATCTCGGCAAGATGTTCAACGACGACTGGATGCGCGAGAAGGGGTTCATGGAGAAGACCGGCATGACGGCGCGCGACCTCGTCGCGGCCGGTCTGTCGGGCGAGCTCTTCTCGCTCGAGTGCAACGAGCCGGTCGCGCAGGCGATTCGCGTGATGGCCGAGCACGACTTCTCGCAGATCTCGGTGACGCACGACAAGCGGCTCGTCGGCTCGCTCAACGAGGCGCACCTGTACGAGGAACTGGTGCGCGATGCGGGCATCAAGGGCCACCCCGTCGAGTCGATCATGGAGCCCGCGTTTCCGTTCGTGGACATCTCGACGCCGGTGGACCTGCTGGCGACGATGGTCACGCCGCACAACCCGGCGGTCCTCGTGCGCGACTTCAAGACCGACAAGACCTTCATCATTACCCGATCGGATTTGATCAGAGTGCTGTGAGGTTCATCGCGGTCACGCGCGGTGTGAGCGACGCAATGGACGACTGCGAGCTGACGCACGTCGCGCGGCAGCCAATCGATCTCCCCCTGGCGCGCGCGCAGCATCGCGCGTACGAGCAGGCGCTTGAAGCCGCGAGCTGCAGAATCGTTCGCATCGCCCCGGCCCCCGACCTGCCTGATTCAGTGTTTGTCGAAGACACCGCGATCGTCGTCGACGAGGTCGGCATCATCACGCGGCCGGGCGCGGCCTCCCGTCGGCCTGAGACAGCGGCCGTCGCCGACGTCCTCGGCCGGTATCGCGAGCTGAGATACATCGACGCGCCGGGAACGGTTGATGGCGGCGACGTGGTCGTCGCGGGACGGCGCGTCTTCATCGGGCGCTCCAGCCGGACGAACGATGCGGGCATCGCGCAGGTGCGCACGATCCTGGCGCCGTTCGGCTACGACGTCAGAGGCGTCGAGGTCCACGGCTGTCTGCACCTGAAGTCCGCGGTGACGATGCTGTCCGGGAATCAATTGCTCGTGAATCCCGCCTGGATAGACCGTCAGGCGTTCGAGGGCATGGAGCGTCTGGAAATCGACCCCGCCGAGCCGTATGCCGCGAATATCCTCAGCACCGGCGACGGCGTTATTTACTCCGCGGCGTTTCCCCGCACCCGCGACCGGCTCGAACGCAGCGGGCTGGAACTCAAGATTGTCGACCTCAGCGAGCTTGCAAAGGCTGAGGGTGCGCTGACGTGTTGCAGTCTAGTATTGACGTCCGGCTGAAGCCGGACGCGACGTACCAGACGCTCCGTGAAGGAGGCCCGATGAAGTTCGTGCGCGCACCCAGGGCAACCACGCCCATTCGGTATGGCGCGACTTCGCCGGGGACTTCGGGCGCGACGTGCTTCGCGAGCATCTCCGCAACGTCGCGCACTGAAGTGCAGGGCGTGACGTGTTGGTGGCGCGCGAGCGGGCCGATACTTCAGCAGACTTTCCAACTCAGAGACTGCATCGGTGCTGCTCGCGCACGGGGCTACAGACAAGGGCCGAGTCAGGCCCGTTAACGAAGACTGCTGGGCGTTCGAGGCCTCGCGCGGACTGTGCGTCGTCGCCGACGGCATGGGCGGGCACAGGGCCGGCGAAGTGGCCGCCCGCATCGCCGTGGAGACGATTGTCGCCGTCATGACCGGCCGCGGGCCCGGGGACGACATCGCCGAGTGGCCCTTCGGGTTCGACCCATCCTTATCTACTGCGGGCAACAGGCTGCGGACGGCCGTTCAGCTTGCCCACATGCACATCCTGGAAGCCGCGGTCACCTCCGATCAATACGCGGGCATGGGGACGACCATCGTCGCGTCGATGCTGGAGGGCGACCGCCTGTCGGTCGCGCATGCCGGCGACAGCCGGCTCTACGTGCTGGCCGGGGACCGGCTGCGTCAGGTCACGCGTGACGATTCGTGGATGGCGAGCATGCTGGCGCAGGATCCGGCGGCCGATCGCGGGCACTACGAGCGGCATCCGATGCGCAACGCGTTGACGAACGTCGTCGGCGCCAGGCGCCGGGCGGACGTGCACGTGATCGAAGAATCGCTTACGGGCGGTGAGCTGCTGGTGCTCACGACGGACGGCGTCCACGGCGTACTGGACGACGAACGGCTGGAACAGCTGCTGCTGGATGCGAATGACGTGCGGGAGATGGCGGAGAAGCTCGTGGCCACCGCGCTCGCGCGCGGCAGCCACGACAATTGCACCGCGCTCGTCGCGCGGTATCTTCCTGAGTAGGGCGGGCCGTTCAGGCCCGCCGGACCGGCGACCC
>Ga0315281_10010885_pt1 | contig 12488 bp, 11 predicted proteins | sample YL17G07_0_MG_FD_204540 | JGI IMG/M metagenome (GOLD analysis project Ga0315281, IMG submission 204540) | Sediment microbial communities from Yellowstone Lake, YNP, Wyoming, USA - YL17G07_0 | ecosystem: Environmental > Aquatic > Freshwater > Lake > Sediment | place: USA: Wyoming | collected... | reverse complement strand
CGAACGCTTCTTGACCGCGACCTGCTGCTGAATGACGAGCTTCTGCCCGACGGCAAGCCGGCCGATCTGGTTCCAGCGCCTCAGGTCATCGATCGAGACGCGGTGGCGCTGGGCGATCGCCGGCAAAGTGTCGCCCTTTTTCACCGTGTGGATCAATTTTCTCGTGCGCGGTTCCGGCGGTGGCTGGAATACGGCGGGCAGCGGCTCGCTCGCCGCGCCGCTGCCCTTTACCGGCACCAGAATCTGCTGCCCGGGCCCGATCTTCGATCGCGGGCCTATCCCATTCACCTGTTTGAGGCGCGCTATCGCAATTCCATGCAGCGCGGCCACGCGTTCGAGTTTCTCGCCTGCCTTCAGAATGTAGGTCTGCCACGAGCTGAGCGGCTTGTCGTGGTTTTCCAGGTTCGCCCTGAATATGCCGGCGTGTTCGGCGGGCAGCACCAGGGTCTGCGACTGCGCAGCCGTGATCACCGGACGGTTGTAGGCGGGGTTGAGCGCGATCAGTTCCTCGACGGGCATTTCCGCGAGCTTTGCGGCCGTGCGTATGTCGATGTCCTGCGTCTTCTCGACGGTCACGAAATAGGGTTCATTCGGAATCGGATCGAGGTCGATCCCGAACGCCGCCGGGTTTGCGACGATGTTCTTGAGCGCCTGAAGTTTCGGGACGTAGAAGCGCGTTTCCGCGGGCATCGTCAGGCTCAGGTAGTCCGAGGGCAGGCGGCGCGCCTTGTTCTTTTCGATCGCCCGCGCCACCGCATTCTCGCCCCAGTTGTAGGAGGCGAGCGCAAGGTGCCAGTCGCCATGCATGTCGTAGAGAAACTGCAGGTAGTCGAGCGCCGCAGTGGTCGAGGCGACGATGTCGCGGCGCGCGTCGTACCACCAGTTCTGCTGCAGATTGTAGTTCTTGCCGGTGGAGGGGATGAACTGCCACAGGCCCGAGGCCTTGGCGCGCGAATAGGCCATCGGGTTGAATGCCGATTCGACCATGGGCAGCAGCGCCAGTTCGGTGGGCATGCCGCGGCGCTCAAGTTCCTCGACGATGTGGTACAGGTAGCGGCGGCTGCGTTGCAGCATGATCTTGATGGCGCTCGGGCGGCTCGCGTACCAGATCTGGCGGTCGAGCACGATGGGGCTCGAGAGGTTCGGCATGCCGAAGCCGTTGCGGATGCGCTCCCACAGGTCATCAGGCGAGGCCGTGAGGTCGATGGTGCGCGCGATCGGCAACGGATCGCGCATTTCACGAACCTCGTCGAGGCCGGCGGATTCCAGCGGGGGCAGGCGCACTGCAGGGTTGGACAGGGGTGAGGGTGCAGGTGCGGCGCTCTGCGGCGCAGAGGCGAGGACCGGCGGGGGTGCGGCTGCGGCGGACCGCACCTGCGCCGCGGCCCGCGCGTCGGGCGGACCCGGAACCACTGTCGCGACCGAACATCCGGCGAGCAGGGCCGCAGTGAGCAGCAGCGCCGCGTGTCGCTCAGGAAAATTTATCACTATATCGATTAGCCCAATGTATGCGCTACGCGCGATTCGGCGCGTCTCGCGGCTTTCGCGTAGCGCTGCAGAGTTTCCGTGATCGGCATCAAACTCATCACATTCCAAAGCTGGTCCAATTCTAGCCTGAATGCTACAGTTTCCGTTACGGCCGGTGTGCGGTTCCAATCAGGGAGGGAAATCATGCAAGGCTATCGATTTACCGCAATTCTGCGCACGGCGTTGACATTGGCCGTGCTCGCTTTTCTCGCATCGCCGACCTTGGCGCAGCAGCCCGGCAAGACACCTGTGAAGAAGGCGGCCTTCGACGCATCGGCCTGCTACGGCTGCCATGCGCCCATCAAGGCGCTGCATGCCGACAACAAGCACAAGGGCGTGGCCTGCACCAGCTGCCACGAGGGCATCGACAAGCACCTGGGCGACCCGAAGGCACGGCCATCGACCAGGATGGAGCCCCAGGCATGCGGCACCTGCCACCAGAAGCAGTTCGAAACGCTGTACAACATGAACTGGAACAAGAACGCGCGCTCCGAGAAATCGCAGGCGGCCGGTCCCTCGCCGAACCCGGCCTGGGACAAGCTGATGATGGGGCACGGCTTCACGCGCGAGCACAATGTGCCGCGCTCGCATGCCTACATGCTGCTGGATCAATACGTGGTCGACCGTGCCTTCGGTGGCCGTTTTGTGCCCAGGGATGGATGGCGCTACCTCGCGCGCAACGGCGGTGCCTTCAATGTCAACGACATGGTCACTGACCTGTATCCCGACAACAGCGACCACAAGCCGTTCAAGCCGGGCACGGCCGCTGCCGTCAACCCGGTGTGCCTGAACTGCAAGACGCAGGACCATATCCTGGATTGGGCGTACATGGGCGACCCGGCGCCGAGCGCGAAGTGGAGCCGGTCGTCCAAGGTGGTGGAAATGGCGCGCGAGATGAAGAATGCGCTCAACTGCCATATCTGCCACGATCCGCACGCCGCCAGGCCGCGCATCGTGCGCGACGCGCTGATCCAGGCGCTGACCCGGCCGGAGAAGGACACGCTGTGGCACAAGGACGATCGCGGCGCCAAGCTCGACGTCATCGACATGGGCGTGCGCGGCCACACGCGCAAGATTGCGTTGCTCGACCGCTACGACACCAAGCTGCAGTGCGGCCAGTGCCACGTCGAGTACAACTGCAACCCGGGCACCGACCCAACCACCGGCCAGCCGATCGGGATGGCCGACCAGCGCACCAACCACTTCCCGTTCAAGGACGTGAACCAGATCGCCAAGCATTACACCGATCTCAAGTTCCGCGACTTCAAACACGGGATTACCGGTGCTTTGCTCTGGAAGGCGCAGCACCCGGACGTCGAAAACTTCTACAACTCCAAACATCAGAAGGCCGGCGTCGAATGCCATCAGTGCCACATGCCGAAGATGAAGGATCCGAAGACCGGCAAGACCTATACCTCGCACTGGCAGACCAGCCCGCGCAATTACATCAAGGAGACCTGCCTGACCTGCCATAGCGACTGGAAGGCGAAGCAGGCGGTCTACGTGATGGATTCGCTCAATGCGCGGTTTCAGGGCAAGGTGCGCAAGGCCGAGTTCTGGCTCACGCGACTGGTGGACAAGTTCGAGGAAGCCAAGGCCGCCGGCGTCGCCGAGTCGGCGTTGAATCCCGTGCGCGACAAGCACTATGAAGCGGACGTGCATTGGGAATGGTGGACAGCCTCCAACGGCGCGGGGTTCCACAATTCCGAGGCCGCGACCGATTCGCTCAACAAGTCGATGAGCATCTCGCAGGAGGGCATCAAGATGCTCGAGGATGCGATGGCGGCGAGGCGCGCGCCGGCTAAGACTTCGGCTGCTCCGGCGCCGGCAGTCACGGTGGCCGAGCGGAAATAGCAGTCACCGCGACTGTGTTGCTGCACATGCGGCGCGCGCCCTGGCTTGCGGCGGCGGCCGTGCTTGGGCTCGCCGCGGCGGCTTTCCTGTGGCGAGGCGAAGAGAAGGACGTTGCCGCCGAGCTGGAGGCCGTGCTGTCAGCCGCCGAATCGCGCCCGCGCAGCGCCGATCCGGAAGCCTATGTGCGCAGGCTGCGCGAGCATCTCGAGCGAGCGCCCGGCGATGCGCGCGCCTGGGTGCTGTACGCGCGCGGGCAGACCGAACTGGACCGGTACAGCGAAGCCGCGGCGGGATACGAAAAGGCCTTGGCGCTGGCGCACAAGGTGGCCAAGGACCCGGCCGTCTGGTGCGAATACGCCGATGCGCTTGCGATGACGCAGGGCGGCAAGCTCGCCGGCAGGCCACGCGAACTCATCGATCGCGCGCTTGCGCTGGATCTCCATCATCCCAAGGGGCTGGAGATGGCGGGAAGCGCGGAGTACGAGCAGGGCCGCTACACGGAGGCGCTAGGCTACTGGCGGCCGCTGCTGACTAAGCTGGAGCCGGGATCGCAAATGCACCGCGAGCTTGCCGCGGCCATCGAGCGGACGGAGCGTCTTTCCGCAGCGACGCCCGCGCCGGCGGAGAAACCCCGGAACTGAGCGGTGGGGCGGGCTCTGCCGCAGGGCCGCACACGCTCGCTCTCCTGGATTCACGGCTGTTCCAGTCATTCTGAAACTGCCCTTAGGTCACGACATGTTCGATTGCAGGTAATTCTCGAGACCGATTTTTTCTATCAGTTCGAGTTGCGTCTCCAGCCAATCGATATGCCCCTCTTCGGACTCGATGATGGACTCAAACAGGTCGCGGCTGACGTAGTCGCCGATTTCCTCGCAATAGGCAATCGCCTTTTTCAAATCGGGATGGCCGGTCAACTCCAGTTTCAGGTCGCATGACAGCATGTCTTTGGTCGACTCGCCGACCAGCAGCTTGTTCAACTGGATAATGGGACGGCCCTCGAGGAACAGGATCCTCTCCATCAGCTTGTCGGCATGCTTCATTTCGTCGATCGACTCCTTGTGCTCGTGAGCCGCGAGCTTTTCCAGTCCCCAGTTCTTGAACATCTTGGCATGCAGGAAATACTGGTTGATCGCCGTCAGTTCATTGGCCAGTACCACGTTCAGATGCTGAATGACTTTCTTCTCGCCTTTCATGTGCCCTCCGGTACGCGATTCGCACTACTAGCTTAGCAGCTAAGCGCGCGGGCAAGGCCGTCATTCGGGTCTGACGCCGGCCGCTTTCACCAATGGCCACCATTTCTCGATCTCGGCCTTGTGGTGCGCGCCGAGCGCCTCCGGGGTCTGCTGTTCACGCGGCGGAATGTCCTGGCCGAGATCGCCGAGCCGCTGGCGCGTCGCCGGATCGGCCAGCGCGGCCACGACGGCGGCATTCAGCCGCGCCACGATCTCCCGCGGCGTGCCGCGGGGCGCCCAGATTCCATACCAGACGCCGATGTATAGCCCGGGCAGGCCCGCCTCATCCACGGTCGGAATGTCCGGCGCGGCGACCAGCCGAGCCTTCGAAGTCACCGCGTAGGCCCTGATCTTGCCGCCCTTCAGTTGGGGAATGGAGTTCGAGGCCTGATCGAACATCAGCTCGATGCGACCGCCGACGAGGTCCTGCATCGCCGGGCCCGTGCCGCGATAGGGGACGTACTGGAATTTGGCGCCCGTGGCGCTCTGGAAGTAGATGCCGCCCACGTGCGATGCGGAGCCCGCGCCCGCCGTTCCTGCGGAAGCCTTGTCGGGATTCACGTTCAGCCACGCGATGAGTTCCTTCAGGTCCTTTGCCGGAAAAGAGGCATTGGCGACGATCAGCAGCGGATTGGTGGCGATCATCGCGATCGGTTCCAGATCGCGCAGCAGATCGTACTGCAACGGGTACACCGCGCCGTTGATGACGTGCGTGCTCCAGTGCCCGATGCTAAGCGTGTAACCGTCGGGTGTCGCGCGGGCCACGCGGCCCACGCCGAAGGTGCCCGAGGCGCCGACAGTGTTTTCTATGATCACCGTCTGGCCGAGCGTCCTGCCCATGGGTGCAGCCACGATGCGCGCAATGGTGTCCACGGGCCCTCCCGCGGCAAACGGCACGACCATCGTGATTGGTTTCAATGGGTAGCTCTGAGCCACTGCAGTCATGATGCCGGCCAGATTGGCGAAGAGCACGATCGCAATATTCAACGTTCTCATCTGTGGTCCCTTCCTTAGCTTGACGAGCCGGCCGTCAAAACGTGTTTTTCCATTCCCGGATTGTGGTGAACACATCAACGGGATCGGTCAAGGCAGCGCCACGATGACGGCCTGCGGACTGCACCACTTCGGGCTCGCTGCAGCGCAGGAAAGGGTTGGTTGCCTTTTCCCGGACGATGGTGCTGGGAACGGTCGGGCGGTTTTCCTCGCGCGTTCGCGTGTCGGTGCGCTCGCGCTCGGCAAGCGCCGCATTGCCGGGCTCCACCGTCCGGGCGAAGCGGATATTGGCCAGCGTGTATTCGTGGCCGCAGTACACCTGGGTATCATCCGGCAGCGCGGCAAGTTTCTGCAGCGACGCGTGCAGTTGCGCAGGCGTGCCCTCGAACACGCGGCCGCAGCCGCCTGCAAACAGCGTGTCGCCACAGAACACCATCTTTGAACCATAATACGCAATGTGCGCGCGCGTGTGACCGGGAATGTCCAACACCTCGAACTCGACGCCGAATTCCGGGATCGCGACGCGGTCGCCGCCGGCAACCGGATGGGTGAGCGTGGAAATGGGCTCATTCTTCGGCCCATACACCGGAATATCGCGGCCGTGCATGAGAACGAGTTCGGCGACGCCGCCGACGTGGTCGGCGTGATGGTGAGTGGCGAGGATGGCAACCAGTTCCAGCCGTTCGCGCGCAAGATAATCGAGCACCGGCCGGGCGTCGCCGGGATCGACGATCGCGGCTCGGCGGCCGTCGTGCAGCGCCCAGATGTAGTTGTCCTTGAACGCGGGGATGGGTACGACTTGAATATGATTCTGCTCGGACATTTGGCGATTATAGGCGATGCTACCGGCGACCCTGTCTGACTGGTTTGCCACTCCGGGCGGGCGCCATGTGCTCGGCTGGGAGATGGCCCAATTCGACAGCGCAGTCGACGACGTGTTCGGCTTCAACGCCGTGCAGGTCGGGCTGCCGCGGATCGACTTCCTGCGTGAAAACCGCATTGCCTTCAAGGCGCGTGCGGGGCTGGAGCCGGGCGGATCACTTCAGGCCGAGCCCTGGAAGCTGCCGCTCGCCTCGCAGAGCGTCGACCTGATCGTGCTGCCGCACGTGCTCGAATTCAGCCCGCACGCGCACCACGTACTGCGCGAGGCCGAGCGGGTACTGATGCCCGAGGGCTCGATCGTCATTTCGGGCTTCAATCCGCTGTCGCTGTGGGGCGCAAAGCGTGCCGTCAAGCGCCGCAGTGCCGAGTACCCCTGGTGCGGCAAGTTCATCGGGCTGCTGCGCCTGAAGGACTGGCTCGCATTGCTCGGGTTCGAACTGAATGGCGGGCGCTTCGGCTGCTATGTGCCGCCGTTTACACAGGCGCGGTGGCTGGAGCGATTCGCGTTCATGGAACGCGCGGGAGACCGCTGGTGGCCGATTGCGGGCGGGGTCTACGTGGTGCGCGCGATCAAGCGCTCCGTGGGCATGCGCCTGGTCATGCCGTCCTGGCGCGAGCGGCCGGCAAAGCAGGCGGCGCTGATCCAGGTGGCGCGCAAGGACAATGTCATTCACGTGCGCCGCAATTATGACCGCCAGCCACAGCGCCGATAACACGGTGCTCGTCTTCGCCGACGGCGCCTGCAAGGGGAATCCGGGTCCTGGCGGCTGGGGCGCAATTCTGCGCACCGGCCCGCACGAGAAGGAAATCTGCGGCGGCGAACGCCAGACGACCAATAACCGGATGGAACTCACCGCGGTGATCCGCGCGCTGGAGTCGCTCAAGCGGCACTGCAACGTGAAGGTCTATACGGACTCGCAGTACGTGCAGAAGGGCATCAGCGAGTGGTTGCCGCAATGGAAGCGACGCGGCTGGCGCACCGCGGGGAAGAAGCCGGTAAAGAACGAGGATCTGTGGCGCGAGCTCGACGAGCTGGCGCAAAAGCACAAGGTCGAATGGCACTGGGTGCGGGGCCACGCCGGCCATGCGGAGAACGAGCGCGCCGATGCGCTCGCCAACCGCGGCGTTCAGGGTGCGTCCGGTTAGCCGGTTGTGATCGAGTCACTTGCGAGCCAAGTGTTGACAAACATGGCGGAGAGCGGGTTTATTTAGGTCTCCCAATCTTGCGCGGTTGCGCAGTTGCGACCGCGCAAGATTGGGAGAAACAGGATGGCAAGGTGAGCGAAGCTGTTTGGTTCCGGCTTTGCCGTTTTAGGAAGGCTGATGCGGCGAATCGTGCTCGATACCGAAACGACGGGGCTGAACGCGAGGCTCGGGGACCGCATCATCGAACTCGGCTGCATCGAGATCATGGACCGGCGCCCGACCGGCAACCACTTCCATCGTTACGTCAACCCGGAGCGCGAGAGCGAGGAGGGCGCCCTGAACGTCCACGGCATCACCAGCGAGTTCCTGCAGGACAAGCCCAAGTTCCGCGAGATCAGCTCAGAATTCCTGGATTACGTGCGCGGCGCGGAACTCGTTATCCATAACGCCGCCTTCGACGTCGAATTCCTGAACCAGGAGCTTGCGCTGCTCGAGCTGCCGCCGATCGAACAGCACTGCGCCGCGATCGTCGATACGCTGAAGCTCGCCAAGGGGCTGCATCCGGGCAAGAGGAATTCACTCGATGCCTTGTGCGAGCGCTACCAGGTCGATCACTCCCACCGCACCCTGCACGGGGCACTCCTCGATGCGGAACTGCTCGCCGAGGTCTACCTGGCGATGACCCGCGGACAGGAGAGCCTTGGGATCGAACTCGAACTGCCCGGCCCGCCGCGAAACGAGGCCGGCGGGAGCGAAGCGTTCGAGCGGCTGCCGCTGCCCGTGCTCGCCGCCTCGAAAGACGAGCTTGCGGCGCACGCCAAGATGCTCGAGCGCATCGAGGCCGAAAGCAAGGGCGGCTGCCTCTGGTTACGGGGGATACAGCCGCAGGCGACGCCGGCAAAACCCGCTGGCGGCTCCCGGAAAGCCTGAATTGTTGCGAGAATAGCTGTCCGCATTGCCCGGAAAGGCGCCATGGCCGAGTCTGCAACAGAGCGTCCCTACGAAGTTGATCTGGATCGCAGTCCGGCGAACTACGCCCCGCTGACGCCTCTCGGCTTCATCGAGCGCGCAGCGCAGGTGCATCCGCAGCGGCTCGCAGTCGTGCACGGGGCACGCCGCTTTACCTGGGAGGAAACCTACGCGCGTTGCCGCCGGCTCGCCTCGGCGCTGGCGCGGCGCGGCATCGGCGCGGGCGACACGGTCGCGGTCATGCTCTCGAACACACCGGAAATGGTCGAGTGTCATTTTGGCGTGCCGATGACCGGCGCCGTGCTGAATACCCTCAATACCCGGCTCGACGCCGAGGCCATTGCCTTCATGCTCGATCACGGCGGAGCGAAGCTGCTGATCGCCGACCGCGAGTTTTCCGACACCGTCGCACGCGCGCTCGGGCAACTCAAGCGTGCGCCGGCCGTCATCGGGGTTGACGACAGGGAATACGCCGGCCCGGGCATGCGGCTCGGCGAGTGCGACTACGAGGCGTTTCTCGCCGGGGGCGATCCCGAATACGTCTGGGTGCCGCCGGCGGACGAATGGAACGCCATTTCGCTCAATTACACTTCCGGCACGACTGGCAATCCCAAGGGCGTGGTCTACCATCACCGCGGTGCTTATCTGAACGGGGTGGGCAATATCCTCACCTGGGGCATGCCGCAGCACGCTGTGTACCTGTGGACCCTGCCCATGTTCCACTGCAACGGCTGGTGTTTCCCCTGGACCATGGCGGCGAACGCCGGCACCAACGTGTGCCTGCGCAGAGTGGACGCGGCGCTGATTTTCGGCCTGATCAGGGAGCACAGGGTCACGCACTATTGCGGTGCGCCGATCGTGCATACCACGCTCGTCAATGCCGATCCAAAGCTTCGCGAGGGCATCAGCCACAAAGTATCGGCCATGGTGGCGGGTGCTGCGCCGCCGGCAGCGATGATCGAGGGCATGGAGAAGATCGGTTTCGACCTCACGCACGTCTACGGCCTCACGGAGACCTACGGACCGGCGACCGTGTGCGCCAAGCACGACGAATGGCGCGACCTGGATATCACCCACCGCGCCGAGCGCAACGGCCGCCAGGGAGTGCGCTACCTAGTCGAAGAGGGGTTGACGGTGCTGGATCCGCAGACCATGAAGCCCGTGCCCAGGGATGGCCAGACGATGGGCGAGATCATGTTCCGCGGCAACATCACCATGAAGGGATACCTGAAGAACCCCAAGGCGACGCAGGAAGCGTTTGCGGGCGGCTGGTTCCATTCCGGCGACCTCGCGGTGATGCAGCCCGACGGCTATATCAAGATCAAGGACCGCTCGAAGGACATCATCATCTCGGGCGGCGAGAACATCTCGTCGCTGGAGGTCGAGGACGTGATCTACCGGCACCCGGCGGTTCTTGCGGCTGCGGTGGTTGCAAGGCCGGACCCGAAGTGGGGCGAGACGCCCTGCGCATTCGTCGAGCTCAAAGAGGGGGCGCAGGTGAGCGGGCAGGAAATCGTCGAGCACTGCAGGGCGAGCCTGGCGCGCTTCAAGGTGCCGCGGCACGTGGTGTTCGGGCCGATCCCGAAGACCTCGACCGGCAAGATCCAGAAGTTCATGCTGCGGCAGCAGGCGCTGTCGGCGAAAGCGGTCGAATAGTACAGGAGACGGATATGAATGCGCATATCGAAGCCCCGGTGGAGCAAGCGCTCATACTGCGCGAGGACAAAGGCGGGATCGCCACGCTGATGCTGAACCGTCCTGCGCAGTTCAACGCCATCAATGGCGCCATGCTCGCCGAGATGCAACGCGTCCTGGACGAGATCGCCAGGGACTCATCGGTCCGCGTCGTGGTCATAGGTGGGGCGGGCAAGGCGTTCTGCCCGGGGCACGACCTCAAGGAGATGCTGGCCAATTCGACCGAGGAGTTCATCGGTGACCTGTTCCGCCGCTGCTGCAACATGATGATGACGATCCAGCGCATCCCTCAGCCGGTGATCGCGCGGGTGCACGGCATTGCCACCGCCGCAGGCTGCCAAATCGTCGCCGGCTGCGATCTCGCGGTGGCCTCGATCGACGCCAGATTCGCCACTTCCGGCATCAATTTCGGTCTGTTCTGCGCCACGCCGGGCGTCCCCGTGTCGCGCAACCTGCCGCGCAAGCGGTCCTTCGAAATGCTGATTACCGGCGAATTCGTCGATGCACAGACCGCCATGGCCTGGGGGCTGCTGAACCGTGTGGTCCCGCTGGAGCAGCTCGATGCCGAGGTGGACAAGCTGGCCCAGACGATTCTCGCCAAGCCCTCGGCCGTGATTTCCCTGGGCAAACGGGTCTTCTACCAGCAGATTGAAAAGACCATGGAAGAAGCCTACAAGATCGCCAGCGTCGCCATTACGCAGAACATGCTGGCCGAAGATGCCCAGGAAGGCGTCGGCGCGTTCATCCAGAAACGCGCGCCGAAGTGGAACGCCTGACGCCGGCCCGATCCTTCAGCGCCAAGCCGGCGCGCGCTTGTCAAGGAATGCCCGGATTCCTTCGGTGAAGTTTGGGGAATCCGCCAGTTTGACCGCTTCCTCAAACTCGACCGCAAGGCCCTCGTCGAAGGACATCGCGCCGCCGATCGTAACGCAGCGCCGTATGGAAGCCAGTGCGTTCGCCGGTTTCGCGGCGAGTCTGCGCGCAAAAGCCGATACCTCTTCTCGCAGTCGCTCCGGCGTCACCACGAAATCCACCAGACCAAGTTCCAGCGCCTCGTTCGCGGGCAGCAGCCGGCCCTCGTAGAGGAAGCGCAATGCCCGCGGGCGGCCGATCAGCCGCGCCAAGGCCTGCGTAGCGCCGATGGGCGGGACAAATGCGATGTTCACTTCCGGCTGGCCGATGCGCGCATCGGCGGCAGCGAAGCGCAGATCGCAGTGCCATGTGATCTCGAGTCCCCCACCCACCGCAATACCGTTGATGGCGGCAAGCAGCGGCTTTGGCGAGGATCGAATGATGTGCACGATCTCGTGGCAGATTCCGACCCACTCACGCATTTCGGTGCCGCGCAGGTTCTCGAATACCCGCAGATCGGCGCCGGTGTTGAAATGTTTCTCCAGTGCGCTGGCGATTACGATAACCCGCACTGACGGATCTTCGATCAGGGTCGTGAGCGCCGAGGGGACCCCGCGCAGCATGTCCCAATCGAACGCATTGACGGGTGGCCGGTTGTATTCGAGCCACCCGATCCGATCGTCAACATAGACCCGCAGATTGCGAAGCTGCCCCTGGTTCATATTTGTCCTCCCTGCCTACGCGCTGGTGCCGGGCGGCGTAATATTCACCAACTGTATTGCGGCAGCGCTACGGGCAGGCGGCGTGTCATTGCGTTCCCGGAGACCATACAGGATAATTTGTCCGTTTTCGAGGGGCGCCACGAAGTCCACGAACCACACCGAATGCCCGACGACTATATCATCGAAACCCGCAACCTGACCATGGAGTTCAAGGGGTTCGTCGCGGTGAGCGACGTCAATCTCAAGGTCAGGCGCGGGCACATTCATGCCCTCATCGGCCCCAACGGCGCCGGCAAGACGACCTGTTTCAATCTGCTCACGAATTTCCTCGTGCCGACCCACGGACATATTGTTTACAACGGCCGCGATATCACCGGATCGAGTCCTGCCGCGATTGCGCGCATGGGGATGGTGCGCTCGTTCCAGATTTCGGCGGTCTTCCCGCACCTGACGGTTCTGGAAAACGTGCGCGTCGCCTTGCAGCGCAAGCGCGGCAACTCGTTCGACTTCTGGCGTTCGGCGCGGGTGCTGGACGAGTCGAACGCCCGGGCGCGGGAATTGATCGACGCCGTGGGGCTCTCGGCGTTCGAGGCCACGGTCGCCGTCGAGCTTCCCT
>Ga0315281_10010883_pt1 | contig 12489 bp, 2 predicted proteins | sample YL17G07_0_MG_FD_204540 | JGI IMG/M metagenome (GOLD analysis project Ga0315281, IMG submission 204540) | Sediment microbial communities from Yellowstone Lake, YNP, Wyoming, USA - YL17G07_0 | ecosystem: Environmental > Aquatic > Freshwater > Lake > Sediment | place: USA: Wyoming | collected... | reverse complement strand
GCAATGCGGACAACGACGACCTGGATATATGGGTGGCAGAGCCGATTAAAGGATAGAGAAAATGCGGAATGAAAATCGTAATTCCGCATTCCGCAATCTACATTCCCAATTCGCCTTGACCTATATAGAAGCAAAAGATATAATAACATAAAAACATAAATCAGTAGTGATGAGACCTGAAATATGGGCAGTTGCCCTGATTTTAGTTTTTGCCGTCGCTGCCACAGTTGCAAATGCGGAGTCGGTGACAGAGTTCCAGCTTACAGGTTACGTGTACGAGTTGGGGTATACCCCGAACACCCCTGTTGCAGGCGCCAACATCAGCGCAAATGTTACATTTAACACAGGCGGCTCTGATTTTTATATTGTGACAAATACAACCACCAACAGCAGCAATGGGTACTGGAGTATCGACTACAACGGGAGCGTTAAGAACGGAAGCGACTCTACGATAGCGGCGTGGTACGGAAACAGTAACGACATAAACACGGTAACCCTGTATTATACAGACACCAGAGTTTACTCCACCGGTGAGTTCTATGTGGACACACTCCCCCCTTCCGTTGTGAGCGGGATGCCATGGGGTTATGCGAATGCACTTTCACCGTATATATATGTAGTTCTTCGCGACTACGGCTCTGACCTGCAAAACTGCGGAACTGCAAACATGAACGTAAACGGGAGCGATGTTACACCGAGTCTCACGTGGTGGCCACAGCCTGGAAATTCTTACAGGTTGGGATACACCCCATCGGTTCCTTTTGCTGAGGGATATACAGTCAATGTCAGCGTAGGCGCAACTGACTGCCTGGGGCTCTCAATGCCCGTTTACAACTGGTCATTTGCGATAGATACCGTTTTACCCGTTACGGGTATAACGCCCAATGCTACATGGTATGCTTATGATTTCGATGTTGCGCTAAGTGATTCGGATACAGGTGGAGGAGGGCTCTCTACCTGCTATTATAGAATCCTGAGCAACGGCGTGCAGACATACCCGGCATCTGGATTTGCCGCCAGAATCTGCAATTCCATTCTAAACGTAACGGTAGGTGACGGAAAGGAATGTCATGATATGGGAGAAAACCAATGCGAAATAGAGGCGTATGCAACAGATGGCGCAGGAAACAGCGGCTCTCTGAATGATGCGTTTTTTAACGTTTACTGGGTGGTAACTACACCGTCTGTGGGGGGAGGAAACGACACCCAGACTGGCCCGGGCCCGCAGTCGACAGAGATTCCGGTTGTCGTCACGCCGGCGCCGGATGTAATAATAGTGACGGAGGAAAAGACTATCGAACTTATACCCGCGGATGAACCGGTAGTTTTTGAATTCCAGAAAACAGACGTGATGGCGATAGAGATTGTTGCCAAAAGCTCACTGAGCAACGTGCAAATAGGGGTTTCCAAACTCGGTTCCAAACCTGCGTACATCTCTGAGGAACCTGCCGGAGCGGTTTACGGTTATATTAAAATAAACGCAAAGAACCTCACAGACAGCGACATAGGTTCCGTAAACATAACCTTCAAGGTAGACAAAGCCTGGATAGCAAACGCGAGTCTGGATGCAGGCGACATAGTTCTGAACAGGTACAAAGCATCTGCATGGAACGCGCTGCCAACTTCAAAGTTGACGGGGGATGCAAGTAATGTATATTATTCTGCAACCTCTCCGGGTCTCTCCGTATTTGCTGTAACAGGGCAAAAAACCAAGGCGGTGTCTGCCACAGCGACCCCAACGCCCATTCCACCAGAGGATATCATACTACCGATTCTCCCGCCAGCGGAAAGGATAATACGCAACCTGCCGGAGCCTTTCAACAAACCTCCTGTCCTCGCAGCCATCGCAGGTATTGCGCTCACCTCTCTCACTGCGCTGTATTTCCTGAGAAAAATATGGGCGCAGAAGCGGTGAACATTTGACGATTATTTGTTGCCTTCGCTAGAATCTTGTGTAATCTCCGTGTCAGGCGGTCGTTTCTTTCTCCTGTACAACAGAACCGCCGCGCACAAGATGATGATGGCAACAATTGATACTAAAAGCACCGTTGTGGTCTGTCCTGACCCGTAAGTTGTTGCAGTTGGGGTCGACCCCAACGACCCCACCAATGGCCCCGACATCGTTGTTGCAGTCGGAGTTGTTGGAGTCAACCCCGCCGGTGTTGTGGAGCCCGTTGGGGTTGGGTGAGCCCCAATCTCCTTTTTTACCTCTTCCGCTGAAATTGGAAGCGAAAGATTCAGAACGTTGATGTCTGGCGATAAAACAGTAACCTCCTGGTGGAATTGCTGGCTTCCGATAACGGCAGTTACACGCATCGCATCCCCCTCCTTGAATCCTGCGAGGGACAGAAGGTAGCTACCGTCTTCTTCCGATGTCGTAGTAATGTTCTCTACACGCACCCCTGCGCCTGCTATACCCGTGCCTGACGCATCCGTGACGTACCCTATGAGCATGGGTGGCACCATAGGTGGCGGTGGATACTGGGCAGTAGCGGTAAGCAGAATCAGGATTGGGACAAAAGCAAAAATTCTCAACTCCATGTCCAGTCTACGTACGAGCCTGGGTTATTAATTCTCGCCCAGAATGACCCGCCGTCGGTGAAGTTTATGCCCTGGCACTTCAAGGGGTTTCCTGAATAGTCACTGTAGGAGCAGGTGTCGTACTGGACTGACCCCGTCGAGGTGTTCATCCTTGAGATAGAGATTAACTTGCCTGGAGGGGTACCTGCTGTTATATTTATTGAGCCGAATAGCGCATACGCAGTCGTCGCATTCCTGACACCTAAAATGTTCGCGCCGTCGTAAAGTCTTGCAGTCACCGATGGCATATCTGTCGACCCTCCCAACTTTGCCGTGATTATCTTATATTGGTCCTTTACCCAGATTCCGCTTGAGTAGTCGATTGACCATTTGCAGCTGTTGACGCACGCCATAGCCGTGCAGCCCAGACATGTTTTGAAGCAGGAGCCTGTCTCCTGTTTGTTGCAACCCGGTTTTGCCGCGCCTTCAGCGGATGACGGCGGGAGCCACTTGCTCATAGTGCTATTCGCATATGTCCCTGAGCCTATACTGAGCGATAGTTCACTCTGATACTCGCTGGCTGTGGGGGCGCTCCACTGATAGACGGGCGGAGCAAACATCGTGTAAGTATTTACAGCCGTGGGGAGATAGGGTGTGGAGTTACTCCATACCAATTCGACTGTTTTATAGGTATTGGCATGCGTGGTTCTCGAAACTACCTTTGTGTTTCCCGTACCGTTACTATCGGTTATATAAACCGTATATACGAGATTGCCAGACGTATTCTGCGGTATTGTGTTGCACCAGAAGATATCTCCTGTTTTGTACACCGTAGTACAGTTGGTTCCGTTTATAGATATAGTAGCGTTGAGGGGGGAGATGTCGGTTGCGCTGACGAAGACCGTTTGTGTTCTGCCGATTTGTATCTCGCCCGGGTAATCTATGATGTCCACGTATTTCGCCGACGGTGTCCTGTCCCCTATATTGTCGGTTGGAGGCGTTCCGTTTTCGTATATAATCGTTTTCGTTCCACTGGTGTTCGTTATCTTAACGTTGTCGAGCAGGATTGTGTAATTACCCGCCGTACCTCCTTCGTGTGCAATCATAAAGTTCGTGAGGTATCCGCCAGACTTGTTGCCGATGGAGAATATGCGGTGGTACCAGGTCTGATTGGCATAACTGCTCAGGTCAGTTGCCGGGGTTATGTTTGTATTATTCTGGTCGCGCCAGCCTGTGTTTTTCATCCTGCCAGTGCCGTTTATCACGGCGTCCAATCCGCCCTTAATCTGCGTCTGCGGTCCGTTGATGTAGATGTCGTATTCCAAATAATCGCCGCTTACTATCGTGTAGTTCGTTGAGTTGTTGAAATAGACGTATGCATAGCCGGTGGCGTTTGCCTCCACACGGAGCGCGAGTGCGGATATGAATGAGACGGACGGGGCATTGACATCAATCGAGAAATTGCGCATGGATATATTGCCGATGTTTCCGGCAGCATCGGTCGCATACACCTGAATACTGCACTTGCCCGTACCCTCCACGTCACAGTTCTGACCTGTGCCTACGGAAATCTGCGGAGTCAGATTGGTAGAAGATGAGCCGCTGCACGAGCCCGCAGACGTCCAGTCGAGCGTCGTACTGTTGTTGCTGGTGACCCTGTAGTAGCACGCACTCAATTTACTGTAATCGGCATTACCATCGATATCGCTGAACGGGAGCGTGAGCGCGAAGTTGCTGCTCTGCCAGGAACCTGCTGCAGGGCTTGTTATAGACGAAGTCGGTTTTATTTTATCAACAAGGAACTTTACAGGGTTTGCGGTTGCCCCGGCTACACCGAGGTTGTTCTTGGCTGCTGCGCAGACCCATGAGACAGCGGTGATTGTTACATTTGGCTGGGGCTCGCCCGCATAGTCGGTATCGTAGCCGCTGCCGGCAGGACAGTTGCTTGGGTTAGAACTATACACCTTCACCCTGTACGTGGATTTATTGCAGTTGCTCTCGCTGCCCTGATAGCTGCACGTTACATTAGCGATTGCGTTCGTGTTGTTCCACGTGGTGATGATGTTAGATGGAACGGGGGTTAGGTTGACTGTCGGCTCGTTTCCTGTGAAATCTATCGTGAAGGATTTCGATTTTGTGTCGCCGATGTTGCCTGCGCCGTCCGTTGCGTTCACATCAACAGTGCACTTATTTGCTCCATTGTCCCTGCACTCCTGCCCCGCGCCGACCGTTATCGTCCTCGAGGTTACGGAGTTGCACGTGCGGGTTGCGCCTGCCATCCAGTCTTTGGTCACAGTGCCGTTGCTCGTAACCCTGTACCTGCACGTGCTGAGCGATGAGCCGCCCGTGTCAGTGTCGCTGACGTTTATTGGGAAAGATGCGCTCTGGGTAGAGCCGTCCGGGGGCTGGTTGAAAGTTGAACTGGGCTTTGTCAGGTCTATGCCGAAAGAGCGCTGCTGCTGCGAGCCCGTATTGCTCGCATTGTCTTTTGCATAAATTGTAACAACACATTTATCGGCACCCTGGTCTATGCAGTTCTTGCCTGCACCCACCGTGATGAGTAACGATGGTGTGCTGCATGTTCTTGCGGTCTCCGATACGGTCTCGGTGCCGTTGCTCGTCACCTTGTAGTAGCATTTGGAGTAATCAAGCCCGGAACTTCCGGTGTCGCTGTCAGATACATCTACAGTAAAGTTTGCACTGAACCACGAGCTTGCGGCTGGAGCGTTGAACGATGAAGTTGGCGGGCTCCAGTCTATGCTGAAGTTCTTGTACGATGAGTTGTTGTTCCCTGCCGCATCTGTGGCTCTCGCAAAAACCGCGCAGGCGTTGCTCGCCTGGTTCTGGCAGTTGTTGGGGGCAACCCCAACGGTGATTGTGGCGTACCCGTTGCTGCACGAACCGTTCACGGTGGTCCAGCCGAGCGTCTGCGTGCCGCTGCTCTCAACCCGGTACTCGCAGGTCTGGAGCCCTGCGCCGCCCGTGTCTGAGAAGGAGAAGTTAACGTCGAAGTTGGCAATCTTCCACCCTGCAGACGTACTCACGGATGCGACGGGCTTCGTCCAGTCAATGGAGAAGAACCTGTTCCCCGGATTTGCGGAATTGTTGTTATCGAGCGTATCGTTCGCACGGACTTCCACCTTGCACATGTTGCTGCCCTGCACGTCGCAGTTCTGACTTGTGTTTACGCTGATTGTCTTGGATGGCGTGAAAGATGTTCCGCTGCACGCACCTGCGGAAGTCCAGCCGAGCGTCTGCACGCCGTTGCTCACCACCCTGTACTCGCAGGTTGCGAGGTTGGAGTTGTCCGTATATGAAAGCGAAGCAGAGAAATTGGCACTCTGCCAGGAACCTGAACCCGGAGAGGTCACGTCCGTAGCAGGTGAACTCCAGTCTATGCTGTAGTTTCTGCTCCTGATTGAAGACACGAGTTGAGGCGTGCCGCTGTCTTTCGAATAGACGCTTACAACGCACGTGGTGGCACTCGCACCCTCATTGCGGCAGTTGTTGGGGGCAGCCCCGACAGAAATGTTTACAGGGACACTGCACGTTCGTGCGGCTGAGGAGATGGTTTCCGTGCCGGAACTGTTGACGGTGTAGTAGCACGTAGAAAGCCCTGAGCCTCCGGTATCAGAGTCTGTGAAGTACATTGTGAAGTTTGATTTGAGCCATGTGCTGTTGTTTGACGTCGGGGTATCAATGGTCGTCGTTGGAGACGTCCTGTCGAGTTTGAGCAACTGACTATTGCGTGGCGTCTCTTTGTTTAAGAGGACGTCCATCGAGGCGTAGCAGAGGTAATTCGCACCTTCTGTGTCGTATGTAAATGACCCACTGTAGAGCGTCCCCTGCGTCGAGCCGAAGGGGTCTCCTTGCGCAGAGTCGGTGCAGTCGTTACTGCTGCGTATCTTGTATCTGGTCTCGCTGCACCCGCTTCCGCCTGGGTTGTCCGTACATGACAGCACGGTGGTGATGTTGGATGTGTACCAGGTGCCTGCGCACGTAGCGCCGTTGCACGTCAGGGTCGTCGTCGGCGCAATGTTGTCGTGGGAGCACTGGATGGTGTAGTTCCCGCTGCCCTGGCCGCCGATGGCCATCAGCGAGTAGTTGCCCGCATTCGGACATTGCGCGGCGGTGCACGTGAATGATTCGTTAACGGCCGCTCCTGAGTTGTTGATGTATTTGATGCTGGTAGTAGCAACTGCCCCGCTTGAGTAGTTCAGGCGGAGCGCCGGGTCGAGGTTCCCGGAGGTCACATTCAGTCTGCACGTGTAATCAGAGGTGCCTGTCATGTAGACTTCGTAGAGGTCGAAGAGTTCGCTGCTCGTGAGCTCCCCCGAGTACCATGAGCCGTCAGTTATGTTGGTTGGATCTGATTCAGCCTCCACCGAGAACGTGCCGCTCTGTGAGCCGTCTGGGTGGCTAACCTTTCCGTAGTAAATGGCACTGCTGCCCAAAGCATGGCCGTTGAGTATCACCGCATCCATCACGCCGCTTCCTGCCTGTGTAGAACTCGCTACAAGGTTGTTGAAGCCTGAGTCGCTGTAAATGTACAGGTCAAAGTTTGCTCCTGATGGGGGTTTCTCTGCAATGGCTACGTACGAGCTTGGGGTTATGTCGAAAGAGTAGAATTTCCTGTCAACAGGCGAGTAAGTGATGTTCACGTATGCGTTGTCAACATTCCATCGAAGTTGGTCGTTCTCGTCAATACAGCTTCCCCACCAGTCGGAGTTGTACGCAGTATCTATACTAGCAGTAGCGCGGAACCGCAGCCTGTATGTGCCTGTCTTGTTGAACCAGCTTATGGTAGGATTTGCTGTGTTTAAGTTGCGCCATCCTCCGTTGTCTCCTGCAGCGCTCCAGATGCCGTTGTGCCATGTGCCGTCGGAGTCCCTGAGGTCAAGGTAGAGCGTCGTGGTTGTCCCGGGCTGGTTTACGTTTATGAGCCCCGAGTAATAGTCGAATTTCACGGTTACATCATAAACCTGAGAGAGCGGGTTTCCTCCCTCGAAGTAGAAGTCATGATACATTGTAGCCTCGGCACTGCCATCGTCCCCGCAGCTGTTTGGAGTGGTGAAGAAGAAGTAACCGGTCCCGGCGTTGTAGGCCCACGCAGAACTGCCATCGCAGATGCTGGAACCTGAGGTCACGGTACATGTGAAACCCCATGTACTGCCGCCGAAGAGAGGCTCGGTGTCCATACTATCCACATAAGTGTTTGGCTCGAGCATGCCCGTGGTGGGCGTACTGTGAGCCAGATACTGGATAGAGCTGGTCTTAGACCAGTTTATGGAATATTTGCCCTGCTTGATGCTCGATACGTTTCCGGTGTTGTCGTATGAACGCACGCTCACGAGACACTTGTCCACACCCTCGTCGCTGCAGTCATCGTTCAGGTACGCGCGCAGTTCAACGTATTGGTTGTAGCTGTCGACGCCGTTGCCGTTCGAATACGCACGGATGTAGCGTGCCGTGATGGGGGCGAAATTGATGAGTTTGCCGTTTGCGGTCTCTGCGTAATTGGGGCCGTTGAAAACCGTGGTCTCCTCCCCGGAGAAGAGTCCATTGGTTGAGACTTTAACCTGAACGCTGTTGTAAGTCCTGCCGTCCTGCCAGTAGTGCCAGAGTTTGATTGCAGAGAGTGAGTAACTTGCACCGAGGTCGACCTGTATCCACTGCGTGCCTGTGTTAAGTTTGATGTATGGAGACGATGAAGTGCTGCCGTCCGTGAGGAGCGTCGTGCTTCCAGAGAGCGGGGTGGAAGACGTTGTTATTGCAGTCTTGCCGTTCGCTATATCCGTAGTTTTTATGCCGACAGGCGAGTCACATGTGCGGTTGGTCCACGCTCTCGTCTGGTTCCAGGATGTCCTGTAACTCTCGACCCTGTACTGGCAGTAATAAGGCAAGATGGAATCGCCGCCAGTGTCGTTGTCGCTGACGACAACGTTGAAGTTCTGGTTCTCCTCCGTACTGTTTGCAGGCGATGATATGGAGGATACAGGTGCAGCGCGGTCAATCTTGAACTCTGCGAGCGTATTGTTCATTTTGCCTGCGTTGTCCTTCACGGCTGCGCAGACCCACGAGTGCTGCGTGATTGTCTGGGGTAGAGAGAGGTCGTATGTGGAGTAGTCCGAGGGGCATGACTGCTGGGTCGTGTAAACCTTCAACTTTTTCGTGGCGGAAGCGCATCCTGAACCTCCCGCGTCACTGCATGTAACATCTGCGTCCGTAACCGCCACCGTACTCTGCGTCCACGATGCCGGCGCGTTGGTGATGGCGATAACAGGCGGCACCGTGTCGAGCGTTATGTTGTCCGTGAAAGTGCTTGTGTTGGCAGCGACGTTCTTGACCTGGTACCAGACGGTCTTTTCAACATCCCCGCCCAGCAGAGTCCACGCTCTCGTAGCGTTTGTACCCTCCCATTGTTCCGTGTCCCAGACGCCGTCGTTGCTGTATCTCACCTGGGAGATGCCGGAATCCGCATCCGTATAGTTAAGATAGAGAGTTACAGACGTTGAATTTGCATAGGTTGCGCCGTTCTCTATTAAAATCGAACCTGTCGGCGCAGTCCAGTCTATGTTGTATGTGTTGCTGTACACTGCGCTTACGCCAGATGCAGAGTCGTTTGCACGCACATAGACCGTGCACATGTTCGAGCCCTGCACGTCGCAGTTCTTACCGCTGCCAATAGTTATTTGCTTGTTTATTATCGTGCTGAAATTGCCGCTGCATGAGCCTGCCGATGTCCAGTCAACCGTGGTTACGCCGTTGCTCACGACCTTGTACTCGCATGTATTCAGACCGGAGCCGCTGGGAGACGGGGTATCTGTGTAATTCAGCGCTGCCGTGAAAGCAACAATCTGCCACGTGCCTGCCGCAGGACTGTTTATCGTTGCGCCCGGAGATTCCCAGTCTATGCTGAAAGAGCGCGATGTGCCCTCTGCAAAAGACGGGTGCGTGCTGTCGTTCGCGCGTACGTACACCGTGCACTTGTTAGAGCCCTGGTTCTGGCAGTTCATTCCGCTGCCGACGGATACCGCCTTTGGTATTGTCGTGGTAGGAGCGCTGCATGCGCCTGCCGATACGTTGTTGACTGTAGTTGTTACGTCGCTTATAACGCTGTACATGCACTGCGAGAGGATGATAGCGTCGTTATAAGTCAGGTTCGCGGTGAAAGACTTATTCTGCCATGAACCCGCCGTAGGAGTGTTGACGCTTGACGTCGGGGCGCTCCAGTCAATCGAGAAGTTTCTTGTCGCTGTCGCGCTCGTCTGCCCGAGCGCATCTACCGACCACACTCTTACCGTGCACTTATTGGCGCCCTGCTCGTTGCAGAATCCACCGCTGCCTACAGTAACGGTTACGTTGCCGTTCGGGCACCCTCTTGAAGCCTGCTGGGTTACGCCGGTGGAGTTGCTCACGTTGTAGTTGCACTGCGACCACCCGCTGCTGGCAGCGCCGTCACTGTCGCTTACGTTCACGTAGAAGTAGCCAGGAGACTCAGTCTGCCATGAACCCTCGCTCGGCGTCTGCCCGGTCATGGTTGACGTCGGAGCGGTCCAGTCAATCGAGAAATTGCGCACGTAGGTTATGCCGGTACTCCCAGCGGCGTCAGTGGCGTTCACCTCAACTCTGCACATGTTGCTGCCCTGCACGTCACAGTTCTGACTAGTGCCAACCGAAATTGAATTAGAGTTCGAGTAGCTTGAAAGACCGCTGCACGCACCTGCGGAAGTCCATCCGAGCGTCTGCACGCCGTTGCTCACCACCCTGTACTTGCACGTGCCCAGCATGGAATCGCCTGTATCGCTGAAGTTCATATTGACAGAGAAAGCAGCTTTTTCCCACGTACTCTCAGCCGGAGAGGTTATCCCCGCGCCAGGTAAAATCTTATCGACCTTGAATTCTACAGGCGAAGAAAAGCCCTCAAGACTTGCATTGTCTTTTACGTAGGCGCACACCCAGCTGTGCGCGGCTATATTATATGCAGGTGAAAAGTTTGCGATGGTGTATGAGGAACTTACTGTTGGACACGAGCCTGGATTTGTCGAGGAAATGTTGATTGCGTAGCCAACACAGTATTTAGGCGACACAGGCGTGCAAGAGACGTTGGCTGTGCCGTTGGACTTGTTCCACGTGGTGCTTATGTCAGTGGGCCAGCTGACCACACTCGCGGTAGGAACCGTGGAGATGCCCGTTATGCTGTAATAGCGCGACGTATAGTTAATGTTCCCGGCAGTGTCCTGTGCCTTGATGGTGACGTTGCATACGTTGACGCCGTTGTCCCTGCAGTCCCCGGTGCTCGGGGCGACTGTGAGGCTGAACGAGGGGACGGAGTTGCACGTTCTCGTAGCCCAGCCGCCGGGCGTCGTAGCAACGCCGTTGCTTTCGACCCTGTAGTAGCACTGCGCATTGTTAATGCCCGATGTGGCGTCGGTGTCTGTGGTATTTACGTTGAAGTTATTGCCGGAGGTGAAGTTCGTGCCGTTGGGTGGCCAGGTTGTTATAACGTTCGGCTTTGTGAAGTCAATCCTGTAGAGGCGCGAGACATTTGTGCCTATGTTGCCTGCATAGTCCGTTGCGTTTATCATGACCATGCACGTGTTTGTGCCGTCGTTCCTGCAGTCCTGCCCTGAACCGACCGTGACGGTCATGGAATTCGCATCGTTGCATGTACGTGCTGTCCAGTCTCTGGTCTGCACGCTGTTGCTCTCGACTCTGTACTTGCAGGTCAGGAGTGCGGAATCGCCTGTATCGGTATCACTCGTAGAAACAGAGAAACTTGCCATGTTCCACGTGTTGTTGGCTGACGTGATATCAAAGGTTGGCGCATTTTTGTCAACCTTGAACTCCACTGGCACGGAGGTATTGTTCATGTTCCCGAGGTTGTCCTTCACGGCTGCGCAGACCCACGAGTGCTGAGAAATTGTCTGGGGCGGTGTGGAGGTGTAGGATGCGTAGGATGACGGGCAGGTCGTCTGCACTGTTGTATATATTATCAATCTATAAGTGGATGACGAGCATCCGCTTCCGCTGCCGTCGTCGCAGGTGACGTCTGCGCTCTGGTCGGTCTTACTCCAAGAAGAGGGGGCACCAGTTATGTAGACCGCCGGCTTGGTGTTGTCAACCGTATATGCTGTGTTTGCACTGGTTTTCTCGTTGCCTGCGGCGTCAGTGACACTGAAGTTTATAGTGACGCTCGCCCCTCCAGTGCTCGCACCCAGTGCATAGCAGTACGATGAGCCGTCCCATGAGGCTGCGGTGTATGGCGAGCCCCCGGTGAGCGAGTACTTGCAGCTCGATGCGCCGGCACCGCCAGTGTCCGTCGCCGGAGCCCTTATGTCAATCGTGGTGCCTGAGTAGTAAGTTAGATAGATATTAGAAGAATTTATTACGGGCGCGGCAGTGAAAGAGGGCTTCGTCTGGTCCACCTTAAACAAGATTCCTGTCGTGTTGTTTTTATAGTTCCCGACGTTGTCTTTTGCGGCTGCACACACCTTGCTGTACGAAGATACGCTTGTGGGCAGTGACGTGTAGGTGTATAAGTTATAGTCGCCAGGTGGCGAGCCACACGAGCAGCTGTCACAGACTATCTGGAGCCGCCTCGATGAAGAGACGCACCCGCTCTGCGAATCAGTGCACGATACGTCTGCATTTGTACTCTGATTTGTCCAGGATGAGGGGGCGTTAGTGGTCTCTACGCTATCCACGGCGCTGTCCTGGGTGTAAGACACGTATGAAGCGCTGGTGTTCATACCGCCGGCAACGTTCTTCACCCTGAAGCCGAGGCTGATGGAACTCCCGACCGAAACGCCTGCCTGCTGGCAGTAAGGGCTGCTGTATGCGGCTGACCACCCCGGCCAGCCACCAGCGCCGGTCAGCGAGTACTCGCAACTGCTCGTATTTATCCCGCTTCCACCGTCGGAGGCGGTCATTCTTATGTCAACGGTCGAACCCCGATAATAGGAGCCG
>Ga0315281_10010882_pt1 | contig 12489 bp, 10 predicted proteins | sample YL17G07_0_MG_FD_204540 | JGI IMG/M metagenome (GOLD analysis project Ga0315281, IMG submission 204540) | Sediment microbial communities from Yellowstone Lake, YNP, Wyoming, USA - YL17G07_0 | ecosystem: Environmental > Aquatic > Freshwater > Lake > Sediment | place: USA: Wyoming | collected... | reverse complement strand
CGGCGGTAAAGATCCGTCATTTATACGGGCGGATGTCGATTTGGATTATGCAATTGCTGAAAATGTGGACGGCTCATTCTTTAATAGCGGCCAGTCCTGCTGTGCCATCGAACGTATATATGTTCACGATTCCGTGTATGACAACTTCGTCGACGGCTTTGCCAGCACGGCCCGTCAATACATACTCGGTAACCCACTGCAACATGAGACCACGATTGGACCGATGGTGAATTCAAATTCGGCAACATTCGTTCGCACCCAAATACGCGATGCCCTCGCCCAAGGTGCAGTTGCCATAGTAAGCGAATCAGAATTTGCCGAATCCGCACCCGGCACTCCATATCTGGGGCCCACAGTACTTATCAATGTCGATCACTCGATGAGCGTGATGCGCGACGAATCGTTTGGACCGGTGATTGGGATTATGCGGGTGAAATCCGACGACGAAGCCATTGCCCTAATGAACGATTCACCATACGGACTGACCGCCTCGGTGTGGACAAGCGATCAGGATGCTGCGATTCGCATTGGTGACCAAATCGAGACTGGCACCGTGTACATGAACCGTTGTGATTACGTCGATCCCGCGCTGGTCTGGACAGGTGTCAAAGAGACAGGTCGCGGCATCGCATTGTCATCACTAGGTTTCGATCCGTACACACAACCGAAATCGTTTCACCTCAAGATCATCTAGGACGAAAGACGACCTAGTGTCGAAACAACGCGAGCTATCACCGCTCCTGGCACTTCCAACATTTCAGCTCGAACTTTGAGAATGGCAATTGAGATGATGTTGGCCTTAATTAGGGCATTTGCAAATTCAATGTCTTTCTGTCGACCGGCGACAAGTTTGGACACGACAAGATCATGCGGGTCAAGACAATCGGCACGACTTGGCTCGTAGTCTCCCTCCCTGTACGGAACGACGCGGTCTTCCCACCCAGCCGGAAGTATTGCCGTCATTATTGACACTCCTTGAGCGTAGTAGCCAAACTCTTCGTGGAATGAAGACAACTCGCCAATCGATCCATCGACAATATCTGATTTATGATCGTCAATGTCATTTAGAAAGCAAAGATCGGCTTCTATCGACAGCGTCACTTCAATTGGTAGGTCTGCATCATCGAAACTTCCGAGAATGGCTTGACTTCCGATCACAATGATTTCTGGATCGTTGGTAATGCGGGTAGCGGCACGTAGAACATGTGAAAGTTGTTCTCGATTCATTTCACACTCTCGTCGCGTGTGAATTTCCACGCATCCAAAACTTGATTTCGTTGATTGTCGGAAAGCAATCCGGAAAACGGTGAGTTTTGACGTAACTCGCGAGCCTTTGGTGACGATGACGTCAATGTTGCCAACAAAATATTTATACGACCGCGGACAAGTTTCTCCCATTCGTCGAGCCATATTTGTGCTTGACCCCGACTTGATTGCCGCATAATGACTAGATTCTTCAGCGCCAATTTCAGCGCAAATGGCGGATTTTTGACAATCTGACCTGCTATCGCGTATGAGATCCAGAGACTTCGCTCCTGATCACGAGTGAGTCGTACGGATCGTGTTCGAATTGCATCAATATCACTCTGTCGCACCCGACGATGTGTGCCAATTGTGACGAATGGCAATTCCCCCCGATCACATAGGTCAACCACGTGCTGTCGCGACGAATTGAGAATCTTGGCCGCCTCGCCCGTTGAGAGGAGACGATTTCCGTCGTCTGCGATAATAATGTCGTACGTTGAGGTCCGCATGTCTCCAACGCTACTTTCTAAACACAACAAACACAACCACAGGGTATATTTGGTGTTTTTTGTGTTTAAGCAGCCTTAATTAGCCTGGTTTGGAGCTTTCATCGAATGTAGTGGTGATAATCCGTCCAACTCGATCGCCCGCACTCGGCGACAGGTCGCTCACCACGAACGTACGTTGGAGCCAGCGGTCGGTTCCATCGAACCGCGCCACAAACGGTGTCCGGCCGTGAACGGCGACATTATTGTCCACTACCAGTAAATCGCCAGCATCGAGGACGACCGATCGCGATGACTTTCGAACGGCAAGTGCCAGTCGTTCAAGTACATCTTGGGCCGCACTGTCGATGCCAACCATAAGATCTGCGTCGTATACAAAGGTCCAATCTGACTCGCTACCGAACAAAATCGGCTGGGCTTCACCGAGTCCGGAAGGTGCCCCATTTAAAAAACTTTCATCCACAGCGGTTCTGAATCGCTTTTGTCGAAGCACTTCGAGGTCACTGGGCGAGAGACGCTCAACAATGTCATAGATCGAAGCCACAAGGGTGCCCGCTTGGGGATCGCCGCGGAGGCACAGCAGCAGTAAATATCGCGGTCTGAACGGATGAAATGCTGTTTCGGTATGGAACTGTAATTCAACTCGTGACGAAGTGGATATCTGACTTCCTTCGGTGCCACGCACCGGAACAATGTTCTGCACGAGCGAACCGTTGTGCTCCGGGCGATATCCGACGGGCTGACCAAGACATCGAGCTACTGCCAAGAGGACAAACTCGGAGTGCAGTGTCTTAGAAGTGGCTTCGATCGGCGAACTCGGTGTGGTTGGGATGTCACCGATGTCAATGTTGCGTAGGAGCAGGTACCCGCTGCGAGGCGACTGGTCGGCGAAATCCACGAGGGCATCGTGAACCACCTCTGGTAGTTGCCGTCGTGCGTACCCTGCGGAGCGCACGAAAGATTCACTGTCTACCGGTCCAGTCGGAAACTTGGTCGTCTCGATGCGCCCCATCACCATATATTCCAATCTATCGTATAATGGAACAAATATTCCACTGCGAACGAGCGTAACCCAACCAGTGTGGACTGAGACAGGATTAGACGGTGAGTACAGCGGAACTGACTTCAGCGGAAATTATCGCCACGCGGATCGAACACCTCACCCTAACTGATCGCCGCATCGCTCGAAGCCTCTTGGAGGATCCGGGCGCGATTGCTTTTGGCACCGCAGCGTCGTTTGCCGAACTGGTCGGTGTCGGTGTCGGATCGGTTCATCGACTTGCCGTTCAACTCGGTTATAACGGCTTCAGCGATTTGCAGTCGCACATCCAGCAAGAGATCTCGCAGCGTCTACGACCAGCCGCAGAGAAGATTAAATCAACAACTTCGGGTGATGTTATTGATCTTGCATTGCGGACTGAAACCGACAACGTTTCCCAGACATTGATGTCGGTAAATCGAACAACACTGTCAACTGCGGTCAAGGCGCTAGCGGATGAAACAATTCACGTCTTCATTATCGGGGGAAACTCGTCGTCAGGAGTTGCGCTCCATTTCAGTGAAGAATTAGGTCTATTGAGAAGTGGTGTCACCTTGCTCACAGGAAATCCAGTTACCCTGAGCGCACAAATCGCTTTGGCGAAGCAAAACGACGTACTCGTGGTAATCGATTTTCACCGCTACGACCGATGGCTTGTGGACATGACCAAACATGCAGTTGACTCTGGACTGGTCTTGGTTTCAATTGCTGATTCACTTCTTGCTCCCTTTGCATCCCTCGCATTTTGTCATTTCACGGTCAGTGCGCGAAGCGAGACACCCTTTGACAGCCACGTCGGAACTCTCGCTCTGTGTTCAGTGCTTGTGGGCTCGGTAGCAAAGTCATTGCGCCGCGAGGCATCTCAACGACTCGATGCCGTTGAAAGCGACTGGAAAAGCGGCGATTACCTCACCGCAACGTAAGTGACGGGTCGACACTTCAGCCGGTGACAGTTACTTTGCGGGTGTGCCAGCCGGTTGCCCCATCGGGGTCGGGACGGCTCACGTCCTCGGTTTGCGTATCGCCATTGCGGTCGGTCGCCCGTACCTGAATCGTGTACTTTCCGGGAGTGGCGTCCCACTCATATATCCATTGACGCCATGCATCGATAGTTATGTCGGCACCTAGTCGGGTATCCTGCCACTCGCCATCGTCGATGCGAACTTCCACCTTGGCCACACCGCGATGTTGGGCCCAGGCGATGCCGGCAATGGCCGTACGTCCGGCTGGAATCTTGACACCACGGCGAGGTACGTCGATACGTGACTGTGTCTTGATCGGCGCATCGCGCGCCCAGCCGCGCGGCACCCAATAGCCGACAGCTTCGTCCCACGTAGTCAGGTCAATCTGGCTCAGCCACTTCGTGGCACTCACATATCCGTATAATCCAGGCACGATCATGCGGGCCGGAAACCCATGCTTCAATGGCAACCGTTCGCCGTTCATGCCAATCGCGATCATTGCATCGCGGCCGTCAAGTGCTACCTCGATGGGAAAGCCACACGTCCAACCATCAACAGAAGTGCCAAATACCTGTGTGGCATCAGCTTGAACACCTACCTCGGTGAGCAAGTCAGCAAGAAGCACACCTTGCCACACGGCATTACCGATGAGATCGCCGCCCACCTCGTTGGACACGCAAGCAATGGTCACTATTCGTTCTATCTGGGGTCTGGCAAGTAGGTCGTCATAGGTCAGACGGAGCGGGCGATCCACACGACCGCCGATTTCGACTGCCCAAGTGTCAAGGTGAATCCGTGGCACGGAAAGCGCGGTGTCGATTCGGTAGAAATTGTTGTTCGGAGTGACAAAAGGAGTTGTCGGGCTGAGTGATGCATTGGTAGGGATATCAGGAGCGGCCGAAATCACGTTGCCACCAAGCGAATCATTAGTAGCAACCGGGGGCAACTCGTTTGGCGCCGCACCGCGAATACTCTCCAGGCGTCGATCCTCCAGTCGTCGTGCCACGATGGTGGCTACCACTGCGCCCGTCGCCGCGGTGCCAGTTGCGATCATGAACCGGCGTCGATCCCAACTCGTCGGAGCACGTAATATCCCAGACATTGTCCGAGCCGGATCGTCTTTGCGAATCATGTCGATCAGATACCAGATCAATACGGCACCCACGATCGTACCGACAAGTGCAGGCACGGCAGATTTTACGCCTTGGGCTGGACGGCCGATCGCCACGTATGCACCGAGCACGCCAAATAGGCCGACCGCCACCGGACCGACCTTCGGCCATCGCCGAGCCAGAATCCCCACGCCGAGGGCAAGCAGCGAAATGGTTGCCACAATGCCAACCCGCAATGCGAGCTTGTCGTTGGTACCGAACCAGTCGATAGCACGAATTTTTAACCATTTTGGCGTACGATCAATGAACTCGCTTCCGACCGCATCGAGCGGTGAGTTGACATCCAGGATCGCCGCCACTAGCAGGCCGACGCAAACAGCGACGGTAGCGGCGAGCAGGCCTGAGAATGGTCCGACCCATCGCGGTGCTGGTGAGGGCTGCGAGCGTGGGGCTTCGGGGTCAACTTCAGGCGCAGTAAATTCGGCAGTCATGTAGTTACCGATTAATAACGTCGCTGATCCGTTGGACAAGTTCTTGAGGACTAAAGGGCTTCGTGATGTAATCGTCTATGTTAAGGCCGCCAACGTCCGCTTCGATGCGACCGCTACCTCGGGCAGATATCAATACGATGCTTACGGCCGAGGTTCCTGGGTTGTCGCGAACCTGACGGGCTACTTCCAGTCCCGACAACTTGGGCATCATGATGTCAAGTAATGCAACTGCAGGATGATGTTCGCTGATCAGTTCGAGGGCGGCTTTGCCGTTGTCGGCTAGGAAGACTTGATAGCCGTGACGTTCGAGTTGTATTTTTATTAACTCACAGATGTCGCGATCGTCGTCGGCGACAACAATAATCGGGCGTACCTGGTCATTCATGTATCTACATCTGCCGGATTGGTAGCGAGGTATCGGGCCGGGAGTGTCACCGTGAACACGGTGCCTAGCCCGACAGTGGAATCAAATGTGATGGTGCCATGATGTTCACGAACAATAGAGTGCACAAGCGATAGCCCGATACCGAAACCAGGAATTGCTGATTGTGTCGCCGTGGAGGCTCGAAAAAACCGTTTGAATATATCCGGAAACTCTTCGTGCGGAATCCCAATTCCGGTGTCTATCACCTTCACTTCCACATAGTCACCTTCAACGTGGATTCGACGGGCGACGACGGTCACCGTTCCCCCGCGCAGGGTGAACTTGATCGCGTTTGACATCAGATTTATAAACACCTGCTCCAACTGATTGATTTCACCGTCGATTACTAAATCTCCTGCCGGAGAGTCCAGTCGAAGCGTCACCTCGACTCCACCACTATCGGCAACTAATTCCATTGACTTGATGGCATCACCCAGCACGTGTCCAATGTCCACCGTCGAAACAACAAGCGGCGCATCGTTGAAGTTTGTCCTGGAAACTTGCATCATGTTTTCAATCAAGCTCTGGAGTCGAATCGCATTGCGTTGTATTGCATTAAGTGACGACGCGAGTACCGGCTCAACATCGGGATCAACATCGCTTACGATCATCTCCATGTAGCCAATAATCGACGTCAACGGCGTCCGTAATTCGTGATTCATATTTTCGATGAAGCCATCCTTAACCTTGTCAAGCTCGACAAGTCGATTGACCACAGCATCATTCTCAGCGATCCGCATCGCCTGGCTGAACACTCGCGCGTGAATACAAGCATTGGCCGCGTTGGAAGCCACTTTCTGGATGAGCGCCACTTCCGCCGACAACCAGACACGGGGTTCCTTCACCATCGCTATCAACACGTATCCCAGCACCTGCAACCCATCGGCCACTGGAGCAAGCACCCAACTACGAGCATGCTCCTGCGTGTCCGTTAGGAGATCTGAGAGTGGGTCGCGGGAAAAGTTGACTAGGTGCGAATCAGCCACAATGATGACACGTCTACTGCTCCATAGCCGTTTGACGAAGGTGGACAGACGCGATTCGTATTTCACGAACAGCGTTTCTTCAACCTGAGTGTCGGTTCGCCGATGCCACTGCTTCACATACCCGATCCGCTCTAATTCGGTGAACCAGTAACCAATCGCGATGTCGGCTCCAAGCACCCGACCCAAACTCTCTACCATTAATTCGGCGATCTCGTCGGGGACGACAGTGCCTTTCATCTGCAACGAAATTAGACCGACTTCCGTGTCGATCCACTCCCGGTCCAGACGATCCATGCGCTCCTGGTCGAGTCGCGACTCCAGAGTGACATCGGCTCGTTTGAGCGCCGCCCGTATTTCTTCAAGTTCTCTACGCTCATTTTTCGCCCAAGCACCGACCATGAGATTGCCGCGATGTCGCGCCACCGCGAGAAAGCCTGTGACGATTGCCATGAGCGCGAGTAACAACAACACATCGACGTATTGATTCGTGCGGCGCGTGTTTTCGTCGTCGATGAATTTACGAGTTTGATCGTCAATTCTGATAAAAATGTGTCTCATCATTTCGCGAGATTCATAGGTGAAATTCTTCAGCACATCGGCACTCTTCGATCGGAGAACGATCCGGTCATCGGGCGGGAGGAATCCGGGCGGACCAGCTTCAACGAGATCGTCTAGGACACCGAGCAGAACGAAATACTGAGCGGGGAGTCGCATGCCGTTGGTTACGCCCGTGTTGTCGCTCACCGCCAGCCGTTGGGCCAGCAACGCCCGGCGAATCTGCAAGTCACGTCGCATGACGGTGCCACTCAGCCATTGCTCGAAGGTAACTGCGAACACGAGCGATTCGTGCTGGGTGACGACCATGTTGTAGCTAGTGCTTCCTGAGTCGGAAATGCTCTTCAAGTTGGCGTCCGCATTATTCGAATTGCTAAACATTACGACCGCAAGCACAGCCACCAGTAATCCGAGCAAACTGAAACCCAACCGCTCACGTAGGCGCGGTGCGAAGATCTCCTTGCTCACTCCAGTCGGAACAACAACTGGTACGCCGGGTGTTTCAACGAACATCATTTAACTGTGATCGAACTAAGCGCCCAATTCCATGCATCAAGCACGACCGACAGGGGAGATCCGTCGGGGAATACGATTCGAATCGGTCCGCCACGATCCATAGAAATCGCGTGACCATCCTGCTCGTAGGCAAGCAACCCGTCAGATTCAGTGAATTTACCGGCAACGCTGATGTATCGATACTCGTTCAGCGCGAGAGTGTCAACATTATCATTGGCCTCAATGCCGACGGCGTCAAATAAATCCGCAAGCGAAACACCAGTGAAAGTCGAGCGTACCTTGATGAATGGCTCAAACAACTCGACGGTTGTCGCCGGGAAACTCTTGAGCGATTCAAGCGAAAACTTGGTCACTTTGCCGCGAACATTCACTTCGAGGAGCGGCTCATTCGGTTGAGGAGGATCGACTAGTCCGGCCCCATACGGATTGGCCACTTCTGCTGGCGGCACCGTCGTGGTGTCACCGCTCGTGTCCGACCGGGAACATCCACCCACGGCGACAATAAGCGACCCGAGAGCCGCAAATAAGACAATCTTGTGTTGTTTTTTCATGTCTGTTCTCCGATATTCGGACTAACTGGCTCGGCGACGGAATCGTCACTGTTCGATCCTAACGACATCGCGTTGCTGGTAAGCGGGAGTCGCCGGATGGTCTCTTCCTCGCGCCACCAAGCATTAGCACTCTTCACCTTCCGTCGTACGCGTAAAGACCTCTGCCAGCGCGATCAATTCGGCGGCGAGATCACTAACACGATCGTCGCGAACGCGAACCAGGAGATCGGCCGCTCCTCGTGAACCTTCCATGAGACCAAAGGTGGCGCAGGTGCCGACAATGCGGTGCAGTTCGCGCCTAACAGTCTCGACGTTCGCGCCGTTCGCCAGTTCACGGAGAATGGCGGCAGTGCGCACGGCCAAACCCGATCGTCGACGTGCTATGAACTCATCCAGATTGTCCACTGCGCCAACATTATCTGTAGGTTAAGGTGCCAAGACGCCGTCAATGATGTGCACCAATCCATTCGTTGCCTGTAAATCAATAGCAATCAACTTTGCCGGACTCTCGTCAACTCCAGAAATTGCAACATTTCCATCAATCTGTCTAATAGAAAGATGTTGATTCGAAATTGAATCAATCGATGTACCCACCGCGTTGAGTAGATTCGTTCCGGAATACTCACCGACAATGATGTGAGCACCGACAAAAGCAGTCATTAGTGCCCCGTCAGCCTCCAGTTGTTCGATACTCATTCCCTTTGCTACCAAATATTGTGCGACAGCGTCATCGATTGGCGCGAACATCGTGTAACGAGCATTTGCGTCCATTGATGACGCAATGCCGCTTAGTTGGACTAGCCGCGCGAAAGAACGTGTGAGTTCAAGTTGTGCCACTACCAAATCAACGGTTCCGCTCTCAATTTGAATTTCGCGACCGGCATTTTGACTCGTTGATGCGCTCGAACCACTGCAACCTGCGGAGATAGACAGTACAATCGTCACCAATCCAGGAATCCACAGAAGGCGCCAAGTGTGTCCACTGTCGTGTCTGTTAATTGTCATCAGGTTCAGTATGTTATTGGACTCAGACCAACACCTGTCGTCTTAGCGCCGGTACAAAAAGGCTTTAGTTATTCGTGTTTGCGTTCTCAACACGGTATTGGACTCAATAAGCCCGCCAGAATTGACGGCTGATTTTATCGAATTGCAGTTCTTGTCGGTACCTTTATTGGCGTTTTTTTCCTCACAGACTGCTGGGGTGATCGTCAAATTGGCCGAAGTAAAGGTGATCGTATAGTTCGCGTTTGTCAGCGTGCCGATCTGGATTGCATAGGTGCCGACAGTTTCACCGGCAACCCGAGTCAGCGAACCAGAAAGAGCATCCCCGGTAACTAAACCGGAGGTCTGGTAGGTAAACAACGGATCAACGGTTCCATAAATCTTGGTCGCAGCATTGGCGGTAATTGTTAGCGGAGCGGCCGTGATCGTCAAATTGGCCGAAGTAAAGGTGATCGTATAGTTCGCGTTTGTCAGCGTGCCGATCTGGATTGCATAGCTGCCGACAGTTTCACCAGCAACCCGCGTCAATGAACCTGAAAGTACAGTTGCCGTATCCCCATTAACGAAACCAGACGACGTGTAGGTGAGCGCCGGATCGGTCGCACCATAGATTTTCGACTTAGCAACAGCGGTCACTGATAGTGGTGCAGGAGCGATCGTCAAATTGGCCGAAGTAAAGGTGATCGTATAGTTCCCGGAAGCTACCACCGAGCCTTGGTTGATTGCATAGCTGCCGACAGTTTCACCAGCAACCCGCGTCAATGAACCTGAAAGTACAGTTGTCGTATCTCCATTAACGAAACCAGACGACGTGTAAGTGAGCGCCGGATCGGTCGCACCATAGATTTTCGACTTAGCAACAGCAGTCACTGATAGTGGTGCAGGAGCGATCGCGAAATGACCCAAAACAAAGGTGATCGTGTAATTCGCGTTCGCCAACGAACCTCGCCCGATCGCATACGTGCCAACACCAGAACCACTGGCCCGCTCCAACGAACCCGTGAGAGTATCACCATTAAGCAAACCAGTGGTCGTGTAAGTAAACGCCGGATCAGCCGCACCATAAATCTTGGTCGCATCAATAGCGGTAACCGTCACCGGCGCACGATAATTGAAGCCGTCGATCAACGTCCCGAACTGAGTGTTGGGGTTCGTAACCACAACATTTACTACCCCAGGAGCATGCGCTGGAGTTGTTGCCGTAATTGACGTGGCACTACCAAACGTCACATCTGTCGCCGCAATCCCATTAAACGTCACTGTTGCACCAGTAACGAAACCAGCGCCAGTGATCGTCACAGTGGTACCACCAACTGGTAAACCACCTGATGGCGAAATAGAGGTGATCGTCGGTGGTGCGACAAACGACTTGATCGGACCCGTCGTCGTACCGTTGGTGTTTGACGCCACGATTCGGAAGTAGTAAGTGGTTCCCGGCGTACCTCCCGTGAGCGAACGAGAAACTGTGCTTGCAGCACCGCCAGAAATAGGCGACTCAACTGCGCTAACCGTTGCGGATCCGCTCAGATCTGAGGCTGTACCGTATTCAAATAACACAGTTGTGGATGCAAAATTTGCATTCACAGACCCAGTGAGAGTCGCCGTCGTCATCCCTACCGACGACGCGGTGGTTGCACTAATGCTCGGTGGCGCCCTAAATGTAAACGCTCCGGTCGAATTCGCTGTCCCACCCGAACTGGTGACCACGACATCAACTACTCCAGCATCGTTCGCCGGAGTCACCACCGTTACAGACGCTGAACTCACATTGGTGATCAACGTACCGGCAGTGCCGCCAAACGTCACTGCCGTTGTGTCTGTCAAATTGGTGCCCGTGATCGTTACCGTCGTGCCACCTGCAATCGAACCACTTGACGGAGAGATACTTGTGATCGTTGGCGGTCCGCCATCGGAAGTAACCGTTGTGTTTCCGAGGGCCGACGATGTGGTTGTAGTTGGGGCGATCGTGGTAGGCGCAATCGTGGTAGGCGCGATCGTGGTTGTGGTAGTTGCGATCGTGGTTGTGGTAGTTGCACTTCCGAGGGTGGGGAAGGCAAGTGTTGGGGCGATCGTGGTTGTGGTTGGTGCTAGGGCTAGGCCGGGCAAATTGAGCGGTTCAAATGGATCGAGTAGTTCTGCGTTTGGTTTCGTTTTGACGGTGTCAAATATTTTTTTGGATGTATCTGTTGAGGGTACGATTTCGTTCACAAACTTGGCGTCTAGTTTGACTCCAAATGTTTGAGTGTCTTTCGTTGTTACTTGTCCGGTTTGCGGGTCAAGCGAATATTTGGTGACGATGGCTTGACCGCGCTTCAAACTTGTGCCGGTGTCTCCGCCAAACATTTTCTTGCCTTGGAAGTCGATAACCGTGAAACGGGAAGATTGACCTTCGATGCGGCGACTGCCAGTGGTGCTGGCGTCATCGTCAGTAAATGTGGTATTGACTTCAGCACCTTGACCCCTGACGAGGTCAATGTCGGCTCCGCGTGGACCATTAGAGATTTGAATCGATGCGGTATCAAATACCGATGGCAACTTGATGCTTACCGTGCTTTGAAGTGATTCGGTTTTCACGGTGAGAGTGAAATTGGAAGCGGACTCGACGACCACACCGGCAACACCGGTGCGCATGATTGACACCATTAATGCTCCAGCCGATTTGTCGCCAAGGGCTTGAATCTTTAATCCGTTGACATCACCCAAGGTCATCGGTATGTAAGCAACCGCACCCTGACCAAAGCCGTTACCAACAAAACTTTTGATTGGGAATGTTGCATGAACAATTGACGCCGGGTCAAGGGTGTCGACTACACCGGTTCGACTGGTAATTTTCAGTCCCACCGGTTTCGTCGAATTACCTTTCTGAGTGACAATAACGGTATATGCCGAACCTTTAAGGCCGCGTGTACCACCCAAGGAAACCTTGAACGGTCCCTGACGTGACGACATCGCCGTCAAATCCATTGATCCGGCACCCGAACCGGTCCACACATCACCAGCCGAAGCAGCATTCAAACCGGCACCACCATACGTCCAAGATTCGCTCGCCGTATCAATTGTTATCTTGCGGATCTCGTTGGGATAATTGTTGTCGTACACA
>Ga0315281_10010881_pt1 | contig 12490 bp, 10 predicted proteins | sample YL17G07_0_MG_FD_204540 | JGI IMG/M metagenome (GOLD analysis project Ga0315281, IMG submission 204540) | Sediment microbial communities from Yellowstone Lake, YNP, Wyoming, USA - YL17G07_0 | ecosystem: Environmental > Aquatic > Freshwater > Lake > Sediment | place: USA: Wyoming | collected... | reverse complement strand
GAGCTGGTACCGGCTGTCGGATGCAGGACCGCCGCGCTACGCCGACATGCAACCGCTGGCACAGGCACTGATCGCCGCGCGGCCCGACCGCGTGGTGTGGGGCAGCAACTGGCCGCACCCCATATGTAACGGATTCATGCCCAACGATGGCGACTTGCTCGACATGTTGTGCGCATGGGCGCCCGACGCAGCAACGCTCAGGCGCATCCTGGTGACCAATCCCGCGCAGCTTTACGGCTTCGAGTAGGGCCGCCGCATATGTCCACCGGCGCGACGGACTCCTATCGAGCCCCGGCGTGGCTGCCCGGCGGACACCTGCAAACGCTGTATCCGCCGCTGTTCGGGGGACGGCCGCGCGTTGCCTATCGCCGCGAGCGCTGGGACACGCCCGATGGGGATTTCATCGATCTGGACTGGCTTGACGAGGATCGAGGAACACCTGCATCCAGGCCGCTTGTAGTCTTGTTTCATGGACTCGAGGGCAGCTCCGGCAGCCACTATGCGCTGGCTCTGATGGCGGCTGCGCGCGCCGCCGGCTGGCGCGGTGTTGTAGTCCACTTCCGCGGCTGCAGCGGCGAAATCAACCACCTGCGACGTGCTTACCACTCGGGCGACAGCGCCGAAATCGACTGGATACTGCGGCGCCTGAGGCAATTGAACGGCACGCCACCGCTTTATGCCGTTGGCGTGTCGCTCGGCGGCAACGCGCTGCTTAAGTGGCTGGGCGAGCAGCGCGCGGTGGCGACCCAAACAATTACGGCGGCGGCCGCGATATCTGCGCCGGTCGACCTGATGGCCGCGGGTAATGCGCTCGATACCGGATTCAACCTGATCTACACGCGCAACTTCCTCGTTACCATGAAGCGCAAAACGCTCGCCAAGCTCGGCCGCTATCCGGACCTGTGCGACCGCGGCCTGATGCTCGCGTCGCACACGCTGCGCGAATTCGACAATGTGGTGACTGCGCCATTGCACGGCTACCGTGATACCGACGATTACTGGATCAACGCCAGCAGCAAGCCGCTGCTTAAGTACATTGCAGTGCCAACGCTGATGGTCAACGCCAGGAACGATCCGTTCCTGTCCGAGTCGGCGTTACCGCATCCAAATGAAGTATCGAACAATGTGAGTCTGGAGTTCCCGGCAACCGGCGGTCATGTCGGTTTCACCGGCGGAAGTTTTCCGGGGCGACTCGACTGGCTGCCACGGCGCGTAATCGGATATTTCTCATTGGGTTGTCGCGATCAAATGAGATAATCTGTGATCTTGCAGATTTGGATGAACGCATGAACTCCTTACCGGCTGAAATCTTCAAAGCCTACGATATTCGCGGCATCGTCGGCACCACGCTTACCCCCGCCATTGTCGAAACTATAGGCCAGGCGATCGGCAGCGAGTTACTTGAGCGCGGCCAACGGGAGATCGTGATTGGCCGCGACGGGCGGCTGTCCGGGCCGGAGCTGTCGGCGGCGCTCGCGCGAGGTCTGCGCGCCGCGGGCGTCGATGTAATCGATGTCGGCATGGTCGCCACGCCCATGCTTTATTTCGCCGCGCACCACTTCAAGACACTGTCCGGCGCAATGCTGACGGGATCGCACAATCCGCCGCAATACAACGGCATCAAGATCGTGCTCGCGGGCGAAACCATGGCGGGCGACGCGATCCAGGCGCTGCGCCACCGCGCCGAGCAAGGCAGGCTCGCCAGCGGCGCAGGCGCATACCGGCAGGAAAATATCGCCGAGAACTACCTCACCCGAATCACCGGCGACATCAAACTCGCGCGGCCGCTCAAAATCGCAGTTGACTGCGGCAACGGGGTTGCCGGCGCGACCGCGCCGGAACTGTATCGGCGCCTGGGCTGCGAAGTCACGGAATTATTTTGCAAGGTTGACGGGCATTTCCCGAACCATCATCCCGATCCTTCCGTTCCGGAAAATCTTCAGGACCTGATCTCGGCCCTGCGCACAACCGACGCCGAGATCGGGATGGCATTCGATGGCGACGGCGACCGCCTGGGGGTCGTCACCAAAAATGGCGGCATAGTCTTCCCCGACCGCCAACTCATGCTGTTCGCCCAGGACATGCTCTCGCGCAACCCGGGCGCGATGGTGATCTACGACGTAAAGTCGACGCGCAACCTCAAGCCCTGGATCGAGCGCCACGGCGGCACGCCGCTGCTATGGAAGACCGGACACTCGTTCATCAAAACCAAAATGGCTGAAACCGGCGCATTGCTGGCCGGGGAAATGAGCGGACACGTGTTCTTCAAGGAACGCTGGTACGGTTTCGACGACGGCCTTTATGCCGGCGCGCGGCTGCTCGAGATTCTAAGCCGCGCCCGCAACCTCGATGCGACACTGCACGAGTTGCCCGATACGATCAACACGCCTGAACTGCAAATCAAGCTGGCCGAGGGTGAGAACTACGAATTGATAGCAAAGCTGCAGAAAACTGCGCGCTTCAATAACCCGCGTGAGGTCATCACCATCGACGGCCTGCGCGTCGAATACGCCGACGGCTTCGGTCTCGCACGCGCGTCGAACACGACCCCGGTGATTGTATTGCGCTTCGAGGCCGACAGCGAATCCGCGTTAACACGGATACAGGACGATTTCCGGCGCGTCATCCTCGCTGCCAAGCCGGGCGCGGTGTTGCCGTTCTGACGAAAAGCGCGCGACGCGCTCCGCAAGCAGCACGCCGCGCGCGATTCAGGCTATTTGGAAGCGAGAGCGGCAAGCGGCGCAAAATCGCCCACGGATCCGTGCCCGCCGGCAAATTTGACAGGCGCGATTCCTGCCTTCTTCACCCCGTTGAATACCGCAGCCAGCCCCGGATTTATCTTCGGTGGCAGCGGATCGCGGCCCGGGCTCCACAGATCGGTAACGAAGCCGATCTTCGCATCCGACACGTAGCCGATCATCATGCCGTTCGCATGCGGATTCTCGATGACGTAGGCCGCGACATCGCGCTTGCCGTCCGAAAACGTCTGTTTGTCGGCCACCTCGATCACCGGCGTCCTCGACAGATCGCGCGCTTGCAGATCGGGGTCGAGCGACATCGGCGCCGCAAGATGCTTCCTGAAGTGATCGCCGTTGCCTTTGCCAACGACGATGGATACGCCTTCGGCCGCGTACGCGCGCATGCCGCCCGCGTGGTCCATGTGATGGTGCGTAAGCACGAGGTACTTGATCGGTTTGCCGGGGTACTTTTCCTTTGCCGCCTTTATCGTCCAGTTCGACTGCCAGTCTGAAGCCGGCGCATCGAATACGATCAGATGGTCACGCATTTCGACGATCAGGCTGTTCGCCGCACCACCGGTGGTGTGCTGCACGCCCGGCGCAAGCTCGACCAGGCTCAGGCCCGACACCGCCTTGGTATCGAAGCTGGGGTTATCAGAATCCAGATAGGTACCTATCATCTGGCGACGCAGCACCCATTGATAAGGCACGTTGGCGGTGCCGGGCTTCGCCGCAGATTCCTTCGCTGCCGCCGGAATTGCAAAACCCGCGGCATTGACCGGCCCATTGAATGCGACGTCTGCAATCTTCACCTCGATTATGGTCTTGCCATTCAACTGGTACTGTCGGCTGGCGGCGACCTTGATGCCGCCAAACGCGCGCCAATCGGACAGCACCAGGTCATAGGCGGAATCGCCATAAATATTGTCCCAGTCCAGCGTCCGGATGCGCGCCGGTAGACCCGATTGCGGGTCGAACATTACGGTAAATGTCTGGTCGGGGGCGGCCTTGTAGTTGACCGCAGGATAGGTGACTCCGCCAACAATGATGTCGGGATTTGCCGACAACCTATCCGGACTCCTGCGCATTTCAAGCAGCAGCAAAGGCGATGCGCGGCGGAATTCGCGCTGGGTAGCGGCAAGCCGTAGGCTCGACATGGCATGGCCGGGCGGATTTGACTCGCGGCTCTCCTTGTTGCGGCCGTTGCTGTCGATGCCGGCCACGTAGCCGGCCTCCGGTGTGAGGATTTCACTGAACGTGAAGGTGCGCTTCGACGGATACTCGAAATTCTTCACCCAGTTAATACGCGCCGAACGGGAAGCAACGTCGCCGATCGACTCGATTGTCGACTCGTTGGCGAACCGCATTTCGCCGCTGGCATTGACCGACTGTTCTGGCTCCCACTGGCGCGAGGTCGCCTTGACCGACAGCGTCTTGACGCCACCGAGAGCGTCCGCGCCGCCCATCGCGTCGACCGCGCGATTGACGAGGTCCTGATTGCGTTGCGGCGATGTCGCGCATGCAGCAATAAACAACGATAACAATAACAATACGCGTTTCATAACTCCTCCCTAAGCATCAAACGTCGAATAACAACCGCGCTCTGTCGCGGCACTATCAAAGTCCGTAAAGCGTCACAAAAACTTTCGCGCGATCGTCCAGGCCAACCGCTATCTGGCCGCGCCGGCCTTGGCGGCCAGATCGCTATATGCACCCACTGAGCCGTGCCCGCCGGCAAAGCGCTCGGGGCTGATACCGATCTTGGTGACCGCCTGGTACACCTCACGCTGCCCGGCTGTCGGCACGATGGGATCGCGGCCGGGGCTCCAGATATCGGTGACCCAACCAAGCTTGGCGTCCGGAATGTAGCCGATCAGCATACCCTCCGCATGCGCGCTGTCGATGCGGTAAACCTCGACCGTGCGCGCGCCGTCGGCCAACGCCATCTTGTCCGCGACCTCAATGACTTCCGCCTTGCGGGGCCGCAACGACAGTGCGTCCTTCCGTACGTTATGAGGTGAGGTAAACATGTGCCTCAGGTAATCGCCAACTCCGCGCCCCACCACCACTTTCGCGCCCGCGGCGGCGTAAGCGCGCGCGCCGCTGATGTGGTCGATATGATGGTGCGTCTGCACCAGATACTTTACCGGCTTGCCTGGATATTTTGCCTTGGCCGCGTCAAGCATGACCTGCGATGCGATGTTGCTGACCGGCGCGTCGAACACGATCAAATGGTCTTTCATTTCGACCAGCAGGCTGTTGTGCGTTCCGCCAGTCAAGTGGCTGACACCGGGCGCAAGATCGACCAGCTTGAGACCTCCCGCCCGAGGATCGAACGCGAGCGTGTCGGAATCGTAAAAACCGCCCCACAAGATGCGCCGGAACATCCACTGGTACTCGACGTTGTGGGTCGCGGCCGGCTGGGTGCTGGCGCGCAGGGAAGCCGGAATCTCGAACAGCCCGGCGGCGAGTGTAGGGTTCAGCGTGACGTCATCGTAAGTCGAATGCAGAATCAGCCGTTCGTTCAGCAAATACAGCTGATGGAACGGAAATTTCGCTCCTCCGACTTCGCGCCAATCGGACAGCACGAGATCGAAGTTGCAGTCGCCCCACGCGCTGTCTGTATCCAGCGTGCGGATGCGCGCAGGCAAACCGGTGCCTTGATCGAACAGCACGGTAAAGGTATTGGCACCGGCCTGGTAACGAACAGCCGTCAGGCGCTTGCCACCGGCAAACTGGTCGGGCATGGCCTTGAGGTTCCTGGGATCGGCGCGCATCGCTATCAGCAGTTGCGGCGATGTGCGCTGCAGTTCGCGCAGGGTCACGGCCAGCCGCGTGCCCGACATCGCGTGCTGTGGCGGTTTGCTTTCTAGACTCTGCTTGACGCGTGCTGACGAATCGATGCCGTGCACGACGCCGCCGGTGGCGGTAATCACCTCGCTGTAGCGATAGACGCGCGCCGTGGGAGCGATCAGATTGCGCACCCAGTCGATGCGCGAATTGCCTCCTGCCAGGTCACGCGTAATGACGAATTCGGACTCCCCGCCCGCGCGAGTGTCTTCATTTGGACGAAACGCTTGTTGCGGCTCCCAATGGCGGTTGCGGCCTTTGATTGCGACGGATTTGAGGTTTGCAAGCCGGTAGCCGCCCATCGCCTCAATGGCGCGATTGACCGTGTCGAGAGCTGGATTCGTATGCTCAGCGGCGGCATGGACAGGCGCGCAGCCCAACGACAGCAAAACAAATAGCGTGATGCGCTTCATGGCAGCTCCCCCCTTGAATGAAATGCGGCGCAGGCCGCATAGTCTACGACTAACCCTTACGCGTATCCAGCGCTGGTTCTGCAGTGCCCCCAGCCTGCGCCATGGAGGGGCCCGTTCGGCGACTCGTTAGGCGCAGCCCCGTTTGCGGGGAGCGGACGGTGAGGCCGGACATCATTTCTTATAGTTTCTGTTCGACCCACCCGCGCACGGACGCCAGTGCTTCCGGGAGCTTCTCGGGGCTAGTACCGCCAGCCTGTGCCATGTCCGGCTTCCCCCCGCCTTTGCCGCCGACCTGCTGCGCGATAAAATTAACAAGTTCGCCCGCCTTGACCTTGGCGATGAGATCACCGCTGACCGCAGCGATCAACGTCACCTTGCCGCTCCCGCTCGACGCCAGCACCAGCACACACGATTTCAGCTTGTCTTTCAATTTGTCGGCCGCTTCGCGCAAGGCCTTGGCATCGGCGCCATCGATTACAGCGGCCAGTACTTTGGCGCCCTTGACCTCGACTGCCTGCGTCGCGAGGTCGTCGCCCTGGCTGGCCGCGAGCCTGGACTTCAACCGCGCAAGCTCCTTCTCCAGGCTTTTCACTATGTCGACGATCTGGCCGATTTTCTGCGTCACCTCCTGCGCCGGCGCCTTGAGCGCCGCGGCGACCTGTTGCAGACTGGATTCCTGCTGCTGCACCCAGGCCAGCGCGCCGTCCGCTGTCACGGCTTCAACGCGGCGCACGCCCGCTGCGATGCCGGTTTCCGAGACCACCTTGAAAAAGCCGATATCGCCGGTGCGCTGGACGTGGGTGCCGCCGCACAGCTCGGTCGAGAAATCGCCCATGCTGAGCACGCGCACTTCGTCGCCGTATTTCTCGCCGAACAGCGCCATCGCGCCCGATTTGATCGCCTCGTCGTATTTCATCACGCGCGCCTCGACCGGCACATTGCGGCGGATTTCCAGGTTCACGAGCTGCTCGATCGAGCGGATCTGCTGCTCGGTGAGCGGCTCGTTGTGCGAGTAATCGAAACGTGTGCGGTCGGGGTCGACGAGCGAGCCCTTTTGCTGCACGTGGGTGCCGAGCACTTTGCGCAAAGCAGCGTGCATCAGATGAGTCGCCGAATGATTGTAGGCGGCGCGGGCGCGCGCCACGGTGTCGACTTTCGCTTCCACCGTATCGCCGACCGCCAGCGTGCCCGTGTGCAGCACGCCGTGGTGACCAAACACGTCGACCTGGATCTTTTGCGTATCACTGACATGAAAGGTGCCGCGGCTCGAGACCAGTTGGCCACGGTCACCGACCTGACCGCCGGATTCCGCGTAAAAAGGCGTACGATCGAGGACGATGACCGCGCTGTCGCCAGCCGCGATTGCGGGCACGGCACTGCCCCCCTTATAAATTGCGACGATGTTGCCATCCAGCGCCAGCGTGTCGTAGCCGTGAAACTCGGTTTTGCGTCCGGTGTATTCAACCGCTCCCCGGGTGCCGAATTTGGATGCGGCGCGCGCGCGTTCGCGCTGCTGCCCCATCGCCGCTTCAAAACCGGCGAAATCGACGGTAATGCCGCGCTCACGCGCGATGTCGGCGGTCAAATCGAGCGGAAAGCCGTAAGTATCGTAAAGCCGGAACACCGTGTCGCCATCAAGCATTCTGTCTTCCGATTGCAGCGCTCCTTCGAGCACCGCCATCCCGTGCTCGAGCGTCTCCGCAAAGCGCTCCTCTTCCTGCTTGAGCACCTGCCCGACGCGTTCGCGCGCGCTCGCCAACTCGGGATAAGCCCCGCCCATTGCCTTCACGAGGTCGGGCACGATCTTGTGAAAAAACGGCTGTTTCTGCCCGAGTTTGTAACCGTGACGAATCGCGCGGCGCACGATGCGCCGGAGCACGTAGCCGCGTCCCTCGTTGCCCGGAATCACGCCGTCGACGATCAGGAATGCGCACGCGCGGATGTGGTCAGCAATAACGTTAAGCGAATTTCTTGTCTTCGGGTCACTCCTCAAAAGTTCCGTCGTGACCTTGCCAACCTGCCCCGCCCCCAAAATCTCGCGCGCCGCGGCCTTGATCAGATCCTGAAACAGATCGATCTCGTAGTTCGAATGCACACCCTGCAGCACCGCCGCGATGCGCTCCAGTCCCATGCCGGTGTCGACCGACGGTTTCGGCAGCGGGTGCAGCTTGCCGTTGTCGTCGCGGTTGAACTGCATGAAAACCAGGTTCCAGATTTCGATGTAGCGGTCACCTTCGGCTTCCGGCGTGCCAGGCGGCCCACCTTCGATTCCGGGCCCGTGGTCGTAAAATATTTCGGTGCATGGCCCGCATGGGCCCGTTTCGCCCATCTGCCAGAAATTGTCCGAGCCGCCGCCCGGTCTGTCGCCGATGCGCTTGATGCGGTCGCGCGGCACCCGGATATCGTTGGCCCACACGTTGTAGGCCTCGTCGTCGGTCTCGTAAACCGTCACCCACAATTTTTCCTTGGGCAGCTTGTAAATGTCAGTCAACAGCTCCCAGGCGAAATGGATCGCTTCGCGCTTGAAGTAATCGCCGAACGAAAAGTTGCCGAGCATTTCGAAAAACGTGTGGTGACGCGCGGTGTAGCCGACGTTCTCGAGATCGTTATGCTTGCCCCCGGCGCGCACGCATCGCTGGGAGGTGGTGGCACGCTGGTAGCTGCGCTGCTCCTGGCCAAGAAACAAGTCCTTGAACTGCACCATGCCGGAATTGGTGAACAGCAGCGTCGGATCGTTGCCGGGCACGAGCGGGCTCGAAGCGACAATAGCGTGGCCTTTGCTCTTGAAGTAATCGAGAAATTGTCTGCGGATTTCGCTGCTATTCATATGCGGGACCTGTACTGTGCCGGCGCACCGGCTACGGAAAAACGCTGATTTTAAACCAATACGGCGAGCGCCAACGGCATCGCCAGGGATGTCGTGGCACTATTCGTCGGTGTCGCGCAGCAGCCGGCGGACCACTTCGGGGTTGAAGCCGCGTCCCAGCAGAAACCGCATCTGGCGCGCCTTGTCGCGCGCGTCGGCTGGAAAAACGCCGAATCTCTTGCGCCATACTTCGCGCGCGGCCTCCATCTCGCTGTCCTTCAATTGCTTTTGCGCGCCGGCGATCGCGGCAGCGGAGACGCCTTTCTCGCGCAACTCGTGCACGATGCGGTGCGCGCCAAAGCGGCGGCGGCGCGAGGCCAGCACCTGCTCGACTACGCGGCTCTCGGACAACCAGCCACGACGCTCGAACTCGTCGAGCAGTTCGGGTATCTCGTCAGGATTATCGGTGTACTGCGCGAGCTTGCGCGCAAGCTCGGGCCGCGAATATTCGCGGCGCGCAAGGATACCGAGCGCCCTCGCGCGCAGGCCGATCTCGGGTTTATTTCGCCGCGGCTGCCGCGGGTTTTGCTCCACCGCCAACGCCTATCGCAGCACGAATTTTCGCTTCGATTTCCTGCGCCATCTCGGGATGCTCCTTCAGGTAATCGCGCGTATTGTCCTTGCCCTGGCCGATGCGCTCCTTGCCGTAGGTGTACCAGGCGCCCGACTTGTCGATCAGCTTGTGCAGTACGCCGAGTTCGATAATCTCGCCCTCGCGCGAAATGCCTTCGCCGTAAAGTATGTCGAAGTCGGCAACCTTGAACGGCGGCGCCACCTTGTTCTTGACCACCTTGGCGCGGGTCTCGGAGCCGATCACCTCGTCGCCCTTCTTGATCGCGCCGGTGCGCCGGATATCGATGCGCACCGAAGCATAGAACTTGAGCGCGTTGCCGCCGGTGGTGGTCTCCGGATTTCCGAACATGACACCGATTTTCATGCGGATCTGGTTGATGAAAATCACTGTGGTGTTGGAGCGCTTGATATTGCCGGTAAGCTTGCGCAGCGCCTGCGACATCAGCCGCGCGTGCAGTCCCATCTGCGGCTGCCCCATCTCGCCTTCGATCTCGGACTTGGGCGTAAGCGCCGCAACCGAGTCGATCACCACCACGTCGACCGAGCCCGAACGCACCAGCATGTCGGCGATCTCGAGCCCCTGCTCGCCGTTGTCGGGCTGCGAAATCAGCAATTCCTGAACATTGACGCCCAGTTTCTGCGCGTACTGCGGATCCAACGCGTGCTCAGCGTCGATGAAGGCGGCGGTGCCGCCCAGCTTCTGCATCTGCGCGATAACGGACAGCGTCAGCGTCGTTTTCCCCGAGGATTCCGGGCCGTAGATCTCGACCACGCGGCCGCGCGGCAGCCCGCCGGTGCCGAGCGCGATATCGAGTCCGAGCGAGCCGGTCGATACGACCTCGATATCCTTCGCAACCTCGGATTCCCCGAGGCGCATGATAGAGCCCTTGCCAAACTGCTTTTCAATTTGCGATAACGCTGCTGCCAGCGCTTTGGTCTTATTTTCGTCCATGATGTGTCCCGTTTGAGCCTTCCGAATTATCGCACAGTCTCCCATCCGATAACGCCGGGACAGCAGCGCGGATGACAGTTATGACTTTAGTCGTACTGGGTGCAGCAGATCGAGCACACCGGCGAGCGCGCGCTCGACCGCCAGCCTGCGTACCGTCTCGCGATCGCCGGCAAAGCGTCGTATCTCGGCAACGGGCTCGCCGCTCCTGAGCGCCCAGGCAAGGCACACCGTGCCGACCGGTTTGTCGGGCGTACCGCCCGCCGGTCCGGCAATGCCGCTGACCGCTACTGCAATGTGAGCATGGCTGTTCGCCAACGCGCCTGCCGCCATCTCCTTCACCGTCTGCTCCGATACGGCGCCATGCCTGTCCAGGGTCGCGGTTTTCACTCCCAGCATTTCGTGTTTCGAGGTATTGGTGTAGGTAATGAAACCGCGCTCGAACCAATCGGAACTGCCCGGCACCATGGTCACCGCTTCCCCTATCCAGCCGCCAGTGCACGATTCGGCGGTGACCAGCATCAGAGCGCGCGCCTTGAGTGCCGCGCCGACCTGCTCGGCGAGCTCATATAAACGTTTATCGGCCATGCTTCACCCCGCAATGAGCAGCCGGGCAACTGCCAACACCAGCAGCGTGTAAAACGCCGCCAGCACATCGTCGAACATCACACCGAAGCCGTTTTTCCATTTGCGGTCGAAATAGCGGATCGGCTGCGGTTTAAGAATATCAAACAGACGGAACAGCAGAAATGCACTGACCTGCCAGAGATAACCGGCCGGGGTGAAGAACAGCACCAACATGAATGCGACGACCTCGTCCCAAACCATGGCGCCGTGGTCGGCAACGCCCAGCGCACGGCCGGTGAGGTCGCACGCCCAGATGCCGGCGCCGAAACCGAGCGCGATCAGCCCTAACATCGTCTCCGGCGCACATATAGGCGCCAGCCCCCAGTAGATCGGGAAAGCGAGCAATGTACCGGCGGTTCCCGGCGCGACCGGAACCAGCCCGGCGCCGCCGCCGAATGCGATCCAGCGCGCCGGGTGACGCAGCATGAAGTGCGCCGTCGGGCGTATCATGGTCTCAGCCAAAATGGTCGTAGCCTCCGCGCACTGGCCGCAGCGCCGTACCGTCGGCGGCACGAACGATCAGCCGGGGCGCGTTGCGCGCGCCTGCGCGAACACGGCCGATACGCGTCAACGCGGTGCGAACGCGCCGGCTGATACGCTCGATGCGCTCACGCGCCCGCGGTGACGCCGTAAAACACAACTCGTAATCGTCCCCGCCCGCCAACAGGGCACGGCACGCGTCCACGCGGTCCAGATAACGGCGCAGGATGTCGGATGCGGGCAGCTCCTCCAGTTCGATTTCCGCCGTGACGCCGGAACACTCGAGGATATGATCGAGATCAGCCAGCAGGCCGTCGGAGACGTCGATTGCGCTGCGCGCGACACCGCGCAGTGCGACTCCCAGCGCGATGCGCGGCTGCGGCCGATGCAGCTTCGCCGCGCAGCGCGCAAGTTCCGCCGGATCGAGGCGGATACGCCGCTTCAGCGCCGCCAGGGCCAGCGCTGCATCGCCGATGGTGCCCGACACCCAGATGTCGTCACCACGGCGCGCGCCGTCGCGCCGCAACGCCTTGCCGCGCGGCACCTCACCCATTATCTGCACGCAGACGGTCAGCGGACCGCGCGTGGTGTCGCCGCCGATGAGATCGACGCCAAACCGCCGCGCCAGCGCCATGAAGCCGCGCGAGAACGCCGCCAGCCAGCGCGTGTCCGCCTTGGGAACGGCAAGCGCAAGCGTCGCCCAGCGCGGCGTTGCGCCCATTGCCGCCATATCGGACAGATTGACCGCCAGTGCTTTATGGCCCAGGTGACGGGGATCGGCATTGCGCAGGAAATGGGTGCCGGCCACCAACATGTCGGTCGAGATTACGAGTTCGCTGCCGCGCCTCACCTTGACGAGCGCAGCATCATCGCCGACCCCAAGCACCGCGCGCCGCGCGCGGTGGGTGAAGTAGCGCCGGATCAGTTCGAACTCGGACGTCACCGTGTGTTTGCCCTACGCTTGCTGGCCAGGATCGATATTTCGGCCCTGCTT
>Ga0315281_10010880_pt1 | contig 12490 bp, 10 predicted proteins | sample YL17G07_0_MG_FD_204540 | JGI IMG/M metagenome (GOLD analysis project Ga0315281, IMG submission 204540) | Sediment microbial communities from Yellowstone Lake, YNP, Wyoming, USA - YL17G07_0 | ecosystem: Environmental > Aquatic > Freshwater > Lake > Sediment | place: USA: Wyoming | collected... | reverse complement strand
CCGCCAACGGAAATCTGCGTCCTCTCGATCTGGAGGCGCGACGAGCCTGCCGTGTCGGGCGCACATGCGGTGTCTATGGGGCCGTGGAGCACGCAGTCAAGCATGTGCGCAGGCACGCAACTGGCCTTCCGCGCTCTTGATCTGACCCTTCCGTATGCAGATGCGATGCCAGTCCGCCGAGCGACCGGGTTCGGTCGCGGCCTAGCGCGAGGCGCGCCGCTGGTGCGCGACGAACTCCAGGAGATCGGCCTTCGTGATGACGGAGACGGGCCGGCCGTCGTCGACCGCGAGCAACGCGGGGACCCCACCGGCGAGCTCCGCGTACAAACGCTCGACGTCCTCGTTCGCCTGCACGACCGGGAACGGCGCCTCCATGACGCGCTCGACCGTCGCGTCGACGAGCGCCGGCTCGCGGAACACGCGATCGAGCATCGTCCGCTCCTGGACGCTTCCGACGATGTCGCTCACCGACGTGGCCGTGCCGTTAGCGACGACGGGGATCTGTGAGATGCCGTAGCGCTGCATCGTGTCGATCGCCGAACGGACGGTGTCGCTCCGCGAAATTACGACGATCTGCGGCGTACCCGCCTCGCGACCGCGGATGACGTCGCCGACGCGCATGAGGTGCGCGAACCGCTGCAGGAAGCCGTTCTGGCGCATCCACTCGTCGTTGTAGAGCTTCGAGAGATACGACTTCCCCGAGTCCGGGAGCAGGACGACCACGAGGGCCGTCTCGTCGAGGTCCCTCGCGACCTCGAGCGCCGCGAACATCGCCGTGCCCGACGAGACGCCTGCGAGGATCCCCTCCTCGCGCGTGATACGCCGCGCCGTGAGGAACGTGTCGCGGTCCGAGACCCGGACCCAACGGTCGACGATCTTCGGGTCGAAGGTGCCCGGCCAGAAGTCCTCGCCGATGCCCTCGGTCTTGTACGGGTGGACGTCGCCGGTGTAGATCGAGCCTTCCGGGTCGGCGCCGACGATCTGGATCCTCGGGTCCTGCTCCTTCAGGTAGCGGCCCGCGCCGGTGACCGTACCGCCCGTGCCGATGCCGAGGACGAAGTGCGTGATCTTCCCTTCGGTCTGGGCCCAGAGCTCGGGGCCGGTCGAGCGGTAGTGCGCGGCGACGTTCTGCTGGTTCCAGTACTGGCCCGGCATGAACCCGCCCGGCAGCTCCTTCGCGAGCCGTTCGGCGACCTTGTAGTAGGACTGCGGCGACTCCGGAGCGACCGCGGTCGGGCAGATGACGACCTCGGCGCCATACGCGCGAAGGATGTCGCGCTTCTCCTGGCTCTGCTTGTCCGGCATCGTGCACACGAGGCGGTAGCCCTTCAGTGCCGCGGCGATCGCGAGGCCGACGCCGGTGTTTCCGCTCGTGGGCTCGACGATCGTGCCACCCGGCTTCAGCAGGCCGCGCTTCTCGGCGTCCTCGATCATCGCGAGCCCGATGCGGTCCTTCACCGAGCCGCCGGGGTTGAGCATCTCGAGCTTCGCGACGAGTCGCGGGCGGAGGCCCTTGCCGATGCGGCTGAGCTGCACGAGGGGCGTGTTGCCGACGAGACCGAGGATGTCGGACGCGATGGTCACGCGAGGATGCTAGTGCGTCCTCGGTTCCAGGCGTGAAGATCTCCGCGAGGGCGACGACGCCGATGACCGTTGCCACCAGCAGCGGGATCTTCCGCGACGGCGACAGCACATAGACGAGGGCGTAGGCCGAGCCCGGTCATCGTCGCCGCCGGTCCGAGGTATACGGAACAGGTACGCGCCGGCATCGGCAACGCCCATCGCCTGCGTGAGCACGCCGAAGCCGACGGCCAGCAGGACCGCCCCGCCCAGGATGCCGCGCCCGCCGCCGATGCCTCACATGTTCGGCCGCGGGCTACCCGGCGACCTGCCGCTCGAGGCGCGGGAGCGGCTCCCCCTTCGCCAGGTGGATCGGCGGGTCGCCCTGAAGCGATCCGGCGTACTTCAGCCCGCTGCCGGTGTTGATCACGAGCACGTCTTCGTGTGGGTCGATGAAGCCCTGCTTGGCGAGCTGGTGCGCCCCGGCGATCGCGGCAGCCCCCTCGGGGCAGACCAGCAGGCCCTCGCTCACCGTCACGAGCCGCATCATCGCGGCGATCTCCTCGTCGGTCACCGCGACGGCGATCCCGCTCGACTCGCGAAGGATCCTCAGGATCAGGAAGTCGCCGAGGGCCTTCGGAACACGGATGCCCGCGGCGAACGTCGTTGGATCGGGCCAGGGCTCCGACTCGAGCTTCTCGGCGTGGAACGCCTTCACGATCGGAGCGCACCCGGCCGCCTGCACCGCGACGAATCGCGGGATCTTGTCGCCCTCGATCCAGCCGATCTGGCGCAGCTCCTGGAACGCCTTCCACATCCCGATGAGCCCGACGCCCCCGCCGGTCGGATAGACGATGACGTCGGGGAGCGTCCACCCGGCCTGCTCCGCGATCTCCAAGCCCATCGTCTTCTTGCCCTCGATGCGATACGGCTCCTTCAGCGTCGAGGCATCGAACCACGCGTTGTCGGCGCACGCTCTCTTCACGACGGCGCCGGCGTCGGCGATCGACCCGTCGACCAGGTACACCCGTGCGCCGTATGCCGCGGTCTCACGTTGGATCGTCTCCGGCGTCGTCGCGGGCATGACGACGATGACGCCGAGGCCGGCGCGGGCGCCGTACGCGGCCCACGCCGCGCCGGCATTCCCGGCGGTCGGGAGCGCGATGGTCGTCGCGCCAAGCTCGCGCGCGCGAGTGACGCCGATGGCCGCTCCGCGCGCCTTGAAGGTGGCGGTCGGCAACAGGCCCTCGTCCTTGATGAACAGGCGATGGAGCTGCAACGACTCGCGGAGCGTGAACGGCTCGATGATCGGGGTGTTCCCCTCGCCCAGGCTCACGGCGTTGCTCGGATCGTCCATCGGCAGCAGCTCGCGGTACCGCCATAGCGACGCCTGCCGCCCGGCGAGCATGCTGCGCGGCACCGACCGCAGCCGGTCGAGGTCATAGCGGACGAGATATGGGCCGCCGTCCTTCGGGCAGAGGTTCGCGAGCTTCGTCGCGTCAGCGGTCTGGCCACACCTGGCGCATTCGAGATGGGTGACGTACGAGCGCGCGGGGACATGCGCGGGCTCGGTCGCGCTCACGCCACGCGTTCGATCTTCGCGCCGAGGCCGCGCAGGCGGCCATCCACGTCCTCGTAGCCGCGGTCGATCTGGTCGATGTTCTCGATGACGCTCGTGCCCTTGGCGCACAGCGCGGCGCCGAGCAGCGCGAGGCCGGCGCGGATGTCGGGGCTGCGGATGTCCGTGCCCCAGAGCTGCGTCGGCCCGACCACGACCGCGCGGTGGGGGTCGGCGAGAACGAGGCGCGCGCCCATCGTCTCGAGCGTGCCAAGCCAGAACATCCGTCCGTCGAACATCCACTCGTGGATGAGGACGATCCCTTCGGCCTGCGTCGCGAGCGCCGTCGCGATGCTCGTGAGGTCCGACGGGAATCCCGGCCAGACCTGGGACTGCACCTTCGGGATCTTGCCCCCCAGGTCCTGCTCGATGACGTAGCGCTCTTTCGCCGGAACGTGGAGCGCGTCCCCGTCGACGCTCGAATCCACGCCGAGCCGCTTGAAGACGGCCCGGATCATCGCGAGGTGCTGTGGCGCGCAGCGCCGCACCGTGAGCTCGCCGTGCGTCATCGCGGCGAGGCCCATGAACGAGCCGACCTCCATGTGGTCGCTCCAGATCTCGTGGTCGACGCCGCGGAGCTCGGGGACGCCGCGGATCTCGAGCGTGTTCGTGCCGATCCCGTGCACCCGCGCGCCCATCTGGACCAGGACCATCGCCAGCTCCTGCACGTGCGGCTCGCTCGCGGCGTTGCGGATGACCGTGCGCCCAGGTGCCAGGACCGCGCAGAGGAGCGCGTTCTCCGTCGCGGTCACGGACGCTTCGTCGAGCAGGATGTCCGCGCCCGCGATCTCGGAGGCTTCGAGGCCGAAGCCGGTCCGGTCGGCGCTCAGCTCCGCGCCGAAGCTCTTGAGCGCGAGCCAGTGGGTATCCGAGCGCCGCCGGCCGATGACGTCGCCGCCGGGCGCCCCGAGCGTCACCTTCTTGAACCGCGCGAGCATCGGGCCGGCAAAGAGCAGCGACGTGCGGATCTCGCGCGAAAGCTTCGGATCGATCGACGTCTTGTTCACGTTGGCGGCGCAGATCTTCGCCGTATGCGGGTCGAGCCACTCGACGGTGGCACCGAGGCCGCTGAGGATCTCGAGCATCCCGTTGACGTCTCGGATGCGTGGCAAGTTGTGGAGGATGACCGGCTCGCTCGTGAGCAGGCTCGCCGCGATGAGCGGCAACGCCGAGTTCTTGTTGCCCTTCGCGGTGATCTCGCCGCGCAGCGGGGTGCCGCCCTCGACGATGAAGCGCGCCATCGCCGCGTAGCCTAGACGCATGCCCCGATACGATGCCGTCGGCTTCGACCTCCTCACGGCGCTCCTCGACACGCTCCCGCTCTGGCGATCGGCCGCGGGCGACGATGAGCTGGGGACCAGGTGGCATACCGCGAACCAGCGGCTGCTCAAAGGACAGCCGTACCGCGCGTTCGACGACCTGGTCCACGAGAGCGCGCGGGAGCTCGGGCTCGGACGCGCACACGCGACCACCCTGCTGTCGCGCTGGGGCGAGGCCCAGCCGTGGCCGGACACGCGCCGTGCCCTCGTGGCCCTTGGAGACACGCCGCGCTTCGTCGTCACGAACTGCTCGCAGAAGCTCGGCGAGCGCGCCGCGAAGCAGGCCGGCGAGTTCGCGTTCGTGATGACCGCCGAGCAGGCCGGCGCGTACAAGCCGGACCCGCGACCGTACCTCGCGGCGCTCGCCGCGATCGGCATGGACGCGAAGCGCGTGCTCTTCGTCGCCGGGTCGGCGCACGACGTCGGCGGGGCCGCTCGGGTGGGAATGGACGTGTACTGGGCGAACCGGCACGGGGCGCCCACCCCGGATGACGCCGCACCGCTCGTTCATGCGTCGGATCTGAGCAAGCTGGCCGCACTCCTCGATGGCTGACCGCGACCCGACGCAGCTCACGCTCTCGCTCTCGATCGGCCGGCCGGTCCGCGGTACCTTCGCCCTCGTCACGCGCGACGACGGCAACACCGTCCTCCCGACGACCGACGCGGAGTGGGACGACTGGGTCTCGGCCGGCGCGCTCCGCAACTGGGCCCGCAACGACGCGATCCTCGATTGGCTCGACCGCTATGGCGGCGAGCGCGGCATCGCACGGGACGACCAGCGCGCGGAATACGACGAGCGCTTCGACTTCCAGCAGTTCCTGGCGCGGCAGGGCCGCCGCTTCGAAGAGGCGGTCCTCGCGGACCTCGAGCAGCGCGTCGGCGTCACGCGGATCGACGCCGGTCGGGATGGCGCGCGGTCGCTCGCGGCCGCGCACGCGACCGTCGCGGCAATGGAGCGCGGCGAGCGGGTCATCGCGCAGGGCCTGCTCCGCGATCCGCAGTCGCGCACGTACGGCCGCATCGACCTCCTCGTGCGATCGGACGTGCTGGCTTCGCTCTGCGGCGATGCGTTCGGCGAGGAGGACGAACCGAGCATCGCCGCGCCGGCGCTGCACGGCGCGGCGTGGCACTACCGGGTCATCGACGTCAAGTTCTCGACGCTCGAGCTGCTGAAGGATGGGTCGCTCTCGACCGCGAACGACCTTTCGACTTGCGCGCAGGTCTGGACGTACAACCAGATGCTCGGGCGCGTGCAGGGCTACGTCGCGCCGTTCGGATACGTGCTCGGGCGCGCGTGGCGACAGGGCAACAGCGGGCGCGGCGACACCTGCTGGGAGAAGCTCGCCCGCATCCCGGTCGAGGCCTACGTGCGATCGCGCGAGGCTCCGCTCGGCGTCGTCGTGGCCGAGGGCGGGGCGTGGGTCCGTCGCATCCGGCGTGAGGGCGCGGCCTGGACCGTGCTCCCGACACCGACGATCGCCGAGCTCTGGCCGAACATGAAGAACGATCGCGACCACCCGTGGCACGTCGCGAAGCGCGAGATCGCCGAGGAGCTCCGCGAGCTCACGCTCCTCTGGCGGGTGAGCGCGGCGGCGCGCGACCGGGCGCGGGACCGCGGGGTGACGCGGTGGGACGACCCGCGGATCACGGCCGATCTCCTCGGGATCCGTGGCGAGACGCGCCCGGCGATGTTCGACGCGATGATCGCCGTGAACCGCGAGACCGGCGCGCCGGTGCGGCCGGCGCGCATCGAGGCCGACGGCGGCCGCTGGCGCGAGCGCGCTCCGCTCGAGCTGTACGTCGACTTCGAGACGGTCAACGATCTGAACGACGACTTCGCGACGTTCCCGCGCAAGGGCGGACAGTCGCTCATCTTCCAGATCGGGTGCGGCGCGTACGGCGACGGCGGCTGGGAGTTCGCGCAGTTCACCGCGCGCTCGCTCACCCCCGCTGCCGAAGCCGAGATGATCGACGCGTGGCTCCTGCACGTCGCCGAGCTGGCGCGGCGCGCCGGGCTCGCGGGGGCGGCCGAGGCGCGGCTGTTCCATTGGTCCGCCGCGGAGACCGTCTTCATGGAGGGCGCGTACAACTCGGCGCGCGCCCGGCACCCCGAGCGCGGCTGGCCGCTCCTCGGCTGGTACGACCTGCTCGAGCGGATCGTCCATGCCGAGCCGGTCGTCGTCCGCGGCGCGCGGAGCTTCGGGCTCAAGGCCGTGGCACGCGCGATGAAGGCACACGGCCTCATCGAGACCGAGTGGGGCGAGGGGCTCGCCGATGGGACCGGCGCGATGGCCGGGGCGTGGGCGGCGGCGGATCTGGCCGCGACGGTCGGCCGTGAGATGCGCGCGATCGAGCTGATGCGCGAGGTCTCGGGCTACAACGAGATCGATTGCCGCGTGATGGCCGAGGTCCTCGACCATCTTCGCCGGGAGCACTGAGGCGCTACACGCGCTCCAGGGCCTGGTCGATGTCCGCGACGATGTCGTACGGATCCTCGATGCCGACCGACACGCGGACCGTGCCGTCGGTGATGCCCATCCGCACGCGCTCCGCGGGATCGATGCGCCGATGTGACGCGGTCGCGGGGTGCAGGACCTCGGTGAACAGGTCGCCGACCGTCGTGGCGGACGCCGCGACCTCGAGCGCATCGAGAAAGCGATAGGCCGCGGCCTTCGTGTCGTCCTTCAGCGCGAACGAGACGACCCCCCCGCCGCGCTCGCCGTACTGATCGCGGGCGAGCTGATGCTGCGGATGCGAGGGAAGACCGGGGTAGAAGACCCGGGCGACCTTCGGATGGCCGGCAAGGTGCGTCGCGAGCGCGTGGGCCCCGGCACACTGCCGGCTGACGCGGAGCTCGAGCGTGCGCATGCCGCGGATCGTGAGCCACGCCTCGTGGGGCGGCAGGTACGCGCCATCGCTCATGACCCGCTCGCGCAGCTTCGCGACCTCGGCCCTGGGACCGCCGACGCTGCCACCCATCACGTCGCCGTGGCCGTTGATGTACTTCGTGAGCGAATGGAGCACCAGGTCGGCGCCGAGACCGGCCGGCCGGTACAGGATCGGCGTTGCGAACGTCGCGTCGACGCAGAGCTTCGCACCCACGGCGTGCGCCCCATCCGCGAGGGCCGACACGTCGGTCACCCGGAGCAGCGGGTTGGAGATCGCCTCGACGTAGAGGAGCGCGGTCTTCCGCGCCGCGAGCGCGCGGCCGACGGCGGCGAGATCCGTGGGGTCCACGAACACGACATCGGCGTTCCGCTCGACGGCGAAGCGCTGGAGCATCGCGCGCGTGGCGCCATACGTGTCCTCCTGCGCGACGATGCGGCCACGCTCGGCGATGACGATCCCGAACAGAGCCGCGATCGCGGCCATCCCGGACACGAAGCACACCGCGTCCTCGACGCCGTCGAGATCCGCGAGCGCGCCCTCGAGCGCGCCGGTCGTGGGCGTGCCGTACCGGCCGTAGACCCAGCCGGGCTTCTCGTTCGCGAAGATCGCGTCCTGTTCCGCCATCGAGCCGTAGTCGAACGCGACGCTCTGGACGAGCGGCGGGACGAGCGGCGTCCCCGCGCCGGGCGGCAGAACGCGGGCCGCTCGCACGACCCGCGTCCCGATCCGCTCGCGTGACTCACCCACGAGGGGTGAGTATCAGGCTGGGATGCTCTCCTCGGGCCGGACCTCCGGCTCGGGACGCTCCACGGCCCGACGACCGCCTTCGAGGGTCTTTGCGCGCTCGACGAGCGATGCGACCTTCTGGCCGCCGCGCCGTCCGATCCGCTCGAAGTGGCCGACGCCGTACTTCAGGCTGACGGCCTTGCCGCCCTTGCGCCCGATCCTCCCGAAGAACTCCGGGCCGTAGCGCTCGGCGGTGCTCGAGCCGCCCTTCTTGCCGATCTTCTCGTAGAACTCGGCGCCGTACCTCAGGCTGACGAGCTTGCCGCCCATCCGGCCGGCTTCGGCGACGGTCATCCCGCCACCAGGCTTCTTGCCTTGCGTTGCCATCGGCCTGCTCCTTTCGCTGACCGAGTGAGCAAGGGGGCAGTTGTCGTGCCCAAACACACGTGTGACGGCGCTCGACCATGACGTCTGGGTAACGGTCCTGTAACCAAGGAATGGTCGCCGCCTACCGGAGGGGCTGCACCTCGAGGCCGAGCGGCTCTTCCCGGACGAAGAGGATCACGACGGTCGCGGAGAGCAGGGCGACCGTGAAGCAGAAGATCCCCACGAGCCAGAAGCCCGGACCGTCCACGAGGAGTCCGCCGACCGACGCGCCAACGACGATCGCGACGCTGGCGACCGACGCGGAGACCGCGAGCATCGTGCCGCGGGCCTCGGGGACCTGCTCGGTCATCAGCGCGTTGTTCGTCGCGAACCGCGCGCCGATGACACCCGACAGCAGGAGGTTGAGGGCCGCGGTCGCGAGGAGCGGGAGCGGCAGGTTCGTCTGCAGGAGCAGGAGGAACCCGGAGATGAGCACGCTGCCCGCGACGATGCGGCGGTGACCGACGCGGTCGCCGAGCCGACCGCCGATCTGGCTGCCGATGAGGACACCGAGTCCCTGGGTGAGCGCGACGGTCGACGCGGGGCCCTCGCTCAGACCGAAGGTGTGCTGGAAATACACGACGAGGTATGTCGCCCACGTGAACCAGAAGAGCGCGCCGAGGAAGCTCGAGCCGATGGCCGCCACGGCCGAGCGGTCGCGGAGGATGAGCGCGTAGAGGGCCCGCACCTTCGACTCGCGGTTGGTCCCCGGCGCGTTCGGCATGCGAGCGAAGAGCACCGTCGCCGCGACGACCGCGAGCGCGCCGACGAGCCCGACGGAGACGCGCCAGCTCGTGGCCTCCGCGATGATGCCCGCGATCGGCACGCCGATGACGCTTGCCATCGTGTTCATCCCGATCGCCGTCGCGATCGCCCTGCCGCGCTCGCGGAACGGGAACGTGTCCGCGATCGTCGCGTTGATGTTCGGGAAGAGGACGGAGGCTCCGATGCCGGAGGCGATGCGCGCCGTGACGATCAGCCCGAAGGTCGGCGCGATCGCGGCGGCGATCGTGGAGACGCCCATGATGAGCGAGCCGATGACGAGGAACGGCTTGCGGCCGATCCGGTCGGAGTACGGGCCCGCGACGAGCGCGACCGCGATGCCCGGCGCGCCGTACGCGGCGACGACGAGACCCACGGTGCCGGTCGTGATCCCGAACTCCCGAGCCATCTGCTCGAGGACCGGGCTCATGACCAGGCCGTTGTAGACGGCGGCGAAGGAAAGGAAACCGAGGACGAGGAGCAGCGCGCGGCGCGCGGCCGGATTCAATCCAGATCGCGGCCGGCGAACACGTGGAGGAAACGGCCGAAGGCGCGGATGTGGTCGATGTAGTCGGCGATCGCGATGTTCTCGTTCGGCGCGTGATTGGCGGAACCCGCGTTCCCCGAGCCGAAGCCGACGGCAGGGATCCCAAGCTCATCGCACACCTGCGCCATCGGGCCGGAGCCGGCCATCAGCGGATAGACGACCGGCTCCGTCCCGTACGCGGCGCGGTTCGCCGCGACCGCGGCCTTCGCCACGTCGCTGTCCGGAGGCCAGCGCGACGGGCGTTCGCCGTGGTGCGGCGTGATCTCGATGTCGGTGAAGCCGCGCGCATCGAGGTGCCGCCGCAGGAGCTCTCGCACGAGCTCGGGCGTCAGGTCGGGCACGAGCCGGAAGTCGACCTTCGCGCTCGCGACGGCCGGCAGCACCGTCTTCGAGCCTGCGCCTTGATAACCCGCGCTCAGGCCGCAGATCGTGCAGGTCGGCTCGAGGAAATACCGCTGCTTGAGCGAGGTCCCGGTCAGCCCGCCGACGAAGCCGGCGATGCCATGGATCCGCTTCCAGCCTTCCTCGTCGAACGGGAGGCGCTCGAGCACCGCGAGATCCTGCGGGCTCGGCCTGCGGACATGGTCCGCGAGCCCATCGACGGTGATCTCGTCGCGCTCGTTCTTCAGCGATGCGAGGGCCCACACCAGGCGCCACGCGGCGTTCGGCACGATCCCGCCGACCGACGAATGCGCATCGAGCTTCGTGCCGCGCACCTTGAGGTCGACGTAGCAGATCCCCTTGAGCCCGAGGCTGACCGTCGGGCGGCCCGCGGCGTCCTTGTAGCCGGCCTCCCAGAGGCATCCGTCGGCGCGCAGGCGGTCGGCGTACGTGCGCGCGAATTCGCCCAGGTGCTCCGAGCCGATCTCCTCCTCGCCTTCGAAGAGGACCCGGACCTTGAGCGGCAGCGGCCCGACGGCCGCCTTGTATGCCTCGATCGCCTGCAGGCGCGCCATGAGGTTGCCCTTGTTGTCCGACGTGCCGCGGCCGAAGAGATAGCCGTCACGCATCGTGGGCTCGAACGGCGGCGTCGCCCATTCGTCGAGCGGGTCGGGCGGCTGGACGTCGTAGTGGTCGTAGACGAGCAGCGTGCGTGCGCCGCTCCCCTGCTCGCCGATGATCGTCAGCGGCCCGTCGCTGACGCGCTCGGCCGTCGCCGCGAACCCCGCGACCGTGGCACGTTCCAGGACGGCCCTCGCGGTCTCGTCGATCGCCGTCTTCTGCGCCGAGACGGTGGGCAGGCGCAGGAGCGCGCAGAGCTCGTCGACGTATTCCTGCTGCCGTGCGCGCACGTGCGCATCGAAGGCGGCGAAGGGATCCGGCATGGGCCGGACCATAGCCCTAATCCGGAACGGTCGTGAGGCGCGTCTTGCTCTTGCCGAGCTCGCACCGCGGCGAGTACGGCGTGACCTCGATCCAGCGCTGCTGGCAGAGGTAATGGACGATCCCGTCGGCGTCCTCGAGGGTCTCGCGCTTGTACACCTTCGCCCGCGGGATCATGAAGGTGCAGTCGCCGCAGTTCTCGGGAAGCGCCGGACGCGGCCGACTGGCCCGCCGGAGCGCGACGAGGGCGAAGAGCAGCGCCGCGGCGGCGAGCAGCGCGAGGATCGTGGCGATGATGACGATGCCCATGTCGGTCCGGCCCCTTCGTCCGTATCCACCGTATCAGGAGGTCCGCAGGGCTTGGGCCATCGAGACCTACGTGAGCGCGACCTCCGCGCCGCGCTCGAGCTTCGCCGGGCGCTTCGCGTTGGTGTAGTCGAGGGCGATGAGCGCGCCGGTGAGGATCGCGATCCCGGCCAGCTGCCACGCGCTGACCGACTGCGGCGGCGTGACGAACCACAGGTTGACCAGGATCCCGGTGATCGGGAAGGCGAGCTCGGCGAGCGTCGCGAGCGACGCGGGGGTGCTCGCGAGGCCGCGGTAATAGAGGAGCATCGGGAAGAGCCCGGGGATGAGCGCGATCGCGACGTAGAGCGGCGTGTCGCTCCAGCGGTAGTTCCCGAACGCTGCGGGCCCGCCGAGGAGGAGCAGGACGATGACGAGCGCGGGGAGCGCCGTGGTGAACCGCAGCGCGGTGAGCGTCGTGAAGCGGACCGACGCGAGGGCGTAGCGGCCGAACACCGTGGCCCCGCCCCAGAGCGCCGCCGCGGCGATCGCGAACAGCCCGGCGCTCACGTGGAAATCCCGCCACGCGGCGCGCGGATCGAGCGGATCCGGGATGACGATGCAGTACGCGCCGACGATCGCGATCGGCACCCAGAGCCACGCGCGCCGCGAGATGCGCTCGCCGAGCCAGAAGTTGGCGAGCAGGATCGCGATGAGCGGTTGGGTCTTCTGCAGCAGCAGGGTCTCGATGAAGTGGCCGTAGCCGAACGAGATGGTGAACAGGATCGTTGCGAGTGCCGACGCCCCCCCGCCGATCGCGACGATCGCCCGCCACTGCGCGGCGCTCAGCGCGCGGATCTCGCGCCACGCCGCCCGGATGATCGGCAGGCACACCAGCGTGAGAACGATGTGCTCCATCGTCACGAGCTGTGTCGCCTGCAGCACCGGCTCACCGCCCAGGTGCTGGAGCAGCGGCGACCGGAAGAGGGCGTCGGTGCCCCACAGCATCGCCGCCAGTGCGACCAGCAGCACGGC
>Ga0315281_10010879_pt1 | contig 12491 bp, 8 predicted proteins | sample YL17G07_0_MG_FD_204540 | JGI IMG/M metagenome (GOLD analysis project Ga0315281, IMG submission 204540) | Sediment microbial communities from Yellowstone Lake, YNP, Wyoming, USA - YL17G07_0 | ecosystem: Environmental > Aquatic > Freshwater > Lake > Sediment | place: USA: Wyoming | collected... | reverse complement strand
ACGCACCCGATGGACAAGCTGACCGTGGCGGCGCGCATGCGCAGCTTCGACTACAGCAACAGCACCGAGCACTTCCAGATCGCGGCGATGGTGGTCAGCGACCGGTCGATCGCGCTGGCCGACTCGGAGAAGTTCGAGCCGCATCCCTACACGAAGACGAACACGGACCTGAGCGCGAACTACCTGCTGAGACCCGGGCTTTCCCTGTCCGCCGGCTACGCGATGGAAGACTGGAAGCGCGACCCGGAGGTCCGCAACATCGAGAAGACGTCGGAGACGACGCCGCGCGTGAGCGTGGACTACGCCGCGCTCGACTGGTTCACGCTCCGGGCCAGCTACGCCGGCGGATCACGGCGCGGGAAGACCACGTACACGGAATCGGCGACCGAGATCCTGACGTTCCGCCGGTTCGATGAGGCGGACCGCGACCGCACCCGCTTCACGCTGATGGGCACCGTGATGCCGACCGACGAGATCACCGTCGCGCTGACGGTCCAGACCGGGAACGACAAGTTCCCGAACTCGCAATACGGCATCCAGCGCGACTCGAGCATGATGCTCGGCGTGGACGTGGACTGGGCCCCATCGAGCCGGTTTGGCGTCAGCGTCGGCTGGTCGCAGGAAGACATCAAGGACAGCGCCGACTACCGCTACCGCACAGGGGCGGCCGGGTCGCTCACGTACGACAACCCGACCTTCCGCTGGATGAACACGAACAGGGACCAGAACACCTCGCTGTACGTCAACGTCAACGCGGAGCTCATCCCCGACAAGCTCGACCTCGTCGCGACGTGGTCCATGATCGACTCGCACTGGCGGATGTACAACGTCAATCCGACCGCTCCGTCGTGCCCCGCGCCGGCAACCGGCCAGACGGCCTGCACAGCAGCGAACCTGCTCAACGCCACCGCACAGAACTGGCCGGACGTGACGCAGCGGCTGGAGCCGATGTCGATCGGCCTGCGGTACGTCTACTCGCCCGAGTGGGCGATGACGCTTCGCTACCAGACGGAGAAGTACCAGCAGAACGACTTCCGCACGCTCGCGCCGGTGTTCACGACGAACAGCCTCAACGGCGGCCCACTGCTCCCCGTTGGCTTCAGCTCGGGCGACATCCCCGCGACGATCGGGCAGGTGACGGGCTCGAACACAGGGCAATACCATTTCCTCGGGAACAACTACCACCCCTACACGGCCGACTGGCTGACGCTGACGTTCAGCTACCACCCGTCGCTGCTGCAGTTTGCCAAGGGGCGATCGGCCTTCTGATCCGCCGATGATGGCGTGATCGCCCGGGAAGGCGACGAAGGGGGCGCGGCCACCACGGCCGCGCCCCCTTCGCCCATTCGGCGATCGCCTCGCGGTCGCGGTCGCGGCCTACGCACGTCCCGCGGTGAGGACCGCATTTTCGCTGCTACGCCCGGCGCCGGCCAGCATTTCCTTCATTCCGAACAGTGTGTCCAGCGGAATCGGAATGATGGTGCTGTTCCCCTCCCCCGCGATCTCGACCAGCGTCTGGAGGTAGCGGAGCTGCAAGGCGGGCGGCTCGCTCCGGATGATGCGCGCGGCTTTGCCCAGCGTCTCGGCGGCCATGTACTCGCCATCGGCCCTGATGACCTTTGCCCGTTTTTCCCGTTCGGCCTCGGCCTGGGCGGCCATCGAGCGCTGCATCCCCTCCGGCAGCAGCACGTCCTTCACCTCGACCACCGAGACCTTCACGCCCCACGGCTCCGTATGCTGGTCAATGATCTGCTGCAGGGTGTGGTTGATCTTCTCGCGATGGGCCAGCAACTCGTCCAGGTCAGACTGGCCGAGCACGCTGCGCAGCGTCGTCAGCGCGATCTGCGACGTCGCCTTTCCGAAATCCACCACCTGCAACAGCGCCTTCGCGCAGTCGATCACGGCGAAATAGACGACGGCATCCACCTTGATCGTGACGTTGTCGCGCGTAATAACCTCCTGCGGCTCCACGGTCAGCGTTACGGTGCGCATGTCGATGCGGTATATCCGGTCCACGACCGGGATGATCAGGTTCAGTCCGGGCGTCCGGACGCCCATCAGCCGTCCGAAACGCAGGACGACGCCGCCCTCGTACTGCTGCACGATCCGTACGGCGAAGCCGAGAATCACTGCGCCGACAATGACGGCGCCGACCCAGGGCGGGAATGGGAAGTTCATGATTGGCCTCTCCTCGTGATACTCGGAAGTGTGAACGCGGCGCCGTCCGGAGGCGTCCGGATGGCGTGATGACTACCTGATATAGCGGTGCTGCCTTTCCTCCCTTCCCGCCAGCTTGATCAGCACGAGCTGCCGGATGACGAACACGTACGTGCACCACACGACGGACAGCAGCGTGCAGAGCGTCGCGATGACTCCGATCGGCGCCCGGGTCGACCAGAGCGCGCGCGGCGGCCAGGCCTCGTTCGGTTCGGCTCGGACGACGGGCGCACCCGGCATCAGTGTCTCCCCCCGCGTTCCGGCAAGCCGGTCCGGCGAGATGATTTCGGCGGAAACCGCCAGCGCGCCCGTGGAATCGCCGGGAAGCGTCGAGGGGAACGGGACGGACGCCTTCCCGTCCGCGCCCGTTACCTCCTCCCCGAGCGCCATCGGACTGAAGACGCGTTTCACGGCAAATGCGACGCGCGCCCCCTTGAACGGACGTCCAGCCGCCGTGACGGCGGCAACGAGCCGTTCCTCCTCGTCCACGACCGCCATTGTCAGGACCAGCTGTGCGCCGCGCGGTTGGGCCGCCTGCGCCTGGAGCCGCGTCGTCGCACCGACGGCGCCGAGCGCACCGATGCCACCGGCCAGCAGCAGGGCACGGATCGCCACGAACGCCGGGCGCGCGAAGCGCTCCCGCGGCTTCATGTCCGCGACCTTCTCCGCCGGCTCAGCGTCCTCGGCAACCTCCCAGATCGACACGATCGGGAAGACGCGCGCGAACACCGTGTACAGGAGCATGAACGCCGCAAAGCCACCCGCCGTGATCGCCCACTCGACCCACGTCGGCGAGTAGGTCAGCGCGACCCCCGAGTTGTGCGGCGGAATCCAGGGCGTCTCGAGCGTAGGCACGAGAATCAGGTAGCGCTTCAGCCACATGCCGATGTTGATCAGCACCGATGCGGTGATGATTCCGCCGATCGATCGCTTGCTCGGCATGATCAGCAGGCCAAGGGGAATGAACAGGCCGGTCACCGCCCAGAACCAGAACGTCACGCCGTATGGCGAGGCGCCCATCAGCAGGTCGATCAGCCGCCGTTCCGTCCCGAGACCGCCGTACCAGGTGGTCAGGTACTCGCTCAACGTGAAGTAGCCGTACAGGAGCGTGAGCGCGACCAGGAGCGCGGCGAGTTTCCGGAGACAATCGTCGGTCAGGTACTTGTGGAGGCGATACGCCCGCCGGAAGAGCGCGATGGCCGTGATCAGCGCGGCGGTTCCGGAGAAGATGGCGCCAATGACGAAGTACGGCCCGAAGATCGTGCTGTGCCAGCCCGGCCGGACCGTCATGCCGAAGATCCAGGAGACGACCGTGTGCACCGAGATCGCGACGGGAATGATGATCACCGCCATGGCACCGAGCGCGCGGTTCAGGAAGCGTTCCTGCGCCGGCGTCCCCTTGTAGCCGATGGCCAGCAATTCGTAGAACCGCACGAGCCACTTCGACCGCCCGTGCAGCCGCGCGTCCCGAAGGACCATCGGCATGTCGGGGATCATGGCGACGTAGAGGTAGATGAAGCTCCCCGTCAGGTACGTCGTGACGGAGCAGAGGTCCCAGAGGATGGGCGACGAAAGCCGGCCGTGGAAGATGAGATTGAGCAGTCGGTCGGGACGCCCCATGTCGATCATGATCATGGACGCGCCGATGATGAGCGCGAACACCGTGATCGCCTCGGCCAGGCGTGTGATCGGACGTCGCCACTCCGCGCCGGTCACCCGCAAGATGGCGGAGATCAGCGTGCCGGCGTGACTGATGCCGATGAAGAACACGAAGTTCGTCATGTACACGCCCCACGAGACCATGTCGTTCATGCCGGTCACGCGGAGTCCATTCCGCAACTGGATGATCAGGGCGATGAGCGCCACACCGCAGACGGCGAGGAGCGAGGCGACCCAAAGCCGGCCGGGGCGACCCATCGGCTGGAGCGTGGCCAGCAAGTCGGTTTCGACCTGCTGCGCATAGGGCGTCTTCGTCGGGATCGCGTGGGCGGCCCGGATCATGGATTCCTCACGCGGGCGTTGACGTTGCCGGTTTCGGCACCGGGCTCGCCCGGCGCGGCGTAGCGGCGATTGGTCGGGGGCAGGTAGAACACGCGTGGCTGAGTGCCAAGGTCCTCGAGGTGACGGTAGCCGGCGCGGTCACGGAGGAGCTTCGAGAGCTGTAGCGTCGATCCCGTGCCGCTGGTCACGGCGTCCTCGTTCTGGTCGCCGATATAGATGGCGCCCATCGGACACGCCTCGGTGCAGTGCGTCAGCTCGCCCTCGGCAAGCCTGGAGGCGCAGAAGTCGCATTTTTCCGTCGTGCCCTTGTAGCGCGGCATCCCCGTCCCCGGCCCCGTTGCGACGTGCGACGAGTCGGACGGATTCGTGGGCTGACCCCAGTTGAACACGCGCGAAGAGTAGGGGCACGCGGCCATGCAGAAACGGCAGCCGATACAACGCGTGTTATCCACGAGGACGATACCGTCTTCGCGTTTGAACGTCGCGCCCACCGGACAGACCTTGCAGCAGGGCGGATCGTCGCAGTGGAAGCAGGGCTTCGGAAACCAGTAGGGCGCTGTTTCCTCCGATTCCCGCATCTTATAAAGACGGATCCACTCACGGTCCGACGGCGTGAAGTGCCCCTTGCGGCATGCCTTGACGCACTCGCCGCAGCCGTCGCACTTCGCGAGGTCGATCACCATCACCCACTTCCGGCCCGGGACGCCGCGGCGGGCGGCGTCCCAGGTGCGTTGCGGTGCGGGCACCTGTGTCACTGCCCGAACCGCCACCAGCCGGCCGTCAGGGGTCAGCGCGACGGTGTCGGACGGGCCATCGCCCGCAGTTTTGGCTGGGGCGCCACTCGCTTCGTCCGGCGCGCCAGCCGTCGCCCCGATACCAACGGCCGCTGCCCCCGTGGCCAGCAGCCCCGCCCGTACGAACTCCCGCCGTCCCAAGGTCATCGGTGCGCTGGCCTCCAGCTGGAACGAGTGAGACGTGATCGGAGCGGACGACTTACATCGCGGAGCGCCCAACCCGGAGCAGCGCAGGCCGGTAGCTGATCGTGAACGTGAGGTAGCGAGCGTCGTAGTTGTTGAAGTTGTTTCCCAGGAAGAGGCCGTTCCCTTCCGCCGGCTTCAGACCAATCGTCCGAAAGTCGTTCTGGTCGTACCGTTCGGTCTGGTAGCGCACCGTGGCGGCCCACTCGCTGGAGTATCGGTAGCGCATATACAGCGTCATCGGTTGCATTGTCTGCGTGACTTCGGGAAGATCCGCCGCGGTCGCGGCAAAGATCTGCGCGGCTGTGCCGCCCGCTGGTGCGGTCGGATTATAGGTCGCCATCACGAAGCGGGCGCGCGCTATGTCGAGCCGTCCGCCGGCCTCCCACCGGTCGGGGACGAGTACTGCCGTGAACCCGAAGTTGGTCGTCGTGACGACGTCCCGGTTGTTCGCGACCCAGTCGAACGTCAGGTTGTCCAGTTGCCCGGTCGTGCGATACCGCGACCGCAGGCGCGTGAAGAAGGTCTCACGGCCATATCCCGCGTCGAGCGAGAAGCCTTCCGCGGGCGCCCACGACACATCGCCGCCGATCACCGTGGTCTGGTCGCTCTGCGTGCCGTAGAGAGAATGGGGATACTCGTCCTTCCCGGCCTCCCAGTTCAGCGAGGCGCTGAGTTCGTCGATCGGCGTCAGGAGCACCTTGGCCACGGTTCGCTCCCGGTCCCGGTCGGCCTCGTCGAAGCGCCTGTGCGACGCCAGGTCGGAGGTGCTGTTCTGGATGTACGGGTCGTTCCCGCGCCGGAAGCCCTTCACGAAGGACGTGCGCAGGCTCAGCCACTCGAGCGGCGCGTAATCCACGCTGGCACGCGTGATGTCGTCGGCGAGCCGGTGCATGTTCCGCGCTTCCTCGTCGCGAACCCATTGATCCCAGACATAGCCGGCGCTGAACGTGACCGGTGCCTGCTCGAGGCGCCAGTTGGCGCTCAGATCGGCGTTCTTTCGCGTGTACGGCATGCGTTCGCGGTGCGCAGCGCCCGAGACGGACCGGTCGTTGACGACGCGCACGGCCACGGAATCGAGCTCCGTGTCGTCGCGGTAAGAGAAGACGCGGAACCGGTATGAAACGGAAAGCGGGCGGAGCGGACGACTCGTGGCCGCGAAGTTCACGGAAGAGGTACCCGTTGCCCCGCCCAGGTGCGTCGGCAATCCCGCGATGCGCGAGTCCACGATGGTGTTGTTGATTGTGGGCGGAATGAACAGCGCGTCTTGCTTCCACCAGGCGTACGACGCGCTGGCGTTCAGTCTCGTGTGCCAAGGCAGGTTGAGCGCGCCGTTCACGACGGCACTGTGCGCCGAGTTGTCCGGCGCGAGCGCCGTTCGTCCACGCGCCGGTCCGCCGGTCGGCGTGTCGGTGCTCAGCAGGGGGTTGTCAGCCGTCACCGACGCGTACGCGTTCTTGAACCGCGAGAAATCGTACGCGGCAGTCAGCTGGAAGCGCTCGCGCGTGAACGCCTGCGAGAGCCGTACGAGCTCGGACGTCTGGTCGATCGGCTCGAGGATTTCGCGGAAGTTGTTGCCCGGGCTTCCCATCGCCATCCCCATCGGTCGCTGCCCCTTCTTGCCGATGTTCGTGACCTCGGCCTTCAGGTCCCACTCCGGCGTCGGCGTGAAGACCGCAGCCATTCGCACGGCGTCCCACTTCGTGTGCACAGGCGCGATGTACGGCGCGGTGCGGTTCCACACGGCGGTGTCTGGCCGGGGGGTCGGCAGGGAATAGAACACGTCCGGGCTCCCCGCCGTCCCGAGGGAACGCGCATTGGTCGAGAACAGGTGAGGGATTCGATCCCACCGGAGCTGGAGATCGAACCGGCCCGGTTCCGTCCCGCGCAGCGCGAGGCTCTGGTCCAGCTGCCCGATGTTGCGCGCCACGAGCTGAACCTGCCGAAATCCGTCCGGCGGCGTGTAGCCTAGCAGCAGTTGCTGCAGGACGGCGCCTGACGGCACGGCCTTGTACTCCTCGAACTTCGCCCGGTCGAGCAGCGCCGGCTGCTGTGTGAAGCTGCGCGCGCCGATTTCCGCCGCGATCGTGACCTTGCCGGCCTTGCCGCTGTCCGCCTGCCCCTGGCTGGCGGCAGGCCAGACGAGCATGACCGACCCGGCGACGCACCGCGCGACGTCAATGATCCTGGTTCGCATGTGTTCTCTCCTGTGGCTCATGACGTCACCTGGTGAACCGCTGGCCCGAGGGATGGTTGGAGCCATGGATGTTGAAGTGGCAGCTGACGCACTGCCGCCCGCGAACGAATCGGGCGTCCACTTCCGAAATGCCTCTCGGCTGCGTCGGGTGTTGTGTCGGATCGTGGCACTGCTGGCAGAGTCGCGGCTTCGGCACCTTGAGCAGCTTCTCGTGGGACGTGCCGTGCGGGTCATGACAGTTCGCGCAGTTCTCGACCACCGGAGCGTGCTGCCAGAGGTACGGGCCGCGCTTCTCGGCGTGGCACGCGTAGCACGTCTCGTTCACGGATGTGGCGATGAGGAGTTTCTCGTTCGGCGAGCCGTGCGGGTTGTGGCAGCTCGTGCACTCCATCTTCCCTTCGCCGATCGGCATGTGTGCAAAGCGGAGCGCCTGCATCTTGCGCTGCAGATGGCAGCGCCCACACGTCTCAAGCACCGTCGGTTTCTGCAGGTTGGCGCGCTCCGACACGGGGTGCATGACGGCGTGGCAGTCCGTGCAGGCCAGATTGCGCGACTCGTGCTGGCTGCCCTTCCATCCGATCCTGGCCGTCTTTTCGTGACACTGGAGGCAGCGCGCGTTGCGGTCGCTGACCGGCGTTTTCGACTTCCTGGTGAAGACGACGAGCGCACCGCCCTTTTCGCCGCCCGACTGGGCGTGCTCCTTGGCGGGTCCGTGGCACGCCTCGCATCCCAGCTTCTCGTGCTGCGTTCGCGGGCGCGTGAGGATGACCTTGCCCATGACGGTGGCGCCGAACTGCGCGACTTCCTTCTTGTGGCACTCGGCGCAGATGGCGCTGCCAGCGTAGCCCTGCTGCTGCGCGGGTACGGTCTGTGACGCGAAGAGCAGACTGAGCACGACCAGAAGGCATCTCGCGTTTCGTCGTCGGTGCATCGCTGGCATCCTCTGCCGGCTCGCATGGCCGCCGGCGCTTGGGTGTGTGCTGCGCACGCCGGGCTACGGTCTCGGCTTGAGGCCCAGTTCCCTCACGTACTTCGCGACGGCAGCCATCTCCTGCGGGCTCATCTTCATCTTGAACGACACCATGTCCTCGTTCTTGCCGCGCGTCAGGATCTTCACCACCGAATCTTCCGAGTGCGAGGCAACGAACTTGCTGTCGAACGTGACGACCTTCGGGTACCTCTTCTTCATCGTCTTGGGCGGGGTTCCAAACTCGCCGTGGCACCTCTGGCAGTGTTCTTCGAAGAGCGCCTTGGCGTCCGGCGCCTGGGCGGCCGCGCTTGAGAAGGCTCCGGCGGCCGCGAGGAGTGCAGTGATCGTGAGCATGCGAGTCATGGCTTCCTCTCCGTGGGGAACGCCGGCTTCGGCGCCGGCCACCCTCTCTATGTGGAGCGCTCGGGCAAGTCACCCCGAGCCATCTGCCCTTGATGCGCGACCGATATCCGCCGCATTCGTTGTCAGATGCAAGCCGCGTACCGTCCATCCGTATTTCCACGTAGTCACGCCAATGCGTTGCGACGAAGACAGTTACAAACGCTTCGCACCCGGCGAGGGTCGGCGTTGCACAGGGTGATTTCACCCGGTCGCCGATCGATCGTTCTTTCATTTCCGGGGCAAATGGCCTACCGTTGCCTGCCGGCAAACGGGCCAATTCATTGGCGCCCATGACGTTGGACCACCGCGCCAACTCGGGCGTCCAACTTGCATCATGCAGCAGGTGGAGCCAGAAGCAGACGGGGGAGCGAATGTCGAGTCGGGAACAGCCCGAAGCGAACACACCATCGTTGACACAACCGGGCCGCGGCCGACTCAGCCGGCGCTTGCTTGCGTGGTTTCTGCTTTTCTCGTTCGCGCCGCTGCTGGTCACCAACGCCGTGGGGTACGGTCGCACGTCCGTGATCCTGAGCGGATTCGTGGAGCGATACCTCTCCGCGCTGGCCGAGACGCAGGCACAACATGTGCACGACCGCCTCGAACGAAGCACGCTGATGCTGGAGGCGATTGTGGCCGGGAACGAGTTTCTGGTGGCCGGCACTCGCCGCGCGCTGGGGCGTCCCGCGGGCCAGATGGGAACCGTCGCGACCCGAAACGCCATCGAGGACCTGCTTGGCCACAAGCTGGCTGACGCCCCCGCATTCGACGCGATCTACCTCTTCACTCCGGGTGGTCGCGTCGTGGGCGCGGTGGGGAGCGTCGAAGCCATCGTGACCACGCCGCCGGAGCGGCCGGGGACGTCCTCCGTGTCGGCGGCGGTCATTCGCGGCGCATCCGGGGCCAGGCCCCGGCTCCGTTTCGTGGCGCCGCTGCGCGCCGCCGACCGCACGGTCGTGGCCTTCCTCGGTGCGACGCTGAAGCCGGACGGATTTCGCAGTCTGCTCGAGCTGCCGCCGCGCTTGGCCGGCCACATCGAGAGTTACATCGTTGACGAGCGCGGCCAGCCCCTGTTCCGCTCGCGCGAGCAATCTGGCGCCGACGCCACGCTGCCCCTGGCCGTACCGCTGGTCACGCTGCGGGCCGGAGCATTCGAGCGCTACACCAGTCAACAGGGCCAGGCAGTCATTGCCACTGTGGCGACGATTCCGGGCCTGCCCTGGCGGTTCATCGCCGAGTTGCCGACCGCCCAGGTGTTCGGCGACCTGCAGAGCCTGGGCAGGCTATCGCTGGCGCTCGAGGGCGTGTTCGCCGCACTGCTCGGCGTGTTCGCATGGTTCGTCGCGGGTGGCATCGTTGCGCCACTCTCACGCCTCGTGGATGCGACCAGGCGCGTAGGCCGCGGCGACCTCAGTGTGCGCGTGGACATCCGCCAGACCGACGAAGTCGGCGAGCTGGGCCGCGCGTTCAATGAAATGACCACCGCGCTCGCCGACTCCACCTCGCGCGTGCACGAGCTGCACCAGAACGACATCGCACGCGCATCGCAGCTCGCCACGGTCGGCGAGCTCGCCAGCGGCGTCGCGCACGAGATCAAGAACCCGGTTGTCGGCATTGCACACGGGCTGGAGATGGTCCAGCGCCATGTGGGACCGGATCCGGCGATCACTCCGGTCATGGACGAAATGGCCCGGCAGCTCTCGCGTATCCGGCAGACGCTGCAGGATTTGCTGACCTTCGCCCGTCCGGCCACTCCGGCGTTGGCGCCGGTCAGCGGCAATGACATCGTGCAGCGCGCCATCCGCCTGCTGCAACCCATCGCCGATCGCACCGGCGTCCGTATCGAGGTGTGGCTGGATCCGACGTTGCCGCGATTCGACGCGGATGAGGAGATGCTGTACCAGGCGGTCGTCAACGTGTTCATGAATGCGCTCCAGGCAACGTCGTGCGGAGGACGCATCACCTTCGCGACGTGCGCGACGGCGGAGCGAGTCGAGATCATCATTTCCGACACTGGACGTGGCATCCCGGAGGAGAACCTCGAGGCCGTGTTCAAGCCGTTCTTCACCACCCGACACTCCGGCACGGGGCTTGGCCTGTCCGTGACGCGCGAGGTCGTTCAGCGCCACGGCGGGAGCGTGACACTGGAGAGCACGGTTGGCGACGGCACGACCGTGACGCTCGTGATCCCCCGGCGTCGCGTCGAGGCACGCGTCGGGCGCGACGCCGCGGAGGCAATGGCCCCATGAGCGCCGCGCGCGTGGTGATCTGCGACGACGAGATGCTGATCCGCGTGTGGCTCAGCGAACAACTCCGGGAGTCCGGGCTTCGCACCGAGGACGTGGCTGACGGAGCGATGCTCCTCGCGGCGCTCGCACGTGAGCCGGCCGACCTCGTCCTGCTCGACCTCCGCCTCCCCGACGGCACGGGAATGGATCTGCTGCCCCGGATCAAGGCGCTCGATCCCGCCCTCCCGGTCATCATGATGACGGCCTATGGCGAGGTGGAGACGGCGGTCGCTGCCGTGCGCGCCGGCGCGTACCACTTCCTCGAGAAACCAATCACGCTCTCAGAGCTACTCCTCCTCATCGAACAGGCGCTCGAGACCCGGCAGCTGCGGAGCGACGTGGACCGGTATCGCGACGGTTACCGGTGGCTGTTCGCCGACGTGGCACTCGTCGGCAGGTCGCCAGCGCTGCGCCGAATCGCCGAGTTCATTACGCGCGTCGCCGAGAAGGGCAGCTCGGTGAACATCCTCATCCGCGGCGAGAGCGGGACCGGCAAGGACGTCGTCGCGCGGGCCATTCACGCCAGCGGCCCGCGCCGCGACCGGCCATTCCTGAGTATCAACTGCACCTCGCTGCCGGAACAGCTATTCGAGAGCGAACTCTTCGGGCACGAGGCGGGCGCGTACACAGATGCGCGCGAGGCGAAACGAGGGTTGTTCGAGATCGCCAACGACGGCACGATCTTCCTCGACGAGATCGGCGACATGCCAAAGGCGATGCAGGCGAAACTGCTCCAGTTTCTCGAGACACACTCCTTCCGGCGCGTTGGCGGCGTGCGGAACATCCAGGTTGACGTCCACGTGCTGACGGCAACCAACCGCAACCTGGAGGAGGCGGTCGCGGACGGGAGCTTCCGCGAGGACCTCTTCTACCGCCTCAACGTGCTCCCGATCAACGTTCCCCCGCTCCGTGAGCGCCCGGAGGACGTCGCGCCGCTCATTGCTCACTTCGTGGATGTGCTGAGCCGCGACCTGCGCCAGCGCCGTCGGGAAGTGGCGCCCGAAGCGCAGCGTGCGCTCGAGACGTACCCGTGGCCTGGCAACGTGCGCGAGCTGAAGAACGTGCTGGAGCGTATCCTGCTCCTCCAGGACTCGGCCGGGATCCGGCTGGACCAGCTGCCGAGCGAAATCCAGGGTGTCGCGGCACGGAGTGGCACACGTTTCGTGTTGCCCGCGGCCGGGCTCAATCTCGACGAGCTGGAACGCGATCTCCTCCATCAGGCGCTCGACCGCGCCGACGGGAACAAGACCAGCGCCGCGCGCCTGCTCGGACTCTCGCGAGACACCATGCGATACCGGCTGGAAAAGCACGGCATCAACTAGGCGATGCGGGCTGCTCAGATTTTCGTCCTGCCGCCGAACGCGAGCCTCACCCCAGCATCGACCGCAGGATGAACCCGACATTCGCCGGGCGCTCCGCCAGCCGGCGCATGTACCACTTAA
>Ga0315281_10010877_pt1 | contig 12491 bp, 7 predicted proteins | sample YL17G07_0_MG_FD_204540 | JGI IMG/M metagenome (GOLD analysis project Ga0315281, IMG submission 204540) | Sediment microbial communities from Yellowstone Lake, YNP, Wyoming, USA - YL17G07_0 | ecosystem: Environmental > Aquatic > Freshwater > Lake > Sediment | place: USA: Wyoming | collected... | reverse complement strand
CGGAAGGCTCCGTGAGTTTCTCATCCGACGTGGTAGATGCGATTTTAACAGGCAAGGTCAGCGACCGCGACTCTCTCCAGCGTTTGAAGGCGGAGCTTTGCGAGAAATACGGTCTCGATCGGATGCCATCCAATCCGGAAATACTGGCAGAAGTACCGGCCGATCTCCGTGAGAAGGTCGAACCGACCCTCCGGCTGAAGCCGATAAGATCTCTGAGCGGAGTCGCCGTCGTCGCCGTCATGGCGAGCCCGGCTCCATGCCCGCACGGGAAATGCATGTACTGTCCCGGAGGGCCGGAGTCCGGCACGGCGCAATCTTATACCGGCCAGGAACCTGCAGCAAGACGAGCCGCTCGGAACGAATTCGACCCTTATAGGCAGGTCCGTTCTCGTCTCGACCAACTCGCCCAGATCGGTCACCCCATCGACAAGATCGATCTCATCATCATGGGCGGGACGTTCCCTGCGAGGGAAAGGCAGTACCAGGAGAACTTCATCCTCAGGATCTATGACGCCCTCAACGGTTCTGATTCGCAGTCCGTGGAAGAAGCCCAGGAGAAGAACGAGGTCGCACCTTCCAGATGCATAGGGATGACCTTTGAGACGCGCCCCGACCAGTTCACCCCAGGACAGATTTCTTACCTGATGTCGCGCGGCATGACGAGGGTCGAGCTCGGCGTCCAGACAATCTACGAAGACATCATCAGGAATCTCGAGCGGGGGCATACCGTCGCCGATTCGATCGACGCGACCATCCGCGCCAAGCGCAGCGGGCTCAAGGTCTGCTACCACCTGATGCCGGGATTGCCAGGATCGACCATGAAGTCGGACATCGAGATGTTCCGCTCCGTGTTCAACAACCCTATGTTCAGGCCGGACATGCTCAAGATATACCCGACGCTCGTCATCAAGGGCACGAAGCTCTACGACGCCTGGAAGAGGGGTGAGTACGAGCCGCCTGACACGGATTACATCGTCGATCTGATGGTCGAGGTCAAGAGGTCCATCCCAGAGTGGGTCCGCATCCAGAGGATCCAGCGTGACATCCCGATCCCGTTGATCGACGCCGGCGCCCGCAAGAGCAACGCCCGGCAGCTAATCGCCGCCCGGCTCGCGGAAAAGGGCGAGAAATGCAACTGCATCCGCTGCCGCGAGATTGGGCATGTCGAATTCGGATCGCTGCCGGAGAAGGCGGAGATGTCCGAGATGGAATACGCCGCATCTCACGGCACCGAGCACTTCATCCAGGTCCAAGATCCGTGCACCGAAGCGCTGATCGGATTCGCGAGACTCCGAGTGGATATTGATGACGGAAGACCAATAGCTAGACTGCGAGAACTCCGCGTCTACGGCCAGCAGGTCCCCATCGACGACCTCCTTCCGGAAGGCCTCCAGCACCGGGGATACGGCCGTCAGCTACTCGACAGATGCGAAGGGCTGTCCTGGGAGAAAGGCGCTGAGGAGATGCTCGTCACTAGCGGGGTCGGCGCACGCGGGTATTACCGGAAATTCGGGTACCGGCTCGACGGCTGCTACATGGTCAAGAAACACGATTCCAGATAGCATATCAAGGTCGGTAGATTTTTAATCGACAATCCTGATACCAGCCGAAGGGATACGAATTGTCTTGCATCAGATGCGGTGATGCCACTGAGGAGTCCGCCTATCTTTGCGAGGTCTGCGCCGAGACCTGCTACCAGGACCCCATCTTCTTATTCGCCCCCAACATGATCGGCGAGAGCCTCGTCGAGAGGCTGAGGCACCAGTCAGCGGCGCTGATAAGGCTCGACCCTGGCGCCATCGGAGACATCGAAAGGGTCCCCGGTCAATCGTTCTTCGATGCGGTCACCTTCATCAATGTCAAAAAAGCCTCCGAGAAGGAGACCTTGGAATATTACAGGACCGCCAACTTCGTCCTCAGCCAGTACGGCGTCCCCCTCTACGCCGACCAGCCGAAGCTTCTGCTGACAGAGGAATCCTCGAAGGTCGTGGCGGCCATCGCGCAGAAGATCAACGCCCTTTCGGCCCGGTTCCCCGACGCCGCCCTGAGCGACGTCTTCCTCCGGACGGGGCTGATATACTGGAGCGCCTCGCGGAGCGTCCTGCTGCGGGCCGGACCGGTAAAATGGTGCAGGGACAAGCGGAAATACACGCTGATGAAATCGCTCGAGTATCTCGGCAAGATCCCCAAGAACAACGACCTCTATTCTCTCGCGCTCAAGATGTCCGGGATGGTCCTACTGGACGCAGGCGCGTATCCGGACGCCGAGGAGAAGCTCTCCTCCGCGCGCAAGAGTTTCCCCGAGGACATGTTTCTGGTAAGAGCCTTGTCAAGAGCGCACTTCAACCTCGGCAACGTAGACGAGGCGATCAGCCTGCTTGACCAGGCCATCGCCGCGAACGAAACCGCGGAGGTCTGGCTGGAAAAGGGAGAATACCTCCGGAAGGGCGAGAGGTTCGACGAGGCGATCGCCGCATACGAGGAAGCCATATCAATCGACCGCAACTTCATTCGCGCTTACAAGGGACTGATCTACCTGCTCCGGCAGATGGGTAAGGAGGATGAAGCGATACGGCGGGAAGCCGACCTCAAGCTCGCCATGGAACCAGGAGCGGCCGCCAAGCTGGAAGAGCTGATGCAGGCAGATACGATGATGCCTTCCGAGGAGGCCGCCGTCCGCGCAAGGCGCGAGCCGCTGATCGCGCCGAGGAGGCCGAAGATCAAGAGAGAAGAGATTACGGATCCGGTGAGATCCGCCAACCAGGCGCTGAACTCCGGGGATTTCGACCTCGCCGTCGAGATACTCAGGATGCATCTCGCAGAGAAGGGTGGGACGGATCCAGCATCGATGATCCTCCTATCCAGAGCCTATCTCTACAACGGGGAGTTCGAGCAGGCCAAGAGGGTCATCAGCGAGCTGCTCAAGAGGGAGAAGGAGAGCTCCGAAGGATGGTACTGGAGGGCGAAGATCGAGAACGCCGAGGGCAAGTGGGGAGTTGCGATCCAGCATCTGGACAAAGCGACAAGGATCCTCCCGTCGTTCGTTGACGCTTATGCGGAGAAAGGCCTGATCTACTTCGCAAACCAGCGCTATCAGGAGGCGGACGACGCCTTCTCGAAGGCGCTCGAGCACGACAATAACAATGCCCGCGCGTGGCTAGGGCGCGCGAAGGCGATCGCCAAGCTGGAGAGGTGGGGCGCTTCGATACAGAGCATCAACAAGTTCCTCGAATTGATCCCCGACAGCAGGGAGGGCTGGCTCTTCAAGGCCGAGCTCCTGCTTGAGAAGGGGAAGCACCAGGAGGCCGAGCAAGCCTTCGCGAAGTACCTCGAGATGGAGCCGAACGACCCGAAGGCCTGGTGCGACCACGGCATCGTGATGCAGGCGATAGGGCTGTCGGAGGACGCGATCAAGAGCTTCAAGAAATGCCTAGAACTGGATCCGAAGAATGTGCAGGCCAAGAAATGGCTGAGGCAGGTCTCCGGAGGTGGGTCAGGTGGTTGAGCTGAAGGACCGCCTCGCCAAGGACGCCGACGCCCTCCTCCTCGACGAGCTGATGCACCTCACTGACGCGCAGTTCGACGAGGTGATGAAGCAGCTGATGATCGAGCTCAGGGTCGAGCCCAGGAAGGTCCGCAACAAGTCGACATACTATTTCGCAGAGGTCGTCTCGACGAAGGACCAGAACCGGGAGATCATGTTCGTGAACAAGGGCACCGGCATGATCGGGCAGGCCGACGTCGAGAAGCTCGCAACTTATTCCGAGAAGATACGCGCACCCAGGAGCACGCTGATCAACCTCGGCGACATATCGAGCGACGCAGACAAGGAAGGGCGGAGGCGCAGCGTCCGCCTGATAAGAGGAACCGAGCTGGCATCGCTCATCAGGAAGAGCGGCCTCGAGGACCTGGTCCTGAAGGAGTTCGCACAGGATGCTGTCGCGGCGCAGCCAGCCGGACCCCCTGTCTCGATAGAACGGCAGACTCTGACCGGGGAGGAGCTGATGCAGGCCGGCGACCTTGTCCGGGCGCTGGAGCACTTTGACAGGGCGATCGCCGCGGATCCGGAATCCGAGGCGGCATGGCGGCTGAAGGGCAGCGTGCTGGAGCAGCTCGGGCACCACGCGAAGGCTCTGGAATGTTTCGCCAGGGCATTGGAGATCAATCCGAAGAGCGCGGAGCTCTGGTACGCCATCGGCGCCGCGATGTATTCCGTCGGCCGATACGAGGACGAGGTCCAGGCGTACGACAAGGCGCTGCAGTTCGACCCGAACCTGGAAAAGGCATGGGCCGGGAGGGGAGCGACACTCCTGAAGCTGCGAAGATACCCGGAAGCCCTCAGCTCCTTCGACAAGCTTCTCAAGATCAATCCTCGGCTCGTCAAGGCGCACACCAACAGGGGGCTGGCGCTCAAGAATATCAACAGAACGCAGGACGCGCTCAACGCCTTCGACGCCGCCATCAGCCTCGACATGGATTTCGCCGAGGCCTGGTCGAACAAAGGCTCGCTCCTGATTCAGGCGGACAGGCTCAGCGAGGCGCTGGTCTGCTTCGCTCATCTGGTCATTCTCCGCCCGGAGATGAGCCAGGCCTGGAAGACAAAGGGGGAGCTGGAGAGCAGGCTCGGGAAGCGACCTGAGGCGATTAAGAGCTTTGAGAGAGCGCTGGAGCTGGATCCGACGGACTCGGAACTCCTCAAGACGATCGACGCCGAGAAGACGAGGATCCACACGGAGCAGGCAGACCTTCGCACGAAGATCTCCTCGCTGTTCAGCGGCGCAGGCGTGAAGGTGAAGCCGGAGCCAATCGCCTGGGAAGAGCCGAAGGAGGAGATCCGGAAGGCCGTCGCAAGGGAGGAAAGACCTGTCCCGGCCGAGCCGGTCGTGGAAGCGGCGATCGAATCGGCCGAGGCGCCTACAGAAGTCGCGGGACCAGAACCCAGGCCAGAGGAGGCCCCTGCCGGATTGCCGGCAGCGCAGGAAGAGCTGGTCCTCGAACCGGAGGGCATCGGCGAACCGCTCATTGGGGTGGCGGAAGAGGTGTTCGGCGACGCAGCCGAACTGATGCTCTTGATGAAGAGGCCGGAGATGGCCCTCGATGAGATCGAGAAAGGGTTGAGGCTCGAGCCGCTCTCGATCCGCATGATGCTTCTCAAAGGGATCGCTCTCTACCAGGTCAACAAGAAAGACGATGCCATGAAGGCTTTCGTGCGCGCAACCGAGCTCGACCAGGGCAACGAGGAAGGCATCTATTCAATCGAGTACATTCTGAGCTCGGATGGCAAGTACATCGATGCTGAGGAGGCGCTGGAACCATTGCTGGATGGCAACCATTGGGCGCCGGAGATCCTCGCGGCGATGGACAGCGCCGCTGCGGGCAAGATGAAGAAAGTCGAGGAGCACATGGAGGTAGCAATCTCGCTCACACCTTCCGCGATGGCCTGGAACTTTAAAGGGCTCCTGGACCTTGACCAGGGGGATTTCGAGAAGTCTATCCACGCGTTCGAGAGGGCGAAGGAGCTCGAAGAAGTGTTCTCCGACCCGAGCAACAACACCGGAGTCGCCTACTTCAAGGTCGGGTCGATCGACGACTCTAGCAACTGGTACGACCAGGCGATATCCACGCACCCGCGCAACTGGATCGCCTGGACGAACCGCGGCGTGCTCCTGGCCTCGCAGGACAGGCAGAAGGAGGCGCTCGCATGCTTCGACCAAGCGCTGATGCTTGAGAAGAGTCCGCAAGTCCTGCTGAACAGAGGGTTCGCACTGCTTTCGACCGACGCCCTCGATGACGCGATGCAAGCGTTCGATGCGTCTTTGGCGATCAAGGAGACCGCGGAGGGATACAACGACAAAGGTATCGCCCTGGCCAGGATGAAGCGTTTCAACGACGCTGTCGAGAACTTCAAGAAGGCGCTGCGCCTCTCCCCGAAATTCGAGGACGCCCAGGAGAACCTGGACCGCTATGAACCGATGATTGCGAAGGGGAAGAAGGGAAAGGAGCGGAAGGTCGAGAGAGCGATCGAACTCCCGTTCGGCACAATCGATAAGATCTGGAAGGAGATAGGTCCTATCGACGAGCACATCCTCAACAAGAAGAAGAAGCCGGAGCTCAGCGAGATATGCGAGGCGCTCGGCCTCTCGCCCGAAGGGATAAAGAAGGAGCTCGTGGACAGGATTCTGTCGGCCTACCTCGGCCACAAGCTAGATGAGGATCTGGACGAGGGATAAATCTCAGCATGGCTCATAACGCAGGCTCCGAAAAATGACGGCAAGGGCATTTTCAGCCTAGGTCGGACTCACTCTACGCTCATCACGACGACGTCTTTTACAGCCTTCATCTCGCTGAAAGGAAGAATGAGCCGTCCCTGGGCGTCGGTCTTGTACATCCGCGGGTCGATCTCCTCTGCGGGGATGACCAGGACATGTTCGAGGTCCCCGGTCGCGGTCTCCATGATGAAATTCTCGATGACGCCGAGAATCTGGCCGTCGTTGGTCATGACTGTCTTTCCCTTGAGTTCGCTGACGAATTTCTTCATTGTCTCCCATCTCCTTGTGACAAGCCTTCAGCTACCTATAGTAACCTAGCAGGAAATCTTCCTTCTTCCTCTTAGCCGTTGCGGTCGAGAGCTCCTTGGCCATGCTCTCGTAATATTTGGCGGTCGTGTCGTCCGTAGAAGGTTTGATCGTCGACAGAGCCTCCTCGAAGTGCTCCTGGGTGACCTCCATGGCCTTCCTGTTCTGCCTCAGCGCGACCATCGCCGCCTCCCTGCAGAGGTTTTCGATGTCGGCGCCGACGAACCCGTCGAGCCTTTTCGCAAGCGATTCGAGGTCGACCCCGGCTATCGGCATGGTCTTGGTGTGCACCTGGAGTATCTTCAGCCTGGCCTGCTCGTCCGGAGCCGTCACGAGGAGTATCCTATCGAACCTTCCCGGCCTCAGCAGTGCGGGATCTATGATGTCCGGCCGGTTGGTCGCGCCGATGATGACGACGTTGTCCAGTCCCTCGAGCCCGTCCATCGACGTGAGGAGCTGGTTGACCATGCGCTCTGAGACGCCGGAATCTGAGTAGGCGCCCCTCCTCGGTGCGATCGCGTCTATCTCGTCCAGGAAGATTATCGCAGGGGAGACCTGCTTGGCCTTCTTGAAGATCATCCTGATCGCCTTCTCGCTCTCCCCGACCCATTTGGACATGACCTCCGGTCCCTTGATCGAGATGAAGTTCGCCTCGGATTCCGTGGCGATCGCCTTCGCTATGAGAGTCTTGCCAGTTCCCGGAGCCCCGAACAGCAGCACGCCCCTCGGCGGCCGGATGCCCATCCTGGTGAATGACTCCGGGTCCTCCAGGGGCATCTCGATTACCTCTTTGAGCTGGCGCTTGACCTCCTCGAGCCCGCCGACATCCTCCCACTTGACGTTCGGGACCTCGATCAGGACCTCCCTCATCGCGCTAGGTTCGATCTCGCGGAGCGCCCCCTGGAAGTCCGCCGATGTCACCCTCATCTTCTCGAGGATTTCGGTCGGTATGGCCTGGTCCAGGTCTATGTCAGGCAGGTACCTCCGGAGCGCCTTCATCGCCGCCTCCCTTGCGAGCGCGGCGAGGTCCGCCCCTGCGAACCCGTGCGTTATGCGTGCGAGTTGCTCGATCTGGACGTCCTCCTCCATCGGCATCCCTCGCGTGTGAATCTGAAGTATCTCCTCTCTCCCCTTCTTGTTCGGGACCCCGATGTCTATCTCCCTGTCGAACCTTCCTGGCCGCCTGAGCGCTGGGTCGATAGCCTCGATGCGGTTGGTCGCCGCGATCACGATGACATTCCCACGTGTGTTCATCCCGTCCATCAGGGTGAGGAGCTGCGCGACGACGCGCCTCTCGACCTCCCCCTGCACCTCGTCCCTCTTCGGGGCGATCGAATCGATCTCGTCGATGAATATGACCGAGGGGGCGTTCTTCTCAGCCTCGGCGAATATCTCTCTGAGCCTCTCCTCGCTCTGGCCGTAGAACTTGGACATTATTTCCGGCCCCTGGATTGAAAAGAAGTTGGCGCCCGCCTCATTCGCGACCGCTCTCGCGATCAGCGTCTTGCCAGTGCCTGGAGCCCCGAACAGCAGCACCCCTTTCGGCGGATCTATGCCAAGCCTGTCGAAGAGCTCTGGGTGCTTCAGCGGGAGCTCGATCATCTCCCTGACCCTCTGCAGCTCCTCGTCCAGCCCTCCGATGTCATCGTAGGTGACCGACGGGCGAAGTATCTCCGAGATCTCAACTGGCTCGGTCTTGACCGAGAGCTGCGTGAGTTCTGTGACCTGGACGATCCCCTGCGGCGCCGTCGACACGACGACGAACGGAAGGAACCCTCCCATGAGCGCGATGTTGGGAATTATGATCTCGTCGCCCTTGACGACCGCCCTGTTGAGCAGCCCCCGCTTGAACAGGTCCTCGACTCCCTGGCCGAACTTGACCTTCTTCCCCTCGGGTATCTTCGGGGCCACCATGAGCTTCGATGCCGGGACGACCTCCGCCTTCCTTATGACGACCTTCTCCCCGATCGAGACGCCGGCGTTCCCCCTTATCATACCGTCGATCCTGATGATCCCCTTCGCCTCGTCCTCGTGGGCCGCCCTGAACACCTTCGCGGCTGTCCTCTTCGGGCCGACGATCTCGATTATCTCGCCGACATCCACTGCCAGCTGCCTCCTGGTCATGGTATCGATCCTCGCCCTCCCCAGGCCGACTTCGGACTGGTGGTGCGCCCGGGCTACCTTCAGCTCCAGACCATCGTCCTTCTTGTCATCGCCTGACTTGATCATGGGCAAATCGTCATCCTCCGGAGGATTCCAGGGGCGCGGAAAGCCTTCTCTCCGCCCTTTTCGTGCTCAAATGATGGGCAGGGCAGATAAACTTTGACCCAGTCGTCTAAGGTCTGATTATCTCTTTTGGGAGCATCTCCATCTATGTCATCTCTGCTAGAATATCGGAACCCGAACATTCCACCGCTTTAAAAACGAGTTTCGTGATTTGTTATAAAAAACGGCATTCCAGCGAATGCCGAAGTGTAAGCTAGAAAGGCTTAATTGCATTCAGTCTATCGCTCATTCCGTATTCCGATTCAGAGTGGGATGCTCATGTATGAAGTGAGGTTTCACGGTAGAGGCGGTCAAGGGGCAGTCATGGCCGCCCAAGCGCTTGCAAGTGCGGCTTTTGAGGAGGGCGGATATGCCGTCGCTTTTCCATTTTTCGGGTCCGAACGCAGAGGGGCGCCGGTGCTGGCGTTCACTAGAATCGACAAGAAGCCGATCCGTATCAAGACGCAGGTCTACGAGCCGGATTTCATCGTCATCCTTGACGAGGGCCTGATAGATTCGATCGACGTCGCCGCCGGCCTGAAGAAGGGCGGCATGGCGATAGTCAACACGACGAGGAAGCCAGAAGAGATCGACTTCGGGGTCGACCTGAGGGTCGCAACAGTCGATGCGACCGGTGTTGCACTGGAGGTCCTGAAGAGGCCGGTGACGAACAGCGCGATACTAGGCGCGGTCGCCAAGGCCACCGGAATCGTCTCGATGAAAGGCATCGAGAAAGGGATCATCAACATTTTCGGAGGCAGGCTCGGGGAGAAGGTCGGATTGATCAACGCGAAAGCAGCCCAGGCTGCCTACGACAAGACGATCATCGGCGAATCCAAGAGCAGTGGCAAGGCGAAGAAGAAGGGCACGGCAAAATGGCTGCCGACCGCCCAGGAGATGCTGCCCGGTGCGGCAATCGGCATCCAGGACACTCCGGCGGGGAAGATCGGAATGGGTTCGATGTCCGAGAACAAGACCGGCTCGTGGAAGGTCTTCCAGCCGAAGTACGACAAGGAGACCTGCACGATGTGCCTCACGTGCTGGTGGGCATGCCCCGAAGGTTGCATCTACAGGACCAAGGACAAGCTCGAGTTCGACATGAGCTATTGCAAGGGCTGCGGGATATGCGCGAACGAGTGCCCTGTCGACGCGATCGAGATGGGGAGGGGCGAGGGGCAATGACGAAGCGCGTCGTGACCGGTAACTACGCGGCAGCCTGGGCGGCTATGGCGTCGAAGGTTCAAGTGGTCGCTGCGTATCCGATTACTCCTCAGACATTCATCGTCGAGCACATCTCTGAATTCGTTAACGACGGTATGATGGACGCGCAGTTCATCGAGGTCGAGAGCGAGCATACGGCGATGAGCGCGACCGTCTCGGCCAGCGCAGCCGGAGCGAGGGCATTCACCGCGACATCGTCGCAGGGACTCGCATTGATGCACGAGATACTTTTCACAGCAAGCGGGCTCAGAGTACCCCCGGTGATGGCGGTCGTCAACAGGACGTTGTCCGCGCCGCTCAACATCTGGTGCGAGCACAGCGACATCATGGCATCTAGGGACAGTGGATGGCTGATTATGTTCTGCGAGAACAACCAGGAGGTCCACGACATGGTCATCCAAGGGTTCAAGATCGCGGAAGACAAGCGCGTCCAGCTTCCCTTCGCCGTCAATCTAGATGCGTTCATCCTTTCACACTCGGTCGAGCCGGTCGACCTCGCCGAGAAGGGGCCGGTCGAGGAATATCTGGGGAATTATATTCCTAAGTCTTCCGTGCTCGACCCAAAGAATCCAATGGCGATAGGCCACGCGGCCCCGCCGGACTACATGTCCGAGACGAGGTGGCAGCTGCACGACGCCCTCGAAAAATCAAGGGAAGTCGTCCTGGAAGTCAACAAGTCATTCGCCGAGAAGTTCGGCAGGGACTACAAAGGCCTCATCGAGGAGTACAGGACCGAGGATGCCGACGTGGTGCTGATGGCGGTCGGGACGGTCACTGGCACTGCTCGTGAAGTCGTCGATTCCTACCGCGAGCAGGGGAAGAAGGTCGGTCTGATTAAACTCCGTTATCTGAGGCCCTATCCAAAGGAGGAACTGAGGAAGGCAGTCCCCAAGATGAAGGCGTTCGGAGTCTACGACAGGGCCGTCGCATTCGGGATAAGCGGCCCGCAGTTCATCGAGGCGAGGAACGCGCTCTACGGACTCAACACTCCGCTGGTTAATTTCATCGCCGGCCTTGGGGGCAGGGACGTCACGACGGGCGACATCGGGAAGATGTTCGACGCGCTGCTCGACGTCGCGAAGACCGGGAAGGCAAAGAAAGAGGTAGTCTGGATCGGCACAAGGGGCGTGAGCGAATGGTGAGGATCAAGGATCTCACGGACGAGGCTATTATGACTCCAGGGCACACAGCCTGCGCCGGTTGCGGCGTTGCTACCGCGATAAGGAACATGATGAAGGTGCTCGGCAAGAACACGGTCGTCTACAACCCCGCCTGCTGCCTGATGATATTCACTGCGATGTATCCGAGCATCGGTTTCAAAGTCCCATACCACCACGTGGCGTTCGAGAACAGCGCCGCATGCGTCACGGGCATCAAGAGAGCGTTCAAGATGACCGGCAAGGACGACGTCCAGGTCGTCGCGATCGCAGGAGACGGCGGGACTGCCGATATCGGGATCCAAGCGCTCTCTGGAGCCGCAGAGAGGAACGAGGACATCCTCTACGTGATGTACGACAACGAGGCTTACATGAACACCGGGATCCAGAGGAGCAGCTGCACTCCGAAGGGCGCATGGACGACGACCACCCCCGTCGGAAAGGTGAAAGCCGGCAAGACGGAGCACAAGAAGGACATGCCGATGATCATGCTCGCGCATAACGTCCCGTATGTCGCCGTCGCTTCAGTGGGATACATGCAGGACTTCCTGAACAAGGTCGAGAAGGCGAAGAGCATCAAGGGATTCAGGTACATCCAGGTCTTCACCCCCTGCCCGACCGGCTGGAGGAGCGACACCGCGAAATCGATCGAGCTGGCGAAGCAGGCGGTCGACTGCGGAATGTACACACTATTCGAGGCGGAGTACGGCAGGATGGTCATCACGAAGAAGCCGAAGATGACCCCCGTCAAGGACTACCTGATGGCTCAGGGCAGGTTCCGGCACTTCACCGACGTCCAGATCGAGGAGCACCAGAAGTGGGTGAACGACAAGTGGAAGAGGGACGAGGCGCTGGCGAAGCTCTACCAGGAGCTGTACCCGAAGCCTGAGACAGGGAAGCCGAAGGAAGAAGCCGCTTAGAATTCCACGCGGTTACTTCATTAAATGATGCTGATCATCTGATAGTGGCTGATGCCCACGTTGGGTTCTCAGCACAAGGGAGAATAAATCCGGACCGCGTAAGAGTAGTAAACTAAAATTAAAACTCCATCATGAGGTGAAAGGGCTGCGATAAATCCCATCGACAGGCTTTTCCGAAATCGCGACCTTCATTGGTTTCTTAAGTTTGTTTCCACACGCTGCACACAAGACCCTCTTATCATAATTCAGAGCGTTGCACGTCGGACAATGTACCATACCCACACCTAGTCGTGCTCAGGGGATAAGGCTCTCCCTCCTACGCAAGTGAATCTTCGATGAGATCGTTCAATCTT
>Ga0315281_10010876_pt1 | contig 12491 bp, 12 predicted proteins | sample YL17G07_0_MG_FD_204540 | JGI IMG/M metagenome (GOLD analysis project Ga0315281, IMG submission 204540) | Sediment microbial communities from Yellowstone Lake, YNP, Wyoming, USA - YL17G07_0 | ecosystem: Environmental > Aquatic > Freshwater > Lake > Sediment | place: USA: Wyoming | collected... | reverse complement strand
AACAGACAAGACCCATTTCATGGCTCAAGGCCGCGAGAAAAGAGTTCGAGGATTTCCCGGTAGGCGCTCAGGAGGTCTGTCTCGTCGCGCTGACGATTGCGGCAGAGGGAAGCAAGGCCGATATCGCGAAGCCGATGACAGGACTGGGGTCGGGTGTTTTTGAGATTGCCCTACGGTTTCGGGGTAATGCCTTTCGGGTGATGTATGCGGTTCAGATTGACAAGGATCTGTGGGTGATCCATGCCTTCCAGAAGAAATCGAAAACAGGGATCAACACGCCGAAGCAGGAAGTTGATCTCATAAAAGAACGTCTGAAACGATTGAAGGAGTTATTACAATGAAAGAAGACATTATCCGTGGGAGCGGAAACGTCTATCGGGATTTGAATGTGCCGGATGCGGATGTCCGGCAGTTCAAGGCCATTCTGGCCGCTGAAATCATTAAGAATCTTGATAAGAAGGGTCTGAGCGTCCGGAAGGCGCAAAGCCTGACAGGTGTTCCGGCTGCTGATTTATCACGGATAAGAAATGCGGATCTGGACCGATTCACTGCTGACCGGATGATGATGATACTCAACAAGCTTGGCTCGCGCGTCGAAGTCTCCGTGAGAGTGAAAGAGCGGAAGCGAGAGGCGGTTCATGCCTGATACGGTTGCGTTCTTTGGTCGTGGTTATTTCTTCCTGGCGAGAGTAGACGGCTGCGGATAAACCATCTATCCGTTGACAAGGTCAGGACGTTTTAACACTTCTTCTGTGTAGGCCCACAGCGGAGAGCTAGCCCCAGCTGTTTGGACAGCATGTCCTATTCCTTAAGTGGTGCCTCGCAGAGTTGATCCAGATCTGAATAGTAGACCGCCTACCACTCAAGATAGGCGTCCGTTTCTCACGGTATGTGAGGCCCAGTTGTTGGGATGTGGGTCAGCCGTCTTCGGCACGCTGGACGAGCTTTGACTTTTCATGATAATCAGGTCAACTACGTATGGCCGCCAGCGGCCAAATAACAGGGCGTTGTTGGTATTCCTTGGCATTAGATGTCACTTGTTGCCACTTCGTGACGTTGACGTGAAAGACCGCTAACTCCATGAATAATCTTCCAAATCACCTTGTTTTTTCATCGCCCTTTTAAGGCGAGGGTCCCGGGTTCGAGCCCCGGCCGGCTCACCAGAAATCAATAGGTTACGTGTTTTCACGCCCTCGCACGTGTGCCGCTGGCGGCCAAATTTACCATTTTAGCAGCTCAACCCCTCGGCTAAGCGACCGAGCCTCTTCGGCGTTGACTCGACGGCGTCAGCCTGATATATGGACTTATCTACATAACTTTATTCTCCACGAGAGACTCATGCCTGATGAGACGATCAGTTGACACGGCGACACCGATGCTCACCGAACGGCAATGCGCGGGCGTCATGCGGGCGTTGGGGGATGAGACCCGCCTGAAGATGATGGAGTCGCTTCTCAAACAGGGAAAGTGCGTGAGCGAGTTGGCCTCGGAGATCGGTAAGCCGCAACCGCATGTATCGCACCATTTGCGCATCTTGCGGGAGGCTGGGTTGGTCGAAGGTGTTCGCAAAGGACAGCGTGTCTGCTATCGGGTGTCGCCATCCATCCAGCGCCAGTTTAGGGAGAGTAGGCAGCAGGCCCTTGACCTGGGTTGTTGCCGCATCAGCTTCCCGCACGAAGTCCTTGTCTCTCACATCCGAACGAACGCGACCCAGACGATCAGGAGGGAATCGTGATCGTCTGGCCGACTCGCACGTCGATCAGCACCTCACCGCGCACGCGCTACGGGCGCTGCGTTTCGGTCCCCTCCAGGTCAACGTCGTCGGTGCCATTACTGGAGCACGATTGTGCGGCCAACATCTGACGTTATTGGCATGAATGGCGCTTGTGCCCTGTCGGGGCGGAAGGTGCTCGGGGCGGTGCTGCTGGGCGTCCTGCTGGGTGTTCCGATATCAGCCGGAGCCCAGGTGATCGCCGCGGATCAACCGACCGGGAAGCTGGTGATTACCGGTGCGAGCACCCTGGCCCCGCTTATCTCAGAAATCGGCAAGCGCTTCGAGAGTCTCTACCCGACAGTGCGTATTGATGTGCAGAGCGGAGGCTCGTCACGCGGCGTCGCCGACGCCCGCCAAGGTCTCGCCGACATCGGCATGGTCTCGCGGGCGATGAAGGAGGAGGAGCGGGATCTCTCCGCGTTCCCCATTGCCCGCGACGGCGTCTGCCCCATTCTCCATCAAGAGAATCCTGTGCAGGCCCTCACCGACGAGCAGGTTGTCGCGATCTACACCGGCAAGATCACCAATTGGAAGGCGGTCGGTGGGACGGACGCGCCAATCACCGTTATCAACAAGGCGGAAGGGCGGTCCACGCTCGAAGTATTCCTGCAGTATTTCAAGCTGAAGAATGTGGATGTCAAAGCCCAGGTCGTGATCGGAGACAACGAGCAGGGCGTGAAGACCGTGGCCGGGAATCGCAATGCGATCGGGTACGTGTCCATCGGGACGGCTGAATACGACGCCACCCACAGGGTCCCCATAAAGCTGCTTCCGATCGGGGGGGTGGCGGCCTCGACCGAGAATGTACGGACGGGGGTCTTTCCACTGTCGCGGCCCCTGCATCTGGTGACCCGAACGGCACCCTCAGTCTTGGCCAAGGCCTTCATCGAGTACGCGCAGTCCAAGGCTGTGCATGACCTCATCAGCCAGCAATACTTTGTCCCGCTGGCCCACTGACCGGCTGCTCCTCTGGCTGCTGCGCGGGGCCGCCGCGATCGCGGGTGCGATCGTCGTCCTGATCGTGGTGTTCCTTGTCCTGGAAGCGCTTCCGGTCCTGCGGCATGTGGGCGTCGCACGGTTCGTGACCGATCCCTCCTGGCATCCTGCCGAAGGCTTCTACAATCTTACGCCGATGTTGTGGGGGACCATGTTCGCCATGGTCGGCTCCGTCCTGGTGGCCACGCCGCTCGGTATCCTCTCCGCAGTGTTCTGCCAATACTACGCGCCGCCGGCCGTGGCGCGACTCTACCGGCGGTTGATCGAGCTCCTCGCGGGCATTCCCTCCGTGGTGTATGGATTCTGGGGCCTCGTGGTGCTCGTCCCCCTGATCGGGGCCATCCATCCGCCCGGGCCAAGTTTGCTGGCCGGGATCGTGATCCTCACGATCATGATTCTGCCCACGATCGCCTTGATGGCGGACGCCAGCCTCGCGAACGTGCCGCAACAATACGTGCGCAGTGCGGCCGCGTTGGGGCTGCCACGCTGGGCGACCATTCGGGGGGTTGTGTTCCCGGCGGCCAAATCGGGGTTGTTCACCGGCGTGATCCTTGAAACCGGTCGGGCCATCGGGGAGACGATGGCGATTCTGATGGTGTGCGGAAACGTGGTGCAGACGCCTCACAGTTTGTTCGATCCGATGCGCACGCTGACCGCCAACATTGCGTTGGAGATGGCCTATGCCCTCGGGGACCATCGCGCCGCGTTGTTTGTCAGCGGCCTGGTCTTAATGGTGATGATTGCCGCGCTTGTCGCCGCCGCAGACTGGATTAGCCACGGAAGAATCTATGGTTAAGGCGCGGGAACGACATCGTGGTGGGCGCGAATGGCTCGCCACGACATTCGTGTGGAGCGCGGCGGCTCTCGTGACCGCCACCTTCTGCTGGCTGTTGGGCGATATCCTCTGGCACGGGCTGCATCACCTCTCATGGACGTTTCTGACGGCCCCCCCTCGGAACGCCGGCCGCGAAGGCGGGATCGGTCCTATTTTGGTTTCGACCGCGTTGATCGTGGGTGTCTGTCTGGGCGTATCCGTCCCCCTCGGCGTCGGCACCGCGGTGCTGCTGGCCGAGTTCACCACGGACGCCAGTCTGTTCGGTCGGCTGACCCGCCGCAGCCTCGATGTGCTGTCTGGTGTGCCGTCGATTGTCTTCGGGCTCTTCGGCAACGTCTTCTTTTGCAAGACGCTGGGCCTCGGCTTCTCGATCCTGTCCGGTGGACTGACACTGGCCTGCATGGTGCTGCCGATCCTCATCCGTTCAACAGAGGAAGGGTTCCGCGCCGTGCCGGCCGGCTACCGGCTCTCCGCCGCCGCCCTGGGGCTCTCGCGAACCACGACATTGTTCCATCTCGTGCTGCCAGCGGCTGTGCCTGGCCTTCTAGTCGGTTTGGTGCTGGGGGTGGGTCGAGCCATGGCGGAAACGGCCGCGCTCATCTTCACGAGCGGCTATGTGGACCGCATGCCGGAGTCGCTGCTCGATTCCGGCCGGGCACTGTCCATCCACATCTTCGACCTCTCGATGAACGTCCCTGGGGGGGATGCGAACGCCTATGCCTCGGCGCTGGTATTAGTCGTCTCGCTGCTCGCGATCAACGGAACGGCGTCGTGGCTGGCCGAGCACTGGCTGCACCGGAGGATCGTCACGATATGACGCCATCCGAGCCCACGCCGAGTACACGGCCTTGGTATCCGCTGGAGGAGCGGCAGGCCTGCTGCGAGCCCACACCGTTCATCGCAGTCGAACAGCTCAGCGTGCACTATGGTTGGACGCCCGCGTTCCAGGATGTGACACTCTCGATCAACAAAGGATGCCTCACGGCCCTCGTGGGTCCATCAGGGTGCGGCAAGACCAGTTTCCTCACCTCGCTGAATCGCCTGACCGATCTCATCCCTGGGTCCCGGGTGACGGGGCGCATCCGCCTCGATGATCTCGACGTGTTGGCGCCGCACACCGATGTGATCCGTTTGCGCCGCCGCGTCGGCATGATTTTCCAAAAGCCGAATCCGTTCCCTCTCTCGATCCGGAAGAACCTAGAGTTTCCCTTGCGCGAGCACGGGCTCAGGGGTCGGGAACGGCTCGCCATCACGATCGAGACGGGATTGCGCGATGTGGGTCTGTGGGACGAGGTCAAGGACCGCTTGGATTCGCCGGCCTTGGCGCTGTCTGGTGGCCAGCAACAACGGCTGTGTGTGGCCAGGGCACTGGTCCTCGCGCCTGAAGTGCTTCTGATGGATGAGCCCTGCAGCGCGCTCGATCCGCTCTCCAGCGGCGTTGTCGAGGACCTGATCGTGAGTCTGCGGGGCCGGTATACGGTGCTGATCGTCACCCATAATCTTGCGCAGGCCCGTCGCATCGCGGATTACGCCGCCGTGTTCTGGGTGCAACACGGCGCGGGGCAGCTGATTGAGGCGGGTACGGCACAGCAGATATTTGAAGACCCTCGTGAACCGCTGACTGCGGCCTATGTGAGTGGGATGCGAGGATAATCGTGTGCCCCGGTTGCCTCACGTTCGATGAAGACAGGACATGGTATGGATGCGAAGAACACGGGACGGCCATGCTTCACGCCAATTTCTGATGTGCGTAATGAACGGAAGATGGCCTATCCCAAGACCACCACGAACCGTCGGCGTGAATTGATAACTATCCGCCAGCTGCGTGCGAGCTAACGTGTGAATGAGGGCTTCTGATGTGACGAGCGCGGCCAAGCTGAACCGGGCTCCGCGCGTGGCGTATCTCGGAATAGGAGAAGGGGGGTAACGATGAAACCCCAATGATCAACTCGCACCGACGGTCTTCCTTATTTTGGCGGAGCCGGTGATTTGATCTCGCGGAAACTCGTGCCGGCCGTGTTTGACCTCTGAGGTGGCCCAGTTGTTTGGACAGGAGGTTCCCAGAAATGGCGCCTCGCGGCGTTGAGCCAGAACTGAACAAGAGACCACCCGCCGTGCGAGAACCGCATCTGTCCGCAAGTTCCATGTGCCCCAGTTGTTGAGTTGTGGGACAACCATCTTTGGCATGCAGGAAGACCCCGGCCGTTTAACGACAATCAGCATAACTACGTATGGCCGCCAGCGGCCACATGCAAGTGCGTTGTTGGTATTCCTTGGCATTACCTGTCATGTGTTGCCACTTCGTGACGTTGACGGGAAAGACCGCGAACCGCTTGAAGAATCAGCTGAAGTACCTCATTTCTTCATCGCCATTTTAAGGTGAAGGTCCCGGGTTCGAGCCCCGGCTGGTTCACCCGTTGGTACTGCAGACAGAACTTTCAGCGCAACCTTTAGCCTCTGTCAGCCTGCCTAGTCGATCTGCGCGCAGTGTTCAAAAACCTCTCTCCAATTCAAGACCCGCGAGGTCGATTTTGCGAGGGCTTTGACGTATCCTGCGGCCTGTTCCACAAACAATTGGTTGTGAAATGATCTGATCCTTGGAGAACGTTCATCTTCATGGTTGACCGCAAATTTACGTTCCTCGGCTTTTCCCAATTCCTGCACCATCATTTGCTCTGGTTCCTGATCAGTGCCTATGCCATCGCCGCGGTCTATCCGACCGTCGGTTTATGGATCAGGAATATTTCCTTCGGCGACATCAGCATCGTTCAAGAGAAGACGCACCTCTCGTTGCTGATGATGATGCTCGCCTCACTGATGTTCAACGCCGGGCTGGGCCTAAAGACATCGCACTTAAAAGCCGTCCTGCAAAAGAAACGTGTATTGGTCGCTGGACTGGTTGCAAACGTGACGATTCCGATGGCCTATATTTTTGGCGTCACGCTAGTGATGCGGCTCTGGTCTGAACCCGACGAAGCCCAACACATTCTCGTCGGCTTGGCCCTGGTCGCCGCCATGCCGATTGCAGGAGGGTCCACGGCATGGGCACAGAACTCCAATGGTAATTTGGCCTTAAGCTTAGGGCTGGTCCTCTGTTCAACTCTTCTGAGTCCCCTCGTCACGCCCGTGGCGTTTCAGGTGTTCGGGGAGATGGCAGCAGACGAATATGAGATCGTGTTGCAGGGGCTCGCGGCCTACGGCTCAGGCACGTTCCTTGGCCTTTGGGTCGTGCTGCCATCTTTGCTTGGCATTGGAGTGCGGCTGACGGTTCGAGAGGCGTGGCTGACCGCGGTCATGCCCCATATCAAGTTCATCAATGCCCTCAATTTACTGTTATTGAATTACTCGAATGCCTCGGTGTCGCTCCCGCAAGTCATGACCGACTATGATCTCGACTTTCTGGCCGTGACCTTGGGAATCACGGCAGGGTTGTGTCTCACCGCCTTCGCCTCGGGATATGGACTGAGTCGTGTGTTTAAGGTGGACCAGGCGGAACGTATCTCGCTCATGTACGGCTTGGGCATGAGCAACAACGGGACCGGCCTGATCCTGGCCTCTCTCGCACTCGCCTCTTACCCGCGGGTGATGGTGCCGATCATATTCTACAACTTGGCCCAACATCTCGTCGCGGGAACGGTGCATGAGATCACAGGGAGGACGTTGACCAACCAGAAGTCTGAGAGGGCTTAGGGGGATACTGTTCACTGCAAACAAGCGTCAAGCGGACTACCCAAAACAGTTGTTTTTAGGCCACCTATATAGAGGTAATTTCATTCGATCGTCTCGTAACTTCTGCAAAGGAAAGGAATAGAGCATTCTTCGACAAATTGGGACTACCAAGTACTTGAGAGATTAATTCTCCTATCAATAGAACCCGTCTTCACTTAGTTGACGTCGCTATGGCGCCGCGAGAAGAGCATTACCTCAAGCAGGAACCTGAGATTGAGCTTTGGCCTGGTAGCCCCAGGTTTTCGCTGTTCTATCCCCCCCCCCCCAGGCCTGGCAGGACTTGCGTGGAAACTACTAATATTAGTAGTTTTGTGCTAATGTGCGGGGATGGATATGTCTCAATCTACTCCTGCGTACAAGGTCATCTTTTATCGAACGCCCCAGGGGGCTGAGCCGGTCAGAGAATGGCTGCAGTCTTTGAAGAGAAGTGAGCGGCTTCAGCTTGGGCAGGCGATTCAAGTGCTGCAAATGAATGGCCCTGCGCTGCCCATGCCGTATGCGTGCCCACTGGGCCAGGGGCTGTTTGAGCTGCGGGAGAGGGTGGGCAAGGTTCGGTATCGAGTGTTCTATACGTTCGACGGTGGCAGGGTCGTGGTATTTCTCCATGCAGCGGTGAAGGATCAGCGAGTACTTGAAGCCGATATTGCGCTTGCTCGGCGAAGGTTGAAGGACTATTTGGGGAGGAGGTCGGCAATATGAAAACCAGGAAAGTATCCAAAGCTGCGGGCCGTTCATTTGATAGTTGGCTGAACGAACAAGGCGATGCGTTCAAGGCGGAGGTCATTGCCGGTGCGATGAAACGTCAATTCGTGATGAAGCTTCGAGCGATGATGAAGGCCCAAGGCATCGGGGTGAACGCGCTGCAGAAGATGTTAGGGACAGGACCTTCTCAGGTGCAGCGCTTGTTAGACCCCGAGGACGTCGGAATTTCGTTGAAGTCGATTGCCAAACTGCTCGCCGTTTTTGATACGGTTGGGCGGATTGCCGTTGAGCGAAAACCGTCGAAGAAACAGGTTGCCTGAGCATGATTGCTCCAAGGGCTCCACAATTGTCAGGTCCGCAGCTCCCCGCTCTCGAGCTGCGGCTCAAGCAGTTGGATGTCGAAAGGGCCGAGGTTCTTCAGGCTATCAAGGATCTCAAGGGAGCGGCCAATCGGGCATCCGAACCGACACAGGTTACGGAGCCGTCAAGATTGGGTCGGCCGCTTCGAGACTCAGTCCCAGTCACTCCAGACGAACAACTGGCGATGTTTCTGCAGTTGTTCCGTTGCCGTGAAAGCGTCTATCCCAAGCGGTGGGAAAACGCCAAGTCGGGAAAGAGCGGGTACGCTCCGGCCTGCCGCAACGAATGGGTGCAGCCTCTTTGTCAGAAGCCCACGATCAAATGCACCAATTGTGGCAATCAGGCGTTTCTTCCGTTCAATGAAGCAGCGGCCCAAGCGCATCTTCAGGGGCACTGGACGATCGGAACGTATGCGATTGACGCGGATGATTCGTGTGCGTTTCTCGCGTGCGATTTTGACGACTCAGGATGGAAGGAGGATGTCAGTGCGTACAGAGAGAGTGCCAAGGCGCTTGGAATCGAAGTGGCTGTGGAACGATCTCGTTCCGGGCAAGGGGCTCATGCCTGGATTTTCTTTGACGGAAAAGTTCCCGCCAGGCTTGCTCGCAATTTGGGTACGCTGATTCTCTCGCGATGTCTTGAGGTTCGGCACCAACTGAGCATGGACTCATTTGACCGCTTTTTCCCCAGTCAGGATTATCTGCCTAAAGGTGGGTTCGGTAATCTGATTGCGCTGCCCCTGCAGAAAACGCCCCGAGAGTCCGGCAACAGTTGCTTCTTGGATGAGCGGCTTTCCGTCATTCAAGACCAGTGGGAATATCTGGCGCACGTGAAGCGGCCTGACTACCAAGGGGTTCAACGCCTACTCGACCGGTTCCTGCCAAGCGCTTCGAAAGCTGTGACGCGAACCGAGGCTTTTGACGATGTCGCATGGGGCACGGACCGATCGCTCATGGATGCCGAAATCGAGAGAAGGGATGGCGCGGAGCCCACTATCGAAGCAACTGTCGAACTCACCGTTGGTTCCATGATTCTCGTGCCCATTAAAGGATTGCCAGCAAAGATCGTTGGGAAACTCAGGAAAACGGCGAGCTTTCCCAATCCAACGTTCTACAAGTTTCAAAGAATGAGGATGCAGACCTATCCGCATCCGCGGTTCATCTTTTCTGGAGAGCTTCGTTCGAATGAACTGATGCTGCCTCGGGGCCTGCTTGACCGGGTTATCCACATTTTATCGGGAGCTGGCGCGCAAGTCGTCATACGCGATGAACGCCTGGCCAAGAGACGAATCAAGGTTAAATTCGCTGGAGAACTGACGCAATCTCAGAAAGAAGCGGTCACGGCACTCAAGAAAACCGACATGGGTGTACTCGTTGCTCCCCCAGGTTTCGGTAAAACGGTGGTGGGCTGCGCGCTTATCGCCGAACGACACGTGTCTACGCTCGTCTTGGTGCACCGACACCCGCTTCTCGACCAGTGGAAGGAGAGCCTCGTCAAGTTCCTTGGACTCAATCCGAAGGATATCGGGATTCTTGGGGGTACGAGAAAAAAAACAACTGGGAAGCTTGACCTGATGATGCTTCAGACATTGACTCGGATGAGGGACCTCCAAGAGATCGCTGAATGCTACTCATACGTCATCATCGATGAGTGTCATCATATTCCGGCAGTGTCCTTTGAGGGAGTCCTTAAACAGCTTCCCGCACGGTATGTGCTTGGTCTGACCGCCACGCCGTATCGAAAGGATGGTCTTGAGGAAATTCTCTTTCAGCAGTGTGGTCCGGTGAGACATATAATTGTGTCTGCGGATGAAGGCAAACTCAAAAAAACCGTCACGATCTTTGAGACCGGTTATCGCGCACCCAGCGAAGTGGGGCCGAAACCAGCCTACCATGTCTTGATGCATAGTCTTGTGAATGACACCGGAAGAAATAGTCGGATTGCGATAGACGTGGTGCAGGCACTTTCAGCGAAGCAATTTCCGCTCGTGATTTCTGACCGGAAGGATCATCTTGATACGCTGACGAAGGGAGTCGAAACTTTGGCGAAAACGGAGCCATCGTTGGCTCAGCTCGTGGTGGTCCGACTCGATGGCGATATGTCCCTCAAGGAACGACGTCTCGCTCTTGAACGAATCCGTTCGATCAGAAGTCAAGGCGTTCCCCTGCTCTTGGTCGCGACGGCGCCATTGATCGGCGAAGGGGTTGACCTGCCTGAACTGGATACGCTTGTCTTGGCGACGCCGCTGTCATTTGAAGGACGAATGGTCCAATATGCGGGCCGACTACATCGTCTGGTTGACGGGAAAACCCGTGTTCAAATCGTGGATTATGTCGATTCGAGCAACGCCATGCTTCTGAACATGTATCGGAACCGAGTCAAGGCGTACCGTAAGATGGGATACGAGATTCGAGAACCCCGTGACATGCTGGGCGGAAACCCCTCGCGATCGCGCGGGAAGGTTGTCGCCGCAGAACAGCAAGGGCTTGAGCTAGGATAAAAAGGGGAGTTTTTTCACAATGAAAGAGGGCGAGGAACGAGTGGACCGCCTGATCAAGGTGGCTGTCGCAATGGAAAGTTGGCTCGTGGTGTGACCTGTCAGCGCGGGGTTTCGGTTCTTCTCTACCATATCGTGATCCATACGTTGTTTAATATGACGAGCATGGAGTAGTCGGATACGTCGTCGGCATGAACGCGGTTGAAGGACCGTTTTTCAGTGCATAGCCTGCCAACCCCGAATCCCTCATCGCCAAAGTCCAGGGGGATTGAGAAACTGAAGAGGTGCCGTACCGCTTCCTCTGTCTTGACCGTTCATGCGACGTGCGAGAAGCCGCGGAGCCCCAAGCATGGCCCGTTCCGTCAGTGGCGGATAGAGGTGGCCCCATTTGTTTTGACGGCATGTTCCCTTCCTGAAATGAATCCTCGCGGTATTGACCCAACCCAGATGAGGAGACCGCCCGCCACGCAAGAGACGCGTCTGTTCTCAAGTTCCGCGTGGCCGAGTTGGTGGGTTGTGGGTCAGCCGTCTTCGGCACGCGGGAGGATCTTGGATATTCACCGATATTCAGTGCAACTACGTATGGCCGCCAGCGGCCAAATACAAGGGCGTTGTTGGTATTACTTGGCATTACATGTCACGTGTTGCCACTTCGTTGCTTTGAGGGGAAAGACCGCTAACCACTTGAATAATCTGCCAAAGCACCGTATTTTTTCATCGCCCTTTTAAGGCGAGGGTCCCGGGTTCGAGCCCCGGCCGGCTCACCAGAAATCAACAGGTTACGCATTTGGGACTGTCCAATGAAACTCCATTGGACAGTCATTGGACACTTTCCCCGCCTCCGCACAACGCATCAGGTGCAGCAGTTCGGTTACCGAGCGATTGAAAAATCGATCGATATTTACCTCTCCAACGTGAGTTTCCAGGCTTTGGTTCTCGTGGAGTGGCCTCCTGCACGATGGTCCACCACGGCATCCTCCCGTCCTGTCAATGCTATCTCATCCCACCGCACTCCAGCTTCTGTGGCCTTGACAGGGAGATTGCGACGCCCGTACAACAGTCGGCGCACGTCGGGGTCCACACCACTACACCAGGAGGAGATTGGTGGGAAAGTCATTGACGAAATCGCAGATCGCCGAGCACATTGCCGAGAAGACCGGATTGACGAAGAAGGCGACCGTCCAAGTGCTGGAAGACTTGGCGGCCTTGGCCTACAAGGAAGCGAAGAACAAGTTCGTGATCCCTGGACTCGGGAAGCTCGTCTTGGTGAACCGCAAGGCCCGCATGGGCCGGAATCCCCAGACTGGTGCGGCGATCAAAATCCCCGCGAAGCGCGTCGTCAAGTTCCGCGTGGCCAAAGCCGCCAAGGACGCGATTCTCGGCAAGAAGAAGTAGCCGCGTTCAATGCGTATCCAGAGTCGGGATCTCGCGTGTCCGCGGTCCTGACTCCGCGTGCGTAGGTTGCCCATCCCACCCTCCTGGCAGGCCCATGGCTCACGGGGTCGTTCTGAACGTGACTGGTTCCCTCAACGCAGGACGAGAACATTGATGAAATGCGTCTAGCGTCCGTGACTATGTTGATTGATACCGAACAGTGC
>Ga0315281_10010875_pt1 | contig 12492 bp, 10 predicted proteins | sample YL17G07_0_MG_FD_204540 | JGI IMG/M metagenome (GOLD analysis project Ga0315281, IMG submission 204540) | Sediment microbial communities from Yellowstone Lake, YNP, Wyoming, USA - YL17G07_0 | ecosystem: Environmental > Aquatic > Freshwater > Lake > Sediment | place: USA: Wyoming | collected... | reverse complement strand
CGCGAGAGATTCTCCTTCAAGCTTAGAGCCAGATGTCGTAACGATTAGGCTCGATTTAGGGATTGTCGGATCATAAATGACATCCACTGATGTGTATGTGCCGCTCTCAGAGCCTGATGAGTCTGAAACCCTGCATGATATCGTGTTGATGCCGCTAATGAATGACTTGGATGGATCGATATAATACACCCAGTTCGACCCATTTTGCGTAGCTTTCTCGAAAGAACCAGTGTTCACCTGAACTTCCACAGTCGGAGAGCCTGATTCAGATACTGCGCCACCAGTCACTTTCACTTCTTTGAGGCCAAGGATTTCAGCATCCGAAGGAGTTTTTATGGAACACGCCCGTTCTGTGGAATATGCGCTCACAGTCCTGTCCTTTGAGCCAAATATGATATTGTTCTGATAATATAGCGGGTCAGACGCCCATTTTGCTAGCGGGCTGCGCCAGAGGATATCCCCGGTCTCTGAATCGAATGCATAAACGCTGCCATCTGTGCCTGAGGCGAAAATAGCTTCTGTGCCTCCCAGCATGCCTGATTCAGGTTGGCCCTGCAATGCAAGCAAACCTTTGGTATTCCAGTATATGCTTCCGTCAACCTGCGAAACCGCGTACACATAGCCATCATTGCTTCCGAAGTACGCCTTTCCGCCTTCCAAAAGGGGAGTGGACAGGACCCAATTGCCGGTCTCAATAGCCCATTTTTCTCCCCCGTTGCTCAGCAGGAGCGAATGCATTTTTTTGTCAAGGCCACCAACGTATACTCCTGAGCCTTCAACGACTGGCTTCGAGCGCCATGTCCCACCGACATTTTTTTTCCATTCGAGGTTGCCGGAAGTCCCGATCTTGATAAGATAATCTCCATCCCCAAAAAGTATCGAGTTGCCAGATACAGTAGGCGGTGTCCTGAGAGTGGATGAGTTATAAATTATAGTTGCATTCGCACCTGCAGCTGACAATGTCAGAATCCCCTTGTCAGAGCTGATATATACGGTATTTGCCGATACGTCCAGCCCATACACAAAAGTCACATTCTTTGAGGCATTCAGGTCTGTTTCCCATTGTTTGCTGCCATCTGTCCCAAATAGCGCAACGTCGCCATTTGTTGTTGCTATTAGCGCCTTACCCTGGAAAATGACGGGTTGCACTGGTGTGCCCGATACCTTCTTCTCCCAGATTTTTGAGCCGCTAACAGGATTCAAAAGGTCGATTGAACCATCTGATGATGCGACAAGGATGCTGTTTGAAAACACTAATGGCCTGGTGTCTACCTCCCCGTTAGCATTGAACTGCCATACGAGGGAAGAAAATGAGAATGTAGATAAAAGAAGGAAAAAAAGAAAAACTCGCTTCATATAGCTACCCCTTCAGCAGCGAATCATGGGCTCCCTGCCCAATCTCTTTTATCACTTCTGAAGGTTTCTTGCCGTCAATGGTCACACCGAGGCTCTGGCAGCTTCCCACAACCTCTTTGAGCGTATCTTTCACAGACTTTCCAAGTGAATTGCTCTTTGCCTTGGCTATCTTAACGAGCTTCACGATGGAAACATCCCCTGCAGGCGCTTCCCTGTTTCCCGCGCCTTTCTCGATGCCAGCTTCCTTTTTGATCAGTTCTGCTGTCGGAGGGGTGCCCACCTCGATCCTGAAGCTCTTGCTAGCCGTATCAACGATGACCTTGATCGGCACTTTCATGCCATCAAAAGCCTTTGTCATTTCGTTGATCTTTGCCACGACCTGCCCGGCATTTATGCCCAGAGGCCCGAGGGCGGGGCCCAGAGGCGGCCCTGCCGTTGCCTTGCCGCCATCGATTATTGTGCCAATCGTTTTTTCCATTCCTCTCAACTCTATCTCATCATTCCAGGAGGCATCCTTCCAGGTGGCATACCACCCGGCATTCCTCCCTGCATCATGCCCGGGGGAGGCGCCTTCATATTCTCGAGCTCTTCGAGCTGTTTCTTCACATTGTCCTTGTTCAGGTCGATCATCTCGAGCTTGAGCTTTTCTCCTTCAAGCATGGCGCGCATCTCAGCCAGCTTTGCTTTGAGGACAGACTTCTTGGTATCGTTCTTCTCTTCTGCGATCTCGACCTTCTCGATCACATTGCATTCTGCCCGCATCCTGTCCATCGTGCATTCGACGATCTTCCTGTTCACGTCGAGCTGTTTGATGGCCATGTCCATCTGGAGCTTCTTCATCTTCTTCTGCTCCTCAAAGGATCGCATCTGCTCCTCCATCTGCTTTTTGCGCATATCCTCCATCATCTTCTTCTGCTCTTCCATCTGCTTCTTCTGGGCTTCTTCCTTTGCCCTGTCATCTGATTTGGCTTCTGGCTTGACTTCTTTCTTCTCTTCCTTCTTCACATTTTCTTTTTTCTCTTCGCTCATACAATCCACCTCATGTCGTTATTATGGTTGCAGGATAATACTTCAGAAATGGTTTAAAAAGAATATGGTTAGGTATCTTGTATATTCTTAGCAAACTTCGGCACACTTTTTCCTCCAGTTCCACTTCGTCTCCCTATTGTTCGACGATTCGAATAATGGACCCCATGTCAGTATAAACTGACATGTGAACGTCCTCTTGCCCGCAAAAAAAAGCGGGCAATGGATGTCGCGAACGACGCATCGTTGTCGTGATCGACGATTCGATCACGAACATGCTCGTGAACGTTTCGACGTTCACGACATCGCGAGCATGCTCATGGTCGATTCGTCGACCTTGACACCCCGTGCCCGCAACGGGCGCGAGGTCGCTGAAGTTCGGTTATACTCCGACCGCTCCGAGGGTTAGCAGGTGGCTTTCTTATGGAAAAAATAAAAACCGTTCCTGCGAGCCAAGTCACTCCTTGGTTTCGCTTTTTTTCTTTGGCTTGAAGAGCCCGATAGCAGCAGCCAAAAGGCCAGTTCCGCCTACGCCTGCTGATCTTATGAAATCGCTCCGGCTAATATCCTCTGATTTCCTCTCCTCCATCGGCTTTGGGATACCTGGGGGCAGCGGCGGTCTTGGGGCATGGAGTGTAGCCTCAGCATTATGTACTCCCGATGCTCTGGGTTCAAGCGGCCTCGAAGCCCTTGGATCAAGGGGCCTGCTGAACCTGAAGGATGAAGGATCGACCTTTTTCATGCGCAAGTGCGGCCCTTCCGGCTGCTCTGGGCCTTCCGGGCCTGAAGGGAATATGAATCTGACGCCATCGCTGTCTACAGTTATTTTTTTTGATTTTCCAGGAGTTCTTCCCGTTTTCCTTCCTCTCTTTTTGTTTTGCGTAGCCATCTTCATCACTGAGTATTTCTATTGACTGAGGTTAATAAAGCTTTATATAAGAGAGAAGAAATAAATAAGCGGTTAATGAGTAAACATAAGAAAGACAGTAGCTAGCCCCATCCTTCCAGATAGACTTTCTTCTCGTTTACTCCCATCCCAAGCAAGCATTCTCTCATCGCCTGCGTCATCTTCAGAGGCCCGCAAAGATACCAGTTGAAATCCTTCGGGTCAGGCACGAACTCACGCAGCATCGATTCGCTTATCCTGCCGCATTTCCCGCTCCAGCCCTCGGGCGTTTCCTGGGTGAGTGTGAGGATCACATTTATCGAAGGATTTTTTTTGGATAACTCTTCAAGTTCTTTGCGGAATACCAGAAGGTCCCTTTTTTTCACAGAATAGAACACTAAGAATTTGCCTTTCGCATTCTTTTTTGCGATATCACGTATCATTGACATCACTGGGGCGATTCCAGTACCACCACAGATGAAAACGCATCTTTCACCATCGTAACTCATGTTCCCGAGCGGGCCCTGGATACCAACGGTTGCCCCTTTTTTCATCTTATCGAGCTTGGATGTGAAATCTCCGCCCACCATTTTAATGCAGAATTCGAGATATGGCGAATCTGGCGCGGATGCGATCGAGTACGGTCTTTTCAGAATCGATCGCCCATCATTGTCCAAAAAATGCATTAGCACGAACTGGCCGGACCGGTGTTTTATCGAATCCCCTTCAGGAACCATCCTGAATATCTTCACTCCGTCGGCTTCCTTCCTTATTTCTGCCACCTTATAAATCAGCATGGCCCTTATTGTAAATCCGAAAGTTAAATAAAGGCAAGAGAAAAAAATACATAAGTCATCCACCCGCGAACCCCGGGTTGCAAGAAAGCCACCCTACTGCCCTCGGAGCGGTAGGAGATATACCGGACTTCAGCGACGAGGCTCATTATGGCAGGAGAAAAAAGTAGGTCCCAGTCGGCGAAGAAAACATCAGATACCTACATAAGTTTTTAAATTGCAGCTCCAAAAGATAGCTCATGGGCAAGCTCACACGTATGATAAGGCATTCGCTGAAATTCTACATCGAAAGGCAGAAGCTGATAATGCTTTTCTCCCTCCCGTTCCTCGTATCCTTCATCCTCCTCATGTTCGTCCCTGCACCGACTTATCTCGCCATCGGTGGCTTGTTCAGCAGGACCGGTTCCATACCGGAGCTCTCTATCCTGGACATTATCCTCATAACAGTCGTTTACATCATATCGTTATTCGTGATAGCAGACACCATCACAAATGTCAATCTCATAATCCGGGCAAAACGGACTATGAACGTGAATTCAAGCGAGATACTATCTGCAATGGGCAATTACGCTACGCGCATCTTCTACGTCTATACGATAATGATCCTGCTCGTATTCGTTGCTCAGCTTTTGTTTTATGAAAGCCCTATGCGGGCATGGCTATTCCCGGTTCTCACATTTGTTCTCTCTACCTTGCTTTTCTTCGTAGCCCCAGCAGTTGTCATTGATGGTGAGGGCACAGCAGGAGCGATTACGAAATCCATTGGAATGGCTCTTCGGAGGCCATTTTTTATAATCTCCTGGTCATTCATCGGGCTCGTTCTGCTGTCAGTGCCAAAAATCATATTCGATCTCATCTTGCCTCATGCAGCCTCCTCGTTTCTGGTCCTTTTGGTGAATTCTCTTTTCGTCCTTCCCTTCCTCATAGTGTTGCAGACGCAGATGTATATGGAGAAATATCCGCTGGCAAGGTGAAATCATGATGAGAAGATCGCCATGAAAAAATCTGAGACAGAGAACCGGAAAAAAGAGCACGTCGATATAGCGCTAAGGCCAGATGCGCAGTATTCAAAAAAACCAGGGTTCGAGAAAATCGAGCTTCTGCACAATGCGCTTCCGGAAATAAGCTTTGATGATGTGGATCTTTCCATTGAGTTTCTTGGAAAAAAACTTCATTATCCTTTACTCATTTCTGCCATGACCGGGGGATATAACGAAGCGAAGCGGATAAATGAAGAGCTCGCACAGGCAGCGCAGAAACACAGGATCGCATTTGCAGTCGGCTCCCAGAGGGCTATGCTTGAAACCCCTTCATTGAAAGAGACATATTTTGTAAGGGACGTGGCTCCTGATGTGCCTATCATCGGGAATATCGGGGCAGTGCAGCTCAAAAAGTATGGCCTTGAAAAAGTCCTGGGCCTCGTGTCTGCAATTGAAGCAGATGCTCTCGCTGTCCATCTTAATCCTCTCCAGGAAATCGTGCAGCCAGAGGGAGACCGGGATTTCTCCGGTGTCCTTGATGCCATCTCAAAGCTTTGCGATAAGGCCCACTTCCCGATAATAGTCAAAGAAGTAGGCTCAGGCATCTCGCAGGATGTCGCGTTGAAGCTGAAGGCAGCAGGCGTATCCTACATTGACGTCGCAGGGGCGGGGGGCACAAGCTGGTCTAAGGTCGAATATGCGAGAGATGGCCCGACGCCCGGGTTTGAGGAATGGGGCATCCCGACTTTAGAGTCGCTGATCCAGTGCCGCGACACTGTGCCCCTTATCGCCAGCGGAGGGGTGAGGAACGGCATGGATATCATCAAAGCGCTTGCCCTTGGAGCCAAGCTCGGAGGAGCAGCATATCCATTCCTTAAAACGCTGAACCAGAGCCAGGCAAAGCTTGATTCAGAGCTTGAGAAATGGGAATCGCAGATGAAGAAAGCCGCTTTCCTCACAGGGTGCAAAAACGTCGAAGAGTTGAAGAAAGCCAAGCTGATTTTCGTGTGATGTTTTCATCCAAGACACAAGACTCGAAACACAAGACCTATTTTGTGACATGCCTTTTTAAATAAGAACCAGTACTTTCTACTCAGCGACCAGGGGAAAAGTTTGTTCAGGTCCAGCTTTGGTTTTACATCATTTTTGATGTGTGAAATAGTGTAAAAGCATATATTTAAATAAAGGTTGTGACATATATATGAATATGGAAACAAGTCCACTTAAGGCGCTTTATGGGCCCGCATTATCGCGGGATGCGAAACAGGCGGAGAGCCATTACAGATCCAAGAATGTGAAGGCAAAAAACGTCGTTCCGCACTGCATAGCTGCCCTAGATGAAGGCATAATGGGCGGCATAATAAATCCAAAGGCGAACAGGAGGACAAACCACGTTTCCTGCAATGTGCATCTGCTTACGCTTTACCATCTTTTCCTGAAAAGGAAGCATCTGCCGGAGAATGTGGCCAGCAGGATAGCAGAACCTATCAAGGTCGGGAAAGACGCCATTGACGGATCATTCGGCCTCTTCAATATCGGCAGGGATTTGATGTATGATGGCAGGGCCAAGGAACTAGCTTCGCTTTTTGATGACCAGAGGATACCAATGAGGATGCGTCTTGAGGTGCTTCTTGCGCACATGGCTGATGCCATGACGCTCCACAGTCCTGAGACTATGGCAGCCTTGCCTTATGGAAGCTTGAAGACGGTCAATGATGGCCATGAACAGATGCTCGCGAACCCTACGGATTGGGAAACACAGGTCCCTCTGATGGCACAGGCTATGAGCAAAGTCCTTTGCCCTGCAGCAGACCTTTTTGGCCTTTCTTATGTGTACAGAAAAATCCGTGACACATCAGCGCAACACATACATCCCGGCATATACTCCGAAGTGGCAGTCGAACTCGTGAAACTGCAGGGTGCGATATTGAAAACGAACCGGATGGTCGAGGAGATATTTAGGAAGATGAAAGAAGCATGCGAAACAAAAGGCATAAAGATGCGCATTCTCCGGAGAAACCAGGATGACTCGCGTAGCCATGAGCCTGGAGAGGATGAGCACAAATCAAGGGGCAGCATTACTGACAAGCTGGCCAAGAAAAGGGCAAACGGGGAAAATGAGAAGGTACGGGATCTTCATGATATTGTCGCCCGCATGCTGATAACCGAAACGCTGGAAGACCTCCGTTTCGTCACAGGCTTTCTTTTGAAAAAAGCTATACCGCACACTCTGCGGGTATATGGCATGCCGGGAGCGGTTATCGAGCCGACTGATTACGTTAGCACCCCCAAAAAAAGGGCGGGTTCTCAGAGCTATCAGACTGGTTATCAGAGCTTTCACATAGACACTCTGGTCGATGAGCGCTCTTTCCTGAATTTCGAGTTCATAGTACGGACTGAAGAGATGCACGAGTATGCAGACAAAGGAGGCGCAGCACACCACATATACAAGGATGGCGTATTGCAGAATGGCCTTCTGCTCGAGTTCAGAAAGATGCTGAGCGTAATAATGCAGAACGGAAAAGGCAGGAAATAGACATTATTTATGAATGGAATTAAGGAATTCCGCCAGTCTCCTGTTGAACTTTTCGGGGTCAGCAATCATTGGGAAATGCTTCACCCCATCCCATATCTCGGTCTGCGCACATGGCATGTTTTGGCCAAGCCTTATCACGCTCTCAGGTGAAACGAGCGGATCTTCGCTACCTCCGATAAGCAAAACCGGCACTTTAATCTCATCCGCTTTCTCCAAGAGGCTATCGTCCATCCTGAACAAAGCCTGCATTGACATGCTCATAGCACGCAAGTCCGCCCGAAGCACATTCTTTATCATCTTGCGGGCATGTAGTTTATTCTCTGCCTCATCCATTATCGCAAGCACAGCAGTTTCCAGCACGCTTCTTGTGATGGGGTCTTTTGACAGTATGTATTTTTTCACCCAGCCCAAAGGCACGAGCTTGCCCGCAACATGGAAAAGTATGTCTGCTGTTTTATGCATTACTGGTTGGTTACTGATGAATCCCAGTTTTCTCGGATCCGTATACCCAGGTGCAACCAGCACAAGTCCCGAGACCATGGAAGGATAGCTATGATAGAAATTCATCGCAATGCCGCCCCACATCGAGTGCCCGACTATCGCGATACTTCCGATTCGTTCGGTATCCAAGACAGCACGAAGGTCCTGCACGCAGTCATCGAGGTAGGTCTCAGGAGTGCTTTTCCCGAGCCCGCTATTATTCCAATATCCCCTCGTCTCCATTGTCAGGACGCGGTAATCTTTGCACAATTCCTTTATCTGAGATAAGAAAACAGCAGGATGGGTGGACCATCCTCCAAGAAGCGCAATATCTGGCTTCACCTTATCACAAGACCCGGAACCCAAGACCCGAGACTCTGCGCATGGCCATCTGAACCTGTAAAAAACCCTTGCGCCATCTTTTCGTTGGATCCGGTTCATCTTCACAATGCAGTTGCGTTTTTCTTCATAATCCGGGTATTGCCGCCTTTTGAAAATGGCTTTAAGCATCCCCGGTTTTCTCCTGTCTGCATCCATACTCATGTATATTTTTATGTTAATATATGTTTTTAAGTCAATATTTAATTTTCTCAGACGCCTTCGAACTCGTCGATCCCTTTAAATTAAAGCTGGAAGAATATCTGGAGAAATAATGAAATCACTACTTTCGCATCTTTGTCCTTCACCTTTTCGAGCGATTCGATGTTCAATCAGGGATGGCGGACTTCGAGCTGGATAATATGCCCTTCTGCCATATGGATTGATTGAAGACTGAGCGAGTTTAAAAATTTGTTCAAAGGAAAAAAGAAAGGAAAGCCCCTAATCAAGGTTTAGCTGCAATACATATCTCTTTTCGACATTCACATACCGGCCTAAGTCAAGCACCGTATCCACGGCGTTCAGCACGTTCGTGAAAATGACATAGCTTGCGGCTATTCCAATGGCAAAAAGAATCCGTTCTGTTGCAGTTACTGGCAGCAATCCAGTCCACATGCCAGCAGTTGTGGTTCCCGTATAAAGTGCCAGTACCGAACCTATCGAATGCTGCGAGAATGTCGCACCAAGGCTCCTTAGAAACAGCCGATCAGGAAGGAACTTTGCGATTATCGGGATAGTCCAGAAAAGCGCATAGTACCATGCCTGCTGGCCAATAGGATGCATCCAAAATGCGAACATAGCCAATACCGGTACCGCAAGTCCAAGCTTATCCGATGTTTTGCGCAAGCCATTCTTCCAGAAATAATAAGCCCCGAATATCATGGGTGTAAGCCAGAGGATATTGATGATCGTGAAATCCGCTTTGGGATCAAGGACGAAAATTGCAAGTTTGGCGATGAATACCGATGCCACACCGGCAATGCCAAGAAATCCACCTGCAACAGGGCCAAAAAAATCAAAACCCGTGAAGTTTCTGCTTGTCACTCCCTCAATCTTGAATATGCTGATCTGAAGCGAAAAAAACGCCAGCAGCGCGAAAATCGCCAGAAATACTATTCCCCGGGTGGAAATTGGATTCTTCATATCAATGCCCCTTCACAAAACTGATATCAGCGTAAATGTTTATTAATAGAACTTATGGTATGCAATAGCTAATATTCTCCCGTGAGAAAGCCACCTGATAGCCCTCGGAGCGGTATAAGAATAACCGAACTTCAGCGACGAGGCGGGGTTAGACAGAAGGAAAGAGTACGTATAGTTAGCGAAGAATGCATTGATACCTATGTTTAAAATGCTTTTGTTACATAAATTATAACATGTCGGCCTTGAAATCGAAGAACAGCAGCTCACTCCATAGCGATAATAAGGATGACAGCAAACCAAAACTCTCTGAACCTATTTCAGAATCCCTTTCTGGTACGTCATTGATTGGAACAGTGCTCAAGGAGAGATACAAGGTTATCCGGCTTCTCGGTTCTGGCGGGATGGGTTCAGTCTATCTTGCGGAGCACGTGAGCACAGGCAAGAAATTCGCGATCAAAGTGCCGTTCAAAAAAATACTTGGAATGGTGGATTTTCCGGTCGAGGCAATCGCTTCAGCCAAGATCGGGCATAAAAACATCGTTGATGTTCTTGATGGTGAATTATCTCCTGATAAGCAACAGTTTATTGTAATGGAATATTTGGAAGGTGAACCTTTGGATTTATTCCTGGAAAACGAAAAATCTGTAAGCTGGGAAATCGCAAAGAAAATTCTCCTTCAGATATGCGACGGCCTTCACGCTGCGCATGGCCATGGAGTAGTACATCATGATATCAAGCCCCAAAACATATTTCTTCTGAAGGACGGAAAAGATTACACAGTTAAAATCGTGGATTTCGGAATTGCAAAACTCGCAGATGGCAGATCCGGCTTGCCAGGTCATATTGGTGGCACACCTGAGTATTCTGCACCCGAACAGTATAATGGCACCAAAAGCGACCATCGGGCTGATATTTATTCACTCGGGGTGCTCATGTATGAGATGCTTACGGGCATTATTCCTTCTTACAAATTAATCGGAGAATGGGAAGAGCATCGTAGGGATCCGCATGGCAAAGCCGCCCCTCCTTTTTTTACTTATGGCTATTCGATCGACGTTCCGGAGGGGGTGTTGAACGTGGTTGAGCGCGCTCTGAAACAGGATCCGGATGAACGTTTCCAGTCCATGACAGAAATGACGGCCGCGATCGTGAAATGCACTGGTGATCCTGGCCTTAGCCTGATCGAGCTTCCGCCGCCCCCAAGCGTCAAGAAATATATGCCTCGCCATGATGCTGTTTCGAAGAACTTTATCGGCGGCATTCTCATCTCGCTCGGGGTGATCAGCGCAGCTTTCCTTTCATGGCAGATGTTCTCTGGAGGCTGCAAAAACAACTCCCCAACTCCGATACATACTCGGGCCAGCCCTGCCAAACGAGTGATAATCAAACCAGATTCGCAGCCTCCTAAAATAGATTCAGGAGTAAAACATATTCGGAAATCCAAAATAAAAAAGCATTCTAAGAAAAAGCCGTTTCCTGCGTCACAGCCTACGATAGAATTATCTCCGGTCCCTACTGTCAAAAAGCACATTCTGGATTCAGAAAGCGGGCAGGATTCCGAAGATGAATCTGACGGGAAAGATGAAGGGGATGCAGAGACTGAATAGTTGCAAAGGCCAAAGAGATTGATTTTGAAACTGAAGAAACTGATTTTTGCCTAGGCAAAACAGGCAACTGGAAACCGAAAACTCAAGACTCGAAACTGGGTACAAATGAAATTCGGGCCTGGAGGGATTTGAACCCTCGGCCTGCGGATCTCATTATGTCTCGAGTTTCGGGTTCCGGGTCTTGTCTGAAAAACAAGACGCGGGACTTCGCGACCCAAGACATCTAAAAGTCCGACGCTCTACCATTTCAGGGACTTTTTGACTTCATCTGACCTCGGGGCTTTTTCCAGGGTTTTTGCCCGGAGAAATTCAGAAGTCAAAAAGCCTAGCTGAGCTACAGGCCCAAAATGCGTGTTCGGTTTCCAGTCGCGAGTTTCGGACTCGAAACACAAACGCTAAAACAAGATTCCGCTCGAACTATTTAAAAGCATGTCGCTGACAAAGAAGTCTTGGGTTTCATGCCTCGAACAAAACCGGAAACCCGAAACGGGAAACCATCTAAGTAAAACCCGAGGGAAGTATTTTTCAGTCCTTGCCAGGCTGACAGATCGGCTATGTGGCCGCCTGCAGTGGTTCGCTTTTCTGAGGCTTCGGCCGATGAACGGTATAAAGCGGCATAGGGAGGTTCAACTCCTCCGCCTGGCTCTATTCTAATTTTTTACATTTATTCACACGAATAAATCCATATATCCATAAATGTGCACTAACACATTAATCACAATATTATTTGTTGAATTTGACTATTTTACGTCTCCCAAACAACATGTCTCCTATGTAATCAAAAACAACCTATAATATCAATACGTTTCAGCCTCTTCGGGGTAAAACAATGTCTATATAAGCATGAACAACACTTAATAATACACTGGTGATATGTTGGGAGATGATTTGTTCGGCTATTTCCGGATGCTTCTTTTCTCGATGCTCAATGGCTATGACAACTCCTGCATGATCTGGTGCAAACCTCAACTTCTACCTGCAAAGAAAGAAGACTGATTCATCTCATCCCGTTCCATTCTTTTGTTTTGTATTTTGTTTCCGCCAGTTCCTTTGCCCTTGCTGATTCTTTTTCTGTCAGCTCAGAGATTCCGAACTCTTTCCCTTCGATAAATCCTTTTTTCAATGCAGCGAGGACGTCTTCTTGGCAGACTTCCTTCAACATCTTTACCGATGTTACCCTCTCCTTGACGCTCGCGATCATCTTATCCTTTATCTTCTCATCCGGCACTTTCAATAGAGAAAACATCTTATCGACATCAACATCGCACAGAAGCGTGCCATGCTGGAGAAGCACACCGCCGCGGCG
>Ga0315281_10010873_pt1 | contig 12495 bp, 10 predicted proteins | sample YL17G07_0_MG_FD_204540 | JGI IMG/M metagenome (GOLD analysis project Ga0315281, IMG submission 204540) | Sediment microbial communities from Yellowstone Lake, YNP, Wyoming, USA - YL17G07_0 | ecosystem: Environmental > Aquatic > Freshwater > Lake > Sediment | place: USA: Wyoming | collected... | reverse complement strand
AAATTGAACTCCCATCCCCAATGTCTTAAGAAGGAGTTGCCGTTTCGTTGGCCAAGAAAGGGCTTGGAATTCCTTGTTCGCCAGCTCCATTTGTTGGCTCACTCTTAAGCCTCTCATCAGGAATCAGATGAGTCTTCTTACTTGTAGAAACGTAAGTGTACAAGGCTGGGACAACGTAAAGAGTAAGCATCAACGAGAATAGTAACCCGCCAATGATGACAATCCCCAACGAAACGCGGCTTTGGGCACTTGCTCCCAGAGCAAGAGCAATCGGAAGTGCGCCCAACACTGTTGCCAAGCTTGTCATCAGAATCGGACGCAGGCGCAGGGTCGCAGCTTCAATAACAGCGTCTCGAATCGAAAGACCAGCCTCTTGTCGTTGATTTCCAAATTCAACAATCAATATCCCGTTCTTCGTCACGATGCCGACAAGCGCAATAACTCCGATCTGGCTGAAAATATTCAGTGTTTGCCCGTACACCCACAACGAGAGAAGAGCACCCGCAAGAGCAAGGGGCACAGTAAACATGATTATCAATGGGTCGCGAAAACTCTCGAATTGAGCGGCGAGTGCTAGATAGATCAGCACAAGCGCCAGGCCGAATGCAAACATCAGGCTTGAGGAACTCTCTGCAAAATCTTTTGAGGCGCCTGAAAGTGCCGTACGAAATGTATCATCCAGCACGCGTTTTGCGATCGCATCCATCTCCTGAATTCCCTGGCCAAGTGTGGTGCCCCGCATCAATCCGGCCGAGATCGTTGCGGACACGTATCGATCATACCGATAGAGCTGCGGCGGAGCACTTCGTTCCTTCAGCGTCACGATATTGTCCAATTGAATCAATTCTCCGGCGCTGTTGCGAACGTATAACGATCGAAGGTCGAGCGGTTCATCTCTGTTATCGCGCGTGGCAAGACCGATTACTTGGTACTGCTTGCCGTTGAGGATGAACGTTCCCATCTTTTGTCGGCTGAAATAGAGTTGGAGAGACTGCGCAACATCCATCATTTGGATCCCCAAGCTTCTCGCCTTTTCACGATTGATTTCCAGATGCAACTCGGGCTTGTTGAATTTGAGGTTGACATCTGCGATTTGGAATGCTGAACTTTGGCGAATCTCTTCCATAAACGCGGGCAGCACGCCCTTCAATTTCTCAAAGTCCGGAGCCTGAATGACGTATTGTACCGGTAGCCCACCGCGTCTTCCAACACCGATAGTTTGTTCTTGAGTCACAAATGCTCGCGCCTCAGAAAATCTTTGGAACACCTTTGAAAGTTCATCGGCAATCTCCTGCTGTGAACGGGTCCGTTGGTCCGGATCCTTCAACGCAATGCGAATAAACCCGTTATTTACTCCACCGCCCCCAAACCCCGGCGATGTAACAGCAATAATGTTTGTTTGCTCAGGGACGGCATCTTGAACCGCGTTCAGGAGCTCATTCATGTATGAATCCATGAATTCGAATGTCGCGCCTTCAGGTGCAGTATTGCTCACCGATACTCGTGAACGATCTTCCAAGGGGGCAAGTTCGGATGGAAGAATTGCGCCCACAGCAACAATGACGCCGAAGGAGAGCACCATGATACAAATGGCGATCCAACGGCGTTGTACGAATGCTTTCAAGGAACCGTTGTAGAAGCGAATCATCGATTTGAACGCGGGCTCCGTAACTCGATAGAACCAGTTTTCTTCTTCCGCCCGCTTCAGCAAGCGTGAGCTCATCATGGGGGTTAACGTCAACGAGACGAAGGCTGATATCAGCACTGCTCCAGCCACTACGATGCCAAATTCACGGAACAACCGACCGACTAACCCTTGCAAGAAAATAATCGGAAGAAACACAGCAGCCAACGTCACTGTCGTCGAAATGATCGCAAAAAAAATCTCCTTGGTTCCTTCGTGTCCGGCCTGAATCGGATGACTACCCCGTTCAATTTTTTGATAGATGTTCTCCAGTACAACAATCGCATCGTCGACGACAATTCCGGTGGCGAGCACAATTCCCAGCAGCGTAAGAATGTTGACAGAGAAGTTTGCCAGATACATTATGAAGAACGTGCCGATTAACGAAATGGGAATTGCGAGCACGGGAATAAGAGTCGTCCTCCAATCTCGCAAGAAAAGAAAGATGACCAGAACGACCAATCCAAATGCAATAAAAATAGTCTCTTCAACTTCTGAAATTGCTTTTCGAATCGAAGCAGTCACATCCATGGCCGGACGGATCACAATGTCCTTGGGCAAGTCTTTGCGGATGGTTTCGATTCGTTTGTACACCTCATCCGCCATGGCAATATGATTGGCTCCGGGCTGGGGTGTCAGGATAATGCCGACCATCGGCACTCCGTCGGCCCCTCGCATCACGGTGCGCTCGTTCTCTTCGGCCAGCTCAGCGTATCCAACGTCGTCGAACCGCACGACACGCCCCCCATCTTCGCGGAGAATGAGATTATTGAAATCGCGAGCTTCGCGCATTCGTCCAAGCGTGCGAATCGTCATTTCTGTCGTGTTCCCCTCGATCCGTCCGGCCGGAAGTTCAATATTCTCCCTTCCAAGCGCATTGGAAACATCTATTGGCGTGAGGCGAAATGCGGCGAGCCGAGTTGGATCCATCCAGAGGCGCATTGCATATTTCTTTTCTCCCCATATCCGCACTTCAGAAACCCCGGCAACAGTCTGAAGTCTTTCCTTGAAAGTATTGTTCGCAATATCACTCAGCCAGAGCAAACTCCGCTTTTCACTCTGAAGCGTCATGATGAGGATGGGGTTTGCATCTGCATCGGATTTCGTCACGATCGGTGGTTCGACTTCAGGAGGGAGATTTCTGCGAGCACGTGAAACACGATCGCGCACGTCATTCGACGCGGCTTCCATATCTACGCCAAGATAAAACTCGACCGTGATTTGACTGCTTCCATCGCTGCTCGAAGAGGTGAGCGTGCGAATACCTGCAATACCGTTTATGGATTCTTCGAGCGGTTCGGTAATTTGAGATTCGATGACATCGGCGTTCGCCCCGACATAATTGGTCGACACGCTTACTATCGGGGGATCAACAGCAGGATACTCACGGACCCCGAGATAGGTAAACCCGATCGCCCCGAATAGAATAATGATAATCGAACAGACCGTTGCGAGCACTGGGCGCTCGATGAAGTTTGAGGAGAACGTCATCTGGCTCAGTCTTGAAGGGTAAGAGTAATCTTACTTCCGTCGCGAAGCTGCAGAAGACCTGTCGTAATGAGAGTGTCGTTCACCGCTATTCCTTTAAGCACGTGAACCATTCCCTCAGTCCGAATTCCTGTTTCAATCGGGGCTGAGACAGCTGCACCATTTCGAGCAAGGAAGACTTTCTGTCCAGCCAAGTCGGGAATTACAGCCTGGCTCGGAATCAATACGGCGTTGTCCACTCGGGAAAGAATCAGACTGATCTTCGCGAACGAGCCGGGAAGCACCACTTCTTTTTCGTTTCGTGCAAGTGCGCGGAGTCGTAGAGTTCGTGTGACCGGGTCAATTTTGGGCTCCACGGCAAAAACTGATCCTGAGTTCGTCAGACTTGAGCCTTCAACCGTAAACGTTACAGTAGTCCCCACCTCCACCATAGGCGCATACTTCTCTGGGATCGAAAAATCCAATTTAACGGAACGAATGTCCTGAATTCGCGCAACCACCATCGCCGGCGTGAGATATCCTCCTTCACTAATAAACCGGAGACCCACGACTCCGTCAAAAGGCGCGCGAATTTCTGTTTTCTCAATCTGTGCTTTTGTAAGTTGTTCTTCCGCCGAGATTGCCGTCAGTTCATTCTGCCCCTCAGCGTATTGTTCTTCGCTTATGGCATTAATTGAGCGCAGCTTTTTCTGGCGCACTTCCTTGTCACGGAGGAATTGCCTTTTTGATTCCGTCTTTTGCAGCTGTGCACGCAATTCGCTGTCATTGATCTTAACGAGCAAATCTCCCTTTCGAACGTGACTTCCTTCTTTAAAGCGAATGGCAGTCACTTTGCCGGAGACTTCACTTCGCAGCTCAACTTCCTCCGCAGCTAGAATATTTCCAGTGGCAAAAATCTTGTTGTCCACTGGTTTTGGCGTGAGGATTATTCCTTTGACCGGGATGCGAAGCTGAGTCGCGCGGTCTGACATTCCCCGGCCTGAAGGTCGGTTAGCGGCAGACGTGTTCGAGTTGAGCTTGCGAAAGCCGATAAAAAGTGCCCCGAACAGAACGATTCCACCACCGATGAGCAGAATTTTTTTATTCATATCGCAGTGCGTCGATAACATCCAGCGCAGCAGCCTTCCACGCCGGGTAAATCCCAAACGAAATACCAATGAATGAGGAAAACAAGAAACTCATTAAAATAGAATTGATCGAAATGACGGGCGTTAGATTCCCGTATGTACTGATGAGGTACGAAGCTAGTACGCCGATTCCAATTCCCATGCAACCACCCAAAATACTCATCACGACCGATTCAATGAGGAATTGCAATAGGATATCGTTTTTTCGAGCCCCAATCGCTTTGCGAATTCCAATTTCTTTGGTTCGTTCCGTGACAGAGACAATCATGATATTCATGATGCCGATACCGCCTACAAGCAACGAGACCGCTGCAATGCCGGCAAGTAGGAATGTAAACGTCTGTTGTGTCTCTTGAAATGTCTGGATGATATCTGCCTGGTTACGGATGGTAAAATCGTTATCCTGATCCTCGCGCAATTTATGTTCTTTGCGCAGCACTCGCTCGATGTCATAGAAGGCATTGTCGTTTTCGTTTTGGTTCACGACCTTCGTTGTAATTTGTGATAGATAATCGACACCAAAGATTCTTCGTTGCGCGGTGACCAGTGGAACGATGATCTGATCGTCGGGATTTTGAAAGCCACTCTGACCCTTGGTCTCGAGGACACCAACGACGGTGAACGATTGCCCTTGAATTCGAATTATCTTTCCAAGTGGGTCAATTCCCTGAAAGAGGTTTTCAATGATACTAGCACCGATGACACATACTTTAGCTGCCGCCTTTTCTTCAGCGTGGTTAAAGTAGCGACCAGCGGAGGCAGTAAAATTTCTCACTGTTTCGTACTCAGGCACAGTGCCAACGATGCGTGTATTCCAATTCCGGTTTTCATACTTCACTTGGGCCTGACGTGAAAACTCTGGAACCACCGCTTCGAGTGCGAGCGATTGCCTTCCAATTGCTTCCGCATCTTCGTTTCGCAGGCGTACGCTCGACCCAAACTGTACTACGAATGACCCACCCGTACGGGCCGCCCCCGGACTCACAAAGAGTAGATTTGATCCGAGAGCTTGGATTCGCTCCATGACAGCTTTCTGCGATCCTTCACCGATTGCGATCATGGTAATGACTGCTGCCACGCCGATAATAATTCCAAGCATGGTCAACAGCGAACGTAGTTTGTTCGCGATGAGTGCGCTAAACGAGGTGAGAAAACTCTCTTTGAAGTTCATATGATTAACTTAACGCCGCCCGCCACCGCCACCACCGCCAGTCCCGGTTGCCCCGCGGCCTGCACCACCACTCATTCCGCCCATCGACTGCATACTCTTCATCCGGTCGTTGAATTCCTGCGAAGCAATCTTCGCACGCGAAATTGTGGTTACCTGGATTTCATCACCCTCTTGCAGGCCCTCGAGCACCTCGGAATTATCGAAGTTACTCGGCCCAACCTTGACGAACCTCCCTACGAACGCCTCTCCCTGCTTCACTATCGTCAGCCGCCATTTTGTTACATCCTGATTAGCCGACACTTGCGATTGTCTTCGAACACGCGAACCTTCACCACCGCCAGGTCCACCGCCAAAGTTGGCACCACCTTCTCCCCCTCTGCCAAATCCTCGACCGCCAAACCCATCACCACCCTGCTGTCCACCGCCTTGCGAACCCATTCGCTGACGGAACTGTTCAAACATTTTTTGCCGTTCTTCCGGCGACATTTTTTCCATCCGCTCGCGCATCTGCGTCCGCATCTTCTCCCGTTCTTCAGGAGAAGCGTTTTGCATTCGTTCTCGCATTTTTTGAAAATCCCCTGGTGAATCACCGGCAGCTTCGGGTTCCACTTTCTTGATTTCTTTCGCTTCGACAATCTTTGGCTTGTCATCCTTGGGCATTGTCAGACCGGCTGCTGTCATAATCGCCTTGCCTTGTTCTGTCCGCGGGTCCTTTAGCGCTTCGTTGGGAATGAGCAACACGTTTTTTCGATTGAAGATTTCAATGTCGACAGAGGCGCTCATTCCGGCCTTTAGTTTTCCGCCGACATTCTTGACACGGACGATCACAACAAAGCTTGTTACGTTTTGTTGGGTCTTTCCCAGAGGTGCGATGCGCACAATTTCTCCGTTGAACTGATCGTCGGGAAACGCATCCGCGATTACTTTGGCTGATTGCCCGACATTCACACGGCCGATATCAACTTCATCCACATTCGTTTCAACATTCACCTCTTCCATGTCAGCGATGGAGGCTAGAATAGTCCCTCCTCCGACGTTCGAAACCCCTGAGGCCACAATCTGACCGAGCTCGATGTTCCGAGAAAGAATAATCCCTGATATTGGCGCAGAGATACGAGTTTCCTTGAGTCGTACTTCCGCTGTGGACAGCATGGATTTACCGCGGATGAGCGACGATTGTGTTCGAACGTAATCAGTATTTGCGGCGTCGAGTTCTTGTTGCGAAATCAGACTTTTTTGGAATAGCTCCTTGGCGCGCCGAACATTGTTCTCAGATTGAATCAGCGCTGCTTTCGCTACCTCGAGATCGGATTTCGCTTGATCGAAATCGTTTTGCGCTGTCACCGTGTCGAGAATTGCGAGAAGTCTTCCTTGTTGAACGGATTCACCCTCTTCAAACCCCAAGAAAAGCACCTGGCCACTCGCCTTTGATTTGATTTCGACTTTGTTAATTGGCTGGACTACTCCATTGGCCGAAACGTTTAGACTCAAATCTCCTTTGCTCAACTTCAGGATGCGCTGCACCTGCCCTACCGGAGCCGACGATTCTTTTGGCTTTCCATTCCATAAATAATAACCGCCTCCGCCAATTGCGATGACCACGATGGCGAGTAGAATAACTTTTCTCATAATTCTTTCCTTTTGCTTCTGGTTTTCATCTGCGACCACCTTGACGATCACGAGATTCGCGTTCGTTCATTTCTTTGATGTAGTCGTCGTAGTATTTGTTTTGATCCACGTTCAGAATTTTCCGTATTTCCATTCTCGTAGTATCGCGAGACGTCATCATTAACTCCCGATAAGCATTCATTTTCCCCCGTTGTGCGTCGAGAATAGAGTCGACCTTGCTCGTTTGAACGCTGTCGATCTTCAGTCGATTATAGAATGACTTTCTCCATTCGGAGGCGGAACGGTATGCGGCATGGGGAGGGAATAGGGTTTCCTTCAGGGCGATTCCAGCAGCCGCACCGAGAACAAAACTTGTGAGGATAAACAGCAATGTCTTTGTTTTGGGTTCCATTTGATTCCTTATCGACTCAACACTGCATACACCAAATCATCGCGTGATATTTCGCCTTGCTTGTTAAACATGTGATTGGAGAGAGAATCGAGTTGGCCCACCGCAATTATCGACTCATTCGGAACCTCTTGTCCAACAGAATCCGCTTTGCTAAACACCACCATACAAAGTACAAGCACTGCAATTGCTGCCACCGCATTGCGAGCAACGGTTTCCACATCGCCCCATACTTCTTCGTGTGAACCCTCTTGCTCGATCGTGCGATGGAGTCGAAAGCTGAAACCGTAGGAAAGTTCAACATCGGCCGATTGCTTCACAGTTGAACGGATGGACTGAAGCTCTCTGAGCAGCGTTCCACATGAAGTGCAGGATTGTAAGTGTTGCTCCAGCTCCTGTGTTTCCACGGGATCGAGGCATTTGTCAAAATACATTTGCAAATGGCCAATTGGTGGATGGCTAATCATGTTCGTTCCTTGAAATAAGGTTGAAGGTGCGTTCGAAGTTCCTCGCGCGCCCGAAACAGGCGCGACTTGACGGCTTGCAGTGAAATCTTGAGAGTTTCGGCAATCTCCTCATATGAAAAATCCTGATACTCTCGTAACAGGAGAATCTCTCGATGTTCAAACTTGATCTTTTGAAGCGCCTGAAGTATTGTCTGCTTCTTTTCGCCACTGAGAAACTCATCGGAAGGAGTTTCTCCGGTGGTAACGTTGAGCTCTCGAGATTCCATCCCTTCGATCAAAAAATCCAGCGAGAACACTTTCTTGATCTTTCTCTTCCGGATTTCATCAATACAAAGATTCTTTGTGATGCGATAGATCCACGAGAAGAAGCTTGCATCAAATTGGAATCGCGGCAAAGCTCGATAAACTCTTAAGAATACTTCTTGCGTCAAGTCTTCAATACTATTCTTGTCGCCAAGCGATAAGTAGATCAGATTGGCGACCTGTCGCTGATAACGTGCGACAAGCTTGTCAAATGCGCGCGTCTCGCCACGTTGAAACGCCCGAACGAATTCAACATCTTCAGTGGCCTGCTGTTGGAAATTCACTGATAAGAACGATAGTCACAACGAAAGGTTTCCGACGCCCCTGCTCTTCGATGTTTAACAGGGATTATCAATCAAGTCTAGGCAAGAATGCGGTCGATTACACCGCCACCAAGTAAGTCGTCCTCTGCGTAGAATACAACCGATTGGCCGGGCGTAATTGCGCGTTTGGGTTGATCGAATTTTAGGCGGATACGGCCCAAGCTCTCACCAAAGAGGGTAGCAGGTGTTGCCTCATCTTTGTAACGGACTTTGGCTTGCACCCGTATCGAAGATTCAGGAACCTCCAAGGCACTCCAATTCACTTGAGATGCTTCTAATTCAGAGTGCAGTAACGATTCTGCTTCGCCAATATGAACGCGATTTGTCTGGCTTTCAATCGCAGTTACGTACATTCTTTTTCCAAACCCTCCGAATCCTCGACGTTGGCCAATGGTGTAAAATGGATATCCGCGATGCTCTCCCACTACTCTCCCGTCGAGAATAAGTTCACCACCCTCCAACGATTCTCCGAGATGGTCTACCCGTTCTTTGAGAAACCGCTCGTAGTTGTTGTCGGCGACGAAACAAATTTCAAAGCTCTCATCCTTTTCCGCATTCCTTAGACCGTGCCTCGTTGCGAGTTCACGAACTTCGGGCTTTGTCATCTCGCCAAGGGGAAACATTGTCATCCGTAATGCATCCTGGTTCACTGCCCATAAGGCATACGATTGATCCTTCTGTTGATAGCGACCTCGCGAAACGACATAGCGGTTTCGCTGAACGTCGTAACGAATTCGTGCGTAATGCCCAGTCGCGATGAATTCTGCTCCAAGCGATTTCGCCTTCTCGATGAGCTTTCCCCATTTGATCGACCGATTACAGATAACGCACGGATTGGGCGTTCGACCGTTGAGATATTCTGAGACAAAATTTCCGATCACTTCAGTTCCAAACGCTTCGCGAAAATCGACGACATAGTGGGGAATGCCAAGCGTCGCGGCAACAAGCCGAGCGTCGTGAATTGCACCGAGCCCGCAACAACTCGCCTCGTTCGCGACGTTTCCACCAACCTCATCGAAATCGTACGTCTTCATCGTCACGCCGATCACCTGAAAACCTTGCTCGACGAGCAGCGCAGCCGTGACGGAAGAATCCACTCCCCCGCTCATGCCAACCACAACCTTGATGTCTTTTCTTGGCTTCATTGCATCGTCAATCTACGAATTATTTCGTGTGGCTTCAATTTACTGGTTCTTTGCTCGGAGCAATGCTTCAATTTCTTTCTTGAAGGAAGTGTACGTTTGCTTGCCCAACAGGATCTTGATCTGCTTCCCCTTTGAGTTGTAGATCACGGTTGCTGGGATCGCGCCGCTCCAGTCCTTGCTTACAGCGTTGATCATTCGCTCGTCATTCTCAAAGTCATTAATGAAGTAACGAATACGATTCGATTGCCCGTTGATAAAGGGAATGACTTTGGTGTTCAAATCCCCAGCATCATCGATGCTGACCGCAACAACATCCACTCCATTGCCCGCGTATTGCATTGCGATGCGCGATAACTCGGGAAACTCTTCTACGCACGGCACGCACCACGTCGCCCAGAAGTTCAGAACAAGAATCTTTTCGTTTCTTTCCTCTACAAGATTCCTTAGCGTCTTTTCACGAAGGTTTTGAATTCGCACGTTCTGCGCTCCACCCTTCCCGTGCGAAACAAGAACGGGCTGCACAATGACGTACAGCCCGAGCAGAAAAACGATTCTCTTCGCGTGATTCGTCATCCGACACGCTTGATTGTGCAGCCAAATGCTTTTGTCCTTGCGTTGCTTACACTTTTGCCCGCCAGGATCTCATCGAGAGCGTTTCTCAAATCCTTCGAAGAAACCTTTCCTTCAGACCGATTGTTATCGATGCGGCCGTGGTACTGGATTTCTAAATTCTTTCCAAGCACGAATACTTCAGGTGTGAATTGGGCGTCGAATTTATCGGCGACAATGTTATCCCGATCCTTCAGAATCGTAAACTCGTGCTTGTGTTCTCGCGCGTGCTCTCTCATATCATCAAGCGATTCTTGCTTATTCGAATTGATGCCGAGAAAGACGATACCCTTCGACTTGTAGTCTTGATGCAATGCGGCCATCCGTTCGTTATACGCGTTCGACACGGGACATTCGGTCGCGATAAACATAATCACAATCGCCTTAGCGTCTTTATAGTCCGTCAACGAGACTTTTTTCCCATTGAGAGCTTCCAGCGAAAAATTTTCAACCTTTTTCAGATTTTCATCGGCAGAAGCGATTGCAAGCAGCATCATGGTTGATAGAATCAGACTTAACTCGCGTTTCATTGGATTCCTCCTCGTTTTGGATATCGTCGTTGAAAATGCTTTGATGTAAGACGTTCGCGAAGTAGGAATGTTTCCTCAAAAACTCACGTCGATTTGCAAACCAAGTCCGCTCTCAACCGCACCACTAATCTCATTTGCTCCTGCACCAATAGTTCTTGCTCCATCCCGATATGTGTAAGAATATTTTGCCGAAACCTGAGTGCTCGTAGCAAACCTGTAATTGACAAGCACAAACCATCGCAAGCCGTGACCGAACAATGCTGGGTTTGCGAATGAACTCCGGAAATCCGTTTCGAATTCATACAACCTAGAGTCGAACGAAGCCGTCTCAAACACAATCAATCGGGCAGCAACGCTGTAGCTCTGGCGTGGGGTATAGCGGAGTTCTTGATATGCGAGAAATCCCGTTTCGATTGCACCATTAAGGGAATTTGAAACGCTAACGAATTCCGTGCGTGTTTTCAATTGTAAACGTTCCGACGGGGTGTTTTCGACGGTGAGACGCAAATTCTGCTGATTACGAAGAGATGATTGTAGAACGCTTCGCCCAAGAGGGTCGAGCGTTGACATGGAGATCGGTTTGTTTTTTTCTTTAAACAGTAAGTCAACGTACAGCTGATGGCTTATTGAAAGTTGTGTATCGAAGAGAAAATCGTGTCCACGCACTCGTTCGAGAATCGTTCCCGTTGATGAGATGCTCTGAAATTGGTCGCTGTAGATCGATAGTTTTAGACCGTCAAAGGGAGCAACTCGAAGCGTCGTATAAATCCCTTGCTCGTTTTCTGGAGGACCAAACCTCTCGCCAAAGGCATTCCCTCTGGGGTTCTCAAATCCTTCAGCATAGGAGCGCGCAACAACTCCGGCGCTCATCAACTTTGACGGAGCGACTATTGCGCCGGCAATCCAAGAGAGACGGTAGAGTCGATCGCGTGCAACTTCAGCGAAAGCATCCACCGCGCGCGTTGTGTATGCGAGGTCGATTCCGATCAGCGAAACGTGATTCGATGGCGACCCGCCGCCGAACGCAATAGGCGAATAGAGCTGGGAGGAGTAGAGCGAAAGACCTGCCCTTACACCCTCCAGCGGGGTCGCGGCTAAACGAAATCCAGAAAGCTGCTCATCGAGAACATTCATCTTTCCCACTTCGCCCGCTGTCCGAAATAGTCCATCGGAATAGATGCTCTTTGGCAACGCTGTGGAATCAATGTTTGCATTTAACCTTCTGGACGAAACGAACACAAGGAGAGAAGCAAGCCTGGTTTTCCATTCGGCCGCGCATCCGTGAAGAACCCAAGTTTCATCGGTAGACACACTTGGCCTCAGCCCAGAGCCGTTCCTCCGCACAGCCGCAAAACTTTCCGGACCCTTGGAAGGGGCAAATGACCGCCATAGCACCAAGCCTTCACCGACTTCAACGACGTAGTCTCCCAGCACCATCCGAATACCTCGATCCTCATTCGCAAGGGCAAGGTAGAAACTTGAATAACCGTTTGAAACCAGTTCACCGGGATCTTTTTCATTCATGAAGGCAAAATCTGCTCGCGAAACAATTCCTTCTGATTGCTCTGCAGTCACAAGTACCCGATTTAGCATGCCAATACTCGAACCCCCAAACGTACCGTCGACAAATC
>Ga0315281_10010872_pt1 | contig 12495 bp, 13 predicted proteins | sample YL17G07_0_MG_FD_204540 | JGI IMG/M metagenome (GOLD analysis project Ga0315281, IMG submission 204540) | Sediment microbial communities from Yellowstone Lake, YNP, Wyoming, USA - YL17G07_0 | ecosystem: Environmental > Aquatic > Freshwater > Lake > Sediment | place: USA: Wyoming | collected... | reverse complement strand
GTCCGCGCCGGCGGGCCGCGGCGGCCGGAGCTTGGCCTCGAAGTTCTGGCTCAGCCCGAAGGACAGACTCTGGCGGGCTTCGCTGCGCCGCGTCGTCAGCACCCCGTTAGGCGAGGTGGCGCGCGCATAGTCCTCCGGGACGGTGGCGGCCGGCGAGAACGCCCACGAGACGCTGGGCGAGATCGAATGCCGGATGCGCGCGATGGGCCCGATCCCGCCGAACAGCCCGAAGAACGTCGGCGCGATGCCGGCGGAGTACTGGAGCCGCTTCCCCTGGCTCACGAACGCCCCGCCGGTGAACCGGTTCCGAACCAGGTACGGCCCGCCGGTGACGTTCACGATCTGCACGCTGGGCGCGAAGTTCCACGAGCCCTGCAGGAGCACGGGGAGGTTGATGCCGGTGTTCCAGTCCACCCCGGTCTGGAACGACTCGCCGTAGGTGCGGACGAGCGCGCGCGCGGTGTCCGCCGGGTCCGGCACGGCGATCGTCTCGCGATGGCTGCTCCACGCGTCGGTGATCGAGACGCTGTTGCCCCAGTTGAACCGGCCGATGAGGAACGGCGTGGCGATGCTGATGCTGGTCTGCCGGGAGTCCACCAGCGCGGTGTCCGGCGCGCCCGGACCCCGGAACACGAGGTAGCTCGGCCCCCCCTGGCTGGTCAGCGCGTTCTGCGCGCTGAAGGACGGACTCCAGGTGATCCTTCGGGACAGCGCGATCGGGCTGGGCGTGAAGGTCACGGTCGGGAAGTTCGTGGTCACCAGCGGCTTGTCGAGCGACTGGGTCCGGTTGCCGCCGATCGAAAGGGTGCCCCAGTCGAACCGCCGCTGGAACTGGAGGCGGCTGTCGATCGTCGCCACGGCGAGGATCGGGTCGACGGCGTTGCGCGAGATGATGCGCGAGCTGGAGGCGTAGTCGAGGCTCGCGGTGAGGCTGCTGTTCAGCGAGAAGTTCTGCTGGTGGCTCCAGAAGATGCGGCGGCTGCTGCTGCCCTCGGTCTCGTGCAGCTCCTGGAACGAGAGGCCGCCGGACAGGAACCGGTTGAGCCAGCGGTAGCGGAAGCGCCCGCTGAAGGTGATGAACCGCTGGGCATACCAGTCGAAGGTCACCTGCGCGTCGGAGTAGTCGCCGAGCGCCCAGTAGTAGCCGAGGTTGCTGATGTGCCGGTGGTACTGGGGCGAGTTCCGCACGATGTCGTTGATCCCGAACTGCGGCGGCATCAGGCCTGAGCGCCGCCCGTGCCGCATGTCCTGGAAGATGAACGGCAGCCAGAGGATCGGCACGTCGGCGACGTAGAGGACGGCCGGCCGCGAGACCATGAGGCGCTTGGAGACCCACTTCACGTCGCGCGCCGCGAAGTGGTAGTGCGGATCGGGGAGACTGCAGCTCGTGATGATGGCGCGCGCAGCGTAGAGGCGGTTCTCGTCATTGTCCACGGCGAAGTTGCCGTGGACGTACCAGGTCGCGCTGCCTTCCTGGAAGTCCGTGGTGGCGTGCTCGATGAGCCCGGTGTGATTGCAGGCGTCGTAGCGCATCCCCCGCCCGACCAGCACGCCGGTGCGGTCGAAGAGGCGTGGCTCGCCGACCGCGAAAAGGCTGCAGCTCGTTTCCTGGTAGCGGACGCTGTCGGCCTCCAGCGTGGACTGGTCGCGCTCGACCAGCGCCCGGCCCGCGAGCCGGATCTCCTTCTCCTCGGCGAGGAACTGCACCGAGTCGGCGTTGTAGCGGGTGACGCGGAAGCCGCGCCGGGACAGCAGCGACTGGACGACCGAATCGGGCGTGGCGAAGGAGCGCGAGGGACGCCGGGAGAGTCCGGTGCCGCGGCCCGCCCCGGTGGAGTCGCGGCCGAGGCTATCGGCGCCGCTGCGCCCCGTGTCCGCCGCGGTGCGCCGCACCGGAGCGCGCACCGGGATGCGCTGCTGGCGCGGGATCTGCGCCCCGGCGCCCGTCGCGGCGAAGGCGAGCGCGATGAGCGCAAGCCGGCCGGCGCGCACCTAGGCCCGGCCCGGCGCCGGGACCCCGCCCTCTGCCGCCGCCGCCTCGGCCGCCTCCGCCGCCTCCGCCCGGGCGCGCCGCTTCTCCAGGATCATCGCGAGCACGATGGACAGCTCGTACAGGAGCTGAACCGGCAGCATCACGGCGACCGTCATGATGACGAGATCGCCCGGCGTAAGGATGGCCGAGAGGACCGCGTTGATCACGATGGCCAGCCGGCGGTGGCGGCGCAGGAACGCCGACGAGATGACGCGCAGGTACACGAGGACCAGCAGGACGAGCGGCAGCTCGAACACGGCGCCGAAGGACACCAGCACGGTGGTGGTGAAACCGAAGTACGCATCGGCGGTGATGAAGGGCTCGAGGCTCTGGCTCTGGAATCCGAACAGGACCTTGAGCGCGAGCGGCACGACCAGGTAGAAGGCGGCAGCGACACCTCCCGTGAACAGGAGGAGCCCGCACAGCGCGACCGGCAGTATGACCCGGCGCTCCTTGGTGTACAGCGCCGGCCGCAGGAACGCCCACAGGTGCCAGAGCACGACCGGAGACGCGATCAGCAGACCGGTCACGAACGCCAGCTTCAGCGTGATCATGAACGGCTCGATGGGGCTGGTGAAGAGAAGCTTCTGGCCGTGCGGCAGGAGCGGGTCGATAGGCTGTTTCAGGAACCCGATGACGTCGAACCGGTTGACCAGGATGAATCCGGCCGCGCACCCCACGACCAGAGCCGCCAGGCTCCAGATGAGCCGCATCCGCAGCTCCTCGAGGTGGTCGAGGAACGGCATCTCACTGCGTTCCGGCGCCTTCGGCTCAGCCATGGTCCGGTCCCGGCTCAGCGGCCCGGGGTGAGCGACCGCAACTGGTCGCGCGCCAACGCCGCCTCTTCCGACGCCGGGTACGCGGTCACGACGCGATTGAAGAGGGTGCGCGCCTCGTCGCGGCGCTCGGCGCCCAGCGCCCGCACGGCCAGCTTGTAGAGTGCCGATGCCGCCCGCGGTGACGCGGGGTAGCGGTCCACCACCCGGCGATACGCGGCCGCCGCGGAGTCGGCGCGCTGCTCCGCCGCCCACGCCTCGCCGGTGAAGAACTCGGCATCCGCCGCGCGCGGATGGGCGCGGAACCGGCGCAGGAACTCCGCGAACGCGACCCGCGCGGTCCCCGGGCTACCGCGGCGCAGCTGCTGGAGCGCCAGCTCCATGAGCTGGTCGGCGGTCGGCTCCGGTGTGACGGGGTTGGCGGGCGTGCCCGGGGGGGTGAGCGCTCCCGGAGCCGCGACGCCCGGGGCCGTACCCGCGGAAACGGGCGCCGCGGCGCCCGGCGCCGACGGCGGCGCACCACCCGGCGCCGGCTGGCCGGCGGGGGGTTCGGGGGCGGCGACCTGGCCGGACCGCTGATCGATCTGGGACCGCAGCTCCGACAGGCGCTGCTGGCTCTGGCCCGTCAGCTCCTGGATGACGACCAGCTGCTGCTGCACGTTGAACAGCTCCCCGCGCAGGTCGCCCCGGAGCCGGGTGAGCGCGTCCTGCTGCACGGCGAGCGAATCCAGCAGGCCCTGCACCAGCCGGGCGACCGCCGCGAGGCCCGCGGCCCGCGCCGAATCGGCCCGCGACATCTCCCGCTGCTGCGAGGCGATCTGCCGCTCGAGACGCACGACGTCCGTACGCATCGCGCACCCGCCGGTGGCCAGCGCGAGCGCCGGCAGGAGCGCGGACCGAAGCCGCACTAGCGTCCTCCCCGCGTCACCACGAACTCGGCGCGCCGGTTCCTGGTCCAGGCCTCCTCCGAGTGCCCCGGATCGGCCGGCCGTTCCTCACCGTACGAGATGATGGCGACGCGGGCGTCGGCGATGCCGTGCTCGACGAGGTAGCGCTTGGCGGCCGCGGCGCGGCGGTTGCCGAGGGCGAGGTTGTACTCGTCGGGCCCGCGCTCGTCGCAGTGCCCCTCGATCTGGATCTCCAGCCGCGGATTGGCGCGCAGGATCACCAGCTTCTCGTCGAGGAGCTGGGTCGCCTCGGCCGTGAGGTCCGAGCGGTCGAGGGCGAAGTGGATGGGGCGCGCGAAGGCCGCGGCACGCGCCGGATCGAGGCCGGACGCCACCGGGGTGGCGGCTGTGGAGTCCTGCCGCTCGCGCTGCACCTGCGCCCGGACCGAGTCCGCGCGGGCGCCCACCCGCTCCACCCGCGCGATCGAGTCGGCGCGCACCCGAGCGGTGGCGGAGTCCCGTCGCGCCACCACGAGCGCCGAATCGCGACGCGCGGCGGCCGCGGCCAAGTCCGCCGCCGGTCGCGCGCGCAGCGAGTCCGCCGCGGGCTGAGGGGCGGGCGTGGTCGTAGGCTGGTTCTTCGGGCAGGCGGCGAGCAGGAGCAGGAAACCGACGCCCAGGACGTGGCGTGACGACGGCGTGCGAGCGAAGTGCGCGAAGGTCATTCCCTCTCCTCACTGGTCGAGAGTAATGGCGACCATGCCGGAAGGCGCGCTCCGCCGACGGTGGTCAGCCGCCGCAGGCGTCCCGTCTCCAGGTCCACCACCCACAGGTCGCGCCCGCCGCTGCGGGACGAGACGAACGCGAGATGCCGGCCGTCAGGCGCCCAGGTCGGATCCTCGTTGCGCCCGTTGTCCGTGATCTGCCGCACCGAACGGGTCGCCAGGTCGATGACGAACACCTGAGGGGTGCCGTGCACCTCGCGGTGGAAGGCGATGGCCTGCCCGTCCGGCGACCACGCCGGGCCCGCGGTGGTGCCCGTCGCGCCGAAGTCGAAGCGGCCCAGGACCTCCTGGCCGGTGCCGTCCGCCGCCATCACGTACAGCTGCGGAGAGCTGGCGCGGTCGCTGATGAACGCCACCCGCTGCCCATCGGGGCTCCACGTCGGCGACAGGTTGTCGGAGAACCGGCCGACCGTGAGACGCTGCACGCAACACCGCCGCGCGACGTCGTAAACATACACATCCGTGCCCGCCTCGGTGCCGTGGGCGAACGCGAGCCGGCGGCCATCGGGCGAGAACTCCGGGGTGATGTTGAGCCCGTATTCCGTCGTCGGCACGACCTCGCGCCGCCCCGTCACCAGATCCTGGAGGACGATAGGCTGCCCGCTCGACACGAACGCCATGTACGCGATCCAGCGCCCGTCCGGGGACCAGGCCGGCGAGAGCGCCGGCCGCCCGGCGGCACCCACCGGGACCTGGTTCGCGCCATCGGGGTCGATGCGCACCAGCCGCCCTCCCAGCACGAAGAGCAGCGACGTCGCCGCGATGCCGGGCGTCGAGGTCGCCGTGCGGACGATCTCGTCGGCGACCCGGTGCACCGCGCGGCGCCACGCCGGCGCTCCCATCGCCTGGAGCGGCACCGACTGGCGCATCAGGCGCAGGCCCGAGCCCACCGTGGTGAGCCGCACCTCGACCGCCGAGGCGCCCGCTCCCGCGGTGTCCAGGACCACCAGATAGGAGGGGGCCGGTGCCGCGCCGAGCCGCAGGGCCGCGGTGTCCGGCGTACTCTCCACCATCTCGAAGCGGTCCGACTGCTCCAGGTCGCGCGCCACGATGGCGCGGACGCTGTCGAACACGGCGCCCGAAGGTGCGTGCACGCCGATGGTCGGCCGGCTCCCCGGCGCGTAGGTGATGCCGATGCGCACGCCGCTCTCCGCGCGGGTCGTATCCTGCGCCCGGAGCGCCGCCGGCCACGCGCACAGCACGAGCGCCGCGATGATCTTCACCGCCCCGTTCCCGGACTGAAGAAGAACGAGACCGGCAGGACGTCCGCGCCGTATCCCTCCGGCAGCGTCCCGAACGCCTGCGCGCGCACCGCGGCCTCGACGGCGCCCTGCGCCTCGAGGTCGAAGGCGAACGAGCCGGACCTCCGGATGAACTGCAGCCCCGACATGGTGCCGTCACGATGCACGAGGAAGAAGACTTCCGCCTGGAGTAATTCGTTGCCCGACGGAGGCCGCCACCGCCGGTAGATCTGGGCCACGAGATTCCGTAGATACCCCGGAAACGGGAATTCGACTCCCGCGGTTCGCACGGTGGTCGGGTCCGGCCCGGCACCCGGCGTCGCGCCGGGCGCGGCCGTCGGTCCCGGCGGCGGCGGGTTCGTGGTGGCCGCGGGTGTCGTGGGCGCCGCGACGGTCGGCCGGGGCGTCGCGGGCGCGGCAGCCGGCGCGATCGGAGTCGCGCGCGGCGCGGCGGGCGGCGCCGGGGGCGTCCGGCTCGCTACCGGAGCCGGCGGCGTTCTCGGAGCCGGCGCGGGCGCGGGTCTCGGCGGTCCGGGAGCGCGCACGGGCGGCGTGGGCGCCGCGGGCGCTGGGGGCGCCGGGGGCGCTGCGGCCACCGCGGGCGACGCCGCCGCGGTCGGCTCGGGACCGGCGATCAGCTCGACGCGATACGCGGCCAGGAGCGGGGGACGCGGCTTCGTCGCACCCATGGTGAGGAATGCCAGTCCCGCGACCAGGTGCAGGCCGAGCGAGCCCGCGATGCCGGCGCCGCGCACGCGGACGGCGCCGGCACGGCCGCGCATCCCCTTCACCGCACCACGTCCTCGGCCTCCGTGACGAGACCCACGTTCGCGATGCCGGAGGTGCGGATGATGGCGAGCACGCGCGCCACATCGCCGTAGGCCACGCCGCGGTCGGCGCGGAGATAGATCCCCGAGGGCCGGCGCCGGCCGACCAGGGCGTGGAAGGTGGCGCGGAAATCGGCGTACGACATTGCCGACTCGTCCACGTAGATCCGCCCGCGGCGGTCGATGGTGACCACCAGCCCCTGCCGTGATTCCAGCGGGCGGGCCGCGGCGCGGGGGAGCTGCACCTCGATGCCGCCCTGCATGATCGGCGCGGTGATCATGAAGATGATGAGGAGGACGAACGCCACGTCCACCAGCGACGTGACGTTGATGTCGGCGTTCAGCCCGGCGCGGGCGCGGCGGCGCGGGCGCAGCATCTCAGAGCCGTCCCTCGCGGGCCAGGGTCACGATCAGCTCCCGCGCGAAGCCCTCCAGCTCCCCGGCCACGAAGTTCTGCCGCGCGGTGAAGATGTTGTAGGCGATGACCGACGGGATGGCGACGGCGAGGCCGGCCACCGTCGCGACCAGCGCCTCGGCCACGCCGGGCGCCACGGCCGAGATGTTCCCCGCCCCGCCGGTGGCGATGCCGATGAAGGCATCCATCACGCCGAGCACGGTGCCGAGGAGACCGAGCAGCGGACTCACCGAGCCTAACGTCGCGAGCCACGGGATGTGCTGGCCCAGCTGGTCGTGTTCCGCGTCCACCTGGGTCTCGAGCACCATCCGCAGCGCCTCGAGCCGGGTGGGCGTCAGCGTCCCGCCGGCGCCCGGCTCCGCGGCCAGGCCACCCGGAACGAGCTCGGAGAAGAACGTCGTGCCTTCCAGGAAGAGCCGCGTGTACGGCGAGGAGGCCAGCGTTTCGACGGCGTGCCGCGCGTCGGCGAGCCGGCTGGCGTGCTGGACGGCGCGGAAGAAGGCGTCACCCGCCTGCCGGATGCGCCGGAACTGCCAGATCTTGGCGAAGATCAGGAACCAGGAAAGCGCCGAGAAGAGCGCGAGGACGGCCAGGACGACCTTGGTCTCGACGCTCGACGTGGCGACGAGCTCCCACGAGGACGTCGGGACCGCCCCGGCCACCTGCATCTCAGGTCGCCCCCTTGGCGATCCATTCGTAGGTGGCGCGCAATCCGTCGGTCAACAGCATTGCCGGCCGCCACCCGAGCACCGTCGCGGCCTTGGCGATCACGAGCGCGTTGGCCTTGAGCTCGCCGCGCCGCTCCGGCGCATGCTCGACGGCAACATCGACCCCCGACGCCGCGATCATGGTGCGCGCCAGCGCGTTGACCGAGGTCGGGACTCCGGTGCCGATGTTGACCGCGGGCCAGTCGAGCGTGCCGTCCGGTTCGGGCAGGCGGGCATCGGCGGCGAGCAAGTTGGCCCGGGCCACGTCGCCGCAGTACACGTAGTCGCGCGTCTGTTCCCCGTCCCCGTAGATCGTGATGGTCCGGCGCTCGCAGAGCCGGCTCCCGAAGATCGATACGACGCCGGCCTCGCCGTGCGGATCCTGCCGGGGGCCGTACACGTTGCTGTACCGCAGGGCGACGTACTCGATGCCGTAGAGCTGCCGGTAGCAGGCCAGGTAGTACTCCGCCGCAAGCTTGGTGACGCCGTACGGCGAGATGGGCAGCTTGGCCGCGGTCTCCACATGGGGCGGGTTGCGCTCCCCGTACACCACCCCGCCCGAGGACGAGAAGATGAACCGCCTCACTCCGCCGCGCCGCGCACCCTCGAGCAGGTTGAGCAGCGCCAGGACGTTCTCCTCCGCGTCCAGCACCGGGTCGGCGACCGAGACCCGCACGTCGACCTGGGCGGCGAGGTGCGTGATGACCTCGAAGCCGCCGCTCGCCACCAGCTCCCGCGCCTCCTCGGAACCGGTGTCGAGGCGCCGGAACTCGGCCCCCCTCGGCAGGTTCTCCATGCGGCCGCGAGACAGGTTGTCGAGGACGGTCACGTCCCAGCCGGCGGCGAGGTAGGCCTCGCAGACGTGGGACCCGATGAACCCGGCCCCGCCGGTCACGAGCATCCGGCGCTTCACGCCGGCACGACCTTGGTGCAGAGGAGAGGATGAAAGATGATCGGGGACCACGTACACCGCCGGCCGGTTCGGGCGACCGGCGGACGCCGCCCGCGCGCCCGCCGCCCGCGTCCGCTGCTCAGGACGGCATCCGACGGATCTGCCTCGCTGCCGCGCCGGCTCCGATGTCGGGTCGATAGATCTCGACCAGCACCACCGTGGCGGTGTGCTCCCGAGTGTTGACGACGAGCGCCCTGCCCTTGTCCTGCTCGACCGAGCCGTTATCGGTGCGGACCGTCGCGGTGATCGCGAACACGTCCCCGAGCCGCACCCCCTCCTCCGCGCCCCGATTGAGGAACAGCACGTCCTGGAGCCCGAGGACCTCGCGGGCGTTCCTGAGACCGACCACCTCGCCCGCGACCCCGTCCGTGACGTCCTCGGCCCGCGCGTTCCGCGGGAAGATGAACGGCGCGACCTTGATAAGGGACTGCCCGTCGGTGATCTGACCGTACAGCCTGACGACCGTGGCGATCACGTTGCCGCCCGCCTCGCCCGCCGAAGCGACCCGGAGCAGCCCGGTGGGCACGATGACGTCGCCGAAGCCGCGGACCTCACCACCGACGCGGTAGGCCAGCAGCAGGTCGCCGCGCTGGACCGGCTCGCCCGGCGGCGGCTGGATCACCACGTCGGCGTACTGCATCGAGGTCGTGCTGGACGTCAGCCGCCTGACGGATGCCGTCTGAACGTTGGCGAGGACGCGGCCCGCCGGCAGCTCCCGGCCCTCGGAGAGAAAGCCCGCCGAGTAGTACTCGCCTTCCCGGACCGCGCGATACGCGCGCTGGTTCTGGATCTCGATGGCGTCCGCCGTCGGCCGGGGCGCGGTGTTCACCACCGGGGAGAAGATCGTGGGCACCAGAGCGGCGCGCGCGGGTGACAGCGAGGGCCGCGCCGTGTCTCCCGTGGGCGCCACGGTCACGTTCTGCTGAGGGGCCGCGCCGGCGGGGGCCGCTGGCTCATCCGTCGCGACGAGCCGCAGCTCCTCGCCCGGAAAGATCCAATGCGGGTCCTCGACGACCGTCGTGTTCAGCCGGTAGATCTCGGGCCACAGCAGTGCATCGCCGAGGAACTGCTGCGCCAGCGACCACAGGGTCTCACCCGTCTGCACGACGTGCGTGGGAGGCGGTGGCGCGATCGGCGCCGCCGCGGCGGCCGGAGCCGGAGCCGGATTGGCCGGAGGTGGTTGCTGCGACGCCGCGCGGCCCGCCGTGACGACGGTGATCAGCGCGGCGGCCGCGATCGACGCGCTAGAACGGCAGGTCATCGTCCTCTTCATCGAGCGCCTCCGGAAAGTCGTCGAACGATTCGGCCGAACCGTCCTTGCCCTGCTTGGCGTCCTTCTTGCCGGCGGCGGCGGCGGCGGCCGCCGCGGGGGCGGCTGCGCGCCGCCCCCCCGACTCACCACCCGCGCCCGAGCCACCGTCGCTGCGACCCGACAACATCACCAGGTCGCGGACATTGATCTCGGTCATGTACTTGGTCTGGCCGTCCTTGCCCTCGAAGGTGCGGTACTCGATGCTCCCTTCGACGTAGACCCGATCACCCTTCTTGAGGTACTTCTCGACCACGTCCACGAGGCCGGATCCCTTGTTGTTCCACACCACGATCCGGTGCCACTCGGTCTTCTCCTGCTTCTCGCCCCCCTGCGTCGTCCACTGGCGGCTGGTCGCGACCGAAAACGACGCGACGCGGCTACCGCTGCTGGTGCTCCGGACCTCCGGGTCAACCCCGAGATTCCCGATCAGCATCACCTTGTTCAGACTGCGGCTCACGGACCCCTCCTAGGCAATCGGCTCGGGCACCACGGACATGGGCCAACTATAGGAGCCACAAGGGGTTTTGTCAACCAAAACCACCGCAGCCCGTATCATTTTCCTGCGCCTCCTGGGACGAGATCGAGGGCCATCGTGAGGGCATCCTCCCGCGGATCACGGTAGTACGCGCGCCGGGTCCCCAGGGGGGTGAAGCCGGCCCGCTGATAGACGGCGATCGCGGCCTCGTTCGACCGGCGCACCTCGAGGAACACCCGTTCCGCTCCCCTGGTCTTCAGCCAGTCGAGCATCGCGCCGACCAGGGCGGCGCCCAGCCCGCGGCCCCGGGCGTGGGGCTCCACCGCGAGGTTCAGGATCTCGCCCTCGTCCGCCACGGTGGAGCAGACGGCGTACCCGATCAGCCGGCCGTGCTCGTCGTCCACCGCAAAGCCGCGCACCGGGTCCAGCGCGAGCATCTCCGCGAACGATCGGGCGGACCACGGATCCGAGAAGACGCGCCGCTCGATGTCCGCCACGGCCGCGACATCGTCCGCGCGGAGCGGTCTAGGCGTCGGCGGGCCGGCCATGCCGGGCGAGGAGGCGCGCTTCCGCCTCGGCGGGACGGCCATAGGCCGGCTCCCAATCGGCCGGCTCGGCGACCGGGATGGCTCCGTTAGGCACTCCGACCAGCGCGAGCAGCGCCGCCGCCGACGCCCACCGGGCGCCGGCCGGGATGAGTGCGCCGGCGTAGGGCACCGGCGACTCCGCGGCCGCCAGCGCGGCCGCCAGGGCCACCTCGACGCGGGGCGCGGCGCCCGTGGTGATCCGGTACACGGCCCGGTAGACCTCGCCGCGCAGCGCGTCGTAGGCCACCAGCACCGTGCCGCCCGCCGGCGCGGCGGCGCGGGCCGCGCCCAGGAGCGAGGGCGCCGTGAAGAGCGGCACGCCCAGGCCGCGGCAGAGCCCCTTCGCGAAGGCAATGCCGATGCGGAGACCCGTGAACGAGCCCGGCCCGTCCGCGACGACCACGCCGGTGAGGTCGGCGGGGCGGGCTCCGTGATCGGCCAGGAGCCGAGCCGCCGCCCGCTCGATGTCACGCGAGAGGTCGCGCCGGTTCGCCAGCGCGACATCCGCGCCCGGCACGCCACCCGCCGCGAGCGCGAGCGTGGGACGGTCGGTGGCGGTGTCCAGACCGAGGAGCAACGTCATGTCCACTCCAGCTGCCGGCTGCGATCGTCCCCGGTGTGCGCCAGCCGGATCCGGTGGGTGAGCGCCGGCGCCGCGGGACCCAGCCGCTCGGGCCACTCGATGAGCACCACCGCGCCGGGCGCCGCGAGCATGTCGTCGAAGCCGAGGTCCCGGGCGGCATCGCGCGGACCGAGCCGGTACCCGTCCACGTGATACACCGTGACGCCGCGGCCCGCATAACGGTGAACCAGCGCGAAGGTCGGGCTGGTCACGGGCTCTTCCACGCCGAGGCCCGCGGCGATGGCGCGGACCAGCGTGGTCTTCCCGGCACCCAGCTCGCCGCTGATGCCCACCACGGCCGGCGCCCGCAGCCGTCGGCCGAACTCGGCGCCCCAGGCCGCGAGTTCCGCTTCATCGACGGGCACGCGGCCCCCGCCCCTGCCGCCCGCCACCGGGCCGGGCACCGGTCGGGGCCGCGTCGGGGGGTCCCGAACGCCCGTGCGCCCGCGCGCCGGGGTGCGCTTTGAGGTCCAGGACCTGGTCCCGGATCTGCGCCGCCAGCTCGAAATCGAGGTCGGCGGCGGCGCGCCGCATCTCCTGATCCAGCTCGGCGAGGATGGTCTCGCGCGTGCTCTGGTCCGCGTCCGCCCACGACCCACCCGCCTTGGCCACCACCGACAGCGGCTCGACGCGCGGCACCGGGTCCTCCCGGGCGTCGGCGACCCGGGTGGTGAAGCGGATCTCGTCCACCGACTTCACGATCGAGCGCGGCGTGATGCCGTGCTCCGTGTTGTAGCGGCGTTGGACCTCACGGCGGCGCTCCATCTCCTCCAGCGCCGCCTTCATCGAATCCGTGACCCGGTCGGCGTACAGGATGGCGCGGCCTTTCTCGTGGCGCGCCGCGCGGCCCACCGTCTGGATGAGCGACGTGCGCGAG
>Ga0315281_10010871_pt1 | contig 12497 bp, 10 predicted proteins | sample YL17G07_0_MG_FD_204540 | JGI IMG/M metagenome (GOLD analysis project Ga0315281, IMG submission 204540) | Sediment microbial communities from Yellowstone Lake, YNP, Wyoming, USA - YL17G07_0 | ecosystem: Environmental > Aquatic > Freshwater > Lake > Sediment | place: USA: Wyoming | collected... | reverse complement strand
CAGCGAGAAGTATGCGTGTATGCGAGCGGTCTAGCTGCTGCCGGCCCCCCCGCCCCCGCCACCGCCCCCGCCACCGCCATTGCTATTGCCATTGCCACCGCCACCACCGCCGCTGCGACCACCACCGCCACCACCGCCACCGCCACCGCCACCACCGCTGCGACCACCGGTCCGGCCCATGGTTCTGCGGCCCCGATTCCTGGGGACATTATGGGACTTCTCCGGCCGCGGCATTTGCCGCTCCCTCGGGCGCGCGTTCCTCGGCGCCCCGCCCTGGCCCTTGATCCCGGCCATGGACTGCACCCGCCTGATTTCGTTCGCCACGGCTTCGACGTTGATTGCGAACACAGTGTCCGGGCCGTGCTGTTGCAAGGCTGCCTGCTCCTGCTCGAGAAGTTCCTGCAATTTGCGCAGCGCCTCGCTGCACGCCACCGCCAGGCCCGATTCTTTTTCGGTTCCCTGCCGATGCATCTCGATCATCGCGATGCCGTCGGTCACTTCGTCACTTGCCATTCGTGTGTTCATGCCAATACCTCTCCGTATTTTCCACTGGATGTGGTCTGAACAGGGGAACCCCAGGGAAGGGAAACCTTTCCCTTCCCACCCTACCCCTTGTCCCCGAGGGGACTCTCCCCTCTCCCGTCAAGCGGAACCGAGGAAGGGGGATCGGGACCTTCTGGGCGTAAATCCCCCAATTCAGAGGAAGCTCCGATTGCGTCAGGGACTTAATCGGGATTTCCCTGGGGATGCGCTCAAACGCTGCGATGGCGCCCGGTACCTTTTTTTCGCGGCGCGCGGCTTGCACGCACCCTGCGGTATCGTGCCGCTGCAGAACCTTGCCCAAGGCTGCACGCCTCGGCGCGCTGGTGCCCCGCTTCGGGGCGCGCCAGGGGCCGTGCCGCGCACGACGGTAATACGCCCCAGTGACGAATCATACTATAAACCTACCCTGCCCCGCGCCCCGGCATTTGATCAAGGTCAAGCTTCGAGCGGGTCTTTTGCATTTAACCGGCGCAAATACGGCTAGACCGTGATGACCAGTTTCTGGTAAAGGCCGCCATAGTAGGTTTCCTTGCGGATCTGCGCCGGCGTGATGCCGGCGGGCAACCATTCGGCAATTTCATGCCGCCACAGGTCGAGGGCGAAGGGTTCGAGCGCGCGCAGCACCGGCCGGAACAGGTAGCGCAGCGGGTGCAGGCGGACCGGCAGGTGATAATCGACCAGCACCAGCCTGCCGCCAGGCTTGACCACGCGCAACGCTTCGCGCAGGGTCTGCCTGCGCGCCGCCGCCGGCTGCTCGTGCAGCAGGAAGAAAAGAATTGCCTGATCGTAGCTGGCATCGTCGAAGCCGAGGGCGGTCGAGTCGCTCTGATGCAGCGTCACCGGCGCCGAGGCCGGCAGTTTTTGCCGCAGGTTGCGCAACTGGATCGGCAGCACGTCGACGATGTCGAGCGTGCCGCCCGGCGCCACGCGGGCGGCGAGGTGCTCGGAGAAGTTTCCGTAGACGCAGGCGACCTGCAGCGTGCGCCCGGCGATTTCAGATCCGAGTTCCGCCAGGGCTGCGTCGCGCAGTCGGGCGAAATTGCCCCATAGAATCAGGTTGACCAGCCACTGCCGCTCGAAAAAACTGACGGCGTTCGGATGAATGTAGGCCCACCAGTAGGTTTCCTGCAGATAACTTGGAATGGCCAACGGGCGCAACGGATCGAGCGCCTTCTGCTCCCCTTTCTGGTTCATGCAATTCGCCTATTCTTGTTGTCGCCGCCGCCCGCGGGCGGAGGATGGAAACTATCGCGCGCGCCAAACGCCAAACGCCAAACGCCAAACAATAGAATACTGCGCCGAACGTGGACACCGCATCCGTTTGCAGCTGGCCGCAGGCCGCAATATGCCACATTCGGCATTTCCGCGTATCCATGAATCATGATGTTTATTGGCACGGATCACCGAGCCCGTCCGGCGCCGGAACCGGAGCGCCGCGTCGAATGCTTGATTTCGCTCAATGGGGCGTCACGCCGCCGGTGTAATTTGGACGATGGAAAGTCTTCTTCTCCGGAGCCTCGTCCTGGACACAAGCCGCAATCATGATTCGCAGCAGGAAACCACGACCGGCGCGCGAAACCTGGACCGGCTGATCGCGGCGCTGCGCGCACCCGCCTGCTATCCCCATGCGGTCGATCAGGTCGAACTGCTGCAGACCCACATCTCCTGCATCCTGCTCGCCGGAGACTACGCCTACAAAATCAAGAAACCGGTGAACCTCGGCTTTCTGGATTTCAGCACGCTGGAGGCGCGCCGGCATTATTGCGAGGAGGAACTGCGCCTCAACCGCCGCACCGCGCCAGGGCTTTATCTCGAGGTCATTCCGATCTCGGGCAGCGCGTCGGAGCCGGTGCTGGGCGGCGGCGGCCCGGCGATCGAGTACGCGCTCAAAATGCGGCGCTTCGCTCAGGACGCCCTGCTCGACCGCATGGCGCGGCACGGCGCGCTTACGGCGCAGCACGTCGACGCGCTCGCGCTCGGCCTGGCCTGGTTCCATGTGGGCATAGCGCGCGCCGGCCCTGATATGGAGTTCGGCTCCTCGGAACGTATCCTCGCGCCCGCGCTGCAGAATTTCGAGCAGATGCTGGAACTGGCAAGCGCCAAAGCGGACCTCGCGCTGCTCGCGCGCTTGCGCGACTGGAGCGCACGCGAGCACGGCTCGCTGGGCGCGGTGTTCGACGCGCGCAAGCGCGACGGCTGGGTGCGCGAATGCCACGGCGACCTCCACCTGGGCAACATTGCGCTGCTCGACGGCGTGCCGACGCCCTTCGACGGCATCGAGTTCAGCGCGGATCTGCGCTGGACCGACGTCATGAACGAAGTCGCGTTCCTGATGATGGATCTGTTCGATCACCGCCTGCCGCGGCTCGCGTTTCGTTTCCTCAATGCCTATCTGGAGCGCACCGGCGATTATGCCGGCCTGCGCGTGCTGCGTTTCTACCTCGTCTATCGCGCCCTGGTGCGCGCCAAGGTGTCGTGCCTGCGCGCGCATCAGCCGGGCATAGCGGCACGCGAACAAAGCGAGATTGAACAGGAGTACCGCCGGCATCTGCATCTGGCCGAGCGGCTGGCTGCCGCCACGCACCCGGCGATGCTGCTCATGCACGGTTTGTCCGGATCGGGAAAAACCACCATTGCCCAGGGCCTGCTCGAAGCGCTGGGAGCGGTGCGACTGCGCTCGGATGTGGAACGCAAGCGTCTGTTCGGCCTCGCGCCCGAGGCGCGCTCGGGCTCCGGCGTGGATGCCGGGCTGTACGCGCCCGGCGCAAGCGAACGCACTTACGCGCATCTGGCCGCGCTCGCGCGCGAGGTGCTGGCGGCGGGCTATCCGGTGATCGTCGACGCCGCTTTCCTGAAACGATCCTGGCGCGGCCGGTTTGCCGAAATCGCCCGCGACGCAGGCGCAAGGTTCGCCATCGCCGCATGCACGGTGTCCCCGGAGACGCTGCGCGCGCGCATAGCCCTGCGCGAGCGCGCCGCCCGCGACGCCTCCGAAGCCGGCCTCGCCGTGCTTGAACGGCAGTTCGAGACCGAAGAGCCGCTCGCCGCGGACGAAGCCGCGCACGCGCTGGCGATCGACGCCGAACGCTGCGCCGGCGCACCCGAAGCGGCCGCGCTGGCGCAACGCCTGGGGCTGGAACCGGCCTGAGTCCGGGTATTCCGAGTCAATCAGGATACCCCGGCATGCGCACCCAGCTGTTTACATCCGAATCGGTGTCCGAGGGGCATCCGGACAAAATCGCCGACCAGATTTCGGACGCGATCCTCGATGCGTTCCTGAGCGCAGACCCCGAGGCGCACGTGTCCTGCCAGAGCTTCGTCACCCACCGCCTGATCGTCGTCGCCGGCGAGTTCAGGGCGGCCGAGGCGCTGTTCCGGAAGATCGAGGTGGATGCGCCCCTCATCGTGCGCCAGACACTGCGGCGGATCGGCTACCTCGGCGCCGCCGAAGATGCGGACACCGGCTGCGATCCGGATGCGGTCGAGATCAGGCTCGCCTTCAATCGCCAGTCGCCCGACATCGACCAGGGAGTGAGCCGCGGCGGCGGTGTGATCGGCGCCGGCGACCAAGGCATGATGGTCGGCTATGCCTGCGACGAGACGCCGCAACTGATGCCGCTCGCCCTGGTGCTTGCCCACGCGCTGGTGCGGCGCCAGGCCGAGGTGAGAAAGACCGGCGCCCTGCCCTGGCTGCGTCCGGACGCGAAATCGCAAGTCACCCTGCGCTGCGAAGACGGCAGGTCGATAGCCGTGGAAAAAGTCGTGCTCTCCACCCAGCATGCGCGCGACGTCGCGCTCGATGCGCTACGCCCCAGTGTGCGCAGGGAAATCATCGAAGCGGTGATCCCTGCCGAATTACGCGCGCCCGGCTTCGACTGCCTGATCAATCCCACCGGGCGCTTCGTCGTCGGCGGCCCCAAAGGCGATACCGGCCTGACCGGCAGAAAGATCATCGTCGATAGCTACGGCGGCAGTTGCCCGCACGGAGGCGGCAGCTTTTCCGGAAAAGATCCGACCAAGGTCGACCGCTCGGCGGCGTACATGGCGCGCTACGCGGCGAAACAGGTGGTGGCGGCCGGCCTCGCCCGCCGCTGCACCCTGCAACTCGCCTATGCCATCGGCGTGCCCGAGCCGCTATCGCTCGGCATCGACACGCATGGCACCGGCTCGGTGGACGATGCGAAGCTGGAGCAGGTCATGCGCGGATTTTTCGATTTCACGCCCGCGGGCATCATCGACGCGCTCGACCTGAGGCGGCCGATCTACGCCCAGACCTCCGTCTACGGGCACTTCGGGCGCGAGCTGCCGGATTTCACCTGGGAGAAGACCGATCGCGCCGCTGCGCTCAGGCGCGCGCTGATCGGATGAGATCGGTCCCGGCGCCGGAACCTGCATCTGCGCTTTGCGTTAAACTACGCGCCCATAGAAGAAGAGACGATGGCCGCGCGCGGCCCCTGCAGTTTGACGGAGCAACGATGACCTCATCCCCATTTCTCACGCTGCACGAACTCGTCAAGAAAGCGCGGCAAAAACTCAATCACGACAATTGGGACTATATCGTCGGCGGCGCTGAAACCGAGACCACGCTCAGGCGCAACCGGCTCGCCCTCGACTCGATCGCCTTCCGGCCGCGGGTGCTGCGCGACGTGAGCCGCATCGATCCTTCGACCAAGTTTCTCGGGCGCTCGCTGCGTCTGCCCGTGATCCTCGCCCCGGTCGGCGGCCTGGAGCTTTTTGTTCCCGAAGCCGGCGCCGCCGCGGTCAAGGCGGCCGGGGAGTTCGGCATCGCGCATATGCTGAGTTCGGTGTGCGAACCGGGTCTGGAAGCCGTGACACAGGCGGCACCCGGGGCCCTGCGCATTTATCAGCTCTACGTTCGTGACGACGCAAACTGGGTCGACGCGATGGCAGAGCGCGCCGTCGCCGCGGGTTTCGCGGCGTTCTGCCTCACCGTCGATACCGCCTTCTACAGCCGGCGCGAACGCGACCTGGCGAAACGCAATATCCGGCACCAAGGCGTGCCCGGGAGGGAATTTCAGACCCGGCTCACCTGGAGCGACGTGGCCAGGATCAGAGCCAAGTTCGCGATCCCCCTTATCCTGAAGGGAATCGCCACCGCGGAAGACGCCACACTGGCGCTGGAGCATGGCGTCGACATCATCTATGTCTCCAACCACGGCGGGCGCCAGCTCGACCATGGCCGCGGAACCATGGAGGTGCTGCCGGAGATCGTCGCCGCGGTCGGCGGCCGTGCACCCATCATCATCGATGGCGGATTCAATCGCGGCACCGACATCGTCAAGGCGCTGGCCGCCGGCGCCGACCTCGTCGGCATCGGCCGCATGCAGTGCCTGGGTCTGGCCGCGGACGGGCAGGCGGGCATGGTACGCGTGCTCGAGATCCTGGAACAGGAGGTGCGCACCTGCCTTGGCCTCCTGGGCGTCAACACCTTTGCCGAACTGGACCGCTCTTATCTGCATCCGGCCGCTCCGGTGGACCCGGGCCAGGCGCTGGGCGCGTTCCCGCTGCTCACGCTGGAGGAGAAGTCTTTCTACTGAGCGGCTTTTGGCGCGAAAGCCATGCAGCGCGCAACCGCAATCCCGGCACCAGGAAGAGGCACCACAACAAATGCAATGGACTGAACGACGTGAACGCTTCCGCGCCATCCTGGCCGGCGCGAACTGCATTCATCCGGCATCGGTATTCGATCCGCTGTCGGCGCGCATCGCCGAAGACCTCGGCTTCGAACTCGGCATGTTCGCAGGCTCGGTCGCCTCGCTGGTCGTGCTCGGCGCGCCAGACCTGACGCTGATCACTCTCACCGAATTCGCCGGGCAGGCCCATCGCATCTGCCGCGCCGGCAAGCTGCCGCTGCTGGTAGACGCGGACCATGGCTACGGCAATGCCCTCAACGTCATGCGCACGGTGGAAGAACTCGAAACCGCGGGCGTTGCTGCTCTCACCATCGAAGACACCGCTCTGCCCCAGGCGTTCGGCGTCGGCGGCGCAACCAGACTGCTATCGATCGAAGAAGGCGTGGGCAAGATGAAAGCCGCGCTGGCGGCGAGGCGCGATCCGCGCCTCGCCATCGTCGGCCGCACCAGCGCCATGGCCGTCAACGGCGTGGAGGATGCCCTGAAGCGGGGGCAGGCCTACGCAGAGGCCGGCGTCGATGCGCTGTTTTTTCTCGGCGTGCGCACGCGCGAACAGTTGGAGACCATCAGTGCGGGCTGCCGCATTCCCATCGTGCTCGGCGGCGTGGGGGCCGAATTGAGCGACTGCGGCTATCTTGGCGCGCATGGCGTGCGCATCTGCCTGCAGGGACATCAGCCGTTCATGGCCGCAGTGGCCGCGGTACGGGAAACCCTGAAAGCGCTGCGCGAAGGAACACGTCCCGCCGAGCTTGCCAATATCGCGTCGCCGCAACTGATGCAGCAACTCAGCCGCGACGCCGACTACGCGCGCTGGACCGGGAGTTTTCTACGCGGCGACAAAAACTGACGCCGCGAGTGTGCACCTGCGCGGACCGCGACCCGTCCGCGCGGATCGTCGATGACGCACTCCGCCGTCATTCAATCTTCACGCCGAGCTCGCCGACGAAACGCTCCCAGAAGGACGCTTCCTGCCGCACGTATTCGGCGAAGTTTTCCGGCGACAGGATGAGCGTCTCGACCTCGATCGCCGCCAGCCGCGCCTTGAACTCCGGGTTGCGCAGCACGCGCGCCGCCTCCGCGTTGAGGCGCGCGACGATTTCCTTCGGCGTGCCGGGCGGCGCGAAAATTCCTCCGAAAGAACCCAGAGCACGATCCACTTTGATTCCGGCCTCGGCCAAGGTCGGCACCTGCGGCAGCGTCGCCATGCGTTCGGTTCCCGTCACCACAAGCGGGTTCAGCCGCCCGGCGCGCAGCAGCGCGCTGGCGGCGGCGGTCGAATCGCTGGTGAACAGCACATGGCCGCCGGCGAGATCGTTCAGCGACTGGCCGCTGCCTTTGTACGGGATGTGCGTCGCCCGCAATCCCATCTGCCGCAGGAAGACTTCCGTCACCAGATGACCCATGGTTCCGGCGCCGGCGGAGGCGAAGTTCTCCGGTTTCGCCCGCAGCCGCTCGACCAGTTCCGGCAGCGTCTTCGGCGCGCCCGGCAGGTTCGCCGTGAATATGACGAAATCGCCGTGGAATATCGGCGCCACCGCAGTGAAATCAGCGGCTCGAAATTTTGCCTGGGCGTTGATCGCCGGCACGATGATCAGCGGCGCAGTGGTCGACAGCAACAGCGTGTAGCCATCGGGCGGCGATTTGAGCACGTAATCATGCCCGATGATGCCGGTCGCGCCGGTGCGGTTTTCGACCACCACGCTCTGCCCCAGGCCCTCGCTCAATTTGACCGCGAACATGCGGCCGATGACGTCGCTGCCCGAACCGGGACCCTGAGTGAGGATCAGCCGGATCGGTTTCGAAGGATAGGTCTGCGCAACGCCGACGCCCGGCATGCCGGCCAGCAGCAGCGTCGCGGCGGCGGCCGCGCACATCGTCCATCGCCGAAGAATTGCCATGTTAACAACCTCCCTGTCGTGACCGTATGTTAAAGTAATTGTATGAATCGCACGGCGGCGGCTGCACCGGCCTCTTTCGCCCGCGTTCTGTCAAAATAACACCGATGCAAGAAAACGGAAACCCATTGAATTCCCCGGCCCCGCTCGCGGGCATCGTCGTGGTCGAACTCGGCCACAGCGTCGCCGCGCCTTTTGCCGGCCAGATTTTCGGCGACCTGGGCGCCGAAGTGATCAAGATCGAAAAGACCGAAGGCGACGACGCACGCAAATGGGGACCGCCTTTCTGGGAAGGCGCGGCGGCGGGTTTTCAGCCGCTCAACCGCAACAAGAAATCGGCCGTCTGCGATTTGCGCGACCCGCGGCAGCTCGCGCTGCTCAAGCGCCTGATCCATGAACGCGCCGACATCGTGCTGCAGAACCTGCGGCCGGGGCAGGTCGACCAGCATGGCCTCGACGGCGCCGCGCTGATGGCGGAGAAGCCGGGGCTGATCTACTGCAATCTCGGCGCCTTCGGCAGCAAAGGCCCGTTCAAGGAGCGTCCGGGCTACGATCCGCTGATGCAGGCCTTCAGCGGCATCATGAGCACGACCGGTGAACCCGGACGCCCGCCGGTGCGCGTGGGTCCGTCGATCGTCGACCTGGGCACCGGCATGTGGGCTGTCATCGGCGCGCTCACCCTGCTGCACCGGCGGCGCGACACCGGCACCGGCGGAATCGTCGATGTGTCCTTGTTCGAGACGGCGGCCAGCCTGGTGTCCTTGCTGGTCGCGAATTATCTGGCTTCAGGCGAACTGCCGCCGAAACAGGGCTCCGGCGCAAACGGCATCGTGCCCTACCGCGCGTATGCCACCGCGGACGGCGATCTGGTGGTCGCCGCCGGCAGCGACGGCCTGTTCCGCCGCCTCGCGCAAGTCCTGGGCCACCCGGAATGGAGCGACGACCCGCGCTTCGAGAGCAACCCGCGGCGGGTCGAGCACCAGGCGATCCTGTACCCGCTGATCGAGGCGCAGATGTGCGCGCGCGGCAACAGCGAGTGGATCGCGCTGCTGGAGGCGGCAGGCATCCCCTGCGCGCCGGTGCAGAGCATCGCGCAGATGCTCGCGCACGAGCAAACCAAAGCGCTGGGCCTGCTGCAAGACGTGCCCGGCAGCGCGATGAAGCTCATCGGCCTGCCGCTGAGCTTCGACGGCGCGCGCCCCGCCATACGCAGCCGCCCGCCGAGGCTGGGCGAGCACACCGACGAAATCATCAAAAAGAGCGAGGGATAAATTCATGGAAGAACTGCCGAACTACGCCACCCTCATGACCGAAATGGCCGAGCCGCACGTGCTCGTGGTCACCCTCAACCGGCCCGAAGTGGGCAATGCGATCAACACCCAGATGGGCCGCGATTTTTTCGACCTGTGGACCAGGCTGACCGAGGACGCGGGGGATGTGCGCTGCGTGGTGCTGACCGGCGCGGGCGAGCGCATCTTCTGCTCCGGCGGCGACCTGAAAGAGCGCAACGGCATGTCGAAAGAAACATGGGTGCGCCAGCACCAGTTGTTCGAACGCCAATACTGGACCCTGGTCGACCTGCCCCTGCCGGTGATCGCCGCGGTCAACGGCCACGCCTATGCCGGCGGCCTGGAGACGGCGCTGTCCTGCGATTTCATCTATACCGTGAAGAGCGCGCGCTTCGCCCTGACCGAGGTGACGCTCGGCATCATGCCCGGCGCCGGGGGCACGCAAAATCTGCCACGAGCGCTGGGGGAGCGCCGCGCCAAGGAAATCATCATGACCGGACGCCCGTTCAGCGCGCAGCAGGCGTACGACTGGGGTCTCGCGAACGAGTTGTGCGAGCCGCAGGAGCTGATGCCCAAGGTGCTGGAGACGGCGCGCGCCATCGCCGGCAACGCGCCGCTGTCGGTGCGGCAGGTGAAGAAGTCGATTCGCTTCGGCATGCAGATGGAGCTGAAGACGGCCTACCGTTTCGAAGTCGAGGCGTACAACCATCTGGTTGAAACCGAGGATCGTTACGAGGGCGTCAAGGCATTCAATGAAAAACGCAAAGCGGTATTCAAGGGCCGCTGAGCGCGTCACGCAAACCCCATTTTTTTCTTAGAGGAACAGATGAAACAAATCGATGTGACCGTGCGTGAAGTCGGCCTGCGCGACGGGCTGCAAATCCACCCGACGTTCATGCCGACCGACAGCAAGATCGCCTGGATCGAAGCCGAGGCCGCGGCCGGCGTCGGCGAGATCGAGGTGACCTCTTATGTGCCGCCGAAACTGATACCGCAGTTCGCCGACGCCGAGGAGGTCACGCGCCGCGCGCTCGGCGTGCCGGGCCTGATGGTGGCCGCGCTGATTCCCAATTCGAAGGGCGCGGAGCGCGGGCTAGCCCTTGGCGTGCACAAGCTTAATTTCGTCATGTCGGTGAGCAAGACCCATAACCTGAAGAACGTGCGCCGCGAGCGCGAGGAATCGGTGGCCGATTTCCGCCGCATAGTCGAGTTGGTCAAAGCGCAGCCCGAAGGCAGGCGTCCGCGCATCGTCGGCGGGCTCTCCACCGCACTCGGCTGTTCCTTCGAGGGCAGAGTGCCGGTCGCCGACGTGGTCAAATACGCGCTGCTCCTCGCCGAGGCCGGCGCGGACGAACTGGTGGTGGCCGACACCGTGGGCTACGCCGACCCGGCGCAGGTGCGTGTCGTGTTCAAGGCGGTGATGGCCGAGATCGGCACGCTGCCGGTCGCGGCGCATTTTCACGACACGCGCGGCACCGGGCTGGCGAACGTGGGCGCCGCGCTCGATTGCGGCGTGCGCGCCTTCGACGCGTCGCTGGCGGGCCTGGGCGGCTGCCCGTTCGCGCCGGGCGCGACCGGCAACATCGTCATGGACGATCTTTGCTTCATGCTCGATTCGATGGGCCTAAGGACCGGAGTCGACCTGGAGAAACTGCTGCGCGTGCGCGACATCGTGCGCGCCGCGCTGCCCGACATCGAGATGCAGGGCGCGCTCGCCCGCGCCGGCCTGCCGCGCAATTACCTGCGCGCCGAAGAACGGCGCGCAGCCTAGTGCGATGACCCGTTAGTCGCGAAGTAATGTCGCAAACGCACTACATGTCCGGCTTTACCGCGTAGGAGCGAGCTTGTGCCCCGAAGGAAATCCCCCCGGGGGACTCGCGCTATCCACGCAATCGCGAGCAAGCTCGCTCCCGCAAAACAATTCGTCAATTACACAAAGGATACGATCCACATGGGTACTGCCGCAAGACTTGAAGACGTACGCGTTCCGCTGGGCGAGGATTTTCCCGAAATTCGCGAAAGCGTGCGCCGCATCTGCGCCAACTTTCCCGGCGCGTACTGGCGCAACCTGGAGGAGCGCGAGGCGTATCCCACCGAGTTCGTCAAAGCGCTGACCGAAGCCGGCTACCTGGCCGCGCTGATCCCGGAAGAATATGGCGGGACCGGTCTGCCCCTGCGCGCGGCGGGCGTCATCCTCGAGGAAATACACGCCTCCGGCTGTAACGCCGGCGCGTGTCACGCGCAGATGTATATCATGGGCACTTTGCTGCGCCATGGCAGCCCGGCGCAGAAATCGCAGTACCTGCCCAAGATCGCGAGCGGCGAGTTGCGGCTGCAGGCGTTCGGGGTAACCGAACCGACCTCGGGCACCGACACCACCAAGCTGAAGACGCGCGCGGTGCGGGTCAACTCGAAAGACGGCGACCACTATCTGATCCACGGCCAGAAGGTATGGACCTCGCGCGCCCTGCACTCGGACCTGATGCTGCTGCTCGCGCGCACCACGCCGGTGGAGGAGGTAAAGAAGAAAACCGAGGGCCTGTCGGTGTTTCTGCTCGACATCCGCGCCTGCCTCGGCAAGGGGCTGGAGATCAAGCCGATCAAGGCCATGGTCAACCACAACACCACGGAAGTGTTCTTTGACGGGGCGCGCGTGCCGGCGGAGAACTTGATCGGCGAGGAAGGCAAGGGGTTCAAGTACATCCTCGACGGCATGAACGCCGAGCGCATCCTGGTGTCCTCCGAAGGCATCGGCGATGCACGCTGGTTCACGCGCAAGGCGGTCGCCTACGCGAAGGAGCGCATCGTGTTCGGCCGGCCGATCGGCCAGAACCAGGGCATCCAGTTTCCGATTGCGCATGCCCACGCCGAGATCGAGGCGGCCGACATTCTGCTGCGCAAGGCGGCGGCCATGTTCCAGGCCGGACTGCCCTGCGGCGACGACGCCAACATGGCGAAAATGCTCGCCTCCGAGGCCGCGTGGCATGCTGCCGAGGCCTGCATGCAGACCCACGGCGGCTTCGGCTACGCGCGCGAATACGACGTCGAGCGCAAATGGCGCGAGACGCGGCTGCTGCAGATCGCGCCGGTCTCGACCAACCTCATCCTCGCCTACA
>Ga0315281_10010869_pt1 | contig 12498 bp, 14 predicted proteins | sample YL17G07_0_MG_FD_204540 | JGI IMG/M metagenome (GOLD analysis project Ga0315281, IMG submission 204540) | Sediment microbial communities from Yellowstone Lake, YNP, Wyoming, USA - YL17G07_0 | ecosystem: Environmental > Aquatic > Freshwater > Lake > Sediment | place: USA: Wyoming | collected... | reverse complement strand
TGGTGCCATAATCATGCATGTGCCGCTTTGCCATGAGCGCGTATATGCCCGGGAAGGTCGCGCCGAGGAAAAGCTCCCATTCCTGGTCCCCTGCTCCGCCAAGCACATCGCCGACGAGATTGCTGTCGATGTCAGTCATCTTCTCGACGCCGCCGACAACCACGATGTCGTGCATGCCTGAAGCAACTGCAAGGAACCCCTGCCTAAGGGCCAGCCCGCCGCTTGCGCATGCCCCTTCCACACGGGTGATGGGGACCGGATTGATACCCATATAATCAGCGATCAGCGCCCCGATGTGCTCCTGCCCTATGAATGAGCCGGATGCCATGGTGCCTACATAGCCTGCGTCAATCTTCTCTCCTGAGACCTTCGCATCCTCCAGGGCTTTCAGGCCTGCCTCTACGACTAGCTCCCTGAAGCTGGAGTCCCAGCGCTCACCGAACTTCGACATGCCGCAGCCGATTATCGCGACTCTCCTCATAAGCATTACCTGTTTTATATGTGGAGGATTATCGTGCGATGTAATTTTAAACCGCTGCCTAGCGCATCGCGACTTTCGTCTCTTTTCCTTCTTTCTTTTCCCTGGGTTTCGTCTCGACCATCGCGATTTTCAGCTCACTATACTTCAATGAATCGAAAAATTTCCTTTCATCCGGCTTCAGGTCCCGAAGAGAGCCATTCTCGTATTTCGCGACCATGAGATCCTTCCCATAGTTCAGGCCGAACACCAGCGCGACCTCGTCGGGCATCTTCCTGTTTTTCACGATGTCCCTGAACGTCCCCTCTTTCATGAAAGACTTCGGGATCCTTAGGTAGTACGCGCCTTTGGGAGTGCTTATGCTCGCGATGTGCCAGTCCTGTGCGTTGAGCGGCTTCCGGAATGCGGTGAGCTGGCGCTCCCTTTCCTTCAGTGAATCGGTTATGGCTGCAATTGTCCCGGGTCCTGCTTCGTATGACCCTTTGGCAATCTTGCTTGAAGAAATGGCAGAGTGCGCTATTTCCACAATATCCCGCTTGTTGGCATCTGGTATGGTCTTTGAGAGATAAGAGAATGAATCAAATTTTGGGTCTTTCGCGCTTCTTGAAAGGGCGCGCTCGAGTGTCGCGATCGAGCTACGGTCAAGGCTAAGCTTGTTGTACACGAAATCACGCGCTTCACCGCGTAACCTGCTCCGGCTCATGACATCCACAGGATCGATTTCCTTGTCCGTGCCGTGAAGACGGACGCTCGATGGGAATGTGTTTGCCCTGAAAAACGCTCTTGCGAGCTCGGATGGCTCGGGGCTCTGTTTCCATTTTGTGAGTTCAGACCTTAGCTTGCTCTTTTCTGCAGCGCTTAGGTCTCTTGAGAATTTCATATCGAGCCGTTCACCTGCTCCGCTGGATATCGTGAAGGTGCGACGGGACTCGATTCCCTTGGCATCCTTGGCTATCTTTTCGAATTCATTGGCTTCAAGAGTGATACCAGGAGGGAACGAGGGGAAATTTTTCGGGTATCTGTTATCAAGATGGCGGAACGCCGCATGGAGGAATGCTGATGCTTCAGGGCTGAATTTCGAGAACGATTCGGAAGGGTCTTTTCTTCGTGCCTTCATCGCATCTTCAAGAGCGCGGAACTGAGCATTCGAGAGGCCCCGTGCAGTTTGCTCATCGTTGGTTTTCCTGTTTATGCCGAGGAGCTCCTGCTTCAATCCGAGAAGAGTGCCTTGAGAGAAACGAGATTTTAAAACCGCTTCCGAAACCGGAACGATTTCCTTTTTCCTTTCTGATATAGCATAATCCGGGACCATGGAATCACGAATAATTATCAGCAGGTTGTTTTAATTCCTTTATGGTTGTTTACATACGCTCTGGCAGATATGCTGTTAGAAGACCCCAAGCACAGAATCTATCCGCTCTGCCGCATTTAGAATATGTTTTGCATCCCCAGCGGATAGACTCTTGAATTTCAATAGGCGTTCAATTTCCTGAAAAATCCGGAATATCCTCTTGAATGCCAAATTCGTGTTTAGGTCGTCGTCCATAGCTGATTCGAAATCCTGGAGCAACCTTGTTGCGATGCGCTTGCCGGCATTGCCGCTTCCGGCCTGTTTGCACTTCCGAAGTTCGCTGACCATCATCCTCGCATGCCTGCAATCTGCGAGGCGCTTCCTGAATTCTGACATCGAGAAATCCAGCCTGCTGCGATAGCGCTCTGAGATCAGATAGAAACGGAGGCATCTCGGTTTCACGCCTTTTTTCTCGAGCGACCTGACATAGAGTACATTCCCGATCCTTTTGGACATTTTCCTTTTGTTCACTGTCAGGTGCCTTGCATGCATCCAGAAATTCACTGGGTCTTTTCCACTTGCTGCCTTGTCCTGCGCGATCTCGTTCTCATGGTGTGGGAAGATGTTATCAACACCTCCGCAATGGATGTCGAACCTTTCTCCGAGCTGCTTCATCGAAATCGCACTGCATTCGATATGCCATCCAGGCCTGCCTGCACCCCATGGGCTTTCCCACCTCGCTGCCCCGTCTTTCGGTGTCCAGCATTTCCAGAGCCTGAAATCCCAAAGCCCTTCTTTCGAATAATCATCTTCCATCGCTTTGCCATAATACTCCCTGCACTTGAGATGCCTCAGCCTGCCGTATTCCCGGAATTTTCTTATATCGAAATAAACGCCATCCTTTTCCTTTATGCAATAGCCGTTGCTGCATAACCGGTTTATGAGGCGGATGATATCCGGCACTGCTCCGGAGGCCTTGACTACCTTGTCTGGGGCAAGCATGCCAAGCGCATGGAAATCGCGGAAAAAGACTTTTGTCTTGCTTCTTTCAAGAGCCGATAGCGAAACCCTTTTTTCGCTTGCTGCGGCAATCGCCTTATCCTCGATATCCGTGATGTTCATGACCCGCCTTATTTTGAAGCCTTTGAATATCAGATACCGCAAGAGGATGTCTTCGAACAGGTATGTGCGGAAATTCCCGATGTGCGAATATGCATAGACTGAAGGGCCGCAGGTGTATATACGGACTGTTTTGCCCTTAAGGGGTTTGAATGGCAGCTTCTTTCGCTGCATGGTGTCATAAAGGCAAAGCATGAATTTTTGATTAGGAAGAGATATTTATATTAACTGTTTCAATCATCTAATTTCAAAGTGGCATAGAACCTAAAATCAAAGGTGCGCTTACGATGCTGAGCATCATAATTCCGACATACAACGAAGGGGAGTACATCGGGAAGCTCCTCGCTTGCATGCGTCCGCAGCTCGAGCAGAATGACGAGATAATAGTCGTTGACAGCTTCAGCAATGATGGGACAGCGGATATCGCCGGGGAGCATGGTGCACGCATTTTGCTGGAACCAAAGAATGGCAATGGCCTTGCCAGGAACGCGGGGGCCAGGGCTGCGAGGAACGATGTCATCGTGTTTGTTGATGCGGATTGCACCCCATCGGATGATTTCGCAAAGCGTATAAGGAGCCACTTCAGGACTCCGGAGGTGGTTGCTGTTGGCGGGCTTGACCTTTACCATTCGGATTCCGGATTCAACAAGTTCGTATATGACTTGTTCTCCAGGACAGTATTCTATTCCGCCAGGATAAGCCATGTGCTCACAGGGAAGTACTGGCTCGCCTCAAACAACTGCGCCTATCGTAAGGAGATTTTCCTCTCAGCAGGGGGTTTCCGCTCTGTGATTTGCGAAGATACGGACCTCATGAGAAGGCTCCCGCCTTCCAAAAACGTCGTGTATGACAGCAGGCTGCTTCTTTCGCTATCTGACCGCAGGTTCAGGAAGTACGGATTCCTTAGGACAATGGGATTATGGGGAAAGGGCAACCTTAGTGCGTGGATGGGCAAGGGAGTCGACAGCTCGGGGTACAGGACGGATTATTGACCATGCCGAATATGTTTTTAAATGCATTAGGCCCGGGAAATCCATCCTAAGTCAGACATAAAGATACGGCTTTAGCCGTCCCACTTTTTCGTCGCTATGAAAAAGGGGGCACAATGAACGAATCGTCGTTCATTGTTGTGGATGAAAGGACCGATTTCTAAAAGGGGGCTTGCCCCCTTATCTTATACATCCCCCGCGGAAATATTTTTCCGCGGAAATGGGGTGGGCCACATAACGTTTATAAAGGCTGAATCCAGCAGCAGTATTATGAAGATAATAAGGGCTTGGAAATACCGAATTTATCCTTCAAAAAAACAGGAGAACGAGCTGAACGGCTATTTATTTGATTGTAAAAATCTCTGGAATTTTCTTCTTGAGCATACGAAGAAAAGTTATGAAGAAACGGGAAAGTTTCCAACAAGAAAAGAACTGTATCTTCTTTCTAAAGAGGCCAACGTCTATTCTCAGGTCGCCCAGAATGTTGCTGATAAACTTGCAAAATCATTGAAAGGGATGATTGCAAAAAAGAAGGCAGACAAGAAAGCAGGATTTCCGAGATTCAAATCTTTTGAACGTATGAGATCTTTTACATATCCTCAGTTTGGTTTCAAACTGAATGAGAAACTAGAGCTGTCAGACATAGGAAACATTGCAATCAAAAAACACAGGGAGATGCATGGTGAAATCAAAACCCTAACGCTGAAGAAATCGCCTTCAGAAAAGTGGTTTGCTATTTTCACTACAGAATCCGAAGTAGTGATCCCTGAGAAAAAGCATGGAGCAGAAATTGGGATTGACCTGGGCATAGAGAATTTTGGATATCTCAGCAATGGATCAAAAATTGAAAACCCACGTCATTTGGAAAAAGCAGAAGAGTTACTAATAAGGGCTCATAGAGAGCTTTCCAGAAAAAAGAAAGGCAGCAATAATAGAAGAAAAGCAAGACTAAAGGTGACAAAAGCTCATGAAGACCTTACAAACACAAGAAGAGATTTCCTTCATAAAATCAGCAAGAAGCTGGTTGATTCATATTCATTGATTGCAGTGGAAAACCTCAATGTTTCAGGATTGGCGAGAGGTTTCCTTGCAAAACATGTGCTGGACTGCAGCTGGGCAGAATTTCTCAGCATGCTTCACTACAAAGCGGAAGAAGCTGGTTGTGAAGTTGTACTGGTTGATCCTGCTCACACCTCTCAAAGGTGTAGTAGCTGCGGTTTGGTGCAAAAAAAGACGCTTGCAGAGAGATGGCATGAATGTTCATGTGGGGTATCCATGCACAGGGATCTCAATGCAGCTAAAAATATACTCGCAAGAGTTACCTCAGGAACTGGGGGATATCAAGCCTGTGAAGAAACGACCTCTACTCATTATAAACATAATGAGCAAGTATCTTCAATGAAACAGGAAGCCCACACAATTGACCGTCGCAACGGTCAATGTGCCCCATGAACGAATCGTCGTTCATGCGGTGCCTTTAGGCATGGGTAGTTCACTACTGAACTGCCTGATAAATGATGCTTGGGCAGACCGGACCTGGAAACCGTTGGCTGGGAAGCCGAAAACTGGAAACAGGACACGGAACTCTGGACCCGAGACCATAGGTGAATCACAGTTATGGAGGATAAAAAAGAAGAATGCGGGATGGTAGGCGTCATATCGAAGAGGGGAAAGAATGTCGTGCCGCTTCTCTACAATGCGCTCATCGCCCTCCAGCATCGGGGCCAGGATGCTGCCGGATTCGCAGTGCTTTGCAATGGGGGGAAGATCGAGGAGCGAAAGGGGCTCGGCCTTGTCCGGGAGATATTCAAAGAGGAGGATCTGGGGTTTGATGGGACTATCGGGGTAGGGCACACAAGATACCCGACAACCGGAAGATGCGAAATGTGTGATGTCCAACCCACGATCTACAGCGGAATCGCAGTGTCGCATAACGGCCACCTAGCCAACTATAGCGCGATCAAGAAACGGTTCGCCAAGATGGGCAGGAATTATACGAGCACTGTGGATTCTGAGCCTATCGCTATGCTGCTCGATGAGAAGAGGAAGGAGGGCCCAGAAAATGCAGTTAGGCATGTGATGGAAACTCTTGACGGCGGTTACTCGGATTCTGCTATTTTCGAATCAAAACTGCTTGTATTCCGGGACCCGCATGCCATCAGGCCGCTGGTGTGGGGCGAGAACGAGGATTTCGTGATGTTCGCGTCTGAGACTGTTGCGCTCGATATCAACAACATCCCATATAAAGGAGTTGTTGGCCCAGGGGAAATGGTCCTTGTAGACGAAACTGGAAACCGGAAACAGAAAACCGTAAACGCCAAAGAGCCGAGATACTGCATGTTCGAATACGTTTATTTCTCACGGCCGGATTCTGTGATCAATGACCGCGCCGTATATGATGTGAGAAAGAAGCTCGGAGAGACTCTTGCAAAAGAGCATCCGGTGAAAGCGGATGTGGTGGTGCCTGTTCCAGATACATCAAGACAGGCTGCCCAATCATTTGCCGAAGCGCTCGGGCTGAAGCTGGAGGAAGGGCTCATAAAAAACAGGTATATCGGAAGGACATTCATCATGCCCACGCAGAATGTCAGGGCCGAATCCGTCAAATTGAAACTGAACCCTGTGCGTGAAGTGCTGGCCGGGAAAAGCGTCGTTCTCGTGGACGACAGCATCGTGAGGGGAACCACGCTCCGGGAGATCGTCAAGATGGTGCGAAAAGCAGGGGCGAAAGAAGTTCATCTCCGCATAACATGCCCGCCGATCAAAGCACCGTGCTTCTATGGGGTGGATATGTCCACTTATTCCGAACTGATTGCAAATGACAAGAGCGTGGATGAGATAAAGGAATATCTGGATGCAGACAGCCTTGGCTATATTTCGATAAGCGGGCTGAAAAAAGCGATAGGGCTTCCGGTTTGCGCTGGCTGCCTGGATGAGGATTACCCGACACCGGAAGGCAAGAGGTTGGCTAAGGAACGGAAGAACGGGAAGGTCTGCGGGTGAATGGGTTGCGGCTTACATATGTGATAATCGCCATCTGCGCGTTTGTTTTCTTCTTCCTTGAGGCAAGTGATGTGTTGCTTCCCCACTTGGTACTGATCCCGATGGACCTGCTGACAAGGCCATGGACTATCCTGACATCATTGTTTGCACATGCGGATTTGGAGCACATTTTCTTCAATATGTTCGCGCTGTTCATGTTCGGCTCGATACTTGAGAACCGGATCGGCTCGGGAAGGTTCATTTTCCTCTATCTCATGGCAGGCATCATGGGCGCAGTCGGGTTCATGCTTCTCAATTCGCCTGACAGCTCCGCGCTCGGTGCGTCCGGAGCGATATATGGGGTACTCGGCGCGCTCATGATATTGATGCCGAACATGTCTGTATACATCTATTTCATACCCGTACCGATGTGGCTCGCCGGGCCGATATACGCACTTATCGAGATATTCGCCCTTGGAAGCGCGGACAATATCGCGCATTCTGCGCATCTTTTGGGTTTCTTCGCTGGTGCAGTGCTCGCATTGCGGGAAGGCCAGGCATGGCCCCCGAAGCCTATGATGGAGCTTTGGAAAGCGATCGCGATACCAATCGCGGTCTCGTTAATCGTTGCGATCATTTTCGGGCTGATGTACAGCTCGTATGCAGGTGATTGAATGGCAGTTGTTGAATTCCTGATATCGGATTTCGAGAAGCTCTGCGGCTTGCAAAAAGAGAAGATAATCGAAGGCCTGACCAATATCGGAGCTCCGTGCGAGGAAGAGCCGGAAGTGAAGAAACTTATTGTCGAGCTTACCCCAAACCGGCCGGATTGGTTTGCGATGGAGGGCCTTGCGCGCTCGCTTAGGTCATATTATTTCAAGGAGATAAATGAGTATAAAGCGAAGAAAGGGGATTATGTAGTGCAGGTCGATAAATCAGTGGCGAAAGTGAGGCCGTACACTGTCTGCGCCGTGGTTAAAGGACTGAAGATGACTGATGAGCGCATCGCAGACATGGTGCAGGTGCAGGAAAAACTGATCGCAACGCTCGGAAGGTGGGTGAAGAAGTTCGGGATGGGGCTTTACCCGCTTGAGCGGATAAGATTCCCGGTCCGCTACACTACTATGAAACCAGAGGAGATACGGTACCTGCCATTGAATTATCCTAACGCCGCCGACGCGCGCGAGATTATCGAGGAGCATGAGAAGGGCCGGGCATATGGCCATATAATCAAGAACTTCGAGAGATGGCCGGTGTTCGTGGATGCGGACAACAAGATAATGGCGCTGATCCCGATCGTCAATTCCGCTGAAACAGGGAAAGTGGGCCTTGATACCAAAGATATTTTCATCGAGGTTTCTGGGATAGATGGCCGTGTGATAAGCACAGCGCTGAATATTATCGTAGCTATGTTCGCGGATATGGGTGGAGAGGTTTACACTGTGGATGTGAAATATCCGAACAACATAGTGAGGACACCGGATCTGAAGCCAAAGAAGATGAAGCTGGATATTGAAAAGATGAATAAATTGCTTGGGTTGTCACTGAAGAAACCAGAGGTTATAGCGCTCGCTGCCAGGATGGGTTACATCATGGAAGGCGATTCTGTGCTCGTTCCCCCGTTCCGTGCTGATGTTATAGGTCAGGTGGATGTGGTTGAGGATATCGCCATCGCATACGGGTATAACAATTTTGAACCGGCACTTCCTGATTTCTTTAGCCCGGGCAAACTGAACCGGAAACTGGAAACCGAACACGCTACGATGAGGGGAATGGGATTCCTTGAGATGAAGACTTTCATTTTGACAAACGAGTCGAAGGCAGAGGCTGTGGGATATGGCAAGGGGCTGAAGAAGATAACGAATCCGTCTGGAGAGGAATTCACCTGCCTTAGGCCGACACTGATTGTGGAGTTGCTTGATGTGTTCAGGAATAACAAGACAAAGGGGCTGCCCCAGAAATTTTATGAGATAGGGCTTGTTTATGAGGAAAGCAAAGAGAAAAACAAACTGGTTTTCGGAATCATGGATAAGAAAGTGGAGTTCTCGGACGCGCGAGGCTACCTCCAGACGTTAATGAAAGAGCGGGATATGAAATTCAGTTTAGAAAAGACAGCGAATCCAGCGTTTGATAGCCTGCGGGCTGGAGATGTTTTTGCTGCCGGGCAGAGAAAGGGGGTTTTCGGCAGAGTGAACCAAAAAATATTGGACCAGTATGGGTTGGAATTCAATGTGTATGCTTGTGAGATCGAGGTTGAATGAGCATTGTGTTTGGCAACAGACAGACCCCGCGGTTCCAGTATTGAGCAATGAATACTGCTAATCTATCCCAGCAAGATAGTTCAAATTAATCCATTTGTTCAATAGAGCGTGCGTTCACTTTATAGACAGTTATCGATCCATTACGGGTGAACTCCTTGAATAGGGCATCCAGTGGCTTTATGTATTTCCTTGGGGCAAGAATCGCGGATTTCGTTTTCCATAAATCCTTCTCTGGAGCAATCTGATTGAGCCAATAATAGAATCTTCTCTTCACCCGGTTGAACTCTTTTTTTTCTTTGGCAGCAACATCATACAAATATAGGATAGGCATCGATCATCACCAATTTGTTGTTTTTTTATTTTTTTCACGTCTGTTTCTTTGTATCTATAGATACATTCTATTTTTATTTATAACCCTCCTATATTACACGAACTCTGGGGGGTGGGCGAGACCATTGGTATGGTTTCATTATTTCGGTTTTTCTCCATTGTTGGGAAAAAAACAAGGCAAGCACAGAAAGCAACCGCGGCGCCAGCAATAGCACAACTGGCTTTCAACAAATCCCAAAAGCCATATCTCATCGCTCGATTTCCCGTCTGCTTCAAAGGCAACTATCCGCGTGGTGTTTACGACTCCACGAGAGCCTCAGAACCGCCAATATCCTTTGTTATTCTCCACCAGTGCCCGCGCATTTTTCCCTCACGCACATCGATCCCATGGCAAGCCTTCCATTCCAAGTTTATAATCCCTGGATTCTCCAATCTTGGGCAGCGTTCCTTATACCCGGATAATCCTATTCCACACATCCGGGCACCTGTTCAAGACATTTATACCTGCTTTATCTTCGAGCGTGAGCACTATCCCGCTGCACCCGGTCTCTTCCAGCTCTGCTCCCAGATGGCGGAAAAAATCAGCGAGCGTTTCATCATCATTGTAAAGCGCCATCGTAGTCAGCGAGTCGATGATGACGAAGCCCGGTTTTTTTCCTGCGTTCCTGCACAGCGCTATCTTCAGCTCCATCAGGCCCGGCATGTCCCCGAGCTTTCTGCACATGCAGTTATCTTTGCCACTGTGCCCGGTCACTGCATCTATGAACGAAAGCTTCCTTGTGTCTATGCCTTTTTGTTCGAGAAAGCGCTTAACTTCGCAGCACTGCTTGCACAAAGCCACGTAAGTTCCGTACGCCCCGCCTTCCAGCAAATGGCGTGCAGCCGCGGCTGCCGCCTCTTCATACCAATCTCTGGCGCTGACCAGCGCGACCATAGAGCCTGCGGGGACACCATCGAGAGCGCTTGCTACTGCCTTCTGCACCCATGCCGCGCAATGCGTTTGCATGCTATTGCTTCAGAGCAACGCCTAAATAGCACTGGTTATCCATGTTTGGGTGAAGAAGACTACAGAAGCAAGACCCAGAACCCAAGACGCAAGTTGCCCCATTTCCGGATAGCCCACTAAATAGTCCTTTGGGTGAGAAAGGGTTTTCGATGGATATTTCTTCTTAACGATGGTTCCGATGTCATCGCATCGGAGGCCAAATCGCGGGCATGCGATAGTCATGTAGCCATTGCTCAGCACATCCCTGAATAAGTTCCTTTCCACAACAGAGTCTGGATGGTTTTTCGAGCCGATGGCCGCATCAGTGCCAGAGGCCCAAAGAGTCTTCATGAGCAATGGGATCGCAGATGAATAGATATCCATGTCCCCGTCGATGAAACCGACGCTTTCCCCGGGCGGTGTTTTTTACTGCAGCGTTTTTCGCTGCTTTGAATGTCCCATCTATGCTCCTGTCATCCACTACGATTATCTCTCCTGATATCACTGCCTTGTTAAATGCCCGCTGCGTCTCCTCCATCATGAGCGCGATATTCTCGTCCTTGGCTGGCAGTATCATCGTGAGATCGGTCTTTTTCAATCCATCCGCCTTCTGCAATTGTTGAGCTTCTGCGCGGTCTTCCAGTTGATGCCACAGATGCTTGCCGCATCAGAAAGGCTCATGATCTCTGTAAGCCTGCCGACGAACTCCTCGAACCTCAGGGTGTACATACTGTGCTTTCCCAAGAAATCCAGCCTTTCCACCCCGCGGTATCCGCACCTGCACCTTACCTTCGCCTGCTCGAACTCGATGTAGCACCTCTTTATCAGGTCAAGGTCGCGAATCCTTCTCATACGAAAGTTTTCGGCAACGCCTTCCCTGCCGCACCGCAGGCACTTGCCGCGTTTCGATTTGCGCGCAAGGCGCACCACAGTCTCATCATCAAGGTTCAGGAAATCCTGGAATGCGAACTCCTTGAATCCGAAACTCTGCTCGAAAAACGACGAGATCTCTTCTTTTTTGGGCGCCACGTTCATCCTGGGTGTTTTAGATTATATAAAAGAAGTCTCTCCATATTTGGGCAAGGCCACGCGGTCCTTCTCCCAATTTAGGGAATGAAAAACAGGCTTTGATGGGGAAACTATGAGGTATAACCCGGGTATATCCCAAAAAATAATTTTCTCAACTTTTGTGCCCGGAAAATCTAACTCGGTGTATGGGGCAACACCCGCAAAGCCCAGGCATTTCGTCTATATTTGGCCCTGGTGAATTAACCAATATGCTTCATGATCAAGGAATAAGTCTACGAAGTAATCATCTTGCGAAAGTTGAGGAATTATTGGGCTCTTGTCAATACAAGACGAGAGGTAATCCTACGTGAGAATAAGGAATCAGGTCGGAAAAAAATGAAAGAAAACTTTCCCCAACTATGGAGAAGCGCCATATATATCCCTCTTCTCCGTTTACTTCTCTAAAGGTACCAATTGTGGACTTAGAACACAAAATAGAGACAATTAGGTGATTTATTTGCTCGAGAAAAAATGTGAAAGCGTTTTTAATTCTAATCCCGGAATATTTTCCCCTCGGTTAATTGGCGGTTCGCTTAAAACCATATTTTTCTTCCTTCTCATCGCTTCTATAGCGCTAGCCGTGGCACCGGATGTTACCCCGCCGAGCATCGAACCATTGACAGGCTTCAGGGACACGATATTCAATGCATCAACGACTTACACAGATCCTGAGTCAGACCCTGGCAACATAACCTTCATGTGGTTTGCCAACGACGTAAACACCTTCAACGAAACCATACTCAATGTAACCAGCGGGGCTTCAGTGACCAGCAACATCACCAGCCCTAATGTCTCAATTGGTTCACTCACTGTCAGTGTCTATGCATTTGACGGATCTGACAATTCAACAATTGAAAACTCTTCTAATAATGCAACAGTCCTGAACAGAGTTCCAGGAGTTTCCCAGCCAAGCATAGCACCAACATCAGGCTATAGGAGCACGGCCTTCAACTCAAGCACAACCTACACTGATCTTGATTCAGACGCAGGAAATG
>Ga0315281_10010868_pt1 | contig 12498 bp, 10 predicted proteins | sample YL17G07_0_MG_FD_204540 | JGI IMG/M metagenome (GOLD analysis project Ga0315281, IMG submission 204540) | Sediment microbial communities from Yellowstone Lake, YNP, Wyoming, USA - YL17G07_0 | ecosystem: Environmental > Aquatic > Freshwater > Lake > Sediment | place: USA: Wyoming | collected... | reverse complement strand
GACCATCCCGGGGTGAAGCTCGTGTGCAGGGGGGCCAGCTTCCGCGACAGGGTGCCGGAACTCGCCGGTCCTTTCTCAGGTAAGGGGGAGATAGAGTCGCTCACTATCTTTGATGATGTCTTCGTTCCCTGGGAGCGGGTCTTCCTATGCGGCGAGGCGGAGTTCGGCGGCCAACTCGCCCTGCTCTTCTCCCTCTTCCACCGCCACTCCTACACCGGGTGCAAGCCGGCGTTGAGCGACGTCATAATGGGTACCGCGGCCCTGGTCGCCGAGTACAGCGGCATCGAAAAAGAGGACCACGTCCGGTCAAAGCTGGCGCAGCTCATCTGCGTCGCGGAGCTCGTCTACGGATGCGGGATCGCCGCGGCGGTGAAGTCGACGAACATGCCCTGCGGGACGCAGGTCCCCGACATCGTCTTCTGCAACGTGGCGAGAAAGCACGCTGGGGTAAACGTCTATCACGAGTACGACATCCTGGCCGACATCGCGGGGGGGCTTCCCGCGACCCTGCCTTACGATACGGAGTTCGTGAGCCCCGAGGTTGGCGACCTGGTGAAGAAGTATCTGGCCCGGGCCGACGGGGTGAGCCCCGAGGACATCTACAGGTGCTTCGCCTGGGTCAGCGACTTCGCCGTCTCGTCCATGTCCGGCGTGATGCAGTACGCGGGGGTCCACGGCGGCGGTTCTCCCATCATGGAGGATATCGCCATCCTCGGGACCTACAACCTCCAGGAGAAGAAGGAGTTCGCCAAGCGCATCGCGGGGATAGAGAAGATCGATCTCGGGGGCCAGTAGCACAGCCCGCTATCCTGGCGCGATCCTAGGCAGGATAAAAGAGGAAAGATGGTTGGTGCCGTGGAACAGGAGACTTCGGACCGGCGGTTCAAGCGATTGAGGATATTCAATTTCGTGACAGGCCTTGTTCTCCTCGTCCAGGGCGTACTGATGGTGGTCCTGAGCAGCGATTTTTCCCTGCCGGTGATGACACACTATCTCGGGAACAACATCGGGCGTCGCGTCCCGATGCCGGTTACCAGGGAAGTGATTCAGCTGAGGGTGGGCCCCATGGTGGCCGCATTCCTCTTCATCAGCGCGGCGGCCCTTCTCCTGATCGCGGCACCCGGGATATTCAACTGGTATAAGAAGAACCTGAAAAAGAACATTAACTACGCGAGGTGGATAGAGTACGCGTTCAGCGCGTCGCTGATGATAGTCATCATCGCGATGCTCTCGGGAATGTACGACCTGTCGAGCATGATCCTCATCTTCTTCCTGAACGCGACGATGATACTGTTCGGGCTCATGATGGAGCTGCACAACCAGACGACCGAGAGGACCAACTGGAGTGCCTTCGCGTTCGGGTGCATCGCCGGCATAGTGCCCTGGGTAGTCATAGCGCTTTACTACATCTCTGCCGCTGCCGACCCGTCCAACAACATCCCCAAGTTCGTTCCCTACATACTCATATCGCTTTTTGTCTTCTTCAATGTCTTCGCGGTGAACATGGTCCTTCAGTACAAGAAGGTCGGCCCCTGGAAGGACTATTTGTTCGGAGAGAAGGTCTACATAATCTTGAGCCTTACCGCCAAGTCGGCACTCGCCTGGCAGGTCTTCGCCGGAACCCTGCGCCCCCGTTGAGTGGTCATACCGCCTCAAGGTGAGAGCGATGAGGATATGGGACGTTCCGCCCGGCAGGCTTTGTAGGAACCATCTTCTCGGGGAGCACGCAGAACTCCACGCGGTCTGGTCTGTCCTGACGCAGGGGAAGAGCGGATACGCGAACCACCCGGAGACGCAGAGGTGGAAAGGAAAGCTCAAGGCTCTTTATTCCCGGCACGAGCAGTTGGTGGCCGAGATGGAAAACAGAAGATATAAGCATAAAAGCCCTCTAGAGGCCGAGCTCGCGGTCGGGGACGAGAGTCAAGACGAGTACGTGAATCCACCGGACGAACAGATGAGGATGCTTGCCGGGAAGGGATGCGGGTGCAGTCTGTAGCTCAGTCGTACGTCACGTAAGAGCGTATCCTATCGCGGGTCTTCTCGATGAAGTCGGGATCCGAGATCTCTATCTCGATAGACTTCTGCGGGCAGATCATGGCGCAGCGGCCGCATGCGCGGCAGAGCTCGCTCCTGACCGCCTTGCCGTCGATGACCTCTATCGCCCCGATGTAACAGTGCTCCACGCACTTGCCACAGCCCTTGCACCTGTCGCCAAACGTTACGGATACGCTCTCGAGCCAAGGATGGATCGGCTCCAGGTATTTTACCGGTACTAAGGTGGTGAAGCGCGAAACGCAGCAGCACTCGCAGCAGAAGCAGACGGTGAGCATGCGCGATCGGTCCTTGATCCCGAAGATGAAGTTGTCCACGCGCGCCTTCCCGACTACGGGGACCAGCCCTGCCTCCACGGCGCGCCGAACGTGCTCGAGGGCCTCCTCGACGCCGACCTCGCGGAAACGCCAGTTTCTTTTGCTCTCGAGGGCCGAGTCCCCCATCAAAAGGCAGCCTATATCTACGGGATAGTGCTCGCAGCTGAAAGACCTCCTGCACCCGCAGTCATCGAAGATCACGCGATGGGACGCCTCGCTTATGAACCTGTCGAGAAGTTCCACCGGCATCGGCACGTTCTCCTGCATCTGGATGTCCTCGTTTATTGGAAGCCATCTCATGTCTGACTTGTCTTCCTTGAGCCACGGATGCCATCGGTTTATCAGAGGCAGGCTTAAGAAAGCCTTAATGAACGACGAAGCGCCTCTGCCGATTCCCTTGATCTCGTTCCGCTTTTTTATATTGCGGTTCTCGGCCAAATATTCACTCTCCGTATCCAGGCGATGGCAGTATACAGTCTGTATATCGGGTCCAATCGGCCCGAGCCGATAAAGCGCTATTTCCAGAACGGCGGTTTGGAGCAGTCGAACCCAGGGTTGCCCGCCGCCTTGATTATGTAGACGGGCATGCCGATATAGACGTGCTCAAAGAGCTGCTCGACATCCCCTATGTACATCCTTATACAACCGTGGGAGACGGAGCGCCCTATCGACCAGCCGTCGGTGGTCCCGTGGATGAGGACCCCACCGCCGTTCAGCGTTATGGCCCGGGTGCCCAGAGGATTGCCCGGCCCCGGGGGCAGCGAGTCCGGCATATTCTCCGCCCACGTGCTACCCCTGTTGTACCAGGTCGGGTTCTTCTCGGCTTTCACGACGGCCCATTCTCCTATGACCGTCGGCCATCGAGGTGACCCAATGCAAACAGGGTAACGCGCCAGGAGCTTGTCCCGGTCGTAGAGGGAAAGGGTATGGGCCCCCTGGTTCACCAGTATGAACTTGCCGATAGTAACGTCTTTGATCTTTGGAGGCGTCCGCCTGGTGAGAGGGACATCGACGGTACGCTGGCCGTTCGCAAGCGCTTTCTCCGTCCCCGAGAACACCTGCTTGTAGTCGGCCTTGCGCCCGTCCCTTGCGGGGACTATCGCCGCGTTGCCCGTCGAGACGTCCATGTACGCGTTCCGGGGCGGGCAGTTGATGAAGCCCATCGATCTTTCAACGAATGCCTGGACCTGCTGCTCGTCGTGCGTAACCACAACTGGAAAGTCCATCGACCTGGGCTTGTCAAAAAACCGTCTGACCATCCGCTCGACGATGTTGACGTTCCAGGCGCGGGCGTACGCCTCGTCCACCATTTTCGGATAATCGATGTTGAGTCCGATCTCGGCCGGCGTTATCGCCCAGACCTCGCCATCGACCTTGAGCTCAAGTGGTCTTGCAGCGACCTCGGCAAGCCCCTCCCTGCACATGTTGAGGGCCTGCTCCTTCGTCAGGTTCCCCACTTTGACGCCGCAGATGCTCGCGCCTGCAGGGAATCTGCCGAAGGCGGACGCGTCCGCGGCCAGCAAGAACGGGAAGAGGCCCAGGAACAGGACAAGAAGTACAGCGCCGCTTACCAGGAGGATCACCATTGAGGTCTTTTGTTCTTCAAACCAGACAAGCGAACGGAGCGCAGCGTTGAAGACCCTCGAGCGGGGACCCCGCCGGGGGGCATTTTTGCGGCGCGCCTGCGCGGCACGCGCGCTCGATGAGTTTATCGAGGGTCTCGAGCCGCTAGTCATCATTTGTTGTACTCGTCGCGGAGCACGCGCTTCAGGATCTTGCCGGTGGGGGTTCTCGGCAATGAGTCGGCGAACTCGACCTTCCTGGGGATCTTGTACTTCCCGATCTTCCCCTTGCACCACTCGATGAGCTCCTCCTCGGTTAGTTCCTCCCCCTGACTAACGACCACGATTGCCTTGACCGCATCTCCCCAGAGCTCGTGCGGAAATCCGATGACCCCGGCGTCGATTACCTTGGGATGGCCGAGGATGGCGTCCTCTATCTCTGCGGGATATATGTTCTCGCCTCCCGAGATAATCATGTCCTTCTTGCGGTCCATTATGTAGAAGAACCCGTCGGAGTCCCTCTTCGCTATGTCACCTGTATAGAGCCAGCCGTCCTTGATCGTCTTAGCGGTCTCCTCGGGGTTGTTCCAGTAGCCCTTCATCACCATGTCCCCACGCATGATAACCTCGCCCAGCTCCTCCGGCCCCACCTCGTTGCCTTCTTCGTCGACAACGAGCACTTCTGAGTGGAACATCGGCAGGCCGCACGACCCGGCCTTGAGCATGGAATGCTCGGAGTCGATCACGGTGCCGGAGCCGGTGGATTCAGTCAGTCCGTAGAGGTTGCGGACCTCTATGCCGGCCTCGTCGTACTCCTTGAGCATCGTCACCGGCAGGGGGGCCGCGTAGACCAACAGGACCCTGATAGAGCTCCAATCGTACTTCTCGAAGTCGGGAACCATCTTCAGGATTTGCAGAAGGGCGGGGACCGAACCGAAGGCGGTCACTTTTTCTTCCTGGATGAGCTCGAGGAAACGGGTGGGGTCAAGGCTTCTCAGGAGGACCGCTCGAACGCCGTGATGCGCCCAGATCGGTGCCTGGGCAAGGCCGCCGATATGGAAAAGCGGCAGCACAAGCAGCGCAGTCTCTCCCGTGTAGCCCACGGTGGTAAATATGTTCACCGACGTACAGAAATAGTTCTTGTGCGTGAGCATTGCCCCTTTCGGCCGACCGGTGGTCCCGGATGTGTAAAGGATTGACAGGACGTCATCGTCTCCGCCGCTGATATCAGGCTCGCTCTCGGGCTCGTCCTTGATAACGGATTCGTACGATTGTGCCCACGCGGGTGGGTCGTCGGTTATGGCAATGAATTCCTTTGCGGGGATGTCGTTCCGGATGGAGTCGATGATCTCGACGTATTCCTTGCCGAAGACCAGTACACTCGATTCTGAGTCTCTGAGTATGTATTGAATCTCGGGGCCGGCCAGCCGGTAGTTGATGGGAACCAGTATCGCGCCTATCTTCCCCAGCCCGAAGAACATGTCAAGGTACTCCGGCTCGTTCAGTGCCAGCAGCGCCACGCGGTCGCCGGAACCCACCCCGAGCTTCTGCACGGCGTGCGCGAACTTGTTGGCACGACTGTTGCATTCGGAGAAGGTCCGTCGGACTTCCTCGCAGACGAGTGCCTCTGTATCCGGGTTCATCATGGCCCGCTTCGCGAGGAAGGCCCCGATATTGATAGACATAGCACCCGCTCCTTTCCGGTAGGACTACTATAAGTTGATATCACTATAGCAACTGGTATTTGTAGAAGGGAAGAGGTAAATCCCTACTCGTTTGAACCCTGCTGAACACTTACGGGAATCACGCCGGTACTGATATCCTTTTGGATGGCCGTAATTTCTGATTGGCATAGCAAAGGAGCACGAAGGTGGCAGAGATGCAGGCGACCAAGAAGCCGACCCGAGACTACCCTTCATATTCGACGGCACCGTGGGGCCTGTGGGAGACGATGTACACGCGAAGGTCGCACCGGAAATATCTTCCCGCGGAACCTGCGGGCGAGTTTGTGATTTCCCTCAAGGACACAGTTCGTCTGGCGCTTAGAGCGCGGGGCGCTCCGGAAAGCAGCCTGATCGCGGTCACCGAGCGCCAACTCGTCGAGGTCGTGAAGAAGCGCTCGTACAAGGGGCTTGCCAACAAGATCAACATCTGGCTGGCGCGCTCGCCGGTCAGCGGTTTCCTGGTGATATCCTTGCCGAGGGATGACGTCCGGGGAGACCGGCCGCAGAAGCTTCCTAAGGCGGCGATGGCTGCGGAGGACACCGTCCTGTGGCTCGCGGAGGAGGGTTGGGGCACTTGCTGGCTGGGGGGAGTCAATGAGCGGGAGATCCGCGGGGTCATGGGACTCGGCAAGGAAATGAGTGTGCCTTCGATAGTATCGGTCGGAAAGCCGAAAGCCGCGGTGCGCTCCGGCGGTTACGACCGCATCTTGTACCTCGGCCTCTCGAGGCGCCGGAAACCGCTTACGGAGATCGCCTCGGTCGAGAGCGCAGGCAGACCTTACCGCGTTCAAGATATTGCGAAAGTGCCTTTTTCCGCGTCTTCTGAGCAACAGGTTCGACCGTTATTGGAGGGGATAGCAGGGGGCTCACCGGGTGGTTCCGAAGCGCCGCTCGAGCTTCTGATAGACGCGTGTCTCGAGGCTGCGAGGGTCGCGCCGAACGCGGGAAACATCCAGAAGTGGAAGTTCGTTGTCGTGAAGGACGACGATAACCTCAAGGCGCTTAAGGGCGCCTGCGACTCCGGGGTACCCTGGAGGGCCGCGATCGTCGCCGCAGGTTACTCGAAGAAAATAGAAGCCGGCCTGTTGGACAAGCCCTTCTGGATGATCGATCTGCCGATAGCTCTGTCGCACATGTCCCTGATGGCGGCGTCGATGGGGTGCGCATTCGATGTCTGTACTGACGACATCGACGAGGGCGCGATAAACAAGCTGGTCGGACTACCACAATCCTTACGAACGGTAGGTGTGCTGGGTATTCGCTGAGGCGCCAGCCCTCAAAAGAGAATCAAGACCCCGGCGACGACCAGCAGCGAATAGACGAGGATACGGAAAGACCTTTCCGGGATCCGCGGATGAAGCCATTCCCCGAGCGCTATCCCAAGCGCAAGGGCCGGGAGCAGCAGGGTCGCGAGCCAGAGGGATTCGGCCGTGAACTTCCTGGTGGCGATGTCGCTCACAAGTATCACTGTGTTCAGGATCACCCACATCGCGGAAAGTGTGCTGCGGAAGACACGTTTGTCTTGGATGTTACGACCGGCGTAGTAGACGATCGGCGGCCCGCCCGAGGCGTAGAGCCCGTGCATGACCCCCCCGAAGAAAAGCCAGAGGAACGACTGCGCCCTGGAGAGAGGCTTCCTTGGGGACTCGTTTCCATAAAAGAGTATGAGGAAGAGCTCCAGCAGCGAAAAGCCGATAACGAAGATCCCGAAGGCGACCTTGAGCGTGTCGGTCCGGGCGACGTTGAACAGGACCAGGCCTATAGGTACCCCAAGGCCGGTGGCAGGGATGATCTCACGGAGCAGCAGCCGCCTGTCAATCGCTTCGTGGTGGATGGCGACGATGTATATGCTTACCACCAGGTTTACGATGACTATGACCGGGACCAGCGATTCGAGGCTGTAAAGGTGGACACCGATGGCGAGCGCCATTATCGACCCGGCGAAACCGGTTACCGTGTTCACCATGAAGGCTACGAATATGATTGCCTCCAGGATCAGAATCTCAGCAGCCATCACCACACCCGCGTTGTTCCGCACGCCCCGAGCCACGGCAAATCTATCACGCCTCCGCCGGACGTTCAAAAAGTTATACCGCCCGGCAATCCCGCTGCCCTCTTGCATTTACCGCGCAGCCGTCACATGATATATTTAACTGGTCGCCCAATCAACTTGGAGGTCGGTCATTCCGAAAGTCGAGGTAAGCCTGGACACCCGGGAGAGGATACTGGAGGTTGCGGACCGCCTGTTCGCCGAGGTGGGATATGACGCGGCGACCACCAGGGAGATCGCCGAGCAGTCGGGGGTCAACAAGGCGCTCATCCATTACCACTTCGGGAGCAAGGAGGCCCTGCTCGAGATCATCCTCGAGCGGTACTACCTGCAGCTGACCTCCGCTCTCGGCGATGCGATACAGGGCGGCGGGAGATTCCGCGAGAGAACGAGGAAGCTGATCGACGCCTACACCGACTTCCTCGATGAGCACAGGAACTTCACGCGCACCGTCCTGCGGGAGGCCTCGGGCGGAAGGCACGTGGAGCGAGTGCGCGGTTTCATGGTGCCGATCTTCAAGATGGGTATGGACTTTATGCACGACGAGTTTCCCCATACGCGCTCCGGCGATTTCTCGGCGGAGCAACTGCTCGTAAGCTTCTACGGGATGATAATAAGCTACTTCACGTACAGAGACGTCCTCGGGTTCCTCACGGGAAAGGACCCCATGTCAAAGAAGGAGCTAGAGCGGCGGAAGAAGCACCTCTACAGGATGCTTGATATGGTGGAAGAGGCATTGATAGCAGATGAGCAGAGAGCGTCAGGTGCCGGGAGCCGAAAAAAGGAAGCGCGCGGTGGCGGCGGTAGCAGATAAAGCGACGGCGAGCGAGCGCATACAGAGAATGCAGCGCCGCTACCAGAGGGGCGAAGCCTACATCTCGGTCGAAAGGGCCAGGCACTACACAGAGAGTTGGCAGGCGACCGGGGGAAGTGGGACCGCCCTTCCGGTGAGGGTCGCACTCGCCATGAAGAACGTGTACGAGAACATGACCCAATACCTCGACCCGGACGACCGCATCGCCGGCTATTGGACGGAGTACTTCCTGGGAATGCCCATCGACATAGAGCGGGGAGTGTTCAACCGGGTGCTCGCGGCCGAGCTTACAAAGAGTTCGATGGTCGTCCACCGCCTGAAGTCCCTCCTCAGCGCCTTTGTGTACGTGCTGCGGAAGAGGCAGCTCCGCGAATTTTTGAGGAACATGCGGATCACCTCAAGGCACGGACCCCGTTCTCTCAACCTCCGGCTCGAGACCATGCAGGAGAGGGAGATCAACCCCTTCCAGATAAGGAAGGAGGACCGCCGCGACCTTCTGCGAAAGCTCCTTCCCTACTGGAGGGGGAGAACGATAGTTGACGTGCTGGAGAAGGAGCTCAAAGAAGCGGGGCTTCTTTCCGCCCAGATGCAGGAGCTCACCGACAGCACAACCGGGAACACCTCCCGGCAGGTGCTCCTGCTCTCCCCCTCCGCTACGATCGGTACCTACCAGGGGCACGTGATCCTCGACTACAGGAAGGTCCTCGAGAAGGGTCTTCTCGCCATGAAGGCGGAGGTGCAGGAGAGGCTCGCCGGTGTTGCGGGGGGCGAGGAAAAGGACTTCCTCGAATCCGTGAGCATCGCGCTGGACGGTGTCATGGTATTCGCGCGAAGGCTCGTGGAGAGGATCGAGGGAGAACTGCGGTCCGAAACCGGCGAGGAGCGCAAGGCGGAGCTTAACAGGATGCTCGAGATCTGCAGGAAGGTCCCGCTCGAGCCTGCGGAGAGCTTCCGGGAGGCGGTCCAGTCCATCTGGACCGTCAAGGTGGCAGTCGAGCTCGCGCACCCGGTGAACCTTCACTGCTTCGGCCGCCTCGACCAGGACCTCTACGTCTATTACAGGAGGGACATCGAGGCGGGGCGCACGACACCCGATACAGCGAGGGAGCTTCTCGAGGAACTCCTTTTAAAGGTGATGTCGTTGAACATGCGCCCCGAGTCGAACATCCTCGGCAATTTCTACCACCGGTACCTCGGTTCCACGCCCATTACACTCGGCGGGCTGCTCCCCGACGGAAGCGACGGGACTAACGAGCTGACAGGCCTGTTTCTCGAGGCCGCGCACAACTCGAGGGCCATAACGAATATCTCGGTGAGGGTACACGATGGGACGGATGACTCCCTGCTCGGCGAGGTCGCCCGGTACCTGCACGATGGTACATCCAGCTTCGCTCTCTTCAATGACGCTTTAATCATAGAGGCGATGAAGAGGAGGGGGTTTTCCGAGGAGGACGCGCGGGACTACGCGATAATGGGTTGCGTCGAGGCGTGCTGTCCGGGGAAGACGGGCAGCATGAGCGCCAACGCGCTGCTCCTCGCCCGCCTGCTGGATACAACCCTCCGAAACGGTGACTGCAGGATGCTGACGGGCACCGTGAGGGGCGAGGGATTAAGGACCGGCGACCCCGACTCATTCGAGAGCTTCGACGAGTTGCTACAGGCGGTACTCGAGCAGGGGCGTCATGCGATCAGACTGATCGTCGACGGCTCGAACCTGAGGGACAGGCTGTTCGCGGAGAGGCTACCGGCCCCTTACATCTCCGCGTTCATGGACGGATGCCTGGAGACCGGGAGGGACGCCACCCGCGGCGGCGCCCGGTACGGGCTTTCCGGGATATCGATGATTAACTCGATAGCGAACCTGGTCGATTCGCTCTACGTCATCAAGAAGCTCGTCTTCGAGGAGAAGAAGTTCACCTTCCACGAGCTGCTCACCGCCGTGGACGGCGACTTCGAGGGTTACGGGGACATCTACCGGGAGATAAAGAGACTGGGCGGGAAGTGGGGGAACGGGAGCCCGGAGACCGACGGGCTCGCCGCGAAAGTGACAAAGTCCCTTTTCGATGAGACCTACAAATACCGCTCCTATAACGGCGGGCCTTTCGTCGTCTACGTGATAAGCATGACCACCCACACGATCGACGGCCGGCTCTCTCTTGCGAGCCCGGACGGAAGGAGAGCGGCGACCCCGTTCGCAGCGAGCTGCAACCCGTACAACGTGGAGCGCTCGGGCATCACCGCGGCGCTTCGCTCGGTGGCCTCTCTTCCATTCGAGGACGTGATGGGCTGCGCGGTGAACGTCAGGTTCCACCCCACGGGGATAGGTGACAGGCCCGAGACGAGGGAAAAGTGGACGAGCCTGGTGCGTACCTACTTCGAGCTGGGCGGGGCGCAGATACAGCCGACCGTGGCGAGCGCCGAGGTCTTGAGGGAGGCGCAGCAGGACCCGGACTGCTACCCGGACCTCATCGTGAAGGTCGGGGGCTACAGCACCTACTTCGCCGACCTGGGACACGAGATACAGGAAGAGATAATCGCGAGGACGGAGCATCAATAGGTCTCGAACGGCGGGACACGGCTCCGGCCGGGAATGGGGGGATGAAAAGGTGACGGCGACGACCGGACAGGTGGTCCTGGTGACCGGGGCGGACGGCCTGCTGGGAAGCCACATCACGAGAAAACTGCTCGACGGTGGTTTTGCGGTAAGGGTGCTCGTACAGCCGGGAAGTAAATCGCCCACGCTCGAGGGCCTGCCGGTTGAGCGCGTGACGGGCGACATCCTGTCGGGGGAGAGCCTCGAGGGCGCGGTGAAGGGGTGCGGGCACGTCTTTCACTGCGCGGCGATAACCGACATGTGGGCCGATAAGGATCTAACCTGGAGGGTGAACTTCGACGGCACCAGGAACGTGCTGGATGCCTGCGTGCGGGAGGGGGTCGGCAGGCTCGTTTTCATCGGCTCGGCGAGCTCGTTCCAGTTCGGGACGCTCGAAAATCCGGGTGACGAGAGCGGCCCGTTCCCCGAGACCTACCGGGGGCTGGCATACAACGAGTCGAAGCACAAGGCGATGGACCTGGTCAAAGAATACATAAACGACAAGGGCCTCGACGCGGTGGTTGTCGCCCCCACTTTCATGATCGGCTCCTTCGACTACAGGCCCAGCGGCGGAGAGCTCATCATGCAGTATATAAAGCGCGGCATGAGGTACGTCTCCCGCGGCGGGAGGAACTTCATAAACGCCAGGGATGCCGCGGATGCAGGGGTAAAGGCGCTCGAGCGCGGCAGGACGGGCGAGGTCTATATCGCGGGAAATGAGAACCTCACGTATTTCGACTTCTTCTCGAGGGTGGCAGATGTGGCGGCCGCAAAGCCGCCCAATCGGGTCGTTCCAAATACGCTGGTGCTCGCGGTCGGGGCGGCAGGTTCGGCCTTCCGCGCGGTCTCGAGGAGGCCGGCGCTCATCGACCTGAGAATAGCGAGGCTGTCCCTTTGTACGACCTACTACGACCCGGGCAAGGCGATATCCGAGCTCGGGATGGAAACGACCCCGGTCGAGACAGCGATAGAGGAATCGGTGGAAAGCCTGAAGCAGTACGGTCATCTGTAGCGAGGCGCTGTGGAATACTTCGAGGACAAGGTAGCATTGGTCACGGGGGCAAGCCGCGGGGTGGGCTTCGCGACGGCGAGGGAGCTGGTCCTCCGGGGGGCAAAGGTCGTCATCACCGCGAGGGGTGAGGAGCGGCTGGAGGACTCCAGACGGAAGCTCGTAGACATGGGCGGCGAGGTCGTCTCGCGGACCGGGGATGTCGGCATCTGGGACGACGCGGTCTCCATGGTCGGCGCCGCTATCGACGACTTCGGCCGGCTCGACATACTGATAAACAACGCGGGTGTCTCCATGCGGGGGGACTTCTCGGAGCTCGCCCCGGAGGTCTGCTCGCGTGTACTTGCGACCAACCTCACCGGGAGCATGTACATCAC
>Ga0315281_10010867_pt1 | contig 12499 bp, 9 predicted proteins | sample YL17G07_0_MG_FD_204540 | JGI IMG/M metagenome (GOLD analysis project Ga0315281, IMG submission 204540) | Sediment microbial communities from Yellowstone Lake, YNP, Wyoming, USA - YL17G07_0 | ecosystem: Environmental > Aquatic > Freshwater > Lake > Sediment | place: USA: Wyoming | collected... | reverse complement strand
AACCAAAGTGTTCTATTACTGGTTTGTCGTTTGTTCTCTATTCCTTCTGCTCTTCCTTTGCGTCCTTTGCGGTTCAATATTTTGTGAGGTCTTAAATCTAGAACTTTCATTTACTAAGATCGGCTACCGGAAAGGCTTCCAGGGTCGTTCTATTGTCAAAATTGGCAATTTATTAGTGGAGAGTTAAGAATGAAAGGTGACGAGTAACGGGTGAAGCGTGTTCCCGCGCTCAGAGCGGATCACTCCGCCGCACCAGCATTTTTCTTGCCTCCTCCAACGCCAGCATCAGCACGGCGAACGGCAACACGAACAACCACACCTCGAGCGCGATCGGGGCAGTGCCGAAAATGGCGATGCCCCACGGCGTATAACATATTGCCAGAATCAATATCAGCTCGGCCGCAACCCCCCAGAGCAGGAGGATGTTGCCGGTGAAAGAAAAAGCCAAGACCGACTCGCGCGGATGACGGCACAGAAAGACGTTCACCACCTGCGTTACCACAATGGCCGCGAGGCACGCAGTCGTTGCCTCGAGATACAGCGGATCGGCCTTGACTAGCGTCTGCCCGTATTCCCAGCCGCCGCGACCGAGCACGAAAAAGAACGCCGCCATCGCCGCACCCGCCTCGATCAGCCCCAGGAAGAGATAGGCGCGCGCCAACAGCGGCCAATCCAGCAGGCGCGCCGTCCGGCTGCGCGGCGGTGCCTGCATCGCGTTGGGATCCGGCTGCTCGGCGCCAAGCGCAAGCGCAGGGACCATGTCGGTGCCCAGATCCACCGCGAGGATCTGGATGATGGTGAGCGGCAGAGGAATGCGGAAGAGGACGAAAGCGAGATAAGGCACGAGCTCCGGAATATTGGACGTGAGTATGTAGGTGAGGAACTTGCGGATGTTCTGATATACGGCCCTGCCCTCTTCGATCGCGTTGACGATGCTCGCGAAGTTGTCGTCGAGCAATATCATGTCGGCCGCTTCCCGCGCGACATCGGTGCCGACGACCCCCATGGCAATGCCGATGTCGGCGCGCTTCAACGCGGGCGCATCGTTGACGCCGTCGCCCGTGGCCGCCACCACGTGGCCTTTGCGCCGCAGAGCGTCGACGATGCGCAGCTTCTGGTCTGCCGTCACCCGCGCGAAAAGAATTTCCGGCGCGTCGAGCACGAGCTGCAAATGCGTGTCGGACGTGCGGCGCAGTTCGTCGCCGATGACGACATGCGGGTCTTGCGCAAGGCCGATCTCGCGCGCGATTGCGCACGCGGTGTGCGGATGATCTCCCGTCACCATGATGACCTTGATGCCGGCGGCATGGCACTTGCTGATCGCTGCGGGCACTTCGGCGCGCGGCGGATCTTCAAGCCCGACGAGACCCGCCAGAACCAGTTCTTCTTCCCAGTGCCCGTCCGGCACGTCGGCCGGCAGCACGCGGTAAGCAAACGCCAGAACACGCAAGCCGTCGGCTGCCATCGCGGCCTGCGCGCGCAAGTATTGCTCGCGGGCTTCATCCCCGAGGAGCGCGGTTCCGCCTGGCGCGAGGACTTGCGTGCAGAGGGGAAGCACGGCTTCAGGCGCCCCCTTGCAGTACAGCATCCTTCCCTGCGCCACACGATGGACGGTCGACATGCGCCGGCGGTCCGCATCGAAGGGAATTTCGGCAATTCGCTCGTGACGCGCATGGCATCCTGCTTTCCCGGCCATCTCCACGAGTGCGATCTCCATCGGGTCGCCGCGCACCGTCGGGCGGCCGTTTTCGCTCGCCGTTCTCAGGCTATGGCACAGCAAAGCGGTTTCAAACAGCGGCGCAAGGCGTGCCGCTGTTTGCGCGTCCAGTTGCGCGAGTTCGCGCATTCCTTCAGCGGCAAACAAGCGCTTTGCGGTCATGCGGTTTTCCGTGAGCGTTCCGGTCTTGTCCGTGCAAATGACCGTGGCGGCGCCCAGCGTCTCGACCGCCGGCAGATGGCGGATCAATGCATTGCGTTTGGCCATGCGCTGTGTGGCCATCGCGAGCGATAATGTCACGGTCGGCAGCAGGCCTTCGGGTACGTTGGCGACGATAATGCCCACGGCAAAAATAAAATTTTCCAGGAACGACAAGCCCAGCATTTGCCCGATGAAGAAGAAAAGCACTCCCAGTGCGAATGCCAGCAGCGCCACCAGGCGCGAAACCTTCGCAATTTCTTTTTGCAGCGGCGAGCGCGGTTCGCGCCCCATTTGGGTAAGCCGGGCGATCTTGCCGAATTCCGTGTGCATCCCGGTCGCAAACACCACGGCCTTGCCCGTGCCCGCGACCACCGCGCTGCCCGCGAGCAGCGCGTTATGGCTGCGCAGCGGGTCATCTTCCGTGCTCGCCGAGGCGTTGCGCGCTTTGGGCAGTGATTCACCGGTGATGGTGGCCAGGTTCACGCGCATTCCGGCCGCTTCGATGAGGCGGCAATCGGCGGGAACGCTGTCGCCTTCGTCCACCAGGATCACGTCACCGGGCACCAGGTCATCGGCGGGCAGGCGGCACATGACGCCATCGCGCAATGCCGTGAGTTGGTGCGGCAGCAACCGCCGCAACGCGCTGATCGCCTGTTCCGCGCGGTACTCCTGCCAGAACGAGAACACGCCGTTGACGAGGATGACGCCAAGTATCGCGCAGCCGAGCGTCGCCATGCCCTGTCCCGGGTCGCTCCATTCGGCAACGAAAGCGAGCCCTGCCGCAACCCACAGGATCAGCGCGAAGAAATGAGTGAACTCCTTGAGGAAACGAATTGCAAGATGCTCGCGCTTCATTTCCTCCACGCGATTCGGCCCATATTCCGCAACGCGCCGCGAGGCCTCGACCGAGGAAAGGCCTGACTGCTCGCTGCGCAGGCTGGCGATCGCCTCATCCGGCGTCAGGTGGTTGATGCGCATCGATACGACACCTTCCCCCTCCGGGAGTAGAGGCGGGGATAAGGGCCGGAATTACCGCAGCGGCCCGTGCGTTATCAAAACTTCCGCGCCGGCAGATCGTCAGGAAACCTGCGGGAGCAGTCCGTTCACGGCCAGATGCCGCTGCAACTGCGGCGCGCTGCACCAGGTGTAATCACGCTTAAGCTCACGCAACGCGATGCCGGCTTTTGCCATTGGTTCAAGCGCGGCGCGCAAGAGGCCCAGCATCCGGGGATCGGCCACCAGCAGAACGGATGATGGCGTGGCGGGCGATACCAGCGACGACGCCTGCTCGGCAATGCGCGAAGCAAAGCGGCGCAGCACTTCCGCTTCATGCGGCTCACGATGGTCGGTGTAGCCATGCGGCGCAAGCGTTCCTCGCGCGGTGTCCCGGCCGCTTTTGATCTTGCGGCCGGCACGCCGCCCGCTCACCGTGTGCTCGGGATTGGACATTCGCGCAATTTCCACCAGCCGCAGTGCTGCACGCTGCGGCGCCTCATCGCGCCGTTCGATCGCCATGAAACGCGCCCGCGCGCCGTCGGCGACGATCACCCAGTTATTTACTTGAAGATCGTTTCGCATGAATACCTCTCCCTATTCCGACTGGGGATGCAATCCGGGCCTTATGCGCGCGCCCTCACTTCCCGCGACTGTTCGTGCGATACGGTCCGCGCCAGCTCGTTCAGTTCATCCGCCAGCACCTCGAGGACATCGTCGACCGTAACGATGCCCGCCAGCCTGCCTTCACTGTCGACAACCGGCATGCGGCGCACTCCTTTCATGCGCATCAACTGGATGGTCTCCAGCACGCCGAACGACTCCGGCACGGTTATCAGCTCCGGGTTCATGATGTCGCCGACGGTGATGACATTCGGATCAAGATCGAGCGCGTAGATCTCGATCACGATATCCCGATCAGTGACGATGCCGACCGGCACCCGCTTGCCGTCGTTGTCCTCGATCACGACCAGGCTGCCCACGTGGTAATGCCGCATCAGCTTGGCTGCGGCCTGCGCGGTCGTATCGCGCCGCGCGAATGCAACGTCACGATTGCAAATGTCCCCGATAGTCATGAGGAGCCTCCATTTTGATTTCCGGCTTCGACTGCAGCATTTTCAGCATAGGCCGGAGCGCAATTCAGCCATTGACGTGGATCAAGCACGGGCCACCCCGCCGCCGTTTCGCGTATCGGTTACCCGTCACTCGTCACCCGTCAGTCGTCACCCCTGCCTCGCCGACGACACCTTGATCCAGATCAAAGTCATGGCGGCGGGGCTGCCGTAACGTCCGCAGAGTAATCCCGAATAGTCAAACGCATAAAAACGCCATGGCAACCATCACCGACCGCATCGACAACGTCACGAAAATTCCACCGCAGTACCTGCATGCGAAGTTGCCTGCGCCGAGAAGCGTCAAAATCGAGATTTCGCCTCGCTGCAACTACCGCTGCGGCTTCTGCGCGCTGCGCACGCGCGAGAAACAGCCGAAGTGGGACATGGATTTCGGACTGTTCAAGCGCGCCACGCGCGAGATGCGCGAGGCGGGTGTCGAGGAGATCGGTGTGTTCTACCTCGGCGAGTCGTTCATGAACCCGCGGCTGCTCGTGGACTGCATCGCCTACCTCAAGGGCGAACTCGGCATGCCTTATGTCTTTCTCACCTCGAACGCCTCGATGGCGTTTCCCGAGGCGGTGGAAGAGTGCATGAAGGCCGGTCTCGACTCGCTGAAATGGTCGATGAATGCGGCCGACGAGGCGCAGTTCGAGAAAATAATGGGCGTGGCGGGAAGGCTGTTCCACACCGCTCTCGACAACGTCAAATCGGCGTGGGAAGTGCGCCAACACGGCGGCTACAAGACCGGGCTTTACGCGTCCTCGATCAAGTACGACGGCGAACAGCTCGCCAAGATGGATGCCCTGCTCGACGAACGCGTGCGGCCTTATGTGGACACGCACTACTGGCTGCCGCTCTACTCGATGGGAGCATTCGCCACCCAGCGCGAGTCGGAGCTTGGCTACCGCCCCACGGCGGGAAACCAGGGGCGCATCGGCGCACTGCGGGAGCCGCTGCCGTGCTGGTCGGCATTCACCGAGGGCCATCTCACCGCCGAAGGCAAACTCTCGGCGTGTTGTTTCGATGCAACCGCCAACTGGACGATGGGCGACCTCACCAGGCAGTCGTTCATGGATGCCTGGAACTCCCAGCCGTTCGTCAAGCTGCGCGCGGCGCATCTGCGCAAAGACGTGCGCGGCACCGTGTGCGAGAACTGCATCGCCTACGGCTGAGCCGGCGCGCCGCGTTAGCCATCAGTGGCTAGCCGGGCAGAACCGCTCGCTGCCAAATTTCCAGTTTCAACCTGAATATTGCATTTGTTTGATGCAAATCAAACAAATGCAATATTTCTGCCCCACCCTCTTGCTTGATCGCTAAATGTTGTAATAATTCATCTGGCAACCACAAGATATTGTGTTTTGAACCGGGAGGAAGCCAGTGCCACAGCCCAGCAAGAATGCGCACCCCGCTACCCTGCTGCTGCCCACCGAAGTTATCAAACGGGACGGTGGGCGCAAGCGCTTCGACGCCGGAAAAATTGAATCCGCAATCGCGCGCGCCGGCGCCGCCACCGGTGAATTCAAAGCCGACGTGGCGGGTGAAGTCACTGCGCAAGTCCTGAAAGTCATTGCTCACCGCTACCCGGGCACCTCGCCCGCAATCGAAGACATTCAGGACGTCGTCGAGCAGGCGCTGATCGCTGCCGACCACGTGAAAACCGCGCGCGCCTACATCGTTTACCGCGAACACCACAAACAATTGCGCGCCGACCGCAAGACGCTGATGGACGTCGCGCAGTCGATCAACGAGTACCTCGATCAGCAGGACTGGCGGGTCAACGCCAACGCCAACCAGGCCTACTCGCTGGGCGGGCTGATACTCAACACCTCCGGCAAGGTCACCGCCAACTACTGGCTGTCGCACGTCTACCCGCCGGAAGTCGGCGCCGCGCACCGCGACGGCAGCGTTCACATCCACGACCTCGATATGCTCGCCGGCTACTGCGCGGGGTGGTCGCTGCGCATGTTCCTGCACGAAGGCTTAAACGGCGTGCCCGGCAAAGTCGAAGCGAAGCCGCCCAAGCACCTGTCGAGCGCGGTCGGCCAGATCGTCAATTTTCTGGGCACCCTGCAAAACGAATGGGCCGGCGCACAGGCGTTCTCGTCATTCGACACCTACATGGCGCCGTTCATCCGCAAGGACCGCCTCGATTTCGTCACGGTCAAGCAATGCATGCAGGAATTGATTTACAACCTCAATGTGCCGTCGCGCTGGGGCACGCAAACGCCGTTCACCAACCTGACCTTCGACTGGGTGTGCCCGGAAGACCTGCGCGAACAGATTCCGGTCGTGGGCGGCGAAGAGATGCCGTTTACTTACGGCGACCTCGCGCCCGAGATGGAAATGATCAACCGCGCCTACATCGAAGTAATGATGGCGGGTGACGCCAAGGGCCGCGTGTTCACGTTTCCGATTCCGACCTACAACATGACGCCGGACTTCGAGTGGGACACCCCGATGGCCGACCTGCTGTTCGAGATGACGGCGAAATACGGGCTGCCCTATTTCCAGAACTTCATCAACTCGGAACTGAAGCCCAACATGGTGCGCTCGATGTGCTGCCGGCTGCAGCTCGACCTGCGCGAGCTGCTCAAGCGCGGCAACGGACTGTTCGGCTCGGCCGAGCAGACCGGATCACTCGGCGTGGTGACGATCAACTGCGCGCGGCTCGGCCATCTCTACCGCGGCGACGAGGCGCGGCTGTTCGGGCGCATCGACGAGCTGCTTGAAATCGCCAGGACCAGCCTCGAGATCAAGCGCAAGGTGATCCAGCGCCACATGGACAACGGCCTGTTCCCCTATACCAAACGCTACCTGGGCACCCTGCGCAACCATTTCTCGACGGTCGGCATCAACGGCATCAACGAGATGATCCGCAACTTCACCGCCGATCAGCATGACATCACCAGCGCATGGGGCCATGAGTTTGCGTGCCGGCTGCTCGATTACATACGCGACCGCATCCGCGCGTTCCAGGAAGAAACCGGGCACATGTACAACCTCGAAGCCACGCCGGCCGAGGGCACGACTTACCGCTTCGCCAAGGAAGACAAAAAGCGGTATCCCGGCATCATCCAGGCCGGTACTGATGCGATGCCGTACTACACCAACTCGTCGCAACTGCCGGTCGGCTTTACCGACGACGCGTTCGAAGCGCTCGAACGGCAGGAGGAGCTGCAGAAAAAATATACCGGCGGCACCGTATTGCACCTCTACATGAGCGAGCGCCTGTCGTCGATTGCCGCTTGCAAGACGCTGGTCCGGCGTGCGCTTCAACGCTTCGGTGTGCCCTACATCACGATCACGCCGACCTTCTCGATCTGCCCGCAGCACGGCTATCTGAAAGGCATCCACGAATACTGTCCGCGCTGCGATGAAGAACTTGTCGCCAAAAAACGGCGCGAGCTTGAGGCCGCCTGATCGAATTCGAATAGACAGGATTAACAGGATTTACATGATTTTAACCGGCTCTAATCTTGTTAGAAGTCATCTCAAAATCCCCTCTCCACCTGGTCAGGGGGAGAGGGAGTATTTTTAATACGTGTTCTAGTTACCACTAAACCACAGGGAGGACCGCCATGAACGACATGACCCAAACTCACCTTGAATCCCGCACCATCGTGCTCGACGACAGCGAACGCCAGCGCTGCGAAGTATGGACGCGCGTGATGGGCTATCACCGTCCGGTGTCGTCATTCAATCACGGCAAGAAAGGCGAGTTCCATGAGCGTCAGTTTTTTGAGGAATGCAAGACCTCGCCTGCCGCGTGAGGCGAACCTGACGCTGCGCATCGGCGGGCTCACCGGCCTGTCGTGCACCGACTATCCGGGCCTGCTGTCCGCCGTAGTGTTTTGCCAGGGCTGCCCCTGGCGCTGCAGCTACTGTCATAACCCGCATCTGCTCGCGCCGCGCGCGGCAAAACCGCTCGCGTGGAACGACGTCTGCCGCTTCCTCGAGCGCCGCCGCGGCCTGCTCGACGCGGTGGTTTTCAGCGGCGGTGAACCGACATTGCAATCCGGGATTGCCGACGCGATGCATGCGGCCAAGCGCATGGGCTTCCGGATCGGACTGCATACGGCGGGGATGTACCCGCAACGCCTGCAATCCCTGCTGCCGCTTATCGACTGGATCGGCATGGACATCAAGGCGCCGTTTGCCGAGTACGCCGCAACGACCGGCAAGCCCAACAGCGCCGGGCCCGTAATCAAGAGCATGCAACTCATAATGGCGAGCGGCGTAAACCACGAATTCCGCACCACGGTGCATGCCGCATTGCTGCCGCCGGAAGCACTGTTCGAACTCGCGCAACTGCTGGCAAGGCTCGGCGTGCGCAACTACGCGCTGCAGGAATTTCGCGCCCAAGGCGCTGCAGATTCGGCGCTGCCGGGCGCCCACTCGTATCTCACCGAGTCATACTGCCGCTCGCTCGGCGCGTTGTTTCCATCGTTCACGGTACGTCACGCGGATCGTTGAGTTTTCCCTGTATCGCAACAAAGCACTCGTCATTCCGGCGCAGGCCGGAATCCAGGCGTTCTGGGTCCCGGCTTTCGCCGGGACGACGATCACAATAAGCATAATTGCGCTTTGAGGCGCGCGACGTTACGATCACGGACATTGAACGCTTCCGCTGATCCCGAAATTACCGACTGCACACGATGAATCACACGCGGCCCCCCGCCGCCGTTGACCTGCTGGCGCGCCTGGGCGTCATTGCAGGTCCGCGCGGAATCGTCACCGATCCGGCCGAAATGGCGCCGTACCTCGCGGATTGGCGCGGCATTTACCAGGGCAATGCAGCAGCGGTGGTGCGCCCTGCGAATACCGAAGAAGTCGCGGCCGTCGTTCGAGCGTGCGCCGAAACCCGCACGCCGATCGTGCCGCAGGGCGGCAATACCGGTATGTGCGGCGCCGCCACGCCCGACGCCACCGGCAGCGCGATCGTATTGGCGTTGGGCCGCATGAACAGGATCATAGAGCTCGACACGCTCAACAACACGGCGACGGTCGAAGCCGGCTGCATTCTGGCCAACATTCAGGAGGCGGCAGCCAATGCCAATCGCCTGTTTCCGCTGAGCCTCGGCGCCGAAGGCAGCTGCCAGATCGGCGGCAATCTTTCGACCAACGCCGGCGGCATCAATGTGCTGCGCTACGGCAATACACGCGACCTCGTGCTGGGGCTCGAGGTGGTCCTGGCCGATGGCCGGGTGTGGGACGGCCTGCGCGGGTTGCGCAAGGACAACACCGGCTACGACCTGAAGCATCTGTTTATCGGCGCCGAAGGCACGCTGGGCATCATTACCAAGGCGGTGCTCAAGCTCTTTCCGCGGCCGCACAACAGCAGCACGGCACTCGCGGCCGTCGCCAACGCTGAGGCTGCCGTCGAATTGCTCGCCTTGCTGCGCGAGCATTGCGGCGACCGCGTCAACGCGTTTGAGATCATGTCGCGCAACTGCCTGGAGATGGTGTTCCGGCAGATCCCCGGCACGCGCGACCCGCTGCCGCAGGCTCAGCCCTGGTACGTACTGGCCGAACTTACGGATGCGCTCGCCGGCACCGCGTTGCGCGACGACTTTGAAAAAGCGCTTGCTGCGGGCATCGAGCGCAAGCTCGTGCGCGATGCGACGGTCGCCGAGAACCAGGCGCAGGCGCAGGCGCTGTGGCGCCTGCGCGAAAATATCCCCGAAGCGTCGCGCATCGAGGGACTGGTCTACCGTCACGACATCTCAGTCGCCGTCAGCCGCATCCCGGAATTCATCGCGACCGCCAGCGCCGCGCTGGAAGCCGGTTTTCCCGGGGTGCGCATCATCTGCTTCGGCCATCTGGGCGACGGCAACCTGCACTTCAACGCATTCGTGCCAGGGCGCGAACGCAGCGACGCCCAGGCGCGCGCCGCCACCGACGTCAACCGCATCGTTCACGACGTCGTGCGCGGGCTTGGCGGCAGCATCAGCGCCGAGCACGGCATCGGCCAGTCCAAGCGCGGCGAGCTTGCGCATTACAAGAGCGAAGTCGAGCTGGGGCTTATGCGCACACTGAAGGCGGCGCTGGATCCGCATAACCTGATGAATCCCGGCAAGGTGCTGTAAATCTAAAAACGGCGATTAAACGCAAAGGACGCAGAGAAAAGAATTGAAATATGAGACGCCTATTCCGCCTCGAAACCCGCATGACTATTGGCTTTCAAGCAAAATTACCCTCACCTAACCAACATTCTGACTTTCTTTGCGTCTTTGCGTTGAGAGCTTTTTTAGGGCTCCTAAAGCCGCCTCGAACAGCGAGCGCGCCGCCAGCGGCGGAACTCGCAGTCCTTTGATCCATGTCATTGAATTCCCCGCCCGCGCTGGCATGATCGGCTTTTTGATCAACCACGCGGGGCCGGCCGGCGTTCAACGCACGCAACGCGTTCCCGCACACGGAAAATTCCGGCATGGATCTGGTGTGTCCGGCGGGCAGCCTGCCCGCTCTCAAGGCCGCTGTCGATAACGGCGCGGACTGCGTATACATAGGCTTTCGCGACGACACCAACGCGCGCAACTTCCCCGGGCTGAATTTCGATCTTGCCGCGGTCAGGGAAGGCATCCGCTACGCCCAGGCGCGAAGCAAGCAGGTTTTTCTTGCACTCAATACGTTTCCGCAGGTCGCTGGCTGGGAGCGCGCGCAGCGCGCGGTCGACCGCGCCGCGGAGCTGGAAGTCGACGCCGTAATCATCGCCGACGCCGGCCTGATGCAATATGCGGCCGCAACTTATCCGCAATTGCGGTTGCATCTTTCGGTGCAAGGTTCAGCCACCAATTACGAAGCGATCAATTTTTTTCACCGGCACTTCCGGATCAGGCGCGCGGTGCTGCCGCGGGTGCTGTCGCTCGCGCAGGTCAGGCAGGTCATCGCCGGCACGCCGGTGGAAATCGAAGTATTCGGCTTCGGCGGCCTGTGCGTGATGGTCGAAGGGCGTTGCGCGTTGTCGGCATATGCGACCGGCGAATCGCCCAATACCCACGGAGCGTGCTCGCCGGCCAAAGCGGTGCGCTGGCAGCACACGCCTGCGGGTCTCGAGTCGCGTTTGAACGGCATACTGATCGACCGTTACGCGGACGACGAGAATGCGGCTTATCCGACGCTATGCAAGGGTCGCTTTGCGGTCGAAGACGAGACCTACTACGCGATCGAAGAGCCGGCGAGCCTCAATACGCTCGAGCTGATACCTGAGCTCGCCGCGGCCGGCATCGCCGCGGTCAAGATCGAGGGCCGCCAGCGCAGCCCCGCGTATGTCGCGCAGGTGACACGCACCTGGCGCGAAGCGATCGACGCCTGCCGCACCGATCCGGCGCGATTTGCGGTGAAACCGGCGTGGGCGGAGGCGCTGCGCAAAATATCCGAAGGCCAGCAGCAAACGCTCGGCGCCTATCACCGGCCGTGGAAATGACATGGATTCTTCAGACATTTCCGTGAGCGGCTTGCGATCAATACACGACAGAATAGGCAGCAGGTTCCCTCGCCCCTTGCGGGAGAGGGACAGGGTGAGGGGAAAATACGAGCCGCTGTTCACCCTCACCCCAGCCCTCTCCCATCAAGGGAGAGGGAGTGTGAGTGGCCTTACCCGCACGAAAGCCGGATGGGTCATGATATGAAGCTCGCGCTGGGACCGCTGCTCTACTACTGGCCACGCGACACGGTGCTGGAATTCTACGCCGCTGCCGCCACTGCGCCGGTCGATATCGTTTACCTTGGTGAAGCGGTTTGCTCGCGGCGTCACGAGTTGCGCTTCACCGACTGGCTCGAACTCGCGCAGCAGCTCACTACAGCCGGCAAGGAAGTGGTGCTGTCAACGCAAGCGCTGATCGAATCCGAATCCGACCTCAAGACGCTACGCAGAATCGCGAACAACGGCGTGTATCAGGTCGAAGCGAACGACATGGGTGCGGTGCACCTGCTTTCCGGCAAGGCGCCGTTTGTCGCCGGCCTGCACCTCAATACCTACAACCCGCAAATGCTCGCACTGCTGGCCGGACTCGGCGCGCGGCGCTGGGTGATGCCCGTCGAGTTGTCGCGGGCAAGCCTGCTGGCGCTGCAACAGCACCGCCCCGCGACCATGGAGACCGAAGTATTCGGCTACGGCCGCCTGCCGCTTGCGCTGTCGGCACGCTGCTTCACGGCACGGCGTTACAACCTGTCGAAGGACAGCTGCGAGTTCCGCTGCATCGAGCATCCTGACGGCCTGCCGCTCACGACCCGCGAAGGCCAGCCGTTTCTCACGCTGAACGGCATACAGACACAATCGGCGCAGACCTACAACCTGATACGCGAAATCCACGAGCTGTCGCAGCTCGGCGTGGACGTGCTGCGCATCAGTCCGCAAGCCACGCATACGTTCGCAATCGCCGAAATTTTCCGGCAGCGCCTCGATCGGTCGATCACCGCGGATGTGGCGGCGAGTCAAATGGCGGGACTGATGCCAGCGGCAGCCTGCAACGGC
>Ga0315281_10010865_pt1 | contig 12500 bp, 13 predicted proteins | sample YL17G07_0_MG_FD_204540 | JGI IMG/M metagenome (GOLD analysis project Ga0315281, IMG submission 204540) | Sediment microbial communities from Yellowstone Lake, YNP, Wyoming, USA - YL17G07_0 | ecosystem: Environmental > Aquatic > Freshwater > Lake > Sediment | place: USA: Wyoming | collected... | reverse complement strand
ATTTGATCCTCAAACAAAAAATCCTGTAATAGACCTGATGCTGGAGCAGCAGCAAATTAATGATAAAGGCGGTACCATGAGGCTTGGCAGATATCCGTGTATATTAAAAGAAAATTCTAAAGCATATGCTGCATATGGAGAAAAGCTAATATATGAAAGGCACAGACATAGATTTGAATTAAATAATTATTACCGCGATATTCTTGAGAAAAATGGAATGATTATTTCAGGAATTTATCCGGATAAAGACCTTGTTGAAATTATTGAGTTAAAAAATCATCCATGGTTTATTGGTGTTCAATTTCATCCTGAATTTAAATCACGTCCTGACAGACCTCATCCGTTGTTTAGAGATTTTATAGCAGCTTCAATAAAAAATGGGGTATTATTTTAATTTTATTGTTCTTATTGTTTCTTTTATTTAAATATTACTTAATTTTATTTATTAAAAAGTAAAATTTATTTTTAGATAATTAAATAATGATTAACTGGTACAAAAAATTGTTAATTTCAATTGGTACTATTACTATTATGATAGTTATTATATTTACTCCATTATTATTTTATGTATTTAATTTAAATTATTATTTAAGCCTTTATGAAAAAAACAGGGTATATGAATCCATAGACAGACAGGATGCCATAAAATTAACGGATGAATTAATTGAATTTTTAAAAAACAAAGAAGATTTTAAACCATTTATTTTAAAAAACAATCTTCCTTTTTTTACATCTGATGAAATAAGCCATCTTGGTGATGTGCGTAATTTATTTAATAAAATATTTTTAACTTATTATATTTCTTCAGGCTTATCTGTGGTTTTTATAGCTGCTTTATTTGAACGAAAAATTAAAAATTATTTAAAAAATATTTCATTATTATTAATATTGCCTTCAACATTAATTATATTATTTCTGATTTTACTTTATTTTTTCGGACAAAATTTTTTGTCATTGTTTGATAAGTTCCATACAATATTTTTTCCTCAAGGAAACTACGCTTTTCCTGAAAGTTCGACTTTAATAACTTTACTGCCATTAAACTTTTTTTATGATTTTTTTACAAAACTTGTTATATCTTCATTAATATTTGCTGTTATTTTAATTATTTCTGGAATTATTATTTTATTAATTTCAAAGAAAGTTTGTAAAAATAAGTTACAGGATGGTTATTTTGAAAAAATATAAATACGAATTAAACACCGACAGACTTTTAAAAAGTTTTTTTAAAATAATTAAGATAAAAAGTATTTCAAAAAACGAAAAAAAACTTTTTTTATATGTTAAAAAAGAGCTTGAAAATTTAAATATAAAGGTTTTTGGAGATGATAGTGCACATAAATTTGGTGGTGATACAGGAAATCTTATAGCAATATATACACCTGAAATTATTAAAAACAATCCACCAATTTTTTTATGTGCTCATCTTGATACAGTTTTTCATGAAAAATTTATTGAACCTGAAATAGTTAACGGAAAGATCATAAATAAAAATAAAAATGCAATACTTGGTTCTGATGACAAAGCTGCAATTGCAGCAATTTTAGAAGCATTAAAATTTTTAATTAAAAATAATATTTCTACAGGAATAATATATATAATTTTTACTGTAGGGGAAGAACTTGCTTTATTTGGTTCAAGATATCTTGATATGAGTATTATTGATGCACAATATGGTTTTGTTTTTGATGCAGATGGAGATGTTGGCACAATAATAAATAAAGCTCCTTTTCATAACAGAATAAATATTAAAGTAAAGGGGAAAGCATCTCATGCCGGAGTTTCTCCAGAAAAAGGTATTAATTCCATAAAATCTGCTGCTATGGCTATATCCAATATAAATACCGGCAGGATAGATGAAGAAACAACATGCAATATCGGAGTTATTAAAGGAGGAGTTGAAACAAATATTGTTCCTGAAGTTACAGAAGTTTATGCAGAAGCAAGAAGTATGGATGTTGATAAATTAAATAAAATTACAGATGAAATAATAAATCAGTTTAAGAAAGCATCACAAATTACCGGGACTCAATTGGAATATCAGGTAATAAGAGAGTATGATGGCTATGAAATTAATCCGGATAGTGTTACAGTAAAAATAGCAAAATATGCCTTAAAAAAAATCGGAATCAATCCTGTCATAAAATCTACAGGCGGGGGAAGTGATACAAATAATTTTAATTCAAAAGGTAAAATAGCAGTTAATTTAAGTTGTGGAATTGAAAATTGTCATTCTAATGATGAATATATAAAAATTAAAGAACTTGATAAACTTGTAAAATTAATAATTGAAATATGCAGATTTAATAAAGAGGAAATATGACTTGTGAATTTGAAGAAAAATTACTTAATTCAAAAAAAGTTTTTGAAGGGAAAATAATCAAATTATTTTTTGATGATGTAATACTTCCAAATAATAAAATTGCAACCAGAGAAAAAGTCTGGCATCCCGGTGCTGTTGGTATTGTTCCTTTAACTGTTGAAAATGAAATAATTTTAATAAAACAATATAGATATCCGGTTGAAGAAACACTGGTAGAAATACCTGCAGGAAAATTAGATAAAAATGAAATTCCAATAGATTGTGCAAGAAGAGAACTCCAGGAAGAAGTTGGCGCAGTTGGGGGCAATCTTATTCATTTAACATCATTTTATACAACTCCGGGTTTTTCAAATGAATATTTGCATCTTTTTCTTGCAATTAATTTTGAAAAAAAACAAAATAATCCGGATGAAGATGAGTTTTTACAAATAATAAAAATTCCAATTAAAAGTAGTGCAGATTGGATTTTTGAAGGTAAAATAAAAGATGCAAAAAGTATAATAGGGATATTGCTTGCAAATGAATATATAAAAAATAATTATTATGATCTGAAAAATAATTTTGGAAAATAATATTTTTGATAATAAAAATAAAAATATTAAAAATACACAAAGCAACCGGAATAGCAAAAATATTGAAGATGATAAATTCTCTGAAATAGATTTAAAAATAAAAAATTTTTCTGATTTTTTAAGATTTGAAAAACATCTTTCAATAAATACTCTGGCTTCTTATAAAAGAGATCTTTTAATTTTCAAACAATTTCTTCAGCAAAAAAACATTAAAAACTTTATGCAATTAAGCCATGAAGAAATATTAATATTTTTAGAAGATTTATTTAAAAATTATTCTGAAACTTCTATTTCAAGACTTCTTTCTTCTATCAGAACATTTTACAAGTTTCTTTTAAGAGAAAATATTTATATTAAAAATCCATTTATTGAAGTTAAAAATCCTAAAAAACCAAAAAATTTAATTGAAATACTTAATGAAAGTGAAGTTAAAAATTTTCTTGAAAAATTACCGTATTCAACCAGATTAGAATTAAGGAATAAGGCAATGTTTGAGCTGCTTTATTCTTCAGGCTTAAGAGTAAGCGAAATGGTAAACTTAAAATTAAGTGACATTGATTATGAAGAAAAATTAATCAGATGTATTGGAAAAGGAAATAAGGAAAGGATAGTACCTGTAAGTGATACTGCTATGCATTTTTTAGAATCATATATAAAAACTGCAAGATTTAAAATGCAAAGTAAAAAAAGTTTGAAATCAAATGAATTTGTTTTTTTAAATAAAAATGGAAATAAATTAACAAGACAGGGTTTTTGGAAAATTTTAAAAAAATATGAAAAGGAGTTTAATTTAAATAAAAATATTTATCCTCATTTATTCAGACATAGCTATGCCACACATATGCTTGAAAGGGGAGCGGACTTAAGAGTTGTTCAGGAGCTTTTAGGCCATAGCAGTATTTCAACAACAGAAATCTACACAAATGTAAACAAAAAATTTATTAAAGATTCTTATTTTAAATATCATCCTGAAAATAAAGATAATAATGAGAATAAATAAACAATGAATAATATAATATAATCAATAATCAGAAAATAATAACAAATAATATAAATGTTTAACAATTTAATGTTCTATGCCGGGTTTTATTTTTTTATAAAATATTATTTTTTTAGAAGATTTTTAAATATGGATTTTTATTAAAATAATTATTAATTTTATTAATCAGTATTTGGTGAATAATTGATTAAATGGGCCAAATTTAGAAAATTTTAAGCTTAATTTAAACAAATAGCTTGCTAAAACTTGAATTATTCACCAGGAAATGATTAATGAATTTCAAATTTTAGTTAAAAATTTGTATAATTCTTAAAATTATTGTATTGTTTATATTTTTAAAATATTAATATTTTAATAAATTATAAGTTTAATAAATTATAAAAATTATTTTAATTATGACAGGTAATATTTTTTCAGAATTTAAGGATTTTATTTTACAGCTTATTATTGCGATTCCTGGTATTTATATTGCTGTAGTTTTTCATGAAGTCATGCATGGTTATATAGCTATGAAAAATGGAGATCACACTGCAAAAAGTCTTGGAAGATTAACTTTAAATCCTTTAAAACATATTGATATTTTCGGAAGTATAATTATGCCTGTTTTACTTTTACTTTTAAGGTCAAACATTATTTTTGCTTATGCTAAACCTGTCCCGATTAATCCGACTTATTTTAGAAATTTCAGAAAAGGTTTAAGAAATACTTCACTTGCCGGTCCAGGGACAAATCTTGTTTTATCTTTTATAATAGGGTCTTTATACGGACTTCTTATTTTTATAATTTCTGTTATCTCAAAAAGAACCCCGGTTGAATTACTAAATGAAGGATTAGGTTTTGCATTAATTGGAGCGTCAAAAATTACTTCTTTTGGAGTTATAAGCGCTATTTTTGTTAACGCAATAAGAATTAATATATTTCTTGCATTATTTAATTTTATCCCGATTCCGCCTCTTGACGGTTCTAAAATAGTGGCTTCTTTTTTACCTGAAGATGCAATGTATAAATATTTAAGCATAGGAAGAATTGGATTTTTTATTATATTTGCACTTTTATTTTTAGGAGGCGGGTTATTGTGGAGATTTCTTGATCCTGCTATAAACTTTCTGTTTTTAAATTTGGGATTTTGGTGGAGATTTTTACTTTGATTTTTATATTGTAATTTTTTTTACAGGAGAACTTAAATGACAGATAAAAAAATTATGCTTACTGGATTCAGACCTACTGGCAAACTTCATCTGGGTCATTTACATGGAAATATAGTAAATATGATTAAATATCAGGAACAATATGAAAACTATTTTTTTCTGGTTGACTGGCATGCTCTTTCAACTGAATATCAGAATCCGCAAAATATTAAAAATAACTTAATAGAATGTGTCGTAGATTTAGTTGCATTAGGAATAAATCCTCAATTAACTCATCTTTACAGGCAGTCAGATATAACTGAGATTCCTGAATTAACTTTATATCTTTCAATGATAACACCTCTTTCATGGCTTGAAAGATGTCCTACTTATAAGGAACAAATAAAAGAGTTAAAATCAAAAGATTTATCAACTCTTGGATTTTTAAGTTACCCTGTACTTATGGCAGCAGATATTTTAATTGTTAATGCAGATATTGTACCTGTGGGTGAGGATCAGCTCCCGCATCTTGAACTGACAAGAGAAATTGCAAGAAGGTTTAACAGTTTATATGGCGAGTATTTTAAAGAACCAAAGGAACTTTTATCAAAAGCAACTCGAGTTATTGGTACTGACGGGCGTAAAATGTCTAAAAGCTACAGTAATGCTATTTTTTTATCTGATGATTATAATACAATTAAGTCAAAAATCAGGCTAATGATTACTGATCCTGAAAGAATACACCCAACAGACCCTGGTCATCCTGAAATTTGTAATGTTTTTTCTTTTTACAAGCTTTATAAGGATAATAATATCAAGGAAATTGAAAACAGATGCAAAAATGGAGAAATCGGATGCATAAAATGTAAAGATGAAATTTCAGATATTATTTATGAATCTTTAAAAGATTTTCAGTCAAGAAGAAAAGATATTATTAAAAACCTGGATAGTATTTATAAGATACTTGAAAAAGGTAAAGAACATGTAAGAAAAATTGCTTCAAAAACTATTAAAGAAGTAAGGGAAAAAGTAGGAATTGATTAGGTTTTATCAGGCAGATTGTAATACAGGTTTTAATGTAGAAATAAATGATTTCATAGGTCCGATAAATATTCTTGTAGATTTAATACAAAAGAAAAAAATAAGTATCTATGAAATTAGTTTAAATTCAATAATTAAGGATTTTTTAAAATATTTAAAAAAAAATAAAAATGTACTTCTTGAAGAATTATCCGGTTTTTTATATGTAGCTGCACTGCTTCTTGAAATTAAAGCAAAAAGTTTAATTCCATCAAAAAATATTGAAGAAAACAATACAAATGATGATACTAATTTAGAAGAATTAAAAATAAGAGAACAGGAATATAAAATATTTAAAGAGATTTCTGATTATTTTTCTGAATTAATTGAAAATGAAAGTGTTTATTTTGTCAGGGAAGCTCCACTGGAAGAATATTTTTTAGATTTCTTACCTGAAATATTTAAAAATATAAAATTAATTGATTTATATAATTTAGCTTCAGAACTTTTAATTTCAAGGGAAGAAAAAATAAGTATTGCTGATTTTTATAAAGAAAAAATCACAAAAACAATTTTTCAGGAAATTGCAAGAATAAAGGTAATTTTAAACAGGAAAAAAGATGTAACATTTAAAGAATTAACAAACAGTTATACAAATTTAACTGATATTGTAATTTGTTTTTTATCAATACTTGAATTATATAAAAATGAAGTTATTGATATAAATCAGTTTGAATTATTTGGAGAAATTTTAATAAAAAAGATTAATTCGTAAAATATGCCTGAAGAAAAAATTAAAGATTTACAGGAAAATAAAAATTCATCTTTTGATTTGTTTGATGAACTGTTAAAAGGTAAATTACCTTTAAAAACATGTGTAGAAGGAATACTTTTTATAGCTGAATCTCCTGTTAGTTCTAAAGAAATAGCTAAAGTTTTAAATATTGATGAAGAATTGATAATTGAAATAATTAATCAGCTAGAAAAAGAATATCTTGAAACAGAAAGAGGTTTTATTTTAAGAAGAATTGGAGGAGGTTATCGATTATATTCAAATCCTTCAATAAGTGAAATTTTAAAGGAATTTGTAAATACAAATATTAAGGTACACTTAACACAAGCTGCTCTTGAAACACTTGCTATAATTGCATATAAACAACCTGTTACAAGATCACAAATTGCAGAAATAAGAGGAGTAAAAAATGACAGTATTGTAACCAGTCTTGTAAGTAAAGGTCTTATAAAAGAAGCTGGAAGATTAAAAGAGCCAGGAAACCCTATTATATATAGAACAACAGAAAAATTTCTGGAAATTCTTGGCATTAGCAGTATTGATGATTTACCCCTTTTAAAGTTAAGTGATTAATAAAATATATCAAAAAATATTTTTTTATATAATTAATAATTTTTTCAGTTGCAGGATATTAATTTAATAAAATGGAAAAAGTTAGAATTTCAAGATTTTTAGCAGAATGCGGAATAAATTCAAGAAGAAAATGTGAAAATTTAATAATAAATGGAAAAGTTAAAGTAAATGGTGAGATTATAAAGGAGTTGTATTTTAAAGTAGATCCCGAAAAAGATATTATTGAATATAACGGAAATATTTTAAAAATTGAAGAAAAAATAGTTCTTGCTTTAAATAAACCACCAGGATATTTATGTACTGTAAAAGATGACTATAATAGAAAAACAGTATTAGATCTTATAGGAGACATTAATTTTAAAAACAGGTTATACCCTGTAGGAAGACTTGATTATAATTCAAGAGGATTATTATTGATGACAAATGACGGAGAATTTGCATATAAAATTCTTCATCCTAAATTTAATATTCCAAAAACTTATGAAATTGTTTTAAATAAAAATTTAACTATAAAAGATAGAGATAAATTAATAAAAGGTGTTGAAATAGATGGAATTATTGTGGAAATTAAGGAAATAAATCTGGTTAATAATAATGGTAATAGTATTAATTACAGCAAAGGAAGTAAAAATATAATTCTTACAATACATGAAGGCCGCAAAAGAATAATAAGACGATTATTTAAAGAGTCGGGTTATAAAGTTATGGATTTAAAAAGATTAAAAATAGGTAATTTTGATGTAAATGAAATAAGAGAGGGATCTTATAAAATTTTAAATAATAATGATTTAAAAAAAATATTAATGTCAATGTAAATATGCTTAAATAATAATAATTATTTTAAGTTATAATTTTAAAACTTATAATTATCATTTGTAATTATTTTAATTAATTAAAATAAAAGGCAGTAAATGAAACATATTAAAAATATTACAATTATAGGACTCGGGTTAATAGGTGGATCTCTTGCCCTTTCTTTAAAGAAATTCAACAGTAATTTTTTAATAACAGGATATGATAATATTCCTGAAGCAATAAATATTGCAATTTACAGAAAAATCATAGATAAAGCAGCAAAAAATTATAAGGAAGCTGTAAAAGATGCTGATTTGGTTATTATAGCTACCCCTGTAAGATTAATTGCAGAAGTTGTAAATGAAATAAAGTGCGGCCTTAAAAGCGGTGCAATAATAACTGATGTAGGAAGTGCAAAATTAAATATTGTTGAAAAAATGAATAAAATTTTACCTGAAGATGTAATTTTTATTGGCGGTCATCCTATGGCTGGTTCAGAAAATGAGGGAGTTTTAAGTGCAAGAAATGATTTGTTTGTTAATGCATTTTATATTTTAACACCAACTGATAATACAAAAACTGAAGCACTTGCAGCTCTTCATTCGCTTTTTACAAAAATAGGTGCAAAAGTAATAACTGTATCTCCAGGTGAGCATGATAAAATAGTTGCTCTTATAAGCCACCTTCCTCATATTCTTTCTACTAATCTGGTAACTCTTGTTGATGATAAACAAAAAGAACTTAACAATTTATTTAAATTATGTGCGGGTGGATTCAGGGATATGACAAGAATTGCTGCTTCTAATCCTAAAATGTGGATTGATATAAGCTTTGAAAATAAAAAGGAAATTATAGCTGCTTTAGATGAATATATTGGTTATTTAAATAATTTTAAAGAAAGTATAATTGAAAATAATGAAGATTATATAAAAGATCATTATACAAAAGCAAAGGAAGCAAGGCTTAACCTGCCAAAGTTTATTGATAAAGATATTTCCAAGTTATATGAATTAAGAATAGGCATCCCTGATAAAAAAGGAGTTTTAAGTGAGATAACGTTAGCTATAAGTTCTGCAGGAGTGAATATTGAGGATATTTCAATTTTTCATTCAACTGAAGTTCTTGGCGGCGGTATTTTAAAAATTTTAATTCATGGTGAAAATGCCGGTGTTGTTTCAAAAAATGCACTTGAAAAATTAGGTTATGAAGTCAGTGTTAAGAAAGTTATCGGAGAAGAAGACTGATATGTTAAAAATTTGCGGTCCTTATAAAATTAATGGCATAATTGAAGTTCCTGGAGATAAATCCATTTCCCATAGAAGTGCTATTTTATCTTCTCTTACAAAAGATAAAGTAGTAATTAATAATTTTTTATTTTCAGATGATTGTATAAATACCTTAAAAATACTGAAAAAAATCGGAGTTAATTATCAAATAGATAAAGATGCAGTAATTATTCAAGGTTGTGGCCTTTCCAGTTTTATTGAACCGGATGATATTTTATATACAGGAAATTCAGGTACGTCAATAAGACTGCTAAGCGGTCTTTTATGCGGATGTAATTTTATGTCAATTCTTTCAGGTGATAAATCAGTAAATAACAGACCAATGGATAGAATAATTAAGCCATTAACAGAAATGGGTGGTAAAATTTTTGGCAGACTTAATAACAGCAGAGCACCCATTGTTATATTCGGGGGTGGCAAATTAAAAGGAATAAGGCATGAAATAAGTGTTGCCAGTGCTCAGGTAAAATCATGTTTAACAATAGCTGCTCTTTTTGCAGATGGAATTACTGAAATAATACAACCTGAAATTTCAAGAGATCATACAGAAAGAATGCTTGAATATTTTGGTGCAAATATAGAATATGATGGAAAATATACTAAGATAATTCCGGGAAATGATTTAAAAGGAAAGGATATTTTTATACCAGGGGATTTTTCCTCTGCTGCATTTTTTATTGTGGCTGCTGTTATTCTTAAAAATTCTAAAATAATAATAAAAAATACAGGTATAAATCCGACAAGATCACTACTGCTTGATATTTTAATAAAAATGGGAGCAAAAATTAAAATAAAAAATAAAAGAATAAAAAACAATGAAGAAATAGCTGATATAGAAGCTTCTTCAAGCAAGTTAAATGCAATTAAAGTTGATGAAAAAATCATTCCATATATAATTGATGAAATTCCAATATTAAGTGTTGCTGCTGCTTTTGCACAGGGAGTTACAGAAATAAGAGGGGCAAGGGAACTGCGGGTAAAAGAAAGCGACAGGATAAAATCAATTTCAAATGAATTTAATAAGGCTGGTATCAGGGTAAACGAATACCCGGATGGTCTTGAAATTTATGGTAATCCGAATCAGAAAATTAATTCTTCAAATTTAACAAGTTATGGTGATCATAGAATTGCAATGTCTCTTGCTGTACTTGCTTTAAGAGGAGAGGAGGTCGTACAAATTAGCAATACCGGATGTATTAATACTTCTTTTCGAGGATTTGAGGAAAAATTATTTAAACTTATTTCAAAATAATTTATAAGATAAATTTATAGCATAATTTGTTTAAAATTTTTAAAAGAACTTAATTTTGTAATTAAAAAAAATATATTAAAATTAAAAATAATAAAAAATATGGAAGATAAAAATATTAACATTACTCAGCGAAATACTGATACTGATAATATTGATAATAATATTAATATTATAACAATTGACGGTCCTGCAGGTTGTGGCAAAAGCACTATAGCAAAAATGCTTGCAAAAGAATTTAATCTCATTTATATAGATACAGGGGCAATGTACAGAGCGCTGACATTAATTGCTCTTGAAAATAATATTGATTTAAATAATGAGGATTCCATAATTCAAGCTGCAGATAAATCAAATCTGGAATTTGATTATAGCGTTGGAGATATTAGTAAATATACAAAAGTAATGTTAAACGGAAAAGATATAACACTCGATATAAGAAGTAAAAGAGTCGGAGATGCAGTTTCAATAGTATCAAAATTATCAAAAGTCAGAAAATATCTTGTAAAACTTCAAAGAAAAATAGCTTTTAAATACCCTTGTGTGCTTGAAGGCAGGGACACGGGAAGTGTAGTATGTCCATCTGCAATATGTAAAATTTATCTAACTGCAAATATTAATGAAAGAGTTAATAGAAGAGAAAAACAACTTTATGAAAACAATCAGAAATTATCAAGGGAACAAATAAAATGTGAAATAGAAAAAAGGGATAACATTGATAGCAGTAGAGAAGACAGTCCTTTAGTAATTCCTGATGGAGCAACTGTTATAGACACAAGTAATATGACTGTAAATGAAGTTTTTAATTCAGTTAAAAAAATTTATAATGATAAAAGCAAGTTCTGCCATTAATTAAATAATAATATAAGATAAAATACAGGATAAAGTTCAGTTAAAAAAAATTTTTATTATTTTTTATTTTTTTTTATGTTTACAATTAACAGATCAAAAAGTTACTTAAGATTTTATAAATTTCTTCAGGTTATTGTTAATCCTTTTTTAAGATTAATTTATAGAGTAGAAATAATAAATAGAAAAAATTCTTTTATAAAACCTGAGGGAGGTTTCATTTTGTGCTGTAATCATGCAAGCTCATTAGATCCTATTGTAATGTGTGCTTATTTTCCCAGACCAATTTATTTTATTTCAAAAATTGAATTATTTAAAAATAAATTTTTAAGGTCAATTATGAGTTTTTTTAATGCTTTCCCGATAAATAGAGAAGGATTTGGAAAAAATGTAATTAAAAAAGCTGTTGAGGTTTTAAAAGCTGGAAATGTTTTTGGTATATTTCCTGAAGGAACGCGTTCACTAAGTGGAGAAATAGGAGAAATTAAAAAAGGTATAGGCTTGATTTCTTATCTTGCAAATGCTCCAATACTTCCTATGGCAATTTTTAATTCAAAAAAAATTCCTAAAGATGTTCAAATAAAGAAGAAATATTTGTTTTTAAAAATAAAAATTATATATGGTGAACTTATTAATACCGGGGAAATTATTGCTAAATATCCTCAAAAAGAAGCAATAGAAAGGATCTCTGATATTGTTTTAAATAACATAAAGGAACTTTATAACAAATTAATTTAAGTTAAATTTTATATTATTTCTTTTTATTTATTTATTTTATTCTTAATTAATAAATAATAAAAAAAGTTTAATAAAAATAAACTGATTGTGGAAATGTAATTATGGAAATAATAATAAGCAAAAATTGTGGCTATTGTAATGGAGTAAAAAAAGCTATTAAAATTTTAGATAATAC
>Ga0315281_10010864_pt1 | contig 12501 bp, 11 predicted proteins | sample YL17G07_0_MG_FD_204540 | JGI IMG/M metagenome (GOLD analysis project Ga0315281, IMG submission 204540) | Sediment microbial communities from Yellowstone Lake, YNP, Wyoming, USA - YL17G07_0 | ecosystem: Environmental > Aquatic > Freshwater > Lake > Sediment | place: USA: Wyoming | collected... | reverse complement strand
CCTCGGAGGGAAGGATCTCACCGTAGGCGACCACGACGAGGAAGTCCGGCTCCGCGCTCTTCAGCATCGTCAACCCCGCGCCGGACCTGATCGTCGCCGCTTCCGTGAGCGGCAGTCCTAGCTCCCGGGCCGAACTCGCAACATCGGTCGGAGTCAGCTTCGAGCCCCTGCCGGCCGGGATCGGGGGGCGGGTGCCGACGAACACCACATCGATACCGGGGCGAGTGAGCGCCACCAAGGTGGGCACCGACCAAGGGGAGTTCCCGAGGAAAGCGACGCGCGTCACAGCGCCCGCGAAGACCTCTGATCCGGCGCCACCAGCCCAAGCTCCTGCTCGCGAAGCAGCTTCATGGCTTCCTTCCGGGTTTCCTCCGACAATCTGTCTATGAAAAGGACTCCATCGATGTGATCGTTCTCGTGCTGGAAGATCCGAGCCAGCAGGCCTTCACCCTCAAGTTGGATCGGTCGACCATCGACGTCCCATCCGCGCAGCTTCACATTCATGGCCCGCTTGACGTTGAAGTAGATACCAGGCAGCGAGAGACAACCTTCCTCGCCGTCCTGTTCGCCTTCATGGTCGTAGAGCTCAGGGTTCACGACCGCCATCGGTCCGGTCTCACCATCGTCGAAGACGAACATGCGGCCCGACACGCCTACCTGGGGTGCGGCAAGCCCAACCCCGTTGCTGTCGTACATCGTCTCGACCATGTCATCGGCCAGACGTCTCAGGGCCTTGTCGAAGTTCTCTATGGGGCGCGCCTTCTCGCGAAGGACCGGGTCCCCCATGGTTCGGACCGGAAGAACGCTCAAGTCTCACTCCTAGAGGTGGGGTTCCGCCTCGACCCTCGCTACGACACCCCGCTCGGCCAGCACCCTAGCCGACCGCCCGAACGCGGCGACGTCCGATGGACGAAGCGTGATCAAGCATATCGTCTCCTCGCCGCTACGCGAGGTGAGTAGTGTCAGCGCCGGAACGGTCGTCAGCTCTGATCCGAGTGCCGCTGTGCCCGTCACCTTGAATACGGCGTGTCCCACAGGGAAACCCGCTTGCTCGCGACGCGCCAACTCGCTCCGATAGAAGCGCGAGGGGTTGCCCGAGACGAGGGATTGGATACTGGGACCCCCGGCATGGCGGGTGTGAACGATCACGCGCCCATCTCGTCCCGCCCAGGAGGCCGCCTCCATCCAGACGGCAAGAGTGTGTTCCGCCGAGGACATCCCCGGGCGACTGGCCGCGATATCGGCATTGACGATGGCCACCAGGTCGAGGCCCGCGACTTCGAAGTCCTTGACCGCGGTCGCACCACCTACGGTTACCTGACCCGCACGCGGTGGGCCGGAGGCTTCGCGAACCGGGATGCCGCTTACCCCAGCCGCCCACTCCTCCACCCGCTCGGCACCGCCACGCGCGATGCCGAAGGTCGATCCGCCACAGCTCGCACATCGGCCCTCGGCACTGCACACCGCGCAAGAGATGGCCCCCGACTCCTGACGGAGCACGCCGCCACACACAGCGCACGACGCAGGTTCCCGGCAGGACTTGCACACCCGAGCCACTCCGTAGCCCCTCATCGGTTCGAACAGGAACGCCCCTTTGGTCGTCTTCAGCGCGTTCATCAGCGCGGGAGAACGGCCCTCCGGACCCGGGGCAGCAACCTGGACCGGCGGCCAGGTGCGACCGGCCGAAGCCACCTCGAGCGCTCCGGTAACCACCGCTTCTGCCGAGGGGCAGAAGGCCGACATGACCACACAGGCCCCTTCGATCTGACCTCGACGCAGAGCCACATCTCTCACGTGATAGTAGGGGGATCTTTCCTCACGATGCAGCGCGTGGCTCTCGCGCGAGATCCAGAACAGACCGACGTTGTCCAAGGGAGCGAACACCGCCGGCCGCGTGCCGACGACGACATCGTAGTGTCCGGCGAGGATATCGAGCCACATCCGGTACCGGGCTCTCTTGTCTCCGCCGGCGAACAGCACGCCCCTGTTCCCCGCCAGATCGAGAACGGCCCGCGCCGTCGAAGGCAGTGGGTCGAACTCGGGGACAAGAACCACCGCCCTGCGTCCAGCATCGAGACAGAGACTCACAGCTTCAACGGCGCAAGCCGCCTCTTCCCCTGGCGCAGGCCGATGCACGAAGGCCCCCGTGGCGGTGGCTATCGCGTCGGCCAAGGCCTGTCCGTTGCGGTAGCCGCCGATGACGCCGGAAGACGGTGCGTCGCGTGGCAGCAGCGTAGGCGTCGGGCCGCGAGGCGCAGTGTCCCCATGGCGGCCAACCCCCATCCAGCCGCTCTCTTCGGAAACCACCCGGGGAGGATGGCTCCGAGAGATAACGGAGGCCAGCGAAGCCACGTAGCGCTCGGAAACCCACCTGAAGACGCCGAGGGTGCGCTCGTCGAAGAACCTGATGGGAGAGGCGACCGCAGAGACGGCCAGCATCCGCCGGGGAACGTCGTCCGTCGCCTCAAGGATCCAGCCATCGATCTGCCGACCTCGGAACGGAACCTTCACGAGACTGCCGGGCCCGGCTTGCAGTTCCGAGGGCAGGATGTATGTGAACGGCCTATCGAGCGACAAGGATTGGCGGTCGATGCAAACCGACACCGGGCCCTCAAGAGCAGGGGTCATCTCAACCCCGGTCCAGGCCTAGGAAAGCGCGCTGCGGATGTCCTCCGCCTTGTCGGTTTCCTCCCATGGGAAACCCTTCCGGCCGAAGTGGCCGTAGGACGCGGTCTGATGGAAGATCGGCCGACGTAGATCCAGCTGGCGGATGATCGCCGCCGGGCGGTAGTCGAACATCTCGCGGGCAACCTTGTTGATCATCTCTGGGTCCGCGTGCTCTGTACCGAACATGTCGACAGCGATCGATACCGGGTGGGCGGTGCCGATGGCGTACGCAAGCTGGATCTGGAACTTGTCAGCGATGCCGGCGGCGACGAAGTTCTTCGCCACATAGCGCGCCATGTACGCGGCCGAGCGATCCACCTTCGTCGGGTCTTTGCCGGAGAAGGCCCCCCCACCGTGGGGTGAATAGCCGCCATACGTGTCTACGATGATCTTCCGCCCGGTTAGACCCGTGTCGGCCTTGGGACCGCCTATCTCGAAGCGTCCTGTCGGGTTCACGAGCATGCGAACACCTTCGTGGTCAAGATCGAATTCGGCCAACACGGGGTCGATAACCTCGGCGGTGACATCCGGGGCCAGAAGCGTCTCGACGTCCACCTCCTCGCGATGTTGAGCGGAGATAAGGACTGTGTCCACGCGCACGGGCTTCCCGTTCTCGTACTGGATAGAGACCTGGCTCTTGCCATCGGGCCGGAGGTAGGGGATCACTCCCGCCTTTCGCACATCGGTCAGTCTGTGCGCCAGTCTGTGGGCCATCGCGATCGGCATCGGCATCAGTTCTTCGGTGTCGTTGCACGCGAAGCCGAACATCATCCCCTGATCGCCCGCGCCGAGAGAATCGAGATCCTCGTGGGAGCCCTCGCGGTGCTCGAGGGCGTCGTCCACCCCCATAGCGATATCTCCGGATTGTTCCTGGATGGAGGTGATGACGCCGCAGGTGTAGCCGTCGATGCCGAATCTAGCGTCCGTGTATCCGACGTTCACGATGGTGTCGCGGACCAGTGGAGCGATGTCAACGTACGCGGAAGTCGTGATCTCGCCGGCCACCATCACGATGCCTGTAGTTATCAGGACCTCGCACGCCACGCGCCCCTGAGGGTCGGTGGCCATGATGGCGTCGAGAACGGCGTCGGAGATCTGATCGGCCAACTTGTCCGGGTGGCCTTCCGTCACGGACTCTGAGCTGAAGAGATAGTCGTTTTTCATAGTTCGCGGATTATAGCCGGGTTCTCCGAAGCACCACATTCGGCCGCCATCGATGGATGCTAGTCCGCGAGGAGCTTCGCAACTCGGTCGCAGACTTCTCTGGCAAGCTCGCGCTTCGTCCAGGTTCTGAGAGGTTCGTCGTCCCCCGCGCTCGAGAGGATCATCGCGTTGTTCGTGTCCGACCCGAAACCCGTCCCCTCGCGACCCACTTCGTTCACGACCATCAGGTCGAGCTTCTTCCTCTCGAGCTTCCCTCGACCTGCAGCTTCAAGGTCCCGGGTCTCGGCGGCGAAACCTACCAGGACTTGACCGACGCGGGCGGCCGAAACCTCGCTCAATATGTCCGGCGTGGCGACGAGCCGCACCTCGGGCGGGCCGGCTTCCTTCTTCAGCTTCTCTTCCGAAGCGATCGCAGGCGAGAAGTCGGCAACCGCGGCGGCCATGATCACAGCGTCTGACTCGGGCAAAGCTTCCATGACGCTGTCGCGCATCTCGCGAGCAGTAGATGCGGGAACGACCCGCAGCCCGGCCGGCGGCGTTCCTGTGCCGGGGCCCAGAACGAGGGTGACGTACGCCCCCCGCAGCGTCGCCTCTGAAGCGAGCGCGAAGCCCATCTTGCCCGTTGACCGGTTCCCGATGAATCTGACGGGGTCTATCGGCTCCCAGGTAGGCCCGGCTGTGACCAGGATCCGCCGCCCCGACAGGTCGGCCCCGCGGCCGATCGTCGCTTCCACTTCCTCGAAGATCTCGGCGGGTTCACTCATCCGCCCTTCGCCCTCGTCGCCGGCGGCAAGCGGACCTGCAACCGGCCCGACTATCCGAACCCCTCGCTCCGAGAGCATCGTGAGGTTGTCCTGGGTCGTGGCGCTCCGGAGCATCCCGGTATGCATCGCGGGGGCAACGACGACGGGGCAAACGGCTTCCAGGAGGGTGGAGGTGAGGAGGTCGTCGGCGAAACCCAGAGCCAGCTTGGCCAAGGTGTTGGCGGTAGCGGGCGCGACCACCGCGATATCGGCCTCGCGGGCCAAGCGAACATGCAGGACCGAGCCCGACTCTGCGAACAGGTCGGTGTATACGGGGCGCCCCGTCAAGGCCGAGAAGGTGTCCGGCCCGACGAACCGAGTGGCCGCTTGCGTCATCACCACCTGAACCGTGGCATCGGCGGCCGTGAACAGGCGCGCAAGGAAGCAAACCTTGTATGCGGCTATCCCTCCCGTAACGCCGAGGAGAACTCGGCGACCGGCGAGAGGACTAGCTGGCGATGACCCCTTCGGGGCGTTCATAGCCCACCTTCCCCTCGGCGATCTCGTCCAAGGCGATGGAAAGGGGCTTGCTGCGCAGGCCTGTCGATTCGACCAGCGGAGGCACGAACTCGCCTCGTCCCTCGCCCAGCTGCTGGTAGTACGAGTTGATCTCACGTGCGCGTTTGGCGCCCAGGACAACGAGCGAGTACTTGGAGTCGACCTTGTCGAGGAGGTCGTCGATCCTAGGTTCGTCGATCAAGAGGGTTCCTTTCAGGATTCCGGCGCTTGGGAGCGCCTGTACTCAAGGATTATACCGGCCACCTCGTCGGTCGCGTTTCTGAGGTCATCGTTGATCACCACGTGGTCGAACCAGCTGGAATTGGCCGTCTCATCCGCAGCAGCCGTGAGCCTGCGAGCCAGCTCGTTCTCGTCCTCGGTTCCCCGCGACAGCAGCCTCCGGGAGAGCTCCTGTTCGGTCGGTGGCACCAGGAAGACGAGCACCGCGTCCGGAACACGCTCCCGCACCGCGCGGGCGCCTTGAACATCGATCTCCAGGATGGCGTCGGCTCCGCCATCTCGCGCCTGGTCTATCGGTCCGGCAGGGGTACCGTATCGATGCCCGAAGACTCGAGCCCATTCGAGGAATCCGCGAGCGGCGACCATGCGATCGAACTCGTCATCGGTCACGAACCGATAGGCGGAGCGCTCGAGTTCTCCCGGTCGGGGGGTACGAGTGGTGCAGGAGACCGACAGGAACAGGCCCTGGACCTCTTCCAAGAGCGCCGCCACGACGCTTCCCTTTCCGACCCCCGAAGGGCCGGAGATGACGAACAGCCTGCCGCGTCGCGTCGCTACTTCTTCGCGAACTCGGCCAAGAGAGCTTCCTTCTGCTTCGCGCCGAGACCTCTGATGCGCCTGGTTGCGGAGATCTCCAGCTTCTCCATGATCTTGCGGGCGCGAACCTTGCCCACCCCCGGCAACGACTCCAGCACGGCGGACACCTTCATCTTCCCGACGGTCGCGTCGGCCTGCAGACCGAGTACGTCCTTGAGGGTGCGCTTGCCGGACTTCAGTTGGCCCTTGAGTTCGGCGCGCTTCTTGCGGGCCTCGGCGGCCTTCGCAAGCGCGTCTCTGCGCTGTTCGTCGGTAAGTTGTGGCAGGGGCATCGATGCCTCCTTCTGGTTCGCTCGTGGCCTGAGGCGCCGATTATATGCAGTCCCTCTTCGCGGCAGCAAAACTGCGATCTCAACTGAGATCGCCGCCGATATCCGCGAGGATGCCACGAGCCGCGCCCGACGGGTCCGCAGAGCCGGTTATCGGTCGCCCCACAACGAGATAGTCCGCCCCCTTCTCCATCGCCTCCTTGGGCGTGAGAACGCGGACCTGATCGTTGCCGTTCGCACCGATGGTGCGTATCCCCGGAACCACGAGACAGAATTCCTCGCCGCATGCCGTTCGCACATCTCTCACATCGTCGCCCGAAACGACCACGCCATCGAGACCGGCACTCAACGCCTCGTACGCCAGCGACGCTGGAGAGGCCACCTCCTCCCCCGCCTGGCTAGAGAGAACGGTGACCGCTACAACGAGCGGCTTGGGCTGGCCGGCTTCCTCAGCTCCGCGTTCAGCACCGCGAACCGCAGCCGCCATCATCGCCGGGCCCCCAAGGGCGTGCACGGTGAGCATCGCGACATCGAGACGAGCGATGTTCGCGGCGGCTTGCTCCACGGTGTTGGGTATGTCGTGAAGCTTGGCGTCCACGAACACAGGACCCGTTTCCCCGATGCGTCTGACCGCCTTTGGGCCTTCGGCCCAGAACAGTTCCAGGCCGACCTTGAGCATCCCGACCTCCGGAGCGAGCTGTCTCGCCAACTCCAGGGCTTCTTCAAGGTCGGACCGGTCGAGAGCAACTATCAGCGGGTTCGGCCTCATGCGCCCGCCTTCGACAGACGCGGCTGTGATCCTATCTCGGAGGGCGACGCGAGACCCATGGCCTTCAGATAGGCCAGCAATCCTTTCGCGATATCCACGGGAGCCGAGGGGTTCACCAGCATCGCCGTGCCGACCTGCACCGCCGACGCACCAGCGAGCATCATCTCCAACGCGTGCTGAGGTTCGACTATCCCGCCGACGCCGAAGATCGGTATCTCCGGCAACGCGCGCGCGACCTCGTAGACAGCCCGCACCGCGATCGGGCGGATCGCAGGTCCGGACAGCCTGCCGATCGTGGCGCCGAGTTGAGGAGTCATGGACATGACACCGATCGCCATACCGAGAGGACCGCTGATAAGCGTCAATCCACTCACCCCCGCATGCACGCAAGCCCCCGCGATATCGACTATCTCGTACGCGTCCGCCGAAAGCTTCGCGAAGACAGGTAGTCGTGTGAGCCGGGACACGGCGCCTGCAACCTCGGCGGCTCGATCCGCACGGTGGGCGAAGATGCCCCCACCGCGTTCTTCGTCGGGACACGCGAGGTTCAGTTCGAGACCCGCGATACCTCCGGCGTGACCGAGCGCGGTCGCCACTTGCACGTACTCTGAAACGCTCGATCCCGCTATCGAGACGATGATCGGCACGCCCGTCTTCAGCAGTGGGGGGATCTCGTGCTCGATGAAAGCATCGACGCCAGGGTTCTGCCACCCGACCGCGGACAACACGCCCGAAGGCGTCTCCGTGATGCGCGGAACCGGGGCCCCCGCGTGAGGCGCGAGCGTGATGCTGGTCGTCACGATCCCCCCGAGCTTGCGCAGGTCCACCAGTCCGTGGAGCTCCTTTGGACTTCGCAGACACCCGGCCGCCACGAGAACAGGAGTCGGCAGCATCACGCCGCCGAACTCGGAATCAAGCGTGGACCTCATGTGGCTCCTCCAGAGAACCGCAGCCACGCATCCCAATCCACGCGCGTCGAGTTGAACACCGGGCCCTCGACGCAAGACCGAACCATCTCCACAGACTGGCCGTCCTCGGAAGAGATGGGAACAACGCACGTGTAGCACTGCCCCCAACCGCAAGCCATCCGTTCCTCGACCGCCACTTGAGACGGGATGTGCTGCTGCAGGCAGTAGTCGGCGACGGCCTTGAGCATCGATCTCGAGCCGGCCGCATAGACGACATCGGATGCGCACCTGTCGGCGATACTCGGAAGAACATCCGCCACACGGCCGCGCTCACCGAGACTCCCGTCGGCGGTCACGATCGTGATGGTCTGCGAAAGCCTCTTCCCTTCTATCGCTTTGAATATGCTGTCCTGGTTAGCGCCTCCGATGATCATGTCCACACGCTTCTTGCGCGCCCTCAGCTCCTCGGCCAGGAAGTAAAGTTGGCCCGCCGCATACCCCTCGGCAACGAGCAGACAGTTGTTCCGACTCTTGGGTTGCGCGAAGCCCTTGCCGAGAGGGCCGACGATGTCGAGGAATTGATGAGCACGCACCTCGCCGAGCCACCCGGTCCCTGCACCTCTCCTGTCGAAAGAGAATTCAAGGGTCCCGGCCCAGCCTCCTTGCTTCGAAGCCTTGTGTATCGCGAAAGGGCGTCGTAGCACCGTAGCCTGACTGGCGGGCATGGCAACTTGGATGAATTGACCGGGTCGCGCCCGCTCAGCGATCTCGGGAGCGACGAGCGCTATCGAATGATGGTTGCCCACGCTGCGACTGGAAAGCACTTCGGCGCGAACCCTCTTCACGACTTGCCTCGCGCGTGATACTCCTGCAACGGAACCGGTGATCCGAGACCATCCCGCAGAGCTTCGATGCCGCGAAGCGCCGCCATCACGCCGGGCAACGTCGTGACGCAGGGTATCCCCGCGGCAACCGCGGCTGTTCTGATGTAGTAGCCGTCGGTACGCGGCCCGCGGCCGTAGGGGGTATTCACCACGAGATCCACCTTCCCCTCGATGATGAGGTCCACGACGCTCGGCCCACCTTCCTCCGACACCTTCGTCACGCGTTCTACGACTATCCCATTGCGCTGCAACACAGCTGCAGTGCCTCCTGTGGCCATCAGATGGAAACCCAGGTCGGCCAGCCGCTTGGCGGGGAAGAGTACCGCACGCTTGTCGCGGTTCGACACGGAGACGAACACCGTTCCATCGCGAGGCAGAGTGGCACCACTCGACACCAGGGCCTTGGCCATGGCCGCACCGGAATCCATGTCGATGCCCATCACCTCTCCCGTTGACTTCATCTCAGGCCCCAGGATCGTGTCGGCGCCGGGGAATCTGCCGAATGGAAGAACCGCGGCCTTCACCGACACGAACCGTAGATGCCTGTAGTGCTCGGGGTCGGAAGGAAGCAAGCGCTCCTTGACCAGCTCAGAGATCGTCTTGCCCACGAGAACCATCGTGGCCACTTTCGCCAGCGAAGTCCCTATCGCCTTGGACACGAACGGAACCGTGCGCGAGGCTCTCGGGTTAGCCTCAAGGACCCAGATGCGCTCGTCCTTCACCGCAAGTTGCAGGTTGAGCAGGCCCACCACCTTCAGACGCTCCGCTATCCGACGAACGACGTCCTCTACGACGTCCAGTTCGCCGTCCGAAAGCGTCGGCGGCGGGATCACGCAGGACGAGTCGCCTGAGTGCACCCCGGCTTCCTCGATGTGTTCCATGACCGAACCGATGAAGACGTCGCCCGCGGCGTCGCACACCGCGTCCACGTCCACCTCTATCGCCCCTTCCAGGAAGCGATCTATCAACACCGGGTGATCCGGGGACGCCACCGCGGCTGCCGTCACGAACTGTTCCAGTTCGTCTTCCCCGTAGACGATCTCCATCGCCCGACCCCCCAGGACGTAGGAGGGCCTGATGAGCACCGGGTATCCGATCCTCGACGCGATGGCCCTGGCCTCATCCAGGTTGCGCGCTTCCCCGTGGGGTGGCGCGGGGATGTTCAACTCCTTGAGCATGGCGGCGAACTTCCCGCGGTCCTCCGCAAGGTCTATGGCGGAAGGCGACGTCCCCAGGATCGCGTATCCCTCTTCCTCCAGCGTGTGAGCGAGCTTCAGCGGCGTCTGACCGCCGAGCTGGACGATAACGCCTATCGGGTTCTCGACCTCGCACACGGCCAGCACGTCCTCGGCCGTCAGTGGCTCGAAGTACAGGCGGTCGCTGGTGTCGTAGTCCGTCGATACGGTTTCCGGGTTGCAGTTGATCATCACCGCCTCGTATCCGGCGGCTCTCAGAGCGAAGGCCGCATGAACGCAGGCGTAGTCGAACTCGATGCCCTGGCCGATGCGATTGGGACCCGCCCCGACGATGATCACGCGTTCCTTCTCGCTGGGTCTTACCTCTGTCTCTTCCTCGTAGGTCGAGTAGTGGTACGGGGTGAGCGCGGGGAACTCCCCCGCGCATGTGTCCACGGTCTTGAACACCGGCTTCACACCTGCACCGGAGCGCGCTGCGCGAACCTGAGGCTCGGATGAGCCGGTGAGCTTGGCGATGTAGGCGTCGGACAGCCCCAGGCGCTTCACCTCCAGCATCTCGGCCCGGCCGACCTCGCGCAACGGCCTGCCCCGCAGGGTCTCCCCGGCCGCAACGACCTCGGCGATCTGGTCGATGAACCAAGGATCGATCGAGGACACGTCGGCCACCTCCTCGACGGAGTGCCCTTCCCGGAGAGCCCGCATCACGAAGTGCATCCGCTTCTCCGTCGGCGAGCGGGTCCCCTCCAGCGCATCGCCTTCCGGTGAGTTGTCGGGACCGAAGTCCATGCGCGAACGCTCGAGCGACCGCCACGCCTTGCCCATCGCTTCCTTGAACGTGCGCCCGATGGACATGACCTCACCCACGGACTTCATCGTCGTGGTGAGAGTCGGATCCGCATCGGCGAACTTCTCGAAGGCGAAGCGAGGGATCTTCACTACGACGTAGTCCAACGTCGGCTCGAAGGCCGCCGGAGTCTCCCCCGTGATGTCGTTTGTTATCTCGTCGAGCCGATAGCCGACCGCCAGCAGCGCCGCGATCTTCGCTATCGGGAAACCGGTTGCCTTCGACGCGAGGGCCGAAGAACGAGAGACCCTCGGGTTCATCTCGATCAGGACCATCCGCCCGTTCATCGGGTTCACCGCGAACTGGATGTTGGAGCCACCGGTTTCGACGCCGATCGCCCGGATGCACGCCAATGCCGCGTCGCGCATGTCCTGGTATTCGCGATCGGTCAGCGTCTGCGCCGGCGCCACCGTGATGGAGTCGCCCGTATGGACACCCATCGGATCGACGTTCTCTATGGAACACACGATGACCGCGTTGTCGGCGGCGTCGCGCATGACCTCGAGTTCGAACTCCTTCCAGCCCTTCACCGACTCCTCGATCAACACCTCTGAGACGGGTGAGAGCTGCAGCCCGCGCGAAGCGACCTTCGTCAGTTCCTCAGGGTCGTCGGCGAATCCACTCCCGCCACCCCCCAGCGTGAAGGACGCGCGGACGATCACCGGGTAACCGATCGAGTCGCCGAGCGCCAACGCCCCCTGCAGGTCCTTGGCCGTACCCGAGCGAGGCACCGGCAGGCCGGCTTCGTTCATGGCCGCGTGGAAACCGCTGCGATCCTCCGCCCGATGGATCGCCTCGAGGCTGGCGCCGATCAGCTTCACCCCGTGGCGCTCCAACGCGCCCGATTCCGCCAGCGCTACGGCGACGTTCAGGGCGGTCTGGCCGCCCATCGTCGACAGCAGCGCGTCGGGTTGCTCCCTCGCTATCACCGCCTCCACGGACTCGGGCGTGAGCGGTTCGATGTAGGTCGCGTCGGCGAATTCCGGGTCGGTCATGATCGTCGCCGGGTTCGAGTTGACCAAGGCCACGCGGTACCCCTCGGCACGTAGCACGCGGCACGCCTGGGTCCCCGAATAGTCGAATTCGCACGCCTGACCGATGACGATGGGTCCCGAGCCGATGACCAGGATGCTCTTGATGTCGGTCCTCCTAGGCACTCGACATCAGCTCCCTGAACTCCGCGAACAGATACCGGGAGTCATGCGGCCCGGGCGCCGATTCCGGGTGGTACTGCACGCTGAAGGCCGGCACGTCCGCGCACCGAAGCCCTTCCAGCGTTCCGTCATTGAGATTCCAGTGGGTCAACTCGACCTCACCGAACTCGCTGGTCACCCGAGGGATGGCGGCGGGGCCGTTGCGGAGCGGGGTTGGGGATGGACTGGCAAGCGGAGCAACGGCCCCGCCGGTACCACCTCCATCGAAGCCATCGGGGTCGACGGCAAAGCCGTGGTTGTGGGACGTGACCTCCACGCGCCCGCCGTGCAGGTTCTTGACCGGCTGGTTCGCCCCGCGGTGACCGAACTTCATCTTGAACGTTCGCCCACCCAGCGCGAGTCCGAGCAATTGGTGGCCGAGGCAGATGCCGAACACCGGCACCTTGCCGAGCAATCCCCGGCAAGCTTCGATCCCGTAGGCCGTCGCGGCAGGATCTCCCGGGCCGTT
>Ga0315281_10010863_pt1 | contig 12502 bp, 9 predicted proteins | sample YL17G07_0_MG_FD_204540 | JGI IMG/M metagenome (GOLD analysis project Ga0315281, IMG submission 204540) | Sediment microbial communities from Yellowstone Lake, YNP, Wyoming, USA - YL17G07_0 | ecosystem: Environmental > Aquatic > Freshwater > Lake > Sediment | place: USA: Wyoming | collected... | reverse complement strand
CCCGACCAGGTTCTCCAGGCCGCTCAAACGGATTTGCGCGTGGCCATTCAGGATGAAAAGAAAAATTATATCCAGGATCCGCTGACACCGCAGAATATTCTGGATTTGAAACTGATCGATAATGCTTCCAAACTTGTGGGCAACACCAAGCTTCTGAATGTTCTGCAGAAAACTTCCGTCGATGCTTTCCAAAAACAGCTTGATGATTATGCGCAGGCTCCGGATCCCCAAAAACTCAAGTCGCTCCAGAATTTGATCGGAACGGTTCTTTCCTCAACCAAAAGCGACCTGGCCACGATCGCGGACATCAAACGCAACCGCGTGGAATGGTCCACCATCATCGGCCAGATCAAGGATGAAACATTGAACGTGGACAAGAATTTTGGGCAGCCGGTGTTGTACGATACGCTCGGCGGCATCGTCTACAACGGTTATGAATTTGACGCCAACAGCCACAAAATCGTACTTTCCGGAACCACCAAAACGCTGGACGGTTCCAACTTTACGCTGATCAGCAATCTTATTGACCAGCTTGAAAATTCTTCGAATTTCCAGGATGTGCAGATGCGTTCTTTTTCGAAAAGCAAATCCGGTACGGGAACGAATACGGGATTTTCCTCTAATTTCAAAATTGATTTGAGCCTGCAAACCAGCGGGGTTTCAACCGTGAATCTTCAGGGTATTACTCCCGCTCCAGCAACCGGGACATCACGTCTTGCTCAACCGTCTGAGACTCAGGCGACAACCCAGGAAACCGTGACTCATGCGGCTGCTCCTTCAACCAGCGCGAGCGCGCCCGTGACGGGGGCAACCCAAGAAACTCCAGCGGCGGTACAAGCACCAACAACAGTTCAATCACCGACTCAAACGCAGGCAACCTCTGCGCCAGTTCCGGCGGCTACGCAGCAGGTTCCAGCTGTTACGCAGCAGTTACCGTTGGTTTCCGCATCTACCCAGCAATCTAATCCGGCTCCGGCGGCTTCGGCACCGGTTGTGACAACTGCTCCGGCTGCTTCGGCTCCTGCGGTTACCGCGTCGGCTCCGGCCACATCCGCACCCGCAGTGACGACTCCCGGAACCCCATCGGCTTCCGCTCCGGCCCCTTAATGGCATTCGCCACTTTTCTTTTTCCATCCAATTTTTTTACACCTATGGCAACCGTCGCACTCAAAAAACACAATTATTCCCAAAGTATCCGAACCTACGTGATGCTGATTATTGTCACCGCCGGTCTTGGTGGGTATTACGCCTACACCCAGTTCGCGAAATTTTCCGCGGCCCAGGACGCGCTGACCAAAGAGCAGGCCCAGGTCACAACTTTACAGGGTGTTGAATCCCAAACCAGCACGGATTTTACGAATCTTAAAAAGGATTTTGACCAGAAATATTCCGGGGTTCTGGAGTCTTTGCAGTCCGTTTATCCGCTTGAGGAAAAGTATACGGAACTCACCCGGCTTTTTGATCAGTTTTTCCAGGCGAACAACTCTTCATTTAATCCCGTGTTCTTGAGCGACATCCGTTTCGGCCAGGCTCGCTATGACGCCAATGCCGATTATGCCATCCTTCCCGTGACTATGACCATTTCCGGCACTCAGGATAATTTTAATAAATTTTTGAAATTTGTGGAAAATTCCGGAGTTTTGGAGGATAAAACGCGTTTGATGGATGTCCGTTCCATCAGCATCAATTTTACTTCCAGCGGTGCGGCGCAGACGACTGCGACGGGGACTGCTGCTGCACAAACCGTGCCGACGATCAATGTCTCGGTGGCGCTCAACGCATATTTCCAGAAACCTTTCCTGCAAAAGACCGTGACCACACCGGGGTCTTCGACAGCGACCCCGGCGACGACCGCAAAGACCACCGCCTTTGCGGGGTCTTCGACAGCTTCCGCAAATCCACAGACTGTTAGCACCTAAACGCCCATGGCTGACCAGCAAAAATTACAACTCCTCCAGGAAGCCATTTTGGCGGGCAACATCCCGCAGATGGTACTGAATATGATCAGCTACGCACTGGAGCTGCGCGCGTCCGACATTCACGTTGAGCCGGAACAAAATACGATCCGCATCCGCTACCGCGTGGACGGAGTTTTGCGGCAGATTGTGGAATATCCGCACAACATTCACCCGGCGGTGGTTTCACGCATCAAGATTATGTCCAACATGAAAATCGACGAACAGCGCATTCCGCAGGACGGACGCTGCGAAGTCACCACCAAGGATGCGCGTGAAATGGATTTGCGCGTTTCCACGCTGCCTACTATTAACGGTGAAAAGATCGTGATGCGTATTCAGGACCGGTCTCGCAAAATTCCGGATCTTTCGGAACTTGGTTTGCAGGGCAACAGTCTCAAGTTTTTTCAGGATGCGCTGACGCTGCCGAATGGAATTATTTTGACCACTGGCCCTACGGGTTCCGGAAAAACCACCACCATGTATTCTGCGTTGGATGAATTGAACAAAATTGAGGTGAATATTCTGACGATTGAAGATCCGGTGGAAATCCAGATGGACGGACTGAACCAGAGTCAGGTCCATCCGGACATTGATTACACCTTTGCCAATGGCTTGCGTACGGCTTTGCGCCAAGATCCGAATATCATCATGGTCGGGGAAATCCGCGACCGCGAAACGATCGACATTGCGATCGAGGCTTCGCTGACGGGGCATCTGGTGCTTTCGACCATACATACGAACAGCGCGGTGGAAACGCTCACGCGTATTGATAACATGGGCGTGCCGCCGTTTTTGATGGTTGAGACGATTGAGCTGATTATTGCCCAGCGCCTGGTGCGAAAACTTTGCGATAACTGCAAAGTTGCCGATACCGTGGTGAGCGCGGAGATTTTGGCGTTGATCAAAAAGGCGCTTGATAATCTCCATTCCACTGATGAAATTGATCCGGAAAAATTGAAGGAGCTGAAGTTTTTTAAAGCCGTGGGATGTGAACAGTGCGACAAAATCGGCTACCGCGGACGTCTTGGTCTGTATGAAATCATGCGCATGAACAATGACATCCGCCGTTTGATTTTAGCGCGCGCATCCACTATAGACATTGAAAAGGCGGCGCTGAAAAACGGGATGGTGAATCTTGAACAGGCGGGAATTATTAAGGCGCTGAAGGGCGAAACGAGCCTGGAGGAGGTGTACCGAGTGGCGAAGAGGATGGAGGAGTATTAGTAAGAATTTCAAATTTCTAATTACAAATTTCTAATTTCTAATTATGCCGGAGAAAGAAGCGCAGGGGTTTGGACAATCGGAGAAAGGACAGGTTTTCACCATTGGGAACGCTGAAGAAGTAGTTCCAAACGGCGGCGGTGCCGCTGAGGGCAATTTGGAAACCGCGGCCGGGTTGCTTGGCGGGGGTGTGAATGCCGCCGGTTTGAACGCGGGCGTTCCGGGCATGGGTAACGGTGGCGCGGCTGCACAAAAATCCACAGAAGCAAACAAACAAATCGTGCTTAACATTGCCCAAACCAGCGGGGGGAAAGTCCTTTTGCGAGGTAAAGTTTCGTATGCAAAATTAACCGGCAATCCGATGATTGACGCCTACCGCAAGCTGGATGATTTTCTCATCGACCACACTCGAATCAAAATCCGCGACAAGGCGACGTTTTTTCGGCTTCTGGCCGTAATGATCAATTCGGGACTTTCCTTGATTAAATCTTTGCGCACGCTGGCCATGCAGCAGGCAAAAAGCCCAAAACTTTCACGCACACTTTTTGAGATGGCGAATTCCGTTGAAGGTGGAAAGAGCCTTTCCGAAGCCATGGCGTATTATCCAGAAGTTTTTGACGAGGCGCAGGTGGGCATGGTTCACGCGGCGGAAGCTTCCGGGCAGTTGAACAGGACGTTGAAGGGTCTTGCCGAGGATACGGAAAAAACCGCAAGCCTTACAGGTAAAATCAAAGGGGCGCTTATTTATCCGGCGGCAATTTTGTCGTTATTGGTCGTTGTTATTTTTGTGATGATGGTCGCGGTGATTCCGCAGATGACCAAACTTTTTTCGCAAACCGGACACGAATTGCCATTGCCAACGCAGATTCTTATCGCCGTGAGCACTTTTTGTCTGAATTCTTGGCCGGTGATCCTTATTGTGGCGACCGGGTTGGTTATTGGAGTTTCCGTCTGGAAAAAGACCCATTCCGGGAAATATTTTTGGGATTATATGATGATCAAACTGCCTATTTTTGGCTCGCTCATACAGAAAGCTTCACTTTCCAGATTTTCACGGTCTTTGAGTAGTCTGATGAGCAGCGGCATTCCGATTATTAAAGCCATTGAAATCACGGCGAACGCGATCGGCAACGAAGTGTACAAACGCCGCCTGGTGTTGACCGCGGAAGACATGCGCCGAGGTATTCCGATGGCGGAAAATATGGCTGAAAGCAAGCTTTTCCCGGCCATGCTGGTGAACATGGTCGAAATCGGCGAACAGACTGCCCAGCTGGAAACCGTGACGCTGAAGGTCGCGGAATTTTACGACGAAGAGGTGGATAACGTGGTTTCCGCTCTGACCAAAGTCATGGAGCCGTTGATTATCGGCGTCATTGGTGTGACGGTGGGAGGACTTGTGGCCGCGATCATGCTGCCGATCATCCAGCTGACGAATATTACCGGAGGGTTTACCTAATTCATAATTTATAATTAATAATTTTTTTATGCCTGACGATAACAGTTTTTCTCTTCCGACCCAGGATCCCTCAAAGCTTCCCGTGGAGGCGCAGAAACCGCAGAGTCAACCTGCACCGGGGTCCGCGGCGCAACCTGTTCAAACCGAAAAAACCCAGGAAGGATTTATGGCCGTATTATCGGCAACTTTAAGTGTCGTTAAAAAGAAAGTTTTTGTTTTTCTTGGCCTTACCATTTTAAATTTTGCGGTGGTCGGGATTCTGGCCGTGGTTGGAATTCCGCTTCTTCTCTTGGCCGCTTTAAGCGCGGGGTTGATTTTCATGCCGTTTGCCATCTTGTTTTTCGTTCTGCTGGCGATGATGGTGAGTTATTTCTTTTACGGGACGGTATCACATCAGGCCGGTGCCATTATTCAAAATCTTCCGATGCCTGTCGGAAAATCTTTTGCCGTTACCCTCAAAAGCACCGGCAAAATGGTGAACCTGGCCTGGAAAACTTTTGTTTACACCGGATTTTGGATTCCGCTTCTGTTGCCTGTGATTTTAGCGGTTCTCAACAGTTTGTTTTTTTCGACTGGCGTTTCCAGTGGAACGGGTAATCTGATTTTGACCATCTTGAATTTTGGATTGACCGGTTTGGCGCTTGCTTTTGGCGTGATCGCTACGATCCGCTTTCTCCGCACGACCCTGTCTTTCCCGATTCTCATCAGGAATAACGAGATGAAGGCCAAAGAGGCACTTGAGGCCAGCGTAAAGATAACCAAAGGAAAATGGTGGATGATGTTCAGCTTTGTTGTAGTTTTTTCATTTCTCCTTGGATTCATTCCCGCCGGGCTTAAGATTGCCGCGGGCATGGCCCAAATTGACGCGCTGAACTCCGCGGCGACGGTACTGGGCGTGATTTTTGGTATTTTGTCCTATTCAATGAACTCCGCGTTTTTGCAGGTGCTTGCCGATAAATTGAACAACCCCAACATCACCATGAAATTAAATATCGGCATGCTCATTGGAGCGCTTGTGATCTTCCTGGCGCCGATCATTTTAGCCGTTGCCTTGCCCCTGCTGGCACTTATGAGTTTGCAGTCGCGAATGTCGTCACTCACCAGTACATCCGGCAATCCGATAACTTCCGGAAATATCACCACCACCGATTCCACCGTTACCAGTCAGGAATTATCGGGAGAGGCTTTGATCACGGCAAATACCGATGATTCAAAGATCAAAGATAATCTTCAGGCTCTCGTGACCGCCATCGAGAATTATCATACTCAAACCGGGGTGTATCCCGATGAGTCGCACTGCGTGAGCGACTTTTTCACGAAAAAATGGCCTTATCTGAGCAATTTCCAGGCTCCGAATGACATTCAGTACCAACAGTTTACCGGCTTCATGAGCGGAATAAATTTTTACTGTTCAAATCCCATGTTCCAATATTTTGACGACGGCAAGTTCGCGTTGTTTGCCGTCATGAACAATCCCGCAAACGGGAATTTGGACCGCCTGCTGACGAGTCTGGACGATGCGAATCAGTTTCAGGCCTCAAGCAGCGGCAAGTACTCTGTGATTCTTCACCTTCAAGGGAACACCGCCGCGCAAACGCAGGCGTTAACACAAGTCGCGACGCAGGAACCGGCCGCGACCGTTGAACCCACTTTGACCCAGCAAACCACCGTTCCGGTGCCTGTCGCAAGGCCTAAGGTTAAACGGGTGACAGGTAGTACGAAAACCGCCATCTGATACCCATTGCATAATAAACCGTATAATGAGTGGCTTATAAGCGACTGGAAATTTTGAATGTTAAGGTATACAGTCGGAGTGATTTTTTTCGAATACTATGCCTCTGGTTTTGGAAGAGAAAATTATTGAAAAATGCGTTGGCAGTACGTATTTTTCCAGAGGGCGGGCCTATTTTAACAGCGGGAAAGTGCTTGGGTCGAGTATTGATTATGAAAAACAGATGATTTCCGGCAGTGTCATGGGGCGCGGCGGTATCTATAAAACTGGGATTTTTTTGCAAAATGAAACCATTATCAGGACTGCCTGCAGCTGTCCCATGGTTTCGGATTGTAAACATGTCGCGGCGCTTTATCTGGAGGCTTTGGAACAATATTTGCTGGACAGGGAGCCTGGCGGAATTTCCAGATCAAGCGGCGATCCCGGAATCATTGCGGCACGGGCTGCGCGGGCGACCCATCTCAACAGTGCCCGGGCGGCCAACCGCAACAGTGCGCGGTGGTCAAAACTTTTGGGCGGGTTGATTGACACGGAAAAGCAGCCCCAGGAAGAATTGCAGGTTGTTTTGTCTCTGCACAAAGAATCCGGCAGATGGAACGAGGAGACTTCCTATAAACTCAAAGTAAGGCCCCGGTGTTTAAACATGAAAACTCAAAAAGCGAATTTCAGTAAAATATCATGGAGAGATTATTATGGAAGTGATTTTCTTCCTCTTTCGAAATCGCACATCGCGTTTTTCAGGCAGCTGCACCGTGCGGTCGATGATTACGGCGGCCCCGAGTGGAAGACTATTTCCGATCATAACGCCAATGATCTTTGGGCGCTTTTCAAAGCGCGTAAAAATTATGCCGTCGAGGTTTTTGGCGGATCCAAGGGCCAGTTTCCGGTTGAAATTTGTGACCGCCCGCTGGAATTGACTTTCAGTCTGGAAGATGTGACGGACGGACTTGGTTTCAAGGGAAAAATGGTACTGGATGGAATTGAAATTCCCGTTTCCCGCTGTATTTTTTTTGGCGATCCTGTGATTTTCGCGGTTGTGCTCAAGTCTGAACCGCTCCGGGATTGGAACGAAGAAACCGCTTTTGACCTCTACCCCGTGAAGTCAATTCCGAAGGAAATTGTTGAGTTGACCGGTGATGATCTTATTATTCCCGCTGAAGATCTGGACCGGTTTCAGGCGGATTTTCTTTCCAAACTGACGAGGAAGTATACTGTTCACAATCGGTCCCGCAGGGTGACGGTTCCGGAAACGGTTTCACCGAAGTTTCTGATTGAAGTTTCGTCTTCCATGAAAAACGGCATCTGTGTGAATCTGGCGTTTCTTTATGCGGACCGGAAAGTTGGAATTCATGACAAAACCACCGTACTGGTGAAGTCCGGTGAAAGACAAATCCTTCGCAATCTGGAGGAGGAAGAGCTTCTTATGGATAAAGCGTTTCCGATTCTTCTGGACAATGAAATCTGGATTGGCGGCAGCCTTGAAAGAATGGTTGAGGACAGCGCTAAAATGAAAAACCGGGACGCGGCAGGGTTTCTGAACGAAGTTTTGCCTCAATTTATGGATGATCCCCGTTTTACGGTCGTGCTGGCGGATAATGTCCCAAAATTTGTTCTGGATGAGACGCCGCCGTTGATTGAATTTTCCGTTCTGGAAAATGAAGAAGATCCGGACTGGTTTAATCTGAATATCGGGGTTTCCATTCAGGGGGAACGCGTGCATTTCCAGGAGCTGTTCAAAGCGCTTTCCGCCGGTGAAGAATTCCTGTTTCTGGAGGATGGACGCTATTTCCCATTGAAAAGTCCGGCTTTTGACAAATTGAGAAACCTTATCACGGAGGCAAAAGGATTGAGCGATCACCGCAAAGACGGCATCGGGATCAACCGGTTTCAGGCGGGTCTGTGGGAGGAGCTGGTGAAGCTTGGTGTCATCGGTCAACAGGCGGAAAAATGGCAAAAGGCGATGAAAGGGCTCCTGGAAGTCAGGAATATTCCTCTCGCGGAAAGTTCCAAAAAATTGAAGGCGGAACTGAGACCGTATCAGGTTGAGGGATTTTCATGGTTGAAGTTTTTGCGGGAACATAATCTTGGAGGCGTTCTGGCCGATGATATGGGATTGGGCAAGACCGTTCAGACGATTGCTTTGATGGTGGCGGCGCGGGAGAAAGCAAAGCCGTTTTTGATTGCCGCTCCTACGAGCGTCGTGGAAAACTGGGATCTGGAATTGCAGAAATTCGCTCCACATCTGAAGGTTGTGGTGCTCAGGAGAGGTGATCGCGCGCACCTGTATAAGAAGATTCCGGCGGCGGACGCGGTTGTCATTTCCTATTCGCTGATTTGCCGCGATTTTGAATATCTGAAAAACCTTGCGTTTGATTCGCTTATTCTGGATGAAGCGCAGTTTGTCAAAAATCATCAGTCCAAGGCCTATGGGTACATTCGTAAAATAAAGTGCGGTACAAGGATCGCGCTGACCGGCACTCCCATGGAAAATAATCTAATGGAATTGTGGTCGATTTTTTCGATCGTCACTCCGGGGTTGCTCGGTTCGCCGCAGCAGTTTCAGGAGAATTATCGGCGGGCCATTGAAAAGCATGGAGACCGCGATGTTCTTGCCAAACTGCGTTCACGCCTGAGACCTTTTATGATGCGCCGGAAAAAGGAACTGGTGGCCAAAGAATTGCCGCCCAAAATTGAGCAGACCGTGTTTTTGGAAATGGATGAGAAGCACCGTCATCTGTATGATTTGCATCTGCAGCGGGAGCGGCAGAGGATTCTTGGAATGCTTCAGGAAGGCGGACTGAAGGATCACCGTTTTGAGATTCTTGCGGCTTTGACGAAGATGCGGCAGCTTTGTCTTCACCCGGGGCTGATTGATGGGAAACATGGGGATCTTTCCACCACCAAACTGGAGTATTTAAAGGAACAGGTTCAGACTCTTCTTTCGGAAAATCATCGCGTCCTGGTCTTCAGTCAATTTACCGGTTTTCTGGCTTTTGTCAGAAAGATGTTTGATCGGGAGGGCATTAAATATCTTTACCTGGACGGTTCCACAAAAAATCGCGGGGAGCTGATCAAAAAGTTCCATGAAAAGGATGGGCCCGGAGTTTTTTTGATCAGCCTGAAAGCCGGCGGTTTGGGATTGAATTTGACGGCCGCGGATTATTGCATTTTGCTGGACCCCTGGTGGAATCCCGCCGTCGAAAGGCAGGCGGTCGATCGCGCGCACAGGATCGGCCAACATAAACAGGTGTTTGTCTATAAAATGATTATGAAAGACAGCATTGAAGAAAAGGTGCTGAAGCTGCAAAAGAAAAAGCAGCAGCTTTTTGAGAGCATGATTGACGGCGGGAACAAGTTCGGTTCGATGGTGACAGAAAAAGATATCCGGGCGATATTTGATTAAACCGTTTGACTATCTCTGGTTAATAATATACACTGGAAGTAAGAGTATTCCTTACTTCCATCAAACATATACATTTGGACAGCCTGATTGCAAAAATATATCAATCACGAAAGACCGTCCTTACCATCAGGGATCTGGCTTTGGTATGGCAGGAAACCAATCAAAACAATCTTAAAGCCAAAGTTGCCTATTATGTTCAACGTGGTGCTTTGATTCGTCTGACCCGGGGAGTCTTTGCCAAAAATAAAGATTATGATCCAAAAGAGCTTGCCAACAACATTTATACTCCCTCATATATCAGCTTTGAAACGGCGCTGCGGGAAGCTGGAGTCATTTTCCAGCACTACGATGCCATTTTTGTTGCCGGGCCCTGGTCCAAAACTCTCACCATTGATAAAACAACCATTACTTTCAGAAAATTAAAGGATACCGTGCTGTATAATCCGGTTGGCGTGGATAATAAAGGGAATTATTGTATTGCCTCACCTGAACGGGCTTTTCTGGACACCATCTATCTTTTTCCGGAATATTACTTTGACAACCTCCGGTCAGTGAACTGGGAAAAGTGTTTTGAACTGGTTACAATATATGAGAACCTGCAGATGGTGAAACGATTAAAAAATTATCAAAGCAAGTATGCTCAATAGAGAAAAACATCAACTGATCATGGGACGCATTTTGCGGGATGTTTATGCGGATGCTTCCATCGCTTCACTGCTCGGTTTCAAGGGCGGCACCTGCGCGTATTTTTTCTATGGCCTGCCGCGGTTCTCCGTGGATCTGGATTTTGATCTCCTGACATCGGACGAAGCGGCCCGTGTGCCGGTCAGCGGGAAAGTCAAAAAAATATTGGCGCAATACGGGGAGGTCAAGGATGATCACGTTAAACGCAACACGATATTCTTTCTGCTCTCCTATGGCGATGCCGACCATAATATTAAGTTCGAGGTGAACATCAGAACGCACATCCCAAAAATTGCCGATCACTTCGAACTCAAAGAGTATCTTGGTATTTCAATGCTGGTCGGCAGGAAGCCATACCTTTTTGCCAGTAAGCTGGCCGCACTTACCCAACGGAGGGAGACGGCCGCGCGGGACATTTATGATATCTGGTATTTTTCCAGTAATAGCTGGGATATTGACCCTGAAGTGCTTAAGATAAGAACCGGCAAAAGCGTAAAAAATCATCTTGAGGATTGTATCGCCGTTGTTGAGGCAGTGAAAGACAATCAGATTCTTCAGGGGCTTGGAGAGCTCCTCAATGAAAAAGAGAAAGCAAGGGTCAAAAGCAATTTGAGAAAGGAAACCGTGTTTCTGCTCAGGAACTACCAGTCGGTGTTGAAATAACCGGGGCTGCCCCCTTGATATGAAAATGGCAGTTGATTTTTGATTTCTTAGGCTTTTCCGGCTTGTATGTGCTATAATAGTGACAATTTTCTTCTCATTTTGTTTATGTCAAAGATGGAATTGCAACTGACGAAAAATTTCGCTTTTATTGATGGGCAAAATCTCCACATGGGAATCAGAGACCTTGGATGGAAAATTGATTATAAAAAATTCCGCGTCTATTTGAAGGAACATTATGATGTCGAGAAAGTATATATGTTTATGGGTTACAAACCTACTGAACAACAGCTCTATAATTTCCTGCAGGAAGTCGGATATATTCTTGTTTTTAAGCCAATTCTGGTATTAAAGGATGGTAAGGTGAAGGGTAATTGTGATGCGGAATTGGTTTTGCAGGCCATGATCGAATTTCAAAATTATCAAAAGGCCGTCATTATCACGGGAGATGGAGATTTTTATTGTCTTATAAAATACCTGCAAGAAAAGGATAAACTTTTAACTGTTTTGGCTCCTTCTTCAAAAAATTGTTCTTCGTTGATTCGCACAATAGTTCAAGGGGATTTAAGCCTGGTGAGCGATCTTCGTAAAAAAATCCAATATAGAAAAGCGCCTCTTCCAGACGGACCCGAAAAAGACGCTTCTCATTCGTGATTACATTGCAATTGTAGCTCATTCTTTATTTTATATCAAGCTCGACCCTTGATTTTATGGGGCGAAACATGGTATAGTATACAAAAGCAAACAAATTAATATTAAATATTAACCCCATAACAAAATGAAAAAATTCAACATTTCAAAAGGTTTTACCCTCATTGAACTTTTGATCGTTATTACGATCATCGGTATCTTGGCCGTTGCGCTCTTGCCATCCGTGCTTGGTGCGCCTGCACGTGCACGAGATGCTGCGAGAAAGGCGGATATGAATAATATTATTGCGGCCTTGGAAACGTTTAACAGTGATCATCAACATTATCCAGATGATGCCAAGACCTGTATTGATGGGTTGAAAGACGCAAGCGGAGTTAATGGTACAAATGTGTTGGCAACGTATTTTAATGCGGCTACTCCTCCAAAAGACCCACAGGGTAAGGGTCCCGGGAATTGTGCCACTACTTATGAATATTCAGCCGGAAATGGAAATCCTGTGTCTTATGCCTTAGCGGCATATATGGAAGTCGGTGGTGACGCTAATGTAGCGTGGGCTGATGTATCAGCGGCGTTTGAAACTGCACCAATAGGAACTGCTGAGGCATCGACTCTTAAAGATAAGATCACTGCTGATGCTGGAAAGTCAACCAATGATACTTACATTGTCCTAAAGTAGTTATTCATCAAGTCTATTGAAAAGCCCCGCCGTCGCGCGGGGCTTTTTTTTTAGTTATTTT
>Ga0315281_10010862_pt1 | contig 12503 bp, 10 predicted proteins | sample YL17G07_0_MG_FD_204540 | JGI IMG/M metagenome (GOLD analysis project Ga0315281, IMG submission 204540) | Sediment microbial communities from Yellowstone Lake, YNP, Wyoming, USA - YL17G07_0 | ecosystem: Environmental > Aquatic > Freshwater > Lake > Sediment | place: USA: Wyoming | collected... | reverse complement strand
TCCTCGGCATTATGGGCATCTTCATGGTCGTGTCGTATCCGAGCATCCTCAACACCATGGCCGTCCGGAACCTGGAAAACACGACCCGCCAGATCCAAACCTACCTCCAGCAGACCAAGCTCCAGGCGGTCAGCACCCGGATCGTCCACCGCGTCCGTTTTTTCCGGGTCGACGCGTCCTTCTGGGCCTATGACATGGAGCGCCTCCAGGCCAACGGCACCTGGATCAAGGCCCAGGGCGCTCCCCGTAAGACCATCCCCAGCCGGGTCAACGTCACCATCACCTTCCCCGCCGCGGGCGCGGACCACGTGGCCGTCTTTTCCCCCTTGGGGACGTTCCCGCAATTCGCCATCAACCAGAATTCCATCACCTTGCAGAATCCGAACCTCGACCGTCCGGGGCAGATGGATGAACGGGTGCTCAGCATCTTCCTGGGCGGATCGATCCACTATTCCAAGAGAAAGAGCTCCTGAGATGAACAAACAGAAGCATCATCGCGGTTTTAGCCTCATCGAGGTCATGGTCGGGCTATTTCTTGTCGCCGTGGCCGTCCTCGGGCTGGCCCAGCTCTTCCTGGTCGCCGTCGCCAACAACCTCAAGGCCGACCGCGTGGCCAACGCGACCTTCCTCGCCCAGCAGCAGATCGACTGGCTGCGGGGCTTCACCTTCGACGAGTTGAACGCCTACGCCGTGACGACCCTCGAGTCGCGTGACGAGCTCATCGACCTCAACCTGGACGCGACGAACGACTACCGGCGGATCACGGACTTCCGTATCGCCGGAGACACGTTCCAAGTCCGTATCTACATCTATTCCGCCGAGAAATTCGGTATCGCGAGCCCTGCCGTGCTCATCGCCGATACGGACCTGCACCGCCCGCGCGCCCTGATCACGACGATCATCACCCGATGAAGGAGCGAAACCCGTGAGAACACCCAAGACTCTCTCCTCGAACCGCTCCGCGGGCTTCACGCTGATCGAGCTCCTCGTCGGCAGCAGCATCATGCTCATCGCCGTCCTCGGGGCCCTGTTCGTCTATGCCCGGAGCAACAAGGTCTCCGTCGAACAGCAGATGGTCACCGAGGTCCAGAACGACGTCCGGGCCTCGATGTTCTTCCTCACCCGCGACCTGCGCATGGCCGGGGTCGGACTGCCCGCGGAATTCGCCGGCTATTTTCTCGAGGGGCAGGATAACGAAGACCAGGGCGGCGGCGAGGTCGCGCCCGACCGGGTCCGGCTCATGGGCAACCTGGAAGATCCTCTCAACTTGCCCGTACGCAACTACCAGGGCTCCTCGGTCACCCTCGACATCGAGGATTTCAGCTTCGAACAGTACTCCTATCCGGACACCTTCTACGATAACAAGTTCGTCATCATCCTGCCCAACCCCGAATCGGGCTGCCGCTTGGCCGAGGTCCGCGAAGTCACCCACGTCACCCATAACACAGGAGGGGCCACGGAGAAGTTCAACTTCTCCCCCGGCCTGGCCCCGGGCGTCGACCCGCCCGGCGGCCTGTCCGGGACCTGCAACAGCCCCAACGACTACGACGGGGGCACCATCAGCTTCATCAACGTCAAGGAATACTGGCTCGACGTCACCGGCAACTATCCCGGCCTGACCGCGGGCGTCAACGGCTACATCGGTGGCGGCGAGGGCGGCGTCCTCTACGTCACCAACAACGGCATCCATTTCCCGCTGGCCCGCAACATCGAGAACTTCCAGGTCGAGTACTGCGGCGACATGGACAGCAACCTCCTCCTCGACGGCTGGACGCCCTGGCAGAACACCTGGACCGTGGACCAGATCGCCCGGATCCAGCACGTCAGGATGTGGGTCCTGGGCCGGACGGCCCAAGCCTTCACGTCAGTCGGGGGCACGCCGCCTGGGGCGATCCATGTCTACCGCCGGCCGGCCCTGTCAAACAGCCCGGCCGCGGCCGCCGACGACCGCCGCAAGAGGTTCCTGCTCGACTCGACGTCCAACGTCCGGAACATGAGCCTCAACCTCTACAACCTCGGCCAGAGATGAGGAGCGCGCCATGAACAGACGAGACAAAGACAACCGCCGGGAACGGGGCTCCGGTCTCATCGTCATCATCATGATCGTCGCCTTCATGTTGGCCGTCGGCATGCTGCTGCTGACCGTCACGGGCACCAGCCCCAAGGTCTCGGACAGCATGCGTCTCCAGGGGATGGCCTTCGATTCCGCCGAAGCGGGCTTCAACTCCGCCTGGATCGTCCTCAACGACGCCTTCCTCAACAAGGTCTATTCGTCCTTCGGCAGCCACTACCGGACGCAGTTCAACGGCGCCGAAGGGCTGGACGACCCGTTGAGCCCGTCCTATTTCCGCGGGCTCACGGACGAACAGATCGTCGACGACTGCGCCGCCCACCCGGACCCCGCTACCATCATATTCAATTCCGAGCCGCTGGCCACCGACCCGCGCTGCACGTTCACGGTCTTCCTCATCAACGACGAGGCGCCGGGAACGATCACGGCCGACGACAACGACTGCATCCTGGTCTGCATCGGCCGGGGGCCGCGGAACACCTACAAGCGCCTCGAGATCGTCATCGAGGTCGGATCCTAGGACCCGAAAAAGGAGCAACGCCATGAAACACAAAGGCTTGAAGCGCCAAGGGAGCCTTTATGTTCTCGCCGTCCTCTGCGTCATCGCCGCGGGCGTCATCGTCCCGCGGCTCTGGCCGCAGGTCGTCCAGGCCTGCACGGAGTACACGAGAGCCTTCGCCGAGAACTTCGACGCCGTCAATTTCAAGGACGCCGCGAACTCGGCCATCGCCCGCTGGCCCAGCGGGCCTATCACCCTGCCCCGCCTGGGCTCGAATTTCGCGGTGACCCAGCCCGGGACCATGGGCGCCCGGATCTACTCCTGCGCCTCGGGCGACTTCACGGGCGACGGCTACCCGGACCTCATCGGCCTCGACATCTCCGGCCAGTTCTCGGCCCAGCCCCAGCTTTCCCATCTCGTCCTCATCCGGAACCTCTACCAGACAAATGGCGGCGCTCCCCCGTTCTTCGCGGTCGACCCGGGGACGTCTTATGAAAAATTCCACACCAACACCGGCCCCGCCGCCATCACCGTTGGCGACTACAACGGCGACGGATTGCTCGATTTCTTCTTCATGCGCAACTCGGCCGACGAGTTCGGCTACACGAATTTCATAGCCGCGATGTACATCAACACGGGCACGGCCTTCGTGCCCAACTTCGAGCCCCACGACAGCTCGCCCAGCCTCAACTTCACGGCCCGCTTCCAGGCGGCCGGGATCTACATCAACTGGGCGGCCGACCATCTCACGTCCGTGGACATCGACAAGGACGGCGACATGGACATCCTGGCCATCAGCCAGGACCGGATCTTCCTCGTCCGCAACCCCGGCCCCGGCAATTTTACCGTCGACCAGTTCGACATCAGTGAGCTGGCTTATGACGCCCGGACGGGCTTCACCATCGGCCGCGGCGGCTCGTGCATTTCGGCGGCTGACTTCGACAACGACGGCGACGTCGACATCGTCGGCGGAACCGTCAACAGCATCGCTTACCTCGTCTATTACGAAAACGACGGACTGGGCCACTTCACCCGCAAGGAGCTGGCCATCCCCGTCGCGTCCTGCACGGGCTCGGTCGGCGTCCTCGGCAGGGACTTCACCAACGACGGCTGGCCGGACATCTTCGTGGCCACGGACGCCTGGAACGCCGGCAACCAGGCCCACATGTGGTTCCTGCGCAACCACGGCCTCAAAGAAACGATCGACAACACCGTCGATCCCCCCGTGACCGTCACCGACGTAGACTGGGAATTCAAGTGCCTCAATAACTGTAGCCCGATCATCCCGCCCACCTACGATGTCGACATGAGCACGCCGCTCGACTACGACAACGACGGCGACCTCGACATCATCATCGCCGACGCCAACAATTCCGGCGACTACTACCTCATCGAGAACCAGCTGGCCGAGGTCTTCGAGCTCCGCGGCCAGGCGCAATCAACGAACATCGCCGCGGGCGCCATCGACTCCAGCCTCCACGCCATCACCCGCGTCCGAGTCACCTCCATCCACCAGGGCGTCCTGAAGGGCTCGAGCGCCGGACTGGCCGTTGCCCTTTACTTTTCCAACAACGGCGGAAAAGACTGGGAATTCTACCGGCGGTTCGAGGCCGCGGCGATCGCCAACCTGACCAACGCGGCCGGAGTCGGTTGGTACGACTTCAAGAACTTCGGGGCCGACCTCCGCTGGCGGGCCGTCCTGACCGCGACGGAAGACCCGATGCAGGAATACACGGGCGCCTCCTTCGAATCGCCCTACATCGACGATCTCGCGCTCGAGCTCATCTACGTCGACCGGCGCGAATACTCCCGCGCCTCGGCCGCGGCGACCATCGTCACCCAGAGCGGCATCAACAAGAAGCTCGTCATCGGTTCGTCGTTCATTTTCCCCGGCTGGGAAGGCCAACTCCGGGCCTACGACGTCTCCGCCGTCTCCTTCACGGGCGGCACGTTCTCGGCGCTCCGGACGATCACCAGCTCCGACCTCGACGCCGCAACCGGGCGGACCCTGGTCACAGGCGCGGAGATTTTCTGGGACGCCGGGCAGATGCTCGACGACCGTAGTCCCGACTCGCGGACGATCTACACGGCCATCCGCGCCAACGGCACCGTCACCAACCCCCTAGTCCGCCAGAACTTCACCCGCGCCAACGTCGGGAACGTGGCTACCGCCGGGAGTCTGGCCTGGTGCCTCCAGGACGTCAACAACGACAACGCCGGCCTCATCGACTTCGTCCGCGGCAAGGACCGCTACTGGAAGATGGGCGACGTCAACCACTCGACGCCGGTCGTCATCGGCCCTCCATCGGAGGACCCCGCCTACATGGGGACGGGCTACGCCGCGTTCCAGCAGGCCTACGCCGACCGGCCGAAGGTCTTCTACATCGGGGCCAACGACGGCATGCTCCATTGCTTCGACACGGCCACGGGCGATGAGCTCTGGGGCTTCATCCCCTACAACCTTCTCCGCAAGCTGAAGAACATGTATGCGGTCGATGCCGTGAACAACACTCGCTATTTCACGCACGATGTTTACGTCGACGGGACGCCCGCCGTCGCCGACGTCCAGATCAACGGGGCCTGGCGGACCGTCCTCGTCACCGGCCAGGGGCCGGGCAGCGGCAGCGCCCTGGGCGGCGGTTTGAACTATTACTGGGCCCTCGACGTCACCGACCCGGCGAATCCCATCCCCCTATGGGAGATCTCGCACACGTACACTAGCGGAAGCGGCAAGAACATGAAGACCTATCTGACTATGGGCGAGACGTGGTCGACACCGGCCATCGGAAAAATCAACGACAGCGGGACGGCCCGCTGGGTGGCCTTCATGGGTTCCGGGTATGATAACGATACCACCTATGATGTCGGCCGCAGGTTCTACGTGGCCCAGCTCGATAACGGCGCGGTCATCAAGTACACCAACGAAATCGGCCAGGTCGATTCGATGGGCTTCACCGGCGCCAAACAGCCTTATCGCTATACCAACATCATCGCCACCATTCCCGGTTCGCCGACGGCCATCGACACCGACAAGAACGGCTTCGTCAACTCCGTCTACGTCGGCGACCTCGACGGCCGGCTCTACCGGATGGACGTGACGGGGATCCACCCCGCGAACTGGGGCCTTAACGCTATCTACACGGATTACCTCAACTACCCGATCATCACCAAGCCGGCCGTCTGGCTCGACCCCTACGACGGGAGCCCGGCGCCGCGGATCTACTTCGGCACGGGCGGCGACGACGGCGCGCCGGCCGACCGCGATTATTCGTTCGTCGGCATCATCGATTCGGGGTCGAACACAGCCACCATCGAATGGTATCTCGGCGTCCCGGCCCGCCTCAACCTCGCCGCGAGCTTTGACGTCGGCGACCTGGGCGCCGGGAGCAAGGTCTGGGCCGACCCGGTCATCGCCGATCAGGTCGTCTACTTCAGCACCCTGAAGGGCAGCATCGAGAGCGTCAACCCTTGCGTCAACCTGGGCGAAGCCGGTCGTCTCTACGCCCGCTACATCCGGCAAACGTCGGCCATCCCCGTGGGCGGGACGGCCTTCAGGACGACCGAACAGACGCCGCCCGAGTACCTCCAGCTCGTCAGCAAGGCCCGCCGGGCCGTGACCGTCGGTGAGGCATCGCGCGTCGGCGGCCGGATCAACAAGCGCGAGGTCTACGTCCAGGAATACGACTCCACCTTGGAAATGCTGGAGCAGCCCATCGGATCGCTCCTCCGGATCAAGTCGTGGAGAGAGATTTACAGGGTCATTTGGTAAGGGCCCAGTGCTTCGCGGACAGGGCTGGCCAGCGAACCCGTTGGCCGGTCTTCGTTCGCCGCAGGCAGAAGCCCCGCGGCTGACGGGACAGATGAATGGAACGTCCCGAATACCGCGGGGTTTGACACGCGACGGACGTGAGAAGATAATAGGGAAGAAACTGTCATGAAGAAAGCGCTGATATTCTTAACCGTCCTCGGCCTCACCGCATCCCTTGGGGCCCAGAGCGTCGTCGAGCTGGCCAAGCGCGAAAAAGCGCGCCGGGAGGGCCTCAAAGGCCGCCACGCCATCGTCGTCAAAAATCATGACCTCCTGCAGGTCAAGAAGCTCCCCGCCGTCGAAGTTGCCAATCCCGTCCAGGAAGGCGGCGAAAGGGCCCTGGCCGAAGACCAGGGCGCCGACGCTGCGGCCCTCTCCTCGGACACCGAGCAGTCTGTCCCGCCGTCCGGCTCCGGGGCCCCCCCGGTCCGGCGGATCGTCCCCCGCGTCGCCGCCGCGGGGCCGACGCTCATGGGAGACGGCGCGGCTACGGATCAGGCCACCTCCGGCGGGACCCTCGAACCCCAGCTCAAGGCCGCCCAGGAGCTCGTCGACCTCCTGACGACCAAGATGAACGCCCTCCGCCAGCAGTTCGAATTCCAGGACGCCATGGTCCCCGGCTCTGTCATCCAGGAACAGATGGCCGAAACCAACCAGCGGCTGGTGAAGGCCCAAGCTCAGGAAGCCCGGATCCGGTCGGAAATGGGAAAAAAGGGGTTCGGGAAAAAGGACCCCGCGGCCGTCGACCGCTAAACCCGATCCTCCAGCTCCTCCGCCAGAAGATGCAGGATGAAGAGGTGCGCCTCCTGGATTCTGGGCGTCGAACGGGAGGGGACGTCGAGAAGAAAATCCAAAAACGGAGCGACCTCGCCTCCCCCCTGCCCCGTCAGGGCGACCGTTGAGAGGCCCTTCGCCCGGGCCGTTTTCAGGGCTTCGACGACGTTCGGGGAGGTCCCGCTCGTGGTCAGGGCAACGGCCACGTCCCCCGGGCGGCCCAGGGCCTCGACCTGGCGGCTGAAGACCAGGGCGAACCCCCTGTCGTTGCCGATGGCCGTCAGCGAGGACGTGTCCGTCGTCAGGGCAATGGCGGGGATGGCCGGCCTGCCCCTGTGCCGCATCCCGTTGACGAGCTCCGCGGCGAAGTGCTGGGCCTCGGCGGCGCTCCCTCCGTTCCCGAAAAGGAGGACCTTGCCCCCGGCCCGGACGCTCCGGGCGATGGCTTCGGCCGCGGCCTCGAGAACGCCCGCCCGCGTCCGGAAAAAGTCTCCCAGAACGCCGCCGAGCTCCGTAACCGCCGTTCCGTAGAATTCTTTCATGCCCGTGGCTCCTCCCGTTCTGCGGGCTTCGACTCGCCCGCGAGACTTCGAAACGATCCGGCCGGCCTAGCCCTCGAACGACAGGATCGCCCTTCTCACCTTGTCCATGAGTCCAGCCATCGTTTCCGGCGTATAGCCCACTGTCGGTATCGGGTCGTGAAAGGCCACCCGGACTCTCCCCTTTCGAGCGTACTTCTGCCCCTTCGGCATGAGCTCGAAAGTCCCCCCGATCGTCACCGGAACGATGGGCGCCCCGGTCTCGAGGGCCAGGAAGAAGCCGCCCCGCCGGAAGCGCTGCAATTTCCCGTCCCGGCTCCGGGTCCCCTCGGGGAAGATGAGGAACGAGTAGCCCTTCTCCCTGACCATTTGGATCGCCTTGGCTATGCTCCTCTTTCCCCCTTTAATCCCCTTCCTGTCCACCGGGACGAACCCGACGAAACGCATCCCCAGCCCCACGACCGGGATGCGCAGGATGGATTTTTTGAGGACGACCCGGGCCGCCCCGGGAATGAGCATCTCGAGCAGGGGGCCGTCGAGAAAGCTGATGTGGTTGGGCATGAAAATGAGTGCCGTCCGCGGATCGATCCGGTCGAGCCCCGATACCTCGACCTTGATCCCGAGGACGCGCCCGGAAAAGCGCATGGCCCATTGGCCGACGGCGATCAGCGGGTCTCTCCATCCCGCCACCATGCAGAAGACGATGAACGGCGTGATGAGGATGACAAGGACGACGTAGAAGAGGACGAGGAGGGCGCTGCGCATGGAACGGCACGGATTATAGCATAGCCCTCATCTATACAAAACGGGCGGCCGCGGGTATAATGGGCCCAATAAAACCGATGCCGAATCTTTCGCTTGCTCGAGCCCTCGATTTTATCAAGGCCAGCCAGAATCCCGATGGCGGCTGGGGCTACCGGCCGGGCGGACAAAGCCTCACTGAGCCGACGGGTTTGTGTGTGTTCGCCCTGTCTTCGCCCGGAGACAAAGCGGCAGCTGGACGCGGGCTGGATTTCCTGAAGGCGTGCCAGAAGGACTCGGGCGCGGTCGGTATCCATCCCAAGGACCCCGAGGGGAACTGGATGGCCTACGCCGCCCTCCTGGCCTTCCACGCGCTCGGGGCGGCCGCCGAAGAGCGCCGGCTTAGGGATTGGATCTTGAGCTTCGAGGACGCGTCCGGCCGGCTTACCCCAGATAATATCAAGGCGATCTCGGCTGACTACCGTTACGATGCTTCGATCCAGGGCTGGCCCTGGACACCCAACACGATGGCTTGGGTCGAGCCGACCGCGCTCTTCATCATCGCCTTGGTCCGTGCTGGAGTCCCCAGGTCCCACGAGCGCATCCAGTCCGGCATCAAGTTGATCATCGACCGAAAAATCCCGTCGGGGGGCTGGAATTTCGGCAATCCCTACAGCAAGTCGCATGAGCTCGAGGCGAGCTTCATGTCGACCGCACTAGCCCTGGCCGCCCTCGGCGCCGCTGGTGTGCCCGAGAGCCGCCCCACCGTCGGAGAGGGGATCAGCTACCTCATCCGCGGTTTGGCCGGCGACGTCAGCACGGCCTCTCTCGCCTGGATCTTGCTCGCCCTTAAATCTTACCCGGCCGGGGCCTCCCAGGTGCCTATCGTCGCCGCCCGCCTGGCCGGCCTGCAAGCGGCCGACGGGAGCTTCCGCCGGAACCTCTTCGAAACGACCCTGGCCTCGCTCGTCCTGGGCGACGCCGGCGCACTCCTCCGGCCCACAGGGAGGAGCGGATGACCGAAAAGCCCATGACCCGGCGGGAAATCATCCGCGTCCTGGGGAAGTCCGCCATCTCGGCGCTGCCGGCCGCCGCCCTTGCCGCCGGCCAAGCCCAAAGCGGAAAACGGCCGGCCTTTGGCCCGCTCCTCCAGGTCGCTTTAGTCCATTGTCCAAACTACGAGCCAGAGAGGCTCCTCGAGGCCATCCGGGCCGGGTGGCGGTCGACACGGCCACCCGAAGTCCGCGGCAAGCGGGTCGTCATCAAGCCGAATATCGCCGATTTTGCGCCCGACCGGCCGATCCACACCGACGCCCGGCTCGTGGAGGCCCTCATCCGCCACCTTGGGGACCTTGGAGCACGGGAAATCGTCCTGGCCGAGGGCCCGCCCCAGAACCGGGACACGGAGTGGCTCTTCCGCCAGTCCGGATTCGAAGCCCTGGCCAGGCGCCGGGGCGTCCTCCTCGTCGATCTCAACTACGATGACATCACTCCGGTAAAGTGCGTCAATCCCCGGGCAACGCTCTTGAAGGAGCTCTACCTGCCCAAGACCATCCTCTCGGCCGACGTCATCATTTCCGTCCCCAAGATGAAGACCCACAAGCTGGCCGGCATCACCCTCAGCCTGAAGAACATGTTCGGTGTCGTGCCCGGGATGAAGTATGGCTGGCCGAAAAACACCCTCCACTGGAACGGCATCCCCCTGAGCATCTGCGAGATTAACGGCACGATCAAGACGCACTATTCCATCATCGACGGCATCGTCGGGATGGAGGGCCACGGTCCCATCATGGGCACGGCCAAGAAGGCCGGCGTCCTGGTCATGGGCGCGAACGCCCTTTCCGTCGACGCCACGGCCGCCCGGGTCATGGGCGTCGACCCGGCCCGCGTCGATTACCTGGTCATGGCCCAGACGATCAAGCTGGGGTCCCTTCGCAGTGAAAATATCGGCGTGGCCGGGGAGACGCTTGAAAAATTCCGAACCGACTTCGTCCTCGACCCCGAGTATTCGTTCCTGAGAGCCCCGAAAGGCTGATGTTCCGCCATCTGGCGATTCCTCTCCGGCCTTGCACTCACCACTTAAGAAAAAAGAAGGGGATTGAGATAAAAAAAAGGGGCGGCCGAAGCCGCCCCTTGATCAGGCGTAAGTGTGCGGGGAAAATCAGGTGCCGCTGCCGACGATAACCGTGCGCGGCGAAGAAATCCAGTTGCCGGCCCAGGCAGCCAGGTCGCCGTCGAAGTCGGACATAGAGCTGACGTTATAGAAGCCCGCGTCGGGAGCAGCCTCAGTATAGGCACTGGCAGGATACGGGCCCTGGACCTTGTTCCTACCATAAGACAGTATAAGAAAATCTTCAGGCCCGATGTTAGTGTCGGAAGCGCTCAGCTGGCCTTCAACGTTAGCTTCCCCCGTATAGACAAAATAGGTAGTGTTCCACGGGTCGTTGAGTGGGCAGGTTTTAATGTAGAAATTGGCGACGACGGACGGGAAGGGGTCCGACTGAGCCGCAAGCCCGCCATTATTTAAGGCCAGCGACCAATCGCCGTGGTCCGTGATGTAGTCCATGGCCCCGGTGGACATCGTCATGATCTCTTTCATTGCCGTTTTCTGCTTGGCCTTCTGGATGGCGGCCAGGGCGTTCGGGATGAGCAGGGCGGCCAGGATGCCGATGATCGCGACGACGATCAACAGCTCGATGAGGGTGAATCCTCTCATCTTTTTTAACATTGTGAACCTCCTTAAGATTCCCTGCTGATATCCTCAGCCGGGTTGTTTGCCACTCTTAGTTGGCACCTATTCTTTAGCAATATCCGTGCCAACTTTATCTGCATGTTAAGTAACAGATATTAAATGACATACAACTATTGTCTCGGGGCAGGCAGAAAAAGTGACGACATCTTTTGTCATTTTCGACATTTTTTGTCGCTCAGACGGGATTCCGGTCGCCGTTCCCGTTCCGCTTTTCGGCCTTGCGGACCTGGTTGAGGTCGTACTTTCCGATGAGGTAGCGGATGGTCCGGTAGCTCAAGCCCAGGAGGGGCGCCGCTTTCTGAAGGCTGCCGCCCGTGGCGGCCAGGGCCTCGTGGATGTACTTCTTGGTGATCTCGTCGAGATGGCCGGTCAGGCTGAATCCCGGGGTGAAGAGCGCCTGGGTTTCGAGCTTCTTTTTCTGGGGCGAAACGATCTCCTGGGGCAGGCAGTTCACGGTGACCGTTTCGCGGTCCTCGATGGCCACGATGCGCTCGATAACGTTCTCGAGTTCACGGATATTGCCCGGCCAGGAGTAGCTTTCGAGAAGCCCGACCACCTCGGGGGTGAACCGCTTGGGCTTCTTGCCCATCTTGTCGCAATATTTCTGGAGAAAATGGGCGATGAGCAAGGGGATGTCCTCGATGCGCTTGCGGAGCGGCGGCATGTCGCAGGAGATGACGTTGAGGCGGTAGTAAAGCTCCTCGCGGAACTTCCCCTCCTGGATCCGCTTCTTCAAGTCCTGGTTGGTCGCGGCGATGATGCGGACGTCCACGGCGATCTCGTCCGTGCCGCCGACCCTGCGGACCTTCCTCTCCTGGAGGGCGCGTAGGAGCTTGACCTGGGTCCAAGGGGACATCTCGCCAACCTCGTCGAGGAAGAGGGTGCCCCGCTGGGCCATCTCGAACATGCCCTTCTTATCGGAGACAGCCCCGGTGAACGAGCCGCGGACGTGGCCGAAAAGCTCGCTCTCGAGGAGGTTCTCCGGGAGGGCGGCGCAGTTGATCGATACGAAGGGGTGGTCGCGCCGGGCGCCCTGGAGGTGGATGGCCCGGGCGGCCATCTCTTTTCCCGTCCCGCTTTCCCCCGTGACCAGAATGGTCGAGTCGGTGGAGGCGACCTTCTCGATGAGGATATAGATCTCCTGCATGGCCCGGCTCTTGCCGATCATCTGCTCGAAGCTGTAGCGGTCTTTTAGGTCCCGCTTGAGGAGGATGTTTTCCTGCTTGAGCCGCTTCGAGGCCAACCCGCGGCCGACGATGATCTTCAGCTCCTCGACGTCGAAGGGCTTGACGACGTAGTCGAGCGCCCCGGCCTTGAGG
>Ga0315281_10010861_pt1 | contig 12503 bp, 12 predicted proteins | sample YL17G07_0_MG_FD_204540 | JGI IMG/M metagenome (GOLD analysis project Ga0315281, IMG submission 204540) | Sediment microbial communities from Yellowstone Lake, YNP, Wyoming, USA - YL17G07_0 | ecosystem: Environmental > Aquatic > Freshwater > Lake > Sediment | place: USA: Wyoming | collected... | reverse complement strand
TACTCCATGCCCGGCGCCGCCGCACGTTCGATGCCGTTGGCCAGGCCAATGCCGCGAAGTCTGCCGCGGGCTTTTGATTCCTGTTTTCTCTTTTCGAACTCTTTCCAGCCGGAAAGGTGAAGGGCCTTGTCCAGCCCCCTCTCGAATTCTCCGCAGTCATAGGTGAAGGTGAGGGCTGTCCTGTACGGCATCGCAGAGGGCGGGATCAGGTTTTTCCGCCGCAGCTCGATCCGGTCCACGCCCAGTTCGCGCGCCGCGTCGTCCATCAGGCGCTCGAGCAGGTAAATCGCCTCGGGGCGGCCGTTGCCGCGGTAGGGCGCGAGCGAATTCGTAAAGCTGAACACGCCCGTCACGTGCACGTGCGCCACGGGGATCACGTACATCCCGGCGAGCGACCCCAGGTTGGCGAAGCTGGGCAGGAGATTGCGGTCGGTGGAGACGTAGGCGCCGAGCGCGCTGGTATTGCGCGCGCGCAGCGCGAGGATGCGGTGCCCGGCGTCGAAGGCAAGCTCGATTTCGGCGGTCACGTCGCGCGCGTGCTCATCCGCCAACAGCGCTTCGCTGCGATCGCAGGTCCACTTCACCGGGCAGCCGAGCTTGCGCGCGAGCCACAGCACGTGCCGGTGCTCGAGGTGCGCCCAGCCCTTGGCGCCGAACGCGCCGCCGACATCGTTGCTCACCACGCGCACCTGGTGCTCCGGGACGTTCAGCAGGCCGGCGAGGACTTCACGCACGCGATGCGGGTACTGCACGTCGCAGTGCAGCGAGTAGCGGCCTTCGCCCGGGTTCCACTCGCCGATGGCGCCGCGCGGCTCCAAGAACTGGGCGTGGACGCGCGAAACGCAGTAGCGCCGCTTCACCACCTGCGCCGCGCCCGCGAACGCGGCCTCGGTAGCCGCGCCGTTGCCGACCTCGAAGACGTTGCTGACGTTGTCGGGGCATTCGTCCCACACCGGGTCGGTGATGGGCAGCGCTTCGTACTCGACCATGACCCGCTCGGCGGCGTCCCTCGCCTGCGGCAGCGTTTGCGCGACCACGATGGCGACCGGATCGCCGACGTGCCGCACCTTGCCCTTGGCGAGGCCCGGATGCGCGCGCCAGAACATCGGCGTGCCGTCCGGACGGCTGCGCTTGAGCGAAGGTGCCGTGGTGCCGACGCCGTCATGCTCCAGGTCCTCGACCGTGAACACGCCGAGCACGCCGGGCGCAGTGCGCGCTTGGGCGGCGTCGATCGAGACGATCCGCGCATGCGGGTGCGGCGAGCGAACGAAGGCGAGGTGGGACATGCCGGGCAGCACGAGGTCGTTGATGAAGCGCCCCTCGCCGCGCAGCAGGCGGGGGTCCTCGAAACGCGAAACAGGCTGGCCGATGCCGAATTGCTTATTCATGTTTGCATTACATTCTAGAATGTCATCACCATGGCATACAAAATTTTTGATCTCACCGGCAAGACCGCCCTGATAACCGGGGGCAACAGCGGCATCGGCCTGGGCATGGCCGAAGCGCTCGCCCAATCCGGCGCCGCGGTGTGCATCTGGGGCACCAACGTGGAAAAGAACGCCGCCGCGCTGGCGAAGCTCACGGCGCATGGCGCCAAGGCGATTGCGCTGCATTGCGACGTGGGCGATGAAGAACAGGTCGAAACGCGCTTCGCCGAGACCGTGGCGAAGCTGGGGCCCGTCCATGCCTGCTTCGCCAATGCCGGCGTGAGCGGCCGCGCCAGCGTCAAATCCTTCACCGACATGACCACCGAAGAGTGGAAGCGCGTGACGCGCATCAACCTCGACGGCGCGTTCTACACGCTGCGCGCCGCGGCGCGCCACATGCAGCAGCACGGCCAGGGCGGCGCGCTGGTGGGCACCGCCAGTCTCGCGGCCATCTCCGGCCAGCCGCGCGGCGAGCATTACGCCGCCACCAAGGGCGGCCTGATCTCCATGATCCGCGCGCTGGCAGTAGAGTTCGCGCGCCACCGCATCCGCGCCAACGCCATCCTGCCGGGCTGGATCGACACCGCGATGACCGAGAAGGCGCTCAACTGGGACAAGTTCCGCGCCGCGGTGCTGCCGCGCGTGCCGATGCGCCGCTGGGGCAAGCCCGAGGACTTCGGCGCCATCGCGGTGTACCTGGTGAGCGACGCGAGCAGCTATCACACCGGCGATACGTTCCTGATCGACGGCGGCTACTCCCTTTTCTGATCGACTCGAGGCAAACCGGATGAACAGGCGCGACACCGTACTTGCACTCGCTGCACTTGGCGCCGCGCCGCTCGTCCCCTTTGCGCAGGCAGCCGGAAAAATTCCGCGGCTGTGTTTTATGACGTTCGATCCGGGAACGATGCGGGCAAGTCGGTACGGCGCGTTCTTCGAGGCCTTGCGTCGCCTGGGGTATGAGGACGGCAAGACCATCGCCATCGACTACCTGTCCGCAAACGGGCGCGCCGAGCAATATTCCGCCATGGCCGCCGAATGCACGCGCCTCAAGGCGGATGTCATCGTCGCATCCACCACGCCGGGTGCGCAGGCCGCGAAGAAGTCAACCCGCACGATCCCGATCGTGATGCTTGCGCTTGGCGATCCGGTGGGGTCCGGATTGATCGACAGTCTTGCCCGTCCCGGGGGAAACGTCACGGGCATGTCCTTCATGGCGCCTGAGCTTGCAGCGAAGCGTCTGGAGATGCTGAAGGAATTGACGCCCCGAGTTTCACGCGTTCTCGTGCTCACGTACCTCGCAGATCCAATCGCGCCGCCCCAGGTCGAAAGAATGAAGAACGCGGCCCGCACGCTGGGCGTGACGCTTCACATACGCGACATCCGGACCGCTGACGACATCCCGGCGGCGTTCGACTCCGGTGCCAAGGAGCGAGTCGACGGGCTTCTTGTGACGGCCGAGAGCATTTTCCAGGTCAACCGGGGGAAGGTGATCGAACTGGCGGCGAAGCACAAGTTGCCGACGGTCTATACATCGCAGGTGTTCCCGCCGGACGGCGGTCTGATGGCCTATTCCGCCGATATTCCGTCGCTTTACGCGGGTGCCGCCTCCTATGTCGACAAGATTCTGAAGGGCGCCAAACCCGCGGAACTTCCCGCCGTGCAGCCATCGGAATTCGAATTTGTCATCAATATGAAGACCGCCAAGACTCTGGGCATCGCCATACCGAAGTCATTTCTGGTGCGGGCGAACAAGTTGATTGAATGATTTCGAAAAACTTGGGGGCAGACATGGGCATCTTTGAGAAGATCGCGAAGGACGCGGGCGTCAAGCCCCAGTAGAGGAATTCGAATGCCAAGGCGTGACGCACTTCCTGCCTTGCTTGTGCTGTGCGCCGCTGCGCTGATCGCGGCATCGCCTGCGTTTTCGCAGGGCTACCCGGCGAAGCCGCTGCGCATGGTGGTCGGTTTTCCGCCGGGCGGCGGCAACGATATCGTCGCGCGCATCGTTGCCGCCCGCATGCAAGAGGGCCTGGGGCAGCCGGTAGTGGTGGAAAACCGTCCAGGCAATGCGGGCGTGATCGGCGCGGAACTGGTGGCGAAGGCCGCTCCCGACGGCTACACGCTTTACCTGGGTTCGACCGGCAATTCGATCGCGCCGTCGATCCAGGCGCGCCTGCCCTACGATCCGGCGAACGGCTTTGCGCCAGTCAGCATGGTTGGCGTCGCGCCGAGCGTGATCGTGGTGAATTCGGAGATTCCGGTGCGCTCGATTGCTGAGTTGATCGCGCAGGCGAAATCGCGCCCCGGCAAGATGACCTACGCGTCATCGGGCAACGGCACCACGCTGCACCTGGGCGGCGAACTGCTCAAGTCGATGGCCGGGATCGACCTGGTGCACATACCGTACAAGGGCAACGCGCAGGCATTGGCCGATGTCGTGGGCGGCCAGGTGGACATGATCATTTCGGCGCTGCCGCCCGCGTTGCCGCTGGCGAAGGCAGGAAAAATACGCATCATCGCCGCCACCACGCGCGAGCGGATTCGCGGCCTGCCTGATCTCGCGACTGTCGCGGAACAGGGCATTGCCGGCTACGAGATATTTACCTGGTACGGCGTGTTCGCCACCGGCGGCACCCCGGATGCCGTGATCGAACGGCTCGGCGCGGAAATCCGCGCTGCGGTGGCCGACCCCAAGGTTCGCGAGCAGCTCGACAAGCAGGGTGTCGACGCCGCGAGCAGCACGCCGGCCGATTTCCGCGCGTTCTACCTCGCGGAGATCGAGAAATGGGGCCGCGCCGTGAAGCTCGCGGGAATCAAGGCGGACTGATTACAGGGATTTGAGGAAGGCGAGCAGCAGTTCGTTCACTTGCGCCGCGCGCTCGCGCTGGATCCAGTGGCCGGCGCCTTCCAGAATGTGGCAGCCGCGATTGCCCGGCAGCGTTTTGGGGTAATTCTCGATCTGCGCCTTCGAGGCGGGAAATTTCAGCACGCCGTCGCGCTCACCGGCGATGAACAGCGACGGCTGGCGCACGATGCAGCCGCGCCACGGCCCGAACAGCTCCCACGAGCGCCGCAGGTTGCGGTACCAGTTCAGGCCGCCGCGAAAACCCGCGCGCCGGAATTCGCCGGCGTAGTAGGCGATGTCCTCGCGGTTCATCCAGGGCGGCAGCGTCTCCGGATCGAAGGTGCTGTCGAGGAAACCCTTGCCCGGCGCGAGGATGCCGAAGTTCGTGCGCTCCGGCCCATCGCCCGAGCTGCTGTAGTAGACGCGGCGCAGCGTGGCTTCGATGTCGCGCTCGAACTCGGCTTCGGCGACGCCTGGTTGCTGGAAATACTGCATGTAGAAGGTGGTAACGCCCGATTTCTTCAGCGCGCTCAGGAAATCCACGTGCCCCGGCGGCGAAAACGGCACGCTCATGCCAGCCACCGCGCGGAAAATATCGGGCCGCAGCATCGCCGAATTCCACGCCACCGGCGCGCCCCAGTCGTGGCCGACGATCACCGCCTGGCTCTCGCCCAGCGCCTTGACCAGCTCGACCATGTCGCCCACGAGGTGGAGCAGCGTGTATTGGTCTATTTCCGCCGGCGCCTCGGTGCCGCCGTAGCCGCGCATGTCTGGAGCCACGGCGCGATAGCCCGCCGCCGCCAGCGCAGTGAGCTGATGCCGCCACGAGTACCAGGATTCCGGCCAGCCATGGCAGAACAGCACCAGCGGTCCGCTGCCCTGCTCGGCGATGCGCATGCGGATGCCGTTGGCCTGCAGCTCGTGAAATTTCGGTTCGCTCATGTCGCATCCTCGTGCTGGCCGCGAACGGCTCGGATGAAACCGAGTTTAGACGCGAAGGCAGGCTGGGGCTATACTTTTGCCACAGCGGAGAAATGACATGGCCGGTTCAAATCACGTAACGCATCGTAATTCCGGGATTCTCGGCGGAACGCCGGTGTTCGTGGGGACGCGCGTTCCCGTTCGATCCCTGTTCGACTACATCGAAGGTGGGGAGACGCTCGACGAATTTTTGCATCAGTTTCCGTCCGTCAAGCGCGAGCAGGCGATAGCTGCCCTGGAGCTGGCTTGCGATTCGCTTGTGGCTGATGCGCATTCTTCTTGACGAAAACATCCCGGTTGACTTTGCTGCGGAATTGCGGGGCCACGATGTCAGCACGGTTATTGAACTTGGCTGGAGCGGCGTGCTCAATGGCGAACTGATGCAGCGCGCCCGCGGGCACTGCGACGTATTCGTCACTCTCGACCGAAATATCGAATTTCAGCAGAATATTTCCGTCCTGCCGTTTGGCGTCATCTTGGTGCGCGCGGTTTCCAATCGAATGGTCCACCTTCGCCCGCTCGTTGCTGCCATTTTATTGGCTGTCAGTACTGCCAAGCCCGGCCAGTTACAGGAAGTTGGCGCCTGACCATATATCGCAGCGGGCGCGCATGAAACCGCGTGCTGATCCCATTGCGTTTGCCGGGTCACAATCACCAAGGGTGATCAGATGAACAGACGTGACACCGTTCTTGCCCTTGCCGCGCTGGGCGCATCGCCGTTACTGGTGAGCGCGCAGCAGGCGCCGCGCGTTGTCCGGATCGGGTATCTGAGTCCCGCTTCTGCTTCAGGCAAACTCGTACAAGAAGTATTCGACGCCTTTCGGGCGGGCCTGCGTGATCATGGCTACGTCGAAGGCAAGAACCTCCAGCTCGAAGCCCGCTACGCGGACGAAGACAGTGCCCGGCTCCCTGTCTTGGCAGCCGAACTGGTCGGTTTGAAGGTCGATGTCATCGTGACATTTGGACCGGGTACTCCTGCCGCGTGGAGTGTGACGAAGACGATTCCGATCGTCATTGCGAGCGGCTCCAATCCCGTGGCGGTGGGCATGGCAGCCAGTCTCGCGCGTCCGGGTGGCAACGTCACCGGATCGATCTTCTTCTATTTTGAACTCATGGCCAAGCGCCTGGAGTTGCTGAAAGAAATCAAACCTTCAATGACTCGCGTGGGCGTTCTCCTGAATGCGAATACTCCGGCGAATCCTCCCTTACTTGCAGCGATGGGAGTCGCCGCCAAGGTATTGAATCTGGAATTGCATCCGATCGAAGTGCGTGGGCCGGCCGAATTCGACAGCGCATTTTCAGCCTGGGCCAAAAAGAAAATCCAGGCGCTCGTGGTCAGCGATAACTCGCTATTCACCACCAATGCCACGGCAATTGCCGCTCTGGCCGCGAAGCAGCGCCTGCCGTCGATTGGCCCCCTGGAGCTGACTGAAAGTGGCGGACTGATGGCTTACGGGGTGACCTGGTCCGAACAATTTCGCCGCGCCGCCTACTTCGTCGACAAGATTCTCAAGGGCGAAAAACCCGGCGACCTGCCGATCGAGCAGGCAAGGAAATTCGATTTCGTCGTCAACCTCAAGGCCGCCAAGGCGCTCGGCGTTGTCATGCCGAAAGCGACGCTATTGCGTGCCGACCGGGCCATCGAATAATCAAAACGGTTATCCTAAGAATATGAAAGAACTCGTCGCCAAGCTCGAAACCCTGCTGCGCCTGCGCTCCATCCCCTTCGGCATGAAGCTCTACGAATCGGTCGCGGAGATGGAGGCGATCCCGAAAATCCGCCGGCCCAAGGAGTCCGTGCATACGCTGGACCAGGTTGTGGGGCAGGCGTCTCGCCTTGGCTGGACGGTCGGCATCACGACCAAGGATCTCGTCGGCGACCAGTGCCGTTCCGTGGTGGGTCTCGGGGGCCAGGACGACAAATGGTTTTCAGGTCAGCACATGGTGGGCGTGTGGTACGCGACACCGGTGGATGCCTCGGCGCACCAGAAGGCGATGAACCTGGTGCCGGCCGGCAAGTACAAGGCGCTTGCGGTCGCGCCGCTGGCCTCGGGCCGGCTCGATCCGCCCGACATCGCGCTCTTCTATGCCACGCCCGGCGCGATGATCTACTTCATCAACGGCTTGCAGTACTCGGGTTACAAGCGCTTCGACTGGAGTGTGGTGGGCGAATCGGCCTGCGCGGATTCCTGGGGCAGGGCGCTGCGCACGCGCGAGCCGAGCCTGTCGATTCCGTGCTTCGCCGAGCGTCGCTATGGCGGCGTGCTGGATGACGAGATGCTGATGGCGCTGCCGCCCGAGCAACTGCAAAAGGCGATCACGGGCATGGAAGCGCTGGCGAAGAACGGCTTTCGCTACCCGTTCGCGCAGTACGGCATCCAGCAGGACGTGCGCGCCGGGATGGCGGTCAGCTACCCGGACCGGAAATAAAAACGTAACAGGAGAGGGCGGCAATGGCGCAATTGTGCGAGGGGAGGGTTGCGATCGTCACCGGCGCGGGCCGTGGCTTGGGGCGCCAGCACGCGCTCCTGCTCGCGGCGAACGGCGCCAAAGTCGTGGTCAATGACCTCGGCGCGAACGTGGACGGCACCGGCCGCGACGCTTCGTTCGCGGCGCAGACCGTCGCCGACATCAAGAAAGCGGGCGGCGACGCGCTCGTCAACGGCGACGACGTCAGCTCGTGGGCGGGCGCGAAGAACATGATCGACAGCGCGATCCAGGCCTTCGGCAAGCTCGATATCGTCGTCAACAATGCCGGCATCCTGCGCGACCGCATGCTGGTCAACATGAGCGAGGAAGAGTGGGATGCGGTGATCCGGGTGCACCTGAAGGGCACCTTCGCGCCGTCGCGGCATGCCGCCGCCTACTGGCGCGAGGTCAACAAGAAGACCGGCGATCCGGTGATGGGCCGGATCATCAACACCACTTCCACCTCGGGCATCTACGGCAACGTCGGGCAGTCGAACTACGGCGCGGCCAAGGCGGGCATCGCCGCGTTCACCATCATCGCGGCGCGCGAGCTAAAACGCATCGGCGTCACGGTGAACGCGGTCTCGCCCTCCGCGCAGACGCGCATGACCGAGGGCCTGCGCGCGGTGAACGCCGAGCAGCGCGCGATGCGCGATCCGAAGTGGGTCTCGCCCGTCGTCACCTACCTGGCGAGCGAAGCGGCCCAGGACATCACCGGCCGCGTGATCCAGGCCGGAGTCGGGCGCATCGCGGTGTGCGAAGGCTGGCGGCGCGGCGCCGAGGTGCCGCAGGTGGACGATCCCGTCGAGGCGGGCAGGTTGCTGCGCGAGATGCTGCCGAAAGTGCGCAAGAACTCGGGCATGGACGGCCTGGAACTGGACTGAGGACCGCAATGGCGCTCAATTACGACCACCTGATGGGCCTGAAGCGCGAGGGCGATCGCTTCAGGTACACCGACCGCGAAACCATGCTCTACGCCCTCGGCATCGGCATGGGCGCCGATCCCATGGACCGGAACGAGCTTCCATTTGTATTCGAGCAGCCTGGGCTCAAGACGGTACCGTCGATGGCGAGCGTGCTGGCGCGCGTGCCGTTGCTGAAAGACAGCGGCTACGATTACACGAAAGTGGTGCACGGCGAGCAGCGCCTCACGCTGCACCGTCCTCTGCCGCCCGAAGGCGAGCTGATCGCGAGCGCGCGCGTCACGCAAGCCTATGACAAGGGCGCCGGCAAGGGCGCGATCATCTATACGGAGACTGTCGTGCGTTCCGCGGCGGACGGCCAACCGATGTTCACGCAGGTTTCCTCCACTTTCGCGCGCGGCGACGGCGGCTTTGGCGGCCCCTCGGGTTCCGGACCGCAGCCGCATGCAATTCCGGAGCGCAAGCCCGATGCGACGGCTACGCTGCAGACGCGCAAGGACCAGGCGTTGTTCTACCGGCTGAGCGGCGATCGCAATCCGCTGCACGCCGACCCGGATCTGGCGCAGCGCGTGGGTTTTCCGGTGCCCATTTTGCATGGCCTGTGCACTTACGGCGTGGCTTGCCGCGCCATCCTGCAGACGGTGGCGGCATACGATCACACGAGAATTACCGGCTTCGACGTGCGTTTTTCCGCGCCGGTCTATCCCGGCGACGCGATCGCCACCGACATGTGGATCGACGGCAAGGTCGTTTCCTTCCGCTGCCGTATTCCAGGGCGCAATGACGTCGTGGTGATCAACAACGGCAGGTGCAGCCTGGCGTCCTAGAAAATCGGGGTCAGAGCCCGATTTCCCGCCTTGCCACGATCAGGCCATGAAATCGGGCTCTGACCCCGATTTTCTACATGAGGCTTACTGGCCCGGTACTCCGATAGCCACCGGTCGCACCGCGGCGCCGGCGCTGCCCTTCTCGCGCTGCGGCAGGATCATGGTGCAGGAAGTCCACACTTTCGCGTCCGCAATTTCATCCAGTTTCGCGTTCTCGATGTGATGGATACCCATTTGCGTCAGCATGTGGTGGTGCAGGGCGAACGGAATGCCGTCGGGCACCCCAGCGGCGGGGCCGACCTTGCCCGCGAGCATGCCCTCGGGTACCGGATCGATGAACGGTGTATCGAGGCCGATCGCGACGATGCGCTTGCCGCCGAGGTACTTCGCCGCGTCGTAGGAAAGCCCCGGCGCTTTCGAGTAGTACTGCTTGTCGGTGTCCGGATCCTTCCAGAAATCGCCCCATCCGGTGCGCACGTAGACCACGTCGCCGGGCAGGATGCCGCGCTTTGACAGGCCCTGCGCCTTCAGCATCGCTTCGATATGGCTCGCGGTGACGATCTCTCCGGCCTTCATCGGCTGGCCGCCGCCCACGAGCGCCTTCGCATCGAGGACCACGGCGCTGGTAACGATGGGCTGGATCATCTCGATGCCCAGCTTGAGAAGCGGCGAGTCCGCCGTGGGTTTCACGTCCTTCTGCGTAAAGCCGCCGTAATATCGCGCGCCCTCAGTGGGGAGCGGCGCTTTGCCGTCCCATGCCTGCGGCATGTAGCCGAAATGGCCGAGCGCGTCGATCTGCGTGCCTTGCTGGCCGGGCTCGGCGCCTTCGCCCAGGCTCTCCATATTGAATACCTGCAAGGTGCCGGGAATGCCGGCGCTCGCCTTGGGTTTGGTGACGTAAGGACCGCTGAAACCCGACAACGGCATGGTGGCGGACCGGATGTACGACAACTCGTAGGTCTGCGCCTTCGGCTGCGACATGTGCCAAGCGCAGCGCGCCATGGTGCCGGCGCCCAGGATGTTGGCCATGCCCCACTGGTCGCCCGGAAGCCAGGGCGGCGCCGGTGTGTTCTTGCTTGATTGCGCGATGACGCTCGCGGGTTCCGCCGCAAGCAGCGGTGCAGCGGCGAAGCATGCGGCGATGGCGGCGGCTATTGAGGCACTACGCGACGTACGGACACTGCGGCTCATGATTTTCTCCTTTTGCGGCGATGATACAGTAGGAATTTTCACGAAGGCGAATCATGTCGAAGCGGATCAGGCGACTCATCGCATGCGGGATCGCAGCGTTTGCCGCGACGGCTACACGCTGCTGCCGGGCAATCCGTCGCCCGGAATTTCGCCGCACATCTATCCGAAGCTCAGCTACCGGCCGCTCGTCGATCTCGCCTTCGTCAAGGCCGAGATCGAGAAGTGGGGGTCGGTGGTGAAGCGCGCGGGAATCGCTGCCGACTAGCCCATGTCCTCTCCACGACAGCAGCTGGGCTACGGGCTGCCCGATCAAGCTCAGCAGCGGCCCGCGCCACCCCCGGAGGCCGGGAGCGCACCGCGCGGGCGCTGGCCGCGTCACTTGCGCGGCGATCTGACCGGGGGCCTGGCGGCCGCCGTATTGACGATCCCGGTCAGCATGGGCTACGGATTGCTCGCGCTGTCGGCGCTGGGAGACGCGTACATCCCGCAGGCAATCCTGGCGGGGCTCTGGGCGCCGGTCTTCGGTTGCTTCGTCGCGCTGCTGCTCGGCGCGAACACGACCATGATCTATTCGCCGCGCAGCATCGTGACATTCCTGATCGGCACGATTGTGCTGCACAGCTTTACGCGCTCGGACCTGCCTTACCTTGCGAACGCCCCGGCGGCGACGCTGCTGGTGCTCTCGATGCTGCTCGTATTTCTCGCCGGATTTTTTCAGGCATTGTTCGGCGTCTTGAGGCTCGGCGCGCTGGTCAAGTACATTCCGGCCCCGGTTTTCGCGGGATTCCAGAATGCGGCGGCGATCCTGATTTTCTTTTCGCAGATCGACAGCATGCTCGGCTTCCGCCAGCATGTATCGCCGCTTGCGATCCCCGCCAATCTCGGCGCGGTGCAGCCGCTCACGCTGCTGGTCGGCGTCATCACCTGCACGCTGATTCTGAAGGGCGCGCGCCTCACGAAAAAAATCCCGCCAACCATCATCGGCCTCATCGGCGGCGTCGCGGCCTATTATGTTCTGCTGTTCTTCGGGCTCGCCAGCGGGCTCGGTCCATTGATCGGCAAAATTCCGTTCGCATGGCCGGATCCGCATTACTTCGCCGATTTCCACGGATTATTCACCGACGCACAGTTCTGGCAGCTCGCGCCCACGCTGATCGGCGGCGCGTTGAGCCTCGCGATCATCGCTTCGCTCGACGGCATGTTGTGCGCGCGTTTGGTTGAAAGCGACTCGGGAAACCGCATCCAGGGCAATCGGGAGCTGATCCGGCTCGGCGTCGGCAACATGGTCGCGGCGGGCTTCGGCGGCATCGCCAACGGCATTAACCTGGGATCGAGCTTCGCCAATCACCGCAGCGGCGCACGCACGCCGCTGTCGGTGCTGGTGCACGCGCTGGTAATTCTGTTCGCGATACTCGTGTTCTCGCCTTTGATCAGTTTTTTGCCCCGCGTCGTCATTGCCGGCATGCTGGTGATGGTGGCGATCCAGCTCGTTGACCGCTGGACACTGCAGATCTTCGTCAAACTGTTGAAGCGCGAGTTTTCGAGCAGCAAAAGCATGTTGCTTGATCTATTGGTGATCCTGGTGGTCACTGCAGCGGCGGTGGCCGCCAACATCGTGATCGCGGTGGCAATCGGCATTGCCGTTACGATTCTGTTTTTCCTGTTCCGCATGCGCCGCGTCAAGCGCGCTGGCAGACCGCGCGCTGCGTTTGATTTTGCGCTGCCAGCGCCCAGCTACATGGTGCTTGGGCATTGTCGTAGCAACTGCAGTAAGTGCCTTGGGTCTGCGTGGCCAGATGGTCGGAGCTGAACCTGACGCTACAATCCGAACATGCGG
>Ga0315281_10010859_pt1 | contig 12504 bp, 11 predicted proteins | sample YL17G07_0_MG_FD_204540 | JGI IMG/M metagenome (GOLD analysis project Ga0315281, IMG submission 204540) | Sediment microbial communities from Yellowstone Lake, YNP, Wyoming, USA - YL17G07_0 | ecosystem: Environmental > Aquatic > Freshwater > Lake > Sediment | place: USA: Wyoming | collected... | reverse complement strand
TACGCCGGGTCGCCTCCGAAGGTGGCGCGCTCCTACGGCTACGTCGCGCCGTCTGAGGACCCCGAGGTCGTCCTCTCGTTGATGCGGGAGGCGATCGAGCGCTGCGGGTACGCCGACAAGATGGCCTTCGCGCTCGACTGCGCCTCGAGCGAGATGTACGACACCGCAGCCGCGACCTACTACCTCAAAGGGGAGCGTGTCGGCTCCGACGATCTGATCTCCTACGCCAAGGACCTGACCGAGAAGTTCGACTTCGTGTTCATCGAGGATCTCCTGGACGAGAACGACTGGGACGGCTACCCCCGCGCGGTAAAGGAGATCCCGCGCACCATCATCCTCGGGGATGACCTCATCGCCACGAACCTGGCGCGACTCCAGAGGGCCAGCGACACGAGAGCGGTCGAGGGGTTCGTCCTCAAGCCGAACCAGGTCGGGACGATCTCGGAGGCCCTGGCTACCTATGCGTATGCGGTCGACCATGACCTGATCGCGGTCCCCTCCGGGCGTTCCGGCGGGGTCATCGACGACGTGGTCATGGATCTGTCGGTCGGACTCCAGGCGGCCTTTCAGAAGAACGGCGCCCCCCGGTCCGGGGAGCGGATCGAGAAGCTCAACTTTCTGATGCGTGCCGCTGACTCCATTCCCGACTGCCATCTCGCAGATGTGGCCAGTATCGTGAAGTTCTAGGCCCGGACGTGAGGAGTCGAAGCATGGCAGAGACGAGTGGTGATCGCAGCGGTCGCGACTTCTGGTCGCGGCCCGGTCTTGCCGTTCGCGGCGGGCGTCTTGAGATCGCGGGGCGGGACGCCGAGTCCCTGGCTCGCGCTCACAGCACCCCGCTCTACGCCTTCGACCTCGAGAAGATCGGCGAGCAGGCGCGCGCCCTGCAGGCGGCGCTCGGCGCCGTCGGTCTGCGGCATCGCGTGCAGCTCGCGATGAAGGCGCAGCGCGAGCCGGAGGTCCTGGCCTACGTGCGTCGCCTTGGCGCGCCCGGTTCGCCGCAGAGCGTCGGTCTCGACGTGTGCTCGCCCGGCGAAGTGCTGCACGGCCTCGCTCAGGGGTGGCAGGCGACCGAGATCAGCTACACCGGCACCAACGTGAGCGAGCGTGACCTCGACGTGATCCTGGCGCACCCGGTCCACATCAACCTCGACCTCCTGAGCCAGATTCGCCGCCTGGGGCGCCGCGCGCCGGGGCGGCGGATCGGGCTGCGGATCAACCCGCGGGCCGGCGCGGCGTGGCGAGGCGACAACGAGTCGCTCTACAGCAGTGACCGGCCGACGAAGTTCGGCATCTACCCCGAACAGCTCAAAGAGGCGGTCGCGTTGGCGCGGGACCACGACCTCGTCGTCGACACGATCCACTTCCACGTCGGGGACGGCTACCTCTCCGACGCACTGCCGGCGTTCGGCGTCGCCGTCGACCGCGCCGCGCAGGCGGTCGACGCAGCACGATCCCTTGGCTGCGCGATCGACACCCTCAACGTCGGCGGGGGACTCGGAGTGCCCATGGCGCCCGGCGACACGTCGCTCGACGTGACTGCATGGGCACGCCTGCTGGCCGATCGCCTGGCCGGGCTGGACGTCACTGTCGTGGTCGAGCCGGGCGACTATCTCGTCAAAGAGGCGGCGATCCTGCTCGGCGAGATCGTCACTGTCGAGGACCGCATGGGCGCCCGCTTCGTGGGCCTGGACATGGGCTGGAACGTGATGAACGACCGCTTCATCTACGACGCCCCCTTCGAGTACGTCGTCTGCGCGCGCGCGGACGCTCCTCGCACGGTCCAGACGACGATCACCGGGCACATCAACGAGGGCGACGATCTCTGGGCCGAAGACTACCCGTTCCCCGAAGTCGCAGAGGGGGAGATCGTCGCCTGCATCAACGTCGGCGGCTACAACCAGGCGATGCAGATGCCACACTGCCTGCGCCCGCCGGCGCCGGCGGTGTACTTCGACGACCGGGTCACCCCGCCGGACGGCGCGGCGACCTCCCCGAGCGCCAGGAGGACCATATGAGCAGTGTGACCCCGCCCGGTCAGCCATACGACGCGGTGGTGATCGGCGGCGGCCACAACGGTCTGGTGGCGGCGTTCTACCTCGCCCGCGGGGGGCTCCGCACGCTGGTCCTGGAGCGTCGCGAGATGGTCGGCGGCATGGCCGTCACCGAGGAGTTCGCCCCCGGTTTTCGGGCGTCCCCGGGGGCCTACGTGCTGGCCATGCTCGGCGAGCACGTCTGGCGGGACATGCGGCTCGCCGAGCGCGGACTCCACGTGAACGACTGCGGGCCCAGTCTCAATGTGTACCCAAGCGGGGCCCACTTCTGGATGGAGGATCACGCCGTCGACGCCGCCAGAGAGGTGGGCCGCTTCTCCAAGAAGGACGCCGCCGCCTACGCCAAGTTCGATGAGGAACTGACCCGGATCGCGCGCTGGTTCGGCCCGCTCTTCGGGCTCACTCCGCCGGACCTGCGCATGAGAAGCGCCGCCGACTGGGGCCGCATGGCCCGACTCGGCGGCACCGCGGTCAAGAACCGCAAGCAGCTGCTCGACGCCTGCCAGCTCATGATGGCGTCGAGCGCGACCTACCTCGACGAGCGTTTCGAGTCGGACGAGGTCAAGGCAGGTCTCAGCTGGTTCTCGATCAACGACTCGGTCTCGGGGCCGTCGACCCCGGGGACCGCGTACACCCTCCTGCACGAGTACGCGTCGTCCGAAGCCGGTGGAGGCGTGCGCAAGTGGGGTTTCGTACGCGGCGGCATCGGCGTTCTCGGCCGGCTGATGGCCGACGCCGTGCGCGAGGTCGGCGGAGAGGTGCGCACGAGCGCGCCGGTGGAACGCGTCATCGTCAGGGGCGGAACCGCGACTGGGGTGCTGCTCGAGAGCGGCGAGGAGATAGAAGCTCGCGTGGTCGTCTCGAACGCCGACCCAAAGACGACGATGCTCAGGCTCGTCGGCGAAGCGGACCTCGACCCGGGATTCTGTGGTGCGCTGAAGACGTTCATCACCGACGGCACCAGCATCAAGGTGAACCTGGCGCTCTCGGCCCTGCCCAAGCTGGCCTTCCCCGCGCTCAACGACGGCGACGGCGTCCAGGGCTACCACCGCAGCATCATCGAACTCACCTCGTCGATCCGCCAGATGGACCTCAACCAGGCAGAGGCGCGGGCCGGCATCCCCGCCAGGGACCATCCCCACGTCGAGTGCTGCTTCCCGACGGTCTTCGACGCGTCGCTGGCGCCCGAGGGCAAGCACATCATGACGATCGACATGAACTCGCAGCCGTACACGCTGCGCGACGGGTCGCAGTGGGACGAGATCATCGGCGACGTCGCCGACCGCTGCGTGAAACAGCTCTGCGACTACTTCCCCGGGCTCGACGGCCTGGTCGAACACCGGCAGGTGCTCTCGCCCCTCGACATGGAGCGCCTCTTCAACGCCACAGGAGGTCACGCCCTTCACGGCGACATGGGCGACCATCAGATGTTCATCATGAGGCCTGTGCGCGGCTGGGCCAGCTACCGGATGCCCATCCGCAACCTGTACCTGTGCGGAGCCGGCACCCACCCCGGTGGGGGGATCTCGGGCGCCAACGGCACGAACTGCGCCGGAGAGGTGCTCCGCGACGCCAGAAGGATGAAGCTCGGATCCAAGGCGAGCGGGAGGTGACGATGAGTGAGCTTCCTGCGATCGGCAACTCATCCACCGTGCCGCTGGAGTCGGAGGACTTCGCGCCGGGGGCGGTGCTCGAGGGGTCGCCGCGCATGATGAGTCACGACCTCTACGTCTCACCCGACGAACGGGTGTTCAGCGGCATCTGGAGCGTGACGCCCGGCAAGTTCCACGACGTGATGGACGGCGACGAGACCTTCGTCGTGCTCGCCGGCCGCATGACCGTCGCCCCCGACGACGGCGCTCCGCCGTTCGAGGTGAAGGCCGGCGACGTCTGCGTGTTCGCCGCCGGGTACCGAAGCGTCTGGACCGTGCACGAGACGGTCGTCAAGGGCTATCACATCGAGCTCCCGGCAGGGGTCTGACCGGCGTGCGTCCTGCCCCGCGACGGTCAGTTTCGTGACGGGCGCGCCTCTGCCGGCGGATCGGCAGGCGGCCGGCCCGCCGGCGCTCGGCGCGGGCGAGCGCGCGCGAGCCTTGGAGTGGGCACGCGACGAGCTGGTGCGCCTGGTGGAGATCGCCTCGCCCTCTGGCGACGAAGCTGCCATCGTCGAGTACCTCGAGCATCGCGCGGCCGAGCTGTCCTTTCCAGTGCGCCGGGACCCTGTCGCCGGCGGCCGAGACAACCTCGTCGTGGGCTGGCCCGTCGAGCCGGGAGTCGCCCTGGTGGCGCACGTGGACACGGTCAAGCCCACCTGGGAGTGGGACGGCAAGGCCCGCATCCGCGACGACGAGGTGTGGGGCCTCGGCGCGGTGGACGACAAGGGCAGCGTCGTGGCCGCGCTGCTCGGGCTGCTCCTGGCGCGCGACGCCGGCGTCCCGGTCGCCGACCTGCCGCTGAGCGTTGGTCTCACGATCGACGAAGAGGAGGGTGGCACGGGGTCGATCGCCCTGGCGAAGTCACTGCGCGCGCGCCACGCGATCGTGCTGGAGTCGACGGGGTTCGACATCGCGGTGGCCGAGGCGGGGGTCGTGGAAGTGGTCCTCGCGGTGCACGGGCGGAGTGCCCACGGCTCGGTGCCTGAACAGGGCGACAACGCGGTCGTCAAGGCGGCGCACATGGTCGTGGCACTGGAGGAGCTCGCCTTCATGCGTCGTGCCCACCCGCTGGTCGCGCCGGCGGTCGTGGTGCAGCAGATGCACGGCGGGTCGGAGCTGCACGTCGTGCCTGACCTCGCCGAGGTCCATCTCGACGTGCGCCTGGGCCCGAACCTGCGCTCGCAGGAGGTGTTCGACGAGCTCGCCGAGCTGGCCGGCCGTTTCGGCGCCGACGTGCGCACTATCGAGCTCGCCGACGCCTGGGAGACGCCGAGCGACGGACCCTTCGTCGGCGCCCTGCGACGCGCCGTCGTCGAGACCCTCGGCCACACGCCGGAGCTCTTCGGCTTTCCAGCCTGGACCGACGCCCACAACATGCTGGAGCTGGGCGGATCGGAGGCGGTGGTGTTTGGGCCGGGGCCGCGGCTCTCGACGGCACACCGGCCCGACGACCACATCGACCTGGGCGACGTCGTGGATTGCGCGCTGGTCGTCAGGCGCCTGGCGTGGGATCTGCGGCGCGCCGGCGACGCCTGGCCGGCCCGCTGAGCGCGGCGAGCGGCCAGTCAATGACGCGCGCGGCGACTGCGATCTGCACGCCGGCGGCGAACAACGCGAGCCGCAGCCAGAGATCCGACCAGGTGAGCGGGTCGCCTGCGCCGGCCGCGAAGCAGCCGCAACCGATCTCCAGCCCGCGAAGCAGCGCGCTGCTGAGCGCGCCCGTGTAGACGGCCGCCAGGACGGCCGTCACGAGCCCGGCGCCCGGCGTCCCCAGTCCGGCGATCAGGCACAGCCCGGCGACGAGCTCCACCCAGGGGAGCACGACGGCGGTGAGGTTCACAAGAGCCAGAGGGAGGATGCGGTAGTCGTCCACGGCGTCGGCGAACGGCTGCGGGTCGAGAAGCTTGTCGTAGCTCGCGTAGACGAGCAGGACGCCGGCCGCAAGGCGCAGTGCCAACGTGAGGCGCGGGTCGGAGAAACGGCGCGCGATGCCCCGCCCGGCGCTCACGGCCCTTCCCCTCTGGCGATCGGGAAGCCGGCCGCGGCCCACACCGGGTATCCGTCGACCAGCACGCGCACGTCACGCCACCCGTTGCCCGCCAGCCAGGCGCTCAACTCGGACGCCGACCCGCAATCGCCGCCATCGCAGTAGACGACGAGCGGCTGCGTGCGCGGCAGCTCGCGCCGAAGCTGGTCGAGTTTGCCGGCGCGTTCTGCCAGCGGCACGCTGACGGCGCCGGCGATGTGGCCGGCGAGGAAGTCGTCGTACGGCCGCGCATCGATGAAGCGCGCAGCGTCGCCCTCGAGGAGCCCACGAGCCTCGTTCAGCTCGATGGCGCGCCCCGGCGGAGCGCGCGTCGCGACTAAGGAGATACCCGCGCCCGACACGGCGTTGGCGAGCAGGCCAAGCGCGGCCGCGATGACAACGATGGCCGCCGCGCTGGCCAGGGTCCAGGCGAGGCGCCCTCTCAAGGTCCCGACTCCCGGCTCAGCCCGTGCGCCGCCGCGCGCCGTCGTCGTAACGGGCCAGCAGTCCGGGTTCGGCCGGCGGGTCGGCGGCGATCTCGGCGACGCCCTCCGCCACCTGCCGGCACGACCAGCGGAAGAGGTCTGGCGGCATGTTGATCGCCGGCTGCATCCGGTAGACCCACTTGCCCCACTGCGTGATGCCCAGCACGCCGCGCCGCACCAATGCCTGGTGGACCGCGGCGTGGAAGGCCGGCGCCGGGGTGATACTGCGTTTGTCGGTGACGAACTCGACGCCGACCCAGGCGCCGACGACGCGCACGTCGCCGACCTGCTCATGGCGCTCGACCAGCGGGTCGAGCTCTTCGTGGGCGACGTCCGCGAGCGAGCGCGCGTTCTCGAGCGCCCCCTCGGCGATGATGGCCTCTATGCCGGCGAGCGCGCCGGCGCAGGCCGCGGGCGTCCAGGCGAACGTCCCGCCCGGCTGCACGTCCGAGTCCGCCATGACGGCGTCGGTGGCAAGCACGGCGGCGATCGGCTGGCAGCCGGCGGCGATGCCCTTGCCCATCAGCACGATGTCGGGCTCGAGGTCCCAGAGTTCGGCGGCGAACATCGCGCCGCAGCGGCCCAGGCAGGTCTGCACCTCGTCCAGGATCAGCATCCAGCCGTAGCGGCGGCAGAGCTCCGTGAGCCGCCGCCAGAACTGCGCCGACGGCACCAGGATGCCGCCCTCGCCGAGCACGGGCTCGATGAGCACGCCCGCGACCTGTTCGGGATCCACCTGGTGGACGAGCAGGTACTCCTCGATGAAGTCGGCGTAGAGCGTGTCGTCATACGGACCCGGTCCTTTGTGGAAGGGCGCCCTGAAGCGGTTCGGATAGGGCGCGAAGACCATGCCCGAGACGTACTGGGCGGCGTTGCTGGTCACCTCGGAGAGATCGGTGCTGGCAGCGGCGGTCAGGTACGTCGACTCGCCGTGGTACTGACCATGAAAGCCGAGGATCATCGGTCGCCCCGTGGCTTCGCGCGCGAGCTTCACGCCCGCCTCGACGGCCTCGGTGCCACTGATGCTCGGTCCGACACGTGTGATGCCGGCAGGCGCGATCTCGACGAGCCGGCGCGCGAGAGCCAGCGCCGGCTCGTTGAAGACGTAGTCCGTGATCTCCATGCCGTAACGGTCGAGGGCCTCCGCCGCCGCGCGGGTCGCCGCGGGATGGGCGCCGAGGGGCGTCGAACCCCACGCCGAGACCATGTCGACGAACGTGTTGCCGTCCACGTCCTCGATCAGCCAGTCACTCTTGCGCGCCTCGACGAAGGGCACGTCGACATGGTCCCGCATCGGGCCGCAGAGCACGCGGTCGGCGTCCGCGAAGAGACGTGCCGATATCGGGCCCGGAAGAGCGGTGACGACGTGCGGGAGCAAGAAGGATCGACCGCCGCCGGTGCTGGCATCCATGATGACGCCCTCCTGTCGTAGAGCCGGTTCGTTGCGCACCATGACGATGCGACGACCGCGCACCACCGCGGGCCGCTAGGTCGACTGTCGACAGCCTATCAGCCGCCGTTCATGCGGACAATCGTGCGTGTATCGGTGGCGATCCGCCACTCGTCGGGCCCTTTCTCAGTCGGCGGTCCATGGTAGACTGTTTGCCAAATGCGTCCCCTGCAGACACGCAAGCTTCTCGCCGAAGACGTCGCCGACCGTATCCGCGAGGAGATCCTCGCCGGGGGCTTTCAGCAGGGCGAGCGCCTTGTGGAGGCCGCGATCGCGCAACAGCTCGGCGTGAGCCGCGGTCCGGTGCGCGAGGCCTTCAAGCTCCTCCGCGCAGAAGGCCTCGTCAAGGAAGAGCCGCACCGGGGCACGTTCGTCGTGCGCCTCACGAGCGCCGATGTGCGCGACATCTACGATCTGCGCGCCGCGATTGAGGCGCGTGCCGCGAAGCAGGTCGCGGAGCGCGGCCGCGACGCCGACATGCGCGCCATGCGGCGCCTCCTGGAACGCCTGCTTCAGGCCGCCGATAACGGCGACGTGGCCGTCGTCTCCCAAGCCGACCTCGCCTTTCACGAGGGCGTGTGCCATCTCACCGGCAACCGTCGCCTGCATGAGGTGTACATGCGCAATGTGCCCGTCCTCAAGAATCTGATGAAGCTCGACGAGTACATCTATCGCTCGCTCGACGATGTGGCCGTCGAGCACGAGCCGCTCGTAGCTGCCCTCGAGAGCGGCGATCCCGCGATGGCGGCGGCGCGCTTCGCGAGTCACGTCGAGCGCGCAAGGGACCAGCTCGCCACCTACATCGACGCGCTGCCCGACCCCCACTAGCCTGTACGGCGGCCGCGCGATGTGGGCCATGGTCAGGCGACTTCGGACCGTCACCTTCGCCGCCCTCGTGCTCATCTTGCCGCTCGGGCTGGCGGCCGCGTGCGGTGGGACCTCGACGTCCGCGCCGCCGCCGCGCCCGAGTGCGTCGTTCACAGGCGGCGACGATCTCGTGCTGTTCGCTCCGCCGCGGCTCATCGCCGCCGCGGGTCTGGACCAGCCGGGCGGCCGGCGGTACCCAGGCGTCGTTCAGGCGCGGCCCTATGCCTCTGGCGAGGACATCCTCGTCGACCTGCGCGCGGGCCGGCGGGCCGATGTGGTCGAGATCTGCAGCAACGAGAGCGCCGAACGCCTGGCACGCAGCGGTCTGCTGCAGCCGCTCGACACGAGTCGCATCTCCCAGTGGCCCCGTCTCTACCCGATGCTCAAGGATCTGCCCGGCGTCGTCGTGGACGGCAAGGTCTACATGGTGCCGCTGACGGCGTCCGCGACGGGGATCATCTACGATCCGGCCGTCGCGCCCTCTCCCCCAGACTCGTTCGCCGATCTGTTCCTTCCTCGCTACAGCGGCCATCTGGGTTTCGCCGACGACGCCGCCCTCGCGTTCCAGATCGCCGCCCTCGACCTCGGCCTCCGTGACCCCACGACACTCACCGCCGAGCAGGCGGTCGCGGCCGAGATCCACCTGAAGCACTACAAGAAGAACTACCGATCGTTCTGGTACGACCTCGACAACCTGGCGAGCGCCTTCAAGGGTGGGCGCGTGACGATCGCGGTCGGCGATCAGCACGACGCGCTCGAGCTTCAGCGACGCGGCGCGCCGGTCGCCTTCACTCTCGCCGCCGAGGGGCAGCCTCTCGCCGCCTGCGGGCTCGCCATCACGGCGCAAGCGCGCGATCTCGACGCCGCCTACGCCCTGATCGACTACTGCCTTCGGCCGGACACCCAGGCCGGTCTGGCGACCGCTACCGGCGACCTGGTCGCCAACCGCGTCGCGGCGCCGCTGATCCGACCGGCCGAGCGGGCGCGCCCCGGCCTCATCGACCTCGCGCGTCTCGATCATCCGATCGCTCGTATCCCCGAGCTCGAACACGTCGATTGGGTCCAGGCCTGGTACGAGGTGAAGAAGGGCCGTGGCTGATGTCAGTGATGGGGGCCGCCGGGCGCGGCTCAAGCCAGATCGAACGAGGACCGCGAAGCGCACGGCAGCCGCGCGAGAGCGGCTTGCCCGGCGCCGTTCGGGTCCGGGCGCCGGGCGCACCCTCACGGCAGATACTCTTGTCAGTGTCGACAGTCAACAGTAGGGTTCTCGGGTAGGGGCAGGCGCTCTGCCTGCTCGTCAAGGACGACTGGGGGGAGACATGGCAGGCCACAGGAACCTGTGGGTGGGGACCATCATCGTCTTGGCGTTGGCGTTTCCACTGCTGGTGAGCTTGGGGGCATGCGGGTCTGACGAGAACGGCCAGCCCGCCGCCTCGGCCAGCAGCGCCCCGGTCGCCGGCGACCTCAAGCTGTTCGCCTACGAGGACGGCTTCGTGCCGGGCTACATCAAGGGCTTCAAGCAGCAGTACCCGAACGTGAACCTGATGGCGAGCGCCTACGACAGCGGCGACGCCGCCATCGCCAAGCTGCGCGCCGGCTTCGAGGCCGACGTGATCAACCTGTGCGTCGAAGAGGACGCGGAGATGGCCGTCAAGTTGGGCCTGGTGCAGGCCCTCGACACCTCGCGCATCACGAACTGGGACCGCATGTTCCCGGTCTTCCAGAAGCTGCCCGGAGTGACGATGCCGGACGGCAAGCACTACATGCTGCCGGTCGACGCCGGCGTCACGGGTGTCGTCTACGACACCTCCAAGGTCACCACGCCGCCGACGTCGTTTGCGGACCTCTTCGACCCCAAGTACAAGGGTCAGGTCGCGATGATCGACTACCCGGTCACGGCGATCCAGGTGGGCGCCCTGGCGCTCGGCTACACCGACCCGATCCACCTCACCGACGAGCAGCTCCAGAAGGTGAAGGAGCTCTTCATCACTGCCAAGAAGAACGGCCAGTTCCGTACGTTCTACTCAAACGACTCCGAGATCGTGGCCCTGTTCCACACCGGTGAGGTCTCGATCGCCCTCGGCTACCCAGGCAACGCGATCGATTCCAAGAAGGAGGGCGACCCAGTCGAGTTCGCCATCGCGAAAGAGGGCCAGATCGTGTGGACCTGCGGCTACGGCATCAGCTCCAAGGTCAAGAACATCGACGCCGCCTACGCGCTGCTCAATTACTACCTGTCGCCCGAAGCCGAGGCGTTCGAGGCCACGCGCTGGGACTACTACGTCACCAATCAGGATGCGCTGAAGCTGCTGCCGCCTGACCAGGTCAAGCGCGTCGAGGTGGTCAAGGACTGGACCAACATCCTGCCCGCCGCGCCGCCCGCAGAGGGCTACGACAAGTGGATCCGCGCCTGGCAGGAAGTGAAGAGGAGCTAGTGGCCCAGGCCGCGCCGCAGAGCGCCGCCGCGCCGGCTGTGCGCGGCGGCGCCGTACCACTGGCCCGCGCGCCGTTCGGTCTTCGCGTCCGGCGCGGTCTGGACAAGGGCGGGGGGCGAGTCTACGCGGTCGTGTTCATCATGCTCCTCTACGGGCCGCTCGTGCTCCTGGCCGCGTTCTCCTTCAACGACTCGATCGTCTTCTCGCTCCCCTGGAGCGGCTTCACGACGAAGTGGTACGGCCAGGCGCTGTCCGATTCAAACCTGCGCACGGCGCTGCGGAACTCCGTGATCGTGTCGAGCATCGTGGCGCCGCTGAGCGTCATCCTGGGGACTCTCGCCGCCTACCCCATCACGCGTCTGCGCTTCAGGATGCGCGGCCCGGCCGCCATGCTTCTCGCGGCGCCTCTCGTGGTGCCGTGGCTGGTGATCGGTATCAGCGCGCTCATCTACTTCAACAAGACGCACGTGGCGCTGTCGTGGCACACGGTCGTGCTCATGCACATCGTGGTCACGTTCCCACTCGTCACGGTCCTGGTTTCGGCGAGCCTGGCGCGCTTCGACCGTACCCAAGAGGAATCTGCCATCGACCTGGGGGCGTCTCAGCTCCAGGTCGTGCGCTACGTCCTGCTGCCCCTCATCGCTCCGGCGCTCATGGCGTCGTTCATCCTCGCGTTCTCGTGGTCGTTCAACAACTTCGAGATCACCTACTTCGTGGGCGGCTTCGACCAGCTCTTCCCGGTCTGGGTGTACTCCACCCTGCGACACGCCTCCAACCTGCCCATCGTCAACGCTATCTCCACGCTCGTCTCGATCGTCGAGGTGGCGCTCGTGTACACGTTCTGGATCCTGATCACCTGGCGTGCCGGGGCCCGGACGTCAAGGGAGAAGACCGAGACCCTCATGGAGTCCTTCCGCTGATGGTCAGCCTGGCGCCTGCCGCGCCCCAGGGGCGCCAGCTCCGCGCCAGGGCGGTCAAGAAGCTGCGCCCGGTCGCCTTCTTGATAAGCCCCATCGGCGTCCTGCTGCTTCTCTTCGTGGCGCCGCTCATCATCCTGGTGATCATGAGCTTCCGGTACGAGTCGCTCTACGGGTTCCAGACCGGCTGGACACTCGACAACTTCCGCCTCCTGTTCACCGACCCGATCTACCGGGGGGTGGCCAAGGACACGATTATCATCGCCAGCACGGCGATGATCTGCCAGCTGCTCATCGCCTTCCCCCTGTCCTATTTCATCGCCTTCAAAGCGGGTCGCTGGGAGCTTCCGCTTCTGTTGCTGCTCGTGCTTGTCGACGAGCTCAATCCGATCGTTCGCATCTACGCCTGGCGCATGCTTCTGGGACGAGAGGGCCTGATCAACGACTTCCTGATGTGGACCGGCCTCGTCGACGCTCCCCTGGACTGGCTGCTGTTCACCAAGTTCTCGGTGATCCTCGTGCTGTCCACGAGTTGGGTGAACTACTGCGCCATACCCATCTACGCCTCCATGAAGGCGATCAACCCGAGCCTGTTCGAGGCCGCCACCGACCTCG
>Ga0315281_10010858_pt1 | contig 12504 bp, 12 predicted proteins | sample YL17G07_0_MG_FD_204540 | JGI IMG/M metagenome (GOLD analysis project Ga0315281, IMG submission 204540) | Sediment microbial communities from Yellowstone Lake, YNP, Wyoming, USA - YL17G07_0 | ecosystem: Environmental > Aquatic > Freshwater > Lake > Sediment | place: USA: Wyoming | collected... | reverse complement strand
TTGTGAGGGCGGCCGCGGTTCTGCTGGCGGCGGTTCTCCTGGCCGGGCCGGCCGCCCGGGGGAGCGTGCTGGAGGACGCCGTGCGCACGAGCGCGAGCGAGGCCCGGGCGGCGTTCGTCTCCGTCGGGGGCGGGGCGCGGCCCGTGGGCATGGGGGAGGCGTTCGTCGCGGTTGCGGACGACGCGTCCGCGGTCACGTGGAATCCCGGCGGCCTCGGCCAGATCCGGGATCTCCGGGCCGTGGCATCGCACGACCTCGCGGGGGCGGACGTCGGGATCAGCTACGGCGCGTTCGCGATTCCCGTCGGCCCCGGCACTATCGGGGTCGGGCTGACGGCGCTCATGTTCGGCAGCTACGACCTCCGTTCCGACGACGGGACGAAACTGGGGACGGACAGCATCACGGACATCGCCGGCACGCTGTCCTACGGGTTCGCGAACCCCGGGTGGCTGGGCGGCGCCGGGTGGACCGGGGCCGGGATCGAGGCGGTGCAGGAGAGCGCGGGCGGCATGCTGGTCGGGGTGAGCTTGGGAGGGCTTTACCCGGCGGGCGAGAGCTTCACGCTGGGTTGGGCGGTCCAGCACCTGGGTCCCGCGAAGGACGGATTCAGTCTGCCCGCGGTCGTCAAGGCCGGCGGCGCCTGGAGGGCATCCGCGCTGACCCGGGTCGCGCTGGACGCGGGGTACCCGCTGGTGAGCCGACAGCCCACGGTAGCGGCCGGCGTCGAGGTCTCCCCGCACCGGGCTGTGGCACTACGGGCCGGGTACCGGTGGAGGGGAACCCAGTCCGGGCTTTCGGGTCTCACGGGGCTCACGGCCGGACTCGGTGTCCGGCTGGGGAACCTCGGGGTCGACTATGCCTACCAACCGTTCGGCGATCTGGCCGTGAGCCACCGGTTCGCGATCGTGTGGGGAGTGGCGGGATCCGGAGCGGTTCGCGGGGATGAGGGCGGCGGGGCCTCCGGCCCGGCGCCGGATGGCGTGGACCGGATCTACCGGGAGGCCAAGGAGGCGTATGCCGCGAAGCGGTACGAGGACGCCCGGCAGAAGGCCGACGCCGTGGTCCAGCAGGATCCAGGGCACTGGCAGGCCTGGTCCCTCCTCGGCAACTCGTACTATGCCCTCGGCGACCGGCAGGCCGCATTCCGGGCTTACGACCGGTCACTGGCCGTCCATCCGAACAACCCCAAGCTCAAGGACTGGATCAGGAAGTTGAAAGCGGGGAAGTAGCGGCGTGCGCCTGCGCGCCGCGCATGCGCTCCTGCTCCTTCCCGTCCTCGCGTGCGTGTGGCCGGGCGACGCGACGTGGATCAACGACGAGCCCCGGATCATCGCGTTCGCCCGGTGGGCGAACGAAACCGGGTCGATTCCCGTGCACGGGATCATGGGGAGCAAGGGACTGGCGTACGGCCCGTTCCCGGTCTGGTTCTACTCGATTCTGCTTCGGTTCCGCCCGGACCTCGAGACGCTCGTGGTGGCCCGTGCCGCCCTGTCGGCGGCGTGCGTGGCCGCTTCGCTGGCATGGCTGGCCTCCACGCTCGGGGGCTTCTCCCCCGCGGCCATTGCGGCGGTCCTTTTCTCTCCATACCTGTGGATCTACAACCGGCAGTTATGGGACAACAACCTGCTGGTGCCGCTATCGGCGCTGGTCCTGGCGGCCTACGCATCGTTCTGCGCGAAGCCGCGGGCGCCCGCGCTGTGGACGGCCGTGACGGGCGCGGCGCTCATGTTCCTGACCCACCCCATGGGCTTGGCACTCACGGTGCCGATTACTCTGCACTTCATCCTGTTCCACCGCGGGTGGGCGCGCGCGCATCCGGGCGCGGTGGGCTGGCCGTGCCTTGCCGCGGCCCTCGTCACGGGGCCGTACCTGGCCTACTTCCTGTCGCACGCGGGCGGCGCGCTGGCGGCCGGAGAATCGGTCTCTCCGTGGCCGGGCCTGCTGGTTCCCCTCGGGGGCGGGAACTACTTCAGCGCGCGCGGGCTGGATTCGTTCTTCGGACCGGGCTGGCCGTTCGTGACCGGATCCCGGGCCGCGCCGGTGGCCGCGGCGGCGGCGTGGGTGAGCCGGGCGGCGGTGCCGGCGACCGCCATCGGGGCCGTCGTCGTCGCCATGCGGCTGTGGAACAGGTGGAACCGGGGAAGCAGGTTCACCCCCGCGGAGCATCTGGGGTTGGTCGGGCTCGGGGCGGTGGTTGCGCAGGCGGCGCTGGCCGTGCTGGCGCGCTCGTACGGCCACCCCCATTACTTCAACGCGACGTGGTGCTGTTACTTCCTCTTCCTGGCGACGGCTCTCGGGTCAAGGTTCAGGCGGCCCGCGGCCAGGCTCGCGGCGGGACTGGCCGCCGGGGTCTGGGCGGCGTCCCTCGGGATCGTCATGGTCGCCATGGTCTGGACGACGCACGCCACGGGGGGAAACCAGTTCCCTCAATGGGGGCCGGCCCTCAGGACCCAGGTCGGGGTCATCGCGAGGCTCGGGAGCTGGGATCCGGGAAGCCGGGTGCTGCTCGACGCGCCGAACTACCGCCGGTTCCCGGATTCCTTCGAGGTTCTCAAGGTTCTCTGCGCGCGTCCCGGGCGGGGAAGGAGGCCGGTGGGCGATCTCGTGGTCCGGCACGCGTCCGCGAATCCGCAGATCGGATGGCTGGTGGTGGAGGAGCGCAACCCGTCCCGGCGCTGATCGTCCGCCCCACGCCGGGTCGCCGGACGCGGCGTATAATCTGGTCATGTCGGGTATTGCTGAGGTCCTCGGTCCCGCACGCGAGGAGATACTGCGCGTCGCCGCGTCTCACGGCGCGCGGAACGTCCGCGTTTTCGGATCCGTGGCTCGGGGGGATGCGCGTCCCGACAGCGATGTTGACCTGCTGGTGGACTTCGACCGTGAGATCAGCCTCATGGACCATGTCCGCTTTTCGCTGGAGCTGGAGAGTGCCCTGCATCGCAGGGTCGATGTCGCCACCGAGGCGGAGCTGAAGCCGGCGTACAAGGATCAGGTCCTGCGCGAGGCCGTCTCCTTGTGAGATCCGACAAGGACTACTTGTCGGACATTCTTGCTGCGATCCGACAGACCGAGAAATACGCCGCCCTTGGTCGACCACGCTTCGAAGCCGATGAACTCGTCCAGACGTTCATGGTCCATCAGATCATGATCATCGGCGAAGCGGCCCGCAGCTTGACGGAGGGCCTCAAGGCGAAATCCCCGGGGATCGAGTGGCCGTCGATTGTTGGCATGCGGAATCGGCTGGTACACGGGTACTTCCAGGTCAACGTGGTCGAAGTCTGGAAGACCGTGGAGCGGGACCTGCCGAATCTCAAGCCGCAGATCGAGGCCTTGTTGAAGGCAGCCTGACGGAGCCAGCCTCCACGTTCCCGCCCCCTTGCGGTATCATGTTTCCCACGGGCGATTAACTCAGCGGCGAGAGTGCCATCCTCACACAACGAGTAGCAGCCCGGGCCACAAAACTGGAAGACGACCCCGGAGGCCCGCGCAGGAAAGGGAAACTGCGCGGGCTTCGCGCATTTCATGGGGCGGCACGAGTCAGCCGAGTGAGAAGGATTGTGACGCCTTGGGACAAAGTGGGACAGCGACTTGGCATGTTTTCTGGCATCGGCAGGATCGGGACTGGGGCCTGTATCATGGATGCATGGGAGGGCGTTCTCTGCGGGGTGTCAGGGGCAAGGAGGCGCTCCGGGCACTCGTTCGAGGGGGCGGCGTCGTCAGGCCGGGAAGAGGCGACCACGTGAACGTGAAGATGCCCAACGGGATCCTGATCACGATTCCGGGCAAACACGAGCTCAAGATCGGTCTTCTGAAAGCCGTGCTGAAGAAGGCGGGGTTGACCGAGGAAAGGTTCATGGAGCTACTGCGATGAAGAAAGCGAGCGTTGTCGGCTACACGGTCGTGGTGCATGAGGCGGAAGAGGGCGGATTCTGGGTCGAAGTGCCCGTCCTCGGGTCGTGCTTCACGCAAGGGGATACTGTCGAGCAGGCGCTCGAGAACGCAAAGCAAGCCATCGAGTGCCACATCGCGGGGCTGAAGGCCCACAACGAGCCGATCCCGCGGGAGTCCGGGATCGTCATCAGCCGCGTGGAGGTGGCGCTTCGCTGATGGGCGCACCGATGGGGAGTCTGCGATGAAGCGCGCAACGAGGCGGAGGAAGGACCGGGATTTCGTGGCGATGGTGGGGCGCGCCCTCATACGGTCCGCCCGCAGGGCCCGCAAAGTGGCCAAGATGCACGGGACTCCCGTCTACGTGTGGCGCAACGGCAAGGTGGTCGCTGAGAAGCCGTAGCGTTTCAAGGCTCCTGATCTGCATGGAGTCCGATCGGGGCGGCAAGACCGGCGAGTTAGGGTATCATTGACGCTACGGGCGATTAACTCAGCGGCGAGAGTGCCATCCTCACACGATGGAAGTCACAGGTTCGAATCCTGTATCGCCCATGGCTTTCGCGGCGTGGTAGGCTAGCGGGCAAGTGCGCACCTTTAGATTGACGCTCGAATACGATGGCACGGATTTCTGCGGCTGGCAGGGACAGCCGGGACGGCGGACGGTGCAGGGAGAGGTCGAGCGCGCATGCCGCGAGACGTGCGGGACCGGCGCGCGGGTGACGGCGGCAGGACGGACTGACGCGGGGGTGCACGCGGCGGGGCAGGTGGCCGGCGTCAAGCTCGAATGGCGGCGCGGTCCGGAGCGGCTCCGGGACGCGCTGAACGCGCGGCTGCCCGCGGACGTAGCCGTGATCGGGTGCGCGGAAGCGCCGGCGGGGTTCGACGCGCGCCGGGACGCGGTCGCCCGCGTGTACCGGTACGCGGTGCTGGCGCGCTCCGTGCGGTCGGCGCTCCTGCGGCGGGTCGCGTGGTGGGTGCGGGAGCCGCTGGACGCGGGCGCCATGCGGCAGGCGGCCAGGCTGTTCGAGGGGCACCGGGACTTCTCGGCATTCACCACCAAGGAGGGCCGGGCCCGGGGAGCGATCCGGCACGTGACCCGGTGCCGGGTGGCCGTGGATGCGCCGCTCATCCTCCTCGACGTCGAGGGCAACGCGTTCCTGCACCACATGGTGCGGCTGATCGCGGCGGCCGTGGTGGAGGCGGGGCGCGGACGGCTGGCGGCCGCCCGGATCCGCCGCTCCCTGGCGCGGCTGGACACGGAACCGCCGGCGGCGATGGCCCCGCCGCAGGGATTGTGCCTCCTCGCGGTCAGGTACCGGGACGAGCGGCGCCTTCCCCTGCCCGCGTGGCCGGCGGGGGCTGGTATCGTGGGGGGGAGAGTACCGTGATGCCGAGTCATAACCTGACCGATCTCGAGGCGATCAGCGCGATGCCGCGCTACTACGCGTGGAAGGCCGGCTTGATCCGGCCGCACACGGGTCCGCGCGTGATCGAAGCCGGGTGCGGCACCGGGCTCCTCCTCGAGCGGCTGGGCCCGCGCAGGCTCCTGGCCGGCGTGGACTGCGATGCCGGCGTGGTCGCGATCGCGCGGCGGCGGCTGGCGGGACGGCGGGGCGTCCGGATCCGTCACCTCGACGTGCTCTCCCCGGCATTCCGGCGGCTGAAGGCATGGCGGCCGTCATCGGTCGTGTTCTGCAGTGCCCTCGAGGTGGTCCGGGACGACCGCAGGGCCCTGCGCCACGCGGCTGACGTCCTGCGTCCCGGCGGCCGCGTGGTCCTTTTCGTGTCCGCGGTTCCCTGGCTGGCGGGGCCGCTCGACCGCGCTTTCCGCCAGCGCCGGTACGGGCCGGAGGAGCTCCGCCGCAAGCTCGGGGAGGCCGGGTTCGCCGTCCGCGAGATGCGGTACGTGAACCTGCTCGGGCTGCCGGGGATGCTCTGGGACAACGCGGTCGCGCGGCGGCGCGCGGTCCCGGAGGCCGCGTACCGGTCCCGGGACCTCGTGGTGCCCCTCGCCCGGCTCCTCGATGCGGTCACGGGGCCCCCGATCGGGAGGTCCCTGTTCGCCGTGGGGGTCAGGGCGTGATCGGCCGCAGGCTTCGCCACGCGATCGCGCTGGGCCGCGACGTCACGGCGTACGCGTGGGCGTACCGCGCCTGGTGGCTCGTCCCCTTCGTCGCGGTCCTCGTCCTCCTCGGGGTCCTCATCGTTGCCGGGTCCCAGGCGCTCGTCATGGTCTACACGCTCTTTTAGTCCGTGCTAGTTCGGACGGCCGGGCGGCGTTGGCTCCGGGGCGCGGTGGAGCGGCGGGGTTGGCACGTGGCTTTCCTGGCCGGATTGTCGGTCGCGCTTTACGGATCCGCCATCCTTCCCGGACGGGTGATCTCGTCGGCCGGGCTCCTGTTCACGGTCCCGCCGTGGAACGGGATTGCGGGATGCGCGACCCCGACCGGCCCCGTCCTCTCCGACCCGGCGCTCATGTTCGAGCCATGGCAGATCTTCGCCCGCCGGGAGGCATGCGCGGGACGATTGCCACTGTGGAACCCGCATGCATTCGGCGGGGCGCCATTGCTGGGAAACATGCAGTCCGCGCTCCTGTCGCCCTTCACGCTTCCGACCTACCTGCTCCCGGCATCGCGGGCGCTCGGGGTGGGCGCCCTGCTCAAATCCCTGACCGCGGGGCTGGGCATGTACTGGTTTCTCGGGGTCGTGGGGCTCGCGGCCTTTCCGTCGCTGGTCGGCGCGCTCGCGTTCGGGTTCGGGGGATTCGTCTCGGTCTGGGTGTGCTGGCCGCTGGGCGGGGTGGCGGTCCTGCTTCCGGTCGCGCTCGGGGCGACGGAGAGGCTCCGGCAGACCGGGCGCTGGCGGGAGGCCGGGTGGCTCGGCCTCGCGACGTCCGCGCTGATCCTGGCGGGCCACCCGCAGACGAGCTTCTACGTGTTCCTTGTTGCCGGCATCTACGCGCTTCTCAGCGCGACCGGTCCGGGCCGGTGGCGGTTCCTTGGCCTCTTCGCCGCGGGGATGGGAATCGCGGGGGCGGTGACGGCCGTCCAGGTCCTGCCGTTCATCGAGTACCTCCGGCAGACTTCGGTTTGGCATTACCGGCGGCAGGACGGCATTCTGTCCGTCCACGGGTGGCGGGTGTTCCTCACGTTCTTTCTGCCGAGGTACTTTGGCACGGCGGAGCGGGCTACCGGCTGGGACTCGTTCTACTCCAGGAACGTCTTCGAGTTGGGGCATGGCGTCGGCGTCCTGCCCTGGTTGCTCCTGCCGTTTGCACTCTCGGGTGTCCGGCGGCGATGGCATGTCCGGTTCTTCGCGGGTCTCGCCGTCGTCTCGACGGCGGTGGCGTTTCGGGCGCCGCTGATTCCCTGGCTTGTCTCGTATCTGCCGGGCTTCTCCGCCCTGCCGAACCACCGGCTGACGCTGTTCGCCGGATTCGGCCTCGCGGGGCTGGCGGGCGCGGGTGCGCAGGTTCTCATGGAGGGGAGTCGCCGCACGCGGCGACGGGCGGCGGCATGGGTCGCGGTGGTGGCGCTCGCGCTGGCCGCCCTCGTCGCGCTCGCTCTGATCCGCGACCGGGAGGCGATCAGGACTGGGCACGCGGCGGGAGAGATGATCCGGCACGCGGTATGTTTCGCCGCGGCCCTGGTCGTGGGAACGCTCGCGATCCGGCGCGCTGCCCGGAGCGGCATGATCGGCGCCGGAGTCCTCGGCGGGCTCCTGTTCGCGGGGCTGGGGCAGACCGTGCCCTTCGCGGCATCGCTGGTTCCCGTCATGCCGGCACGTTGCTGGTTCCCTCCCGTGCCCGCCCTCGAGTTCATGGGGCGCGATGCCGACACCTTCCGCGTCCTGCTCCCCCTGCCCAACGTCGGGGCGGCCTACAGGCTCTCCGGTCCGGAAGGATACGACTCCATGACGCCCAGGCGCATCGAACGCCTCCTGCAACCGGGACGACGCATGGGGCCGCTGGGCAACGAACCGCTGCGGCTCGCGCAAGGCGGGTCCCAGCGGATGCTGGACCTGTTCGGGGTGAAGTACCTGGTATTTCCGGCCGACCGGGGCGAGGGGTGCGTGTACCGCGGGAGCGATGCCGCGATCCGGCTCAACCCGCAGGCTCTTCCGCGCGTCTTCGCCGTGTCCGGAGCCAGGACGTGCCGGGACGACGAAGAGGCGGTTGCGCTCGTGGTCAACGGGCCGCTGGATCTGCGGCGCCGGGTGGTGCTGGTGGCGGGGGAATCCGTGCCTGCCAGCCCAGGAGCCCGCAGTCCGGGCCGTGCCTCGATCGTGTCGTATGAGGCCGGACGCGCCGTGGTCCACGCCGATCTGGCCGCCGCCGGCTGCGTCGTATTCCTGGAAGCCTGGGACCCGGGCTGGCGGGCTCGCGTGGACGGCACGGAAGCGGAACTCCTCCGCGCGGATTACGCGTTCCAGGCGGTCCGCGTGCCCGCGGGGCGGCACGAGATCGAGTTCCGGTACCGTCCAGTGGGCTTCCCGGCCGCCGTGGTGCTGAGCCTTCTCGGGCTGGCGGCGCTTGGCTGGTGTTTCCTCCCCGTCCCGGGCCGGGGCCGCCAGCCGGGAGACTGATACGATTGGACGCGTGAGCACCTCATGAAGTTTCACGGGATCGTCGTCGCCGGCGCCGCCTGGGCCGCGGTGTGGGTTGCCGCGAACGCGGGCAAGCCGTTCCACGTGGACGATCCGTTGTTCCTGGACTGGGCGAGGCATCTCGCGCCGCTCAAGGGCGAGACCCGTACCGGGACGATCAACTGGTCGGGAGTGAGCGAGCCGATAGAGAACCAGACCCGGCATTACCCTCCGGGCTGGGCTTGGATGATCGCCGGGATCCGTCGTGTCCCGGGTTCCTCCGAGGGACTCCTGCACTGGATGCAGTTGCCCTTCCTGGTTGCGGCCGTGGCGGGATGCGCACGGCTGGCCCGGGCGTGGGGGGCGTCGTCCGGCTGGACCGCGCTCCTGTGCGCGACAAGCCCGCTGGTCCTGCTGCCGGCGACGACGGTGATGCCCGATCTCGCCTGCTTCGGCCCGGCCGTGCTCGGGCTCGCGCTGTGGACGGAGGCGCGCGGGTGGCGCGGGCTCGTGACCGCGGGCCTGCTGGTGCTGTTCTCGGCCCAGATGAAGCAGACGGTTCTGCCGCTGCTTCCCCTCCTCTTCGTCAGTCCGGGAGGATCCTACGTGCGCGACCCGCGCCGGCTGGGGGTCGCCGTGGCCGCAGTGGCGCTTGCGGGCTGGTATCCGCCGGGCTCCGGCGGCGGGTCCGGCTGGCTGGGCGGTCATCTCGCCTGGATCGTGGGGTGGGCGTGGGAGCCGGGTCTGGCATTCCCCAGGATCGGGTACGCGCTCGCGGTCTGCGCGGGGGTGGTGCTGAGCCCGCTCGGGTTCGCCGCGGCGATAGCGGCGGGACGCGGACCGGGGCCGGCCGCGCGTGTCCGGGCGGTCTGGCGCGCGGTTCTCGTCCTTCTCGTCCTGATCGCGGCCGGGATGGGGGGAGAATCCGCGCGCGCGACCGGGGCGGTCGGCCCCGTGGCCACGGGGGCCTCGGCAGTCTGGTTCGCGGCGGCGATCGTCGTGTTCCTCGCGTGGTGCCAGCTCGGGGCCGGCTCCCGCCGCCGTCCGCGGTCCTGCTGGCCGGTCTGGTGGGTCGCGCTCGCGTCCGCGGGCTATTTCGCCGGGGCGCCGTTCCCGGCCGCGCGGTTCCTGATCTTTCTCCTGCCTCCGCTGGCGGCGTGGTTCGCGACGGACGTGACGCACCGGTTCGGGCGCCGGGCCGCGGCGGTCCTGCTGGTCGCGGTGGCGGGCGGCAACCTGGCGCTGAGCGTTTCGCTTGCCCGCGCCGACTTCGCGTTCGCGCGTTTTGTACGGCACGCGGCGACGGAGGGGGCCCGCGAGGCGCGGGAGCGCGGATTGCCGCTCGTCACGACCGGGCACTGGGGGTTACAGTGGTACGTCGAACGCGCGGGCGGGCGCGAGCTGGATCGCGCCGTGGACCGCCTGCCGACGGGCTGCGTCGTGCTGGAGCCGGCTGTCACCGATCACCTCGCCCTGCCGGAGCGGTTCGACCGGCGGCGGCGGCGGGAGAAGGTCCTGGACGGGCCGACCCCGGCCGTATTCCTGCCGGCCGTCTGCTTCTCGGGCCCGGATGCGGCGGCGTGGCATGGAGGCGACGCCTGGCTTCCGTACTCCCTCGGACGGGGGCCGGTGGAACGCGTGCGGATCCTCGAGGTGATTCCGGAAGGAGCGCGGCCGTGACCGGGCGGCGCCGCCGCCGGGTTTCCGCCGTGCGGTTGCGGGCGCTGGCCTACGTGCTGCTCCTTGCGATCGGACCGCTGGCGATCTTCGAGGCGGGTCTGCGGGTGTTCGATGTCCGGCCGCCGTGGAGTTCGCTATTCGGGGCGTTCTTCGAGACCCGGCTCTTCGTACCGGGCATCGTCGACGGGGAACCCGGATTCCGCACGAATCCGGCCTACCTCGGCGTTTTCCAGGACATGGGATTTCGCGCGGACAAGGGGCGGCGGTTCCGGATCATGGTCGCCGGTGGCTCGTTCGTCCACGGCTGGGCCCTGCCGAACCCGTCGTTTCAGGCTTTCCCGGCGCAGCTCGGGCGGAGACTCGAAACGGTCATGGAGGGCCGGCCGGTCGAGGTCCTCAACTGCGGGGGATTGGGGTGGGGATCGTCCCGGATCGCCCCCCTCGTCCGCGAGCTGGTCCGGCACCAGCCCGATGTCCTGCTCGTTTTCGCGGCCAACAACGAGTTCTGGGAATCATCGCTCTACCATGCGCTGGTCGAGCGCCCGGTCTCGGCGGCCGCGGCGGTGCGCCGGCTGGAGTCGTCGCGCACGTTCGCACTGCTCGGTTTCCTGCTGTCCGGCGTCAACAGCCGGTGGATAGGCTTCTGGTCCGACTGGACCGGGCGGAACACGCACACGGACGACCGCGAATACGCCGCGATCCTGGATCGCTACCGGCGGAACCTCGGGGACATCGTGGCGGAGGCCAGGCGGGCGCGGGTGCGTCTCGTGCTCGGCACCGTGCCGGCGAATCTCAAGTGCGATCCGGACACGGCCGATTCCTCGTGCCTCGGGGCGGCCCGGCACGGATGCGGCTGTTCGCGTCCCGCCCTCGCCCGGTTCGACGCGCTCGTGGCGGACGCCGGGGCGGCCTATGCCCGCCGGGATTTCGGGACGGCCCTCGCGCGGTTCCGGGACGCCGGGGCGATTGATCCCGGGTACAGCTGGGTCTACTACCAGGAGGGCCGGTGTCTCGAGGGGTTGGGACGCTGGGATGAGGCGAAGGAGGCGTACTGGCGGCATCTCGACGTGTGCCGCCGGATCGTGGTCCGGGACTTCAGCGCGGTCGTCCGGGAACTGGCTGCACGGGAGGGGGTTCCGCTGGTGGATGCCGCGCGCTTCCTCGAGTCGGCGTCGCCGCACGGCATCCCGGGGTACGACTGGTTCGCGGACGACGCGCACCTGAACCTCAGGGGCCAGCGCAAGCTGGCCGGGTGGCTGTTCGAACAGCGCGGCCGCCTCCTCGGCGGCGCGCCCGGATCTCAGAACACGGTGTACATGTACGGGAGGGAATTGGACCCCACGACGATGAGTAGCGCGGCCAGCAGCAGGATGACCGCCACCGGGAGGAGCCACCAGGCGCGATGACAACGGGCGAAGGCGAGAAGATCCCGGGCCAGCCAGACGGCGTGATGAAGATAGCGTCCCGGCTTCATGGGTTCATTCTAACAGCGGGCCTGGTCGTCGCGGCCCGGGCGGCGGCGGTTCCGGGGCCCGAGGCGATCCTGCGCGGCCATGACGGGTTCGTACGGTGTGCGGCGTTTGCCCCCGACGGCGCGATTCTGGCCACGGGTGGCGCCGACCGCACGGTGCGGATCTGGGACCCGCGGGAGGGCGGTCTGCTCCGGGTCCTGCGGGGACACGAGGACGAAGTGGGGGCCGTCGCGTTCAGTCCCCGCGGGACACGGCTCGCGTCGGCGGGATGGGACGGCGCGGTGATCATCTGGGACAGCGCGTCCGGACGGCTCCTGCGCCGGGTGCGGGGATTCGGCGGCCCCGTCGCGTCGCTGGCCTTCTCCCCGGACGGCGGGACGCTGGCGGCCGGAACCTGGGACGGCGCCATCGCGCTGCTGTCGCCCGGGACGGGCGAGGTGCGCCGCACGCTCTTCCGGGTCGACGGCGAGATCCGCGCGCTCGGGTTCCTGCCCGGCGGCCGGAGGATATTCGCGGCGGGGTGGGACCGGTTGCTGCGCGTCCGGGATCCCGGCACCGGGATGCCCGTCGCGGTCGGCGGCGGGCACGAGGGTGCCATCGAGGCCGCCGCCGCCAGCCCGGACGGTCGGCTGATCGCCACGTCCGGCTGGGACGCGACCGTGCGGGTCTGGGAAGCCGCCACCGGGCGGCCGAATCTCGTCTTGCGGGGCCACACGGGCCAGGTGGCCGCCGTCGCCTTCTCGCGGGACGGCCGGTGGATCGCGTCGGGCGGCTGGGACTCGACGTTACGCTTTTGGGATGCCGAGACGGGGGATCCGGGGCCTGTTCTCCCGGCGCACGCGGGACAGGTGACCTGCGTGGCGTTCTCGCCCCGCGGGGA
>Ga0315281_10010856_pt1 | contig 12509 bp, 9 predicted proteins | sample YL17G07_0_MG_FD_204540 | JGI IMG/M metagenome (GOLD analysis project Ga0315281, IMG submission 204540) | Sediment microbial communities from Yellowstone Lake, YNP, Wyoming, USA - YL17G07_0 | ecosystem: Environmental > Aquatic > Freshwater > Lake > Sediment | place: USA: Wyoming | collected... | reverse complement strand
GGCTGACGAGTATATTTGCGCGGTATCCAGGGCGTATCGTACGTTTGCTGCGGGATTCCTCTCAGATAATGTTGTTCCCTTCCAGCGCATGAAAATTTTGGGGGAACTCCTGCTTGACTTCCCATGTAATTCCTCCTATACTATGTCTATGATATGGAGCTTATTTATAATTGTCGGCCTGATATTCTTCATGCGCGACATGAATCGTTTTTTTAACGCCCTGCGCCCTTAAGCTTCCCCCCCCCTATTTTTTTACTGCACTTTCCACAATCCGGCGGTGTCTTTTTATTCTTATTTTTAGTCATACAGGCTTTGCAATATTTAGTCTTGGCCTGCTTTGCCTTGTCCTCATCCGTTTCGCCAACAAAAAAGCCGATAATGGACTCCCTGAAAAGGATCTGCCGCTCCTGGTATTTCAGAAAGGGCATGCATTCTTTTAGAGTGAATCCCCAGAGGATACCGTCTCTGAGATCGATGCGACCGGCGGAGAGGATGGCAAGGAGATTTTCGAACCATTCTCCATCATCCCCGTTGCCGCTTCGTTTATCTTTTGAGTCATCCCGGCCAGCCTCTCCAAGAGAGAATGAATCGGGTTGCAGACGAAAAAATCTTCCACTACCTTTATAACGGTCTCAGGATCGATAGAAAACTCGATTTCAACAGCAAGAGTTGTGATCTCCTTGTCTTTGAGCGGTATACCCTCAGGTACCAGCACAATGGCAATCGCCTGAGAAAGTTTGTCTCCGAGAGTATTGATAATATCCAGAGGCGCAAGACTTGTAAGTGTGATCCCTGGCATTAAGGCGATGAGTTGCCGGAGCTGGCCGAGTACCAGCGGGCGCTGCTGGTAATTCTTGCCGCCTATTTCATAATTGAATTCCTTCTTTTCGCTCATTAAAGCACCGCCGACTGGGTGTTTTTGACGGTCACCATAAGGGCGCTGGCATTGTTGCCGTTGTCATAGTAGGCCTCAAAATCAAGATCTACCAGGACACCGGTGGGGCCCGAGATAGCCGGAGAATTAGGGGCATAGACAAGCTCTTCGAGGTGAAATTCAATGGACTCGTTATTTGCGGACCCGAGACCGTCGCCTTTTTTAAGAGTAATTTTGAGCGAAGACTCTGTATGGCTCAGGGCTTTGGTATAGAGGCTCATATCCTCGAAGAGAGCTGATATTTTGCCGCTCACCTTGACTATGCCGGCAGGTAATGAGCGTCGTTCACCACCGCCACCGATAACATAATTATTACCGTCCAAACCGTTATCAACAGTGAGGTCAAAAGAGGATACTGTAGCTATAGTAGCGCCACCCTCTTCGATGGAGGCTTCGAAGGCATCAAAGGGGTTATGACCATAGTCTGTCGGAGAAGGGTCAAGACTCGTGATTATTGTGGCAGCATTTTCTTTGGCGCCCATAATGCCCCAGGTGCAATTGATAATACCTTCGGCGCTGACTGAGACTTTGAATGAACTGACGCGGCAACCGTTATAAAGGATAAATTGCGCGATGTCGGTGAACTGTTTCTCTATGCTGAGGCCCACAGGAAGATTCGCTATCTTGCCCACATGGGAATATGGGTTAACTCCGCTTGTAGTCATTGAGCCCAGGAGATTCTTGAAAAAAGTGGTCATATATGGGTTCAACTCCGCAGGGATATCTCCTCCGACAGAAACGTTGCCGCGGCTCGGCTTATTCGGGTTTCTGGAGGACCTGATGGCCGGTTCATCCCCGCGCTTGCGGGGAACACTGCCCTCCATACCCTATCGGCAGCGCAAAAACCGGTTCATCCCCGCGCTTGCGGGGAACACTATACCGGGCGGACCTTTGGTATCTCAATACCCGGTTCATCCCCGCGCTTGCGGGGAACACCCACTCTATACCTAATCACCTGCGGGCACAGGCGGTTCATCCCCGCGCTTGCGGGGAACACACATATCAGGACGCCGCGGTTTCTGCCGTCCACGGTTCATCCCCGCGCTTGCGGGGAACACCATCGAAGTTGTCAGCACAATAGGCGCCGTGACGGTTCATCCCCGCGCTTGCGGGGAACACGTTGGGCTCGTTGACCGCGTAGTGCAGGGTGGCGGTTCATCCCCGCGCTTGCGGGGAACACCCTTGTTATGATCAGACATTAGCTCTTACCTCCGGTTCATCCCCGCGCTTGCGGGGAACACTACTTTTCCACATAACCAATACCGGTCGCAAGCGGTTCATCCCCGCGCTTGCGGGGAACACGCTTCCGGGTTTTCCTGTAATGTTTGCATTACCGGTTCATCCCCGCGCTTGCGGGGAACACCATTACTTTTCTTCCTGGGACTCAGCCGAAGGCGGTTCATCCCCGCGCTTGCGGGGAACACCTTGTAACGAGGTCTCCTTCAATGCAATCAACCGGTTCATCCCCGCGCTTGCGGGGAACACCCGTTGTATATCTGCCACATGACCCACAAGGCCGGTTCATCCCCGCGCTTGCGGGGAACACCGAAAATACAGAGCTGCTGGAATTCGGCCAGGCGGTTCATCCCCGCGCTTGCGGGGAACACAGGGCGGGCTGATAACCATTAAAGACATTTACCGGTTCATCCCCGCGCTTGCGGGGAACACCTCAGGCGTGAGGCGGCCACGCTCTGAGCTGCTGGTTCATCCCCGCGCTTGCGGGGAACACGTTGGTAAATAAGGAGACGCAGCGGGCCGGGTCGGTTCATCCCCGCGCTTGCGGGGAACACTATTGGGCCTTGATCTTGTTGATCATGCCCTTCGGTTCATCCCCGCGCTTGCGGGGAACACTTTGAATTCGCCAAATCCATAGACTCCCTAGACGGTTCATCCCCGCGCTTGCGGGGAACACTCTATCCGCTGTACTGGCCGGGCGTACTGCAACGGTTCATCCCCGCGCTTGCGGGGAACACAGCTCCATCTTCGTCATATCGGCGCAGGTTGTCGGTTCATCCCCGCGCTTGCGGGGAACACTTACTAATTTCAATTTCCATTTTATTTTCCTCCGGTTCATCCCCGCGCTTGCGGGGAACACCTGATGATGATTCTCAAACCCGTGACTGGTTGCGGTTCATCCCCGCGCTTGCGGGGAACACCTCAGAGGTACATCGTGCATCTTCCGTACTCTCGGTTCATCCCCGCGCTTGCGGGGAACACCTCAGACCGCGCCGGGCTGGTTCAGTTTCGACCGGTTCATCCCCGCGCTTGCGGGGAACACTCGTGGACGAGTTCTACAGAGGCGGTCATTACCGGTTCATCCCCGCGCTTGCGGGGAACACCTCACTCAACCGGGATGTCCCGCAACATCCCACGGTTCATCCCCGCGCTTGCGGGGAACACAGAACCTTGTCTATCGCGGGGATAACATAAGCCGGTTCATCCCCGCGCTTGCGGGGAACACCATGGAAGGGTTCTTGAGGACTGTTACGGCCCCGGTTCATCCCCGCGCTTGCGGGGAACACGATGGGTCTGCATACCTCATAAGCAATTATTACGGTTCATCCCCGCGCTTGCGGGGAACACTACCATCCCGCGTATACCGGCACATGAAAGGTCGGTTCATCCCCGCGCTTGCGGGGAACACCCTACAGCCGCCGTTTTTCTGTCTGCATATATCGGTTCATCCCCGCGCTTGCGGGGAACACGTGCTAGATAGTGGCGTGGCGGTGTGTTTGGGCGGTTCATCCCCGCGCTTGCGGGGAACACCATAACCGAGGACATGGAAGGGGTAGAAAGGGCGGTTCATCCCCGCGCTTGCGGGGAACACCCATGTATTAAACCATATAGTAGCATCGCAATCGGTTCATCCCCGCGCTTGCGGGGAACACTAAAACAGCAAAGGAAGGAGCTGTTTTAACGTCGGTTCATCCCCGCGCTTGCGGGGAACACGCCTTCAGAACCTGCTGGACATAATCCGCGATCGGTTCATCCCCGCGCTTGCGGGGAACACAAATCACCCTTCCTTGTCTTCGGCTCCGTGATCGGTTCATCCCCGCGCTTGCGGGGAACACTTTGTATTGATTTTTCAGCCGGTGACCCTTTTTGGTTCATCCCCGCGCTTGCGGGGAACACATCGTATATTGGGGGTTAATCTCCACAGGCTTCGGTTCATCCCCGCGCTTGCGGGGAACACAGGGTGCGGAAGAACCGCTCTATGAGCTTTGCCGGTTCATCCCCGCGCTTGCGGGGAACACGTTTTCAAATGAGAGGCTATCACCACAATCTCCGGTTCATCCCCGCGCTTGCGGGGAACACCCGGTGATGATCGAGTTGAAGAGCTGGTCGATCGGTTCATCCCCGCGCTTGCGGGGAACACTTGATTGCGGCTTCAACTGCATTGATAATAGTCGGTTCATCCCCGCGCTTGCGGGGAACACTACCCAAAGCCTTCGCGGAAGATTACCAATGACGGTTCATCCCCGCGCTTGCGGGGAACACGGGAGAGCTTCATCTACATTCATCTCAGTCGACGGTTCATCCCCGCGCTTGCGGGGAACACACCTGAAGCATGTTGCCGTCGGTCTCTATGTACGGTTCATCCCCGCGCTTGCGGGGAACACATTTCAGGTGAGCATAAATCAACTTCCCCCTACGGTTCATCCCCGCGCTTGCGGGGAACACGTATCCACCGAACTCGTCGGGGAACATTCCTTCGGTTCATCCCCGCGCTTGCGGGGAACACCAGTTCGGGCATGTTGCGGCCATGAAAGCCGCCGGTTCATCCCCGCGCTTGCGGGGAACACAAGGTCTCCAGGTATACAGGATCGTCATGGACCGGTTCATCCCCGCGCTTGCGGGGAACACGACTTGGACGCGTTGAGAGCACAGAACAGGCACGGTTCATCCCCGCGCTTGCGGGGAACACTCCACATCAACCCTTACCTCCCTGTGTTTTCACGGTTCATCCCCGCGCTTGCGGGGAACACTGACACTGACAGAGGCGCTAAAGCTCCCTCCACGGTTCATCCCCGCGCTTGCGGGGAACACCTGTCAGAGGCCTTGCCGGCATCCGTGATCCGCGGTTCATCCCCGCGCTTGCGGGGAACACGCCCTTAGATCGTTCATGACCATGGTGTTGAACGGTTCATCCCCGCGCTTGCGGGGAACACTCGTTCGGTTCGGGAATCACTACTGGTTGGGCCGGTTCATCCCCGCGCTTGCGGGGAACACGCTCTCGAAGACAGCGACCTGATTGCTGCCAACGGTTCATCCCCGCGCTTGCGGGGAACACATACTATTAATGGCATATATGCTCGGTTTTTGCGGTTCATCCCCGCGCTTGCGGGGAACACTAAGAGGGAATTAATTGATTACCGTTGCCTATCGGTTCATCCCCGCGCTTGCGGGGAACACTGTCGAGCGGCGGCAAGTTTGACGTGTCGCAGCGGTTCATCCCCGCGCTTGCGGGGAACACAGTGATGCAAGCTGGGCCTTTGCGGCCGTATCCGGTTCATCCCCGCGCTTGCGGGGAACACTTGAACGGGCCTTTCCTGAATATAAAGAATGGCGGTTCATCCCCGCGCTTGCGGGGAACACGATACAGTGGATTGGCACATAGAGTATATATCGGTTCATCCCCGCGCTTGCGGGGAACACAAGGCAATAATGGTGTCGGAGGTTGTGTCGCCCGGTTCATCCCCGCGCTTGCGGGGAACACTTAATTACGGGGCCACCGCACCGAAGCCGTACCGGTTCATCCCCGCGCTTGCGGGGAACACCTTTTGCCCACCGTCTCGACAAGCCCCGTCCTCGGTTCATCCCCGCGCTTGCGGGGAACACTGTCTCGCCGTCATCATTTTCAACCGCGAAGCCGGTTCATCCCCGCGCTTGCGGGGAACACGGGATAGCGCCGCCTTGCAGGAGGGGTGCAACCGGTTCATCCCCGCGCTTGCGGGGAACACATTTTACCGGAGGGGTCGGCATACTCCTGGAGCGGTTCATCCCCGCGCTTGCGGGGAACACAAGAAGGGATTCGGCTGGACACCCCTGACCGACGGTTCATCCCCGCGCTTGCGGGGAACACACGCCCTTGCCCCCGGCTTCGGATTTAAGGACCGGTTCATCCCCGCGCTTGCGGGGAACACTGAGCCGGATGATACCATGACCGCGGCTGAACCGGTTCATCCCCGCGCTTGCGGGGAACACGTAATTAGTAAGGGTGTCGATTATGCGAAAATCGGTTCATCCCCGCGCTTGCGGGGAACACACCTGTGTCCACGCCCGAGTCCTCAAGCATCTCGGTTCATCCCCGCGCTTGCGGGGAACACACCTGTGTCCACGCCCGAGTCCTCAAGCATCTCGGTTCATCCCCGCGCTTGCGGGGAACACTTTCAACCCGCGTGTCATCTGGTTCGCCGTGGCGGTTCATCCCCGCGCTTGCGGGGAACACGCCTTTAGAGGTTCCCTTGTAGGCATCAGGACGGTTCATCCCCGCGCTTGCGGGGAACACAACATAGACCGTGCGATCATAAGGCAAATCGCCGGTTCATCCCCGCGCTTGCGGGGAACACCCGGCCACTGACCTGGTGCTGCTGCCGTCAGTCGGTTCATCCCCGCGCTTGCGGGGAACACTTTCAAACGTTCGAGTCTTTCTGCGCATGTGTCGGTTCATCCCCGCGCTTGCGGGGAACACAGTCCCTGTAGTTGCGCCGCTCCGGGCAGTGTCGGTTCATCCCCGCGCTTGCGGGGAACACGTATCTGCAATGAAGGGCTCCTGGGACAATTTCGGTTCATCCCCGCGCTTGCGGGGAACACCTCCGGCGGAAGCTGGAGCGGCGGAGATATGTCGGTTCATCCCCGCGCTTGCGGGGAACACTTTCAAACGTTCGAGTCTTTCTGCGCATGTGTCGGTTCATCCCCGCGCTTGCGGGGAACACCTGATGAATGGTGAGTTTCATGCCTCCGCTGCCGGTTCATCCCCGCGCTTGCGGGGAACACATGAGCGAGAATGATCTTGCGGGCAAAAATCTCGGTTCATCCCCGCGCTTGCGGGGAACACGACAAAAGTCACGGCGCCTATTGTGCTGATGACGGTTCATCCCCGCGCTTGCGGGGAACACTTTACTTATTTCGGTGAGGTCCCGCAGAGTGCCGGTTCATCCCCGCGCTTGCGGGGAACACTTGTCCACGTCCTTGCACCTGACAAGGTAGAACGGTTCATCCCCGCGCTTGCGGGGAACACTCAAAAGTTTTACGCTCTTCCTTTGCACGGGCCGGTTCATCCCCGCGCTTGCGGGGAACACTTGATTGCAGGCTTTCACGAGACAATATCCGTCGGTTCATCCCCGCGCTTGCGGGGAACACTGCCCCATCAGCGACATACAAAACGCGGGAAGCGGTTCATCCCCGCGCTTGCGGGGAACACCTCATTTCATCCTCCTCAAGATTTATTTACTTCGGTTCATCCCCGCGCTTGCGGGGAACACATCCCTACGACAATACCACCCAACCCTGAAATCGGTTCATCCCCGCGCTTGCGGGGAACACCAGCTTGCTGGGTTTGTTGTGACTGGAGTTGACGGTTCATCCCCGCGCTTGCGGGGAACACAATTTGCACAGGAGAGTATGGGCATCAAGTGGCGGTTCATCCCCGCGCTTGCGGGGAACACGGCAAGCGACATTATTTGGCAAAACATTCACGCGGTTCATCCCCGCGCTTGCGGGGAACACCTCGGCAACTACACGAGCGACGACGATGCCGACGGTTCATCCCCGCGCTTGCGGGGAACACGCATTCACAAATGACCTGACCATAAGTCGGATCGGTTCATCCCCGCGCTTGCGGGGAACACCCTGTATACCTGGAGACCTTCTACCTCACCGACGGTTCATCCCCGCGCTTGCGGGGAACACTCCGTTGCAATGGTTTCCATCTCCGCCTTTGCCGGTTCATCCCCGCGCTTGCGGGGAACACACCTTACAGTGCCGCACGTCGCGCCCGGTGATCGGTTCATCCCCGCGCTTGCGGGGAACACTCCACCGGCTTCACATACTTGGGCGGCACGACCGGTTCATCCCCGCGCTTGCGGGGAACACATATGGATCGAAGTGAAGATTCTTTCAAGTGGCGGTTCATCCCCGCGCTTGCGGGGAACACCCGACACGGACAATCCTGACGGTTATAGTCAACGGTTCATCCCCGCGCTTGCGGGGAACACGATGTTGGAACTCCGGTGATCCTGAATGCCATCGGTTCATCCCCGCGCTTGCGGGGAACACAACCTTGCCTTTAGCCATGCTTCACCACAGGTCGGTTCATCCCCGCGCTTGCGGGGAACACCTGCATTCCGGCGCGCCGTTGTCAGTGTATGCCGGTTCATCCCCGCGCTTGCGGGGAACACCGAGGGTGGAAGTACGATACGTGCCTCTTGATCGGTTCATCCCCGCGCTTGCGGGGAACACGGTCTGCTTTGATATGCCAGCGTCTTCGGCGACGGTTCATCCCCGCGCTTGCGGGGAACACAAATTCATGAAGGTTGGAATTGTGAAAAAAGCCGGTTCATCCCCGCGCTTGCGGGGAACACTTGAGTCAATGAGCGCATCAGCCCGTGTAGTGCGGTTCATCCCCGCGCTTGCGGGGAACACTTTTTTGCGGTTGGCAGCAATAGCTCCGGCAACGGTTCATCCCCGCGCTTGCGGGGAACACCCATTTCCCCGCCCCTCTATGTTGGCACGTAACGGTTCATCCCCGCGCTTGCGGGGAACACATCCCATGTCAACCCGAGATCATCCCTGTATTCGGTTCATCCCCGCGCTTGCGGGGAACACGCTCGTATCCAGGGCGATATCGTCGCGCTGTTCGGTTCATCCCCGCGCTTGCGGGGAACACGATTTGCCGAACGCGCCCGATACCGCCTGATTCGGTTCATCCCCGCGCTTGCGGGGAACACAAGGAATGCATCAGGTTGAGCGCATGAGTGATCGGTTCATCCCCGCGCTTGCGGGGAACACCTGATTGCAGACTGTCACGGGACAATATCCGTCGGTTCATCCCCGCGCTTGCGGGGAACACGTCTCTCAATTCGTGGGATTTCTTGGTGATCTCGGTTCATCCCCGCGCTTGCGGGGAACACCTCCTCCGAGTAGATTTAAATTTTTATCAGTCCGGTTCATCCCCGCGCTTGCGGGGAACACTACACATGAAGGGTTTTCAGCTTTGAGCGCCGCGGTTCATCCCCGCGCTTGCGGGGAACACCTCCAGATCAGGAATCTCTGCGCGACGCAGTGCGGTTCATCCCCGCGCTTGCGGGGAACACGCGACGATTTCAGGCAGATTGTACGCTTTAATCGGTTCATCCCCGCGCTTGCGGGGAACACCACAGGATCGCGCCGTCGAGTTGGGTAACAAGCGGTTCATCCCCGCGCTTGCGGGGAACACTTTCTCAACATCCGGATGCGCGAGAATCAGCTCGGTTCATCCCCGCGCTTGCGGGGAACACAAAACGGGTTGCAACCATGGATCACTAACAGTCGGTTCATCCCCGCGCTTGCGGGGAACACCTGGACGGTAAAAAACTCTCATACTATGTAAACGGTTCATCCCCGCGCTTGCGGGGAACACGTCGCGCAGAGATTCCTGATCTGGAGATGCGGCGGTTCATCCCCGCGCTTGCGGGGAACACTCTTGAGTCATATGCATGTTAGTGCGAATTGTCGGTTCATCCCCGCGCTTGCGGGGAACACATGATTGTTCTCCCTGACGAGAAACCTCTTTACGGTTCATCCCCGCGCTTGCGGGGAACACCGCTGCTTGGCCTCCGCTGTCCAGTTGTAGAGCGGTTCATCCCCGCGCTTGCGGGGAACACTTGCTGCACTTGCTTTTCATTCTATTTATTTTCGGTTCATCCCCGCGCTTGCGGGGAACACATTGTATGGTCTCGTTATCCATATCAATAGTTCGGTTCATCCCCGCGCTTGCGGGGAACACTTCTCCGAGAAATCGGCAATCAGCCGGTCCCTCGGTTCATCCCCGCGCTTGCGGGGAACACTAGGGATGATATTTCCAAAATGATGAAATTGTCGGTTCATCCCCGCGCTTGCGGGGAACACATCCCTGCTATCTCACCGTCATAGATCGCCACCGGTTCATCCCCGCGCTTGCGGGGAACACAGGAATATATTGAGGACTATTTTGCGAACTACCGGTTCATCCCCGCGCTTGCGGGGAACACTCCATCGGTATTGGTCAAATCACTGATCTCTACGGTTCATCCCCGCGCTTGCGGGGAACACTCTACACTAAGACCGAGAGCCTGCATATACCCCGGTTCATCCCCGCGCTTGCGGGGAACACTGCTTATGCTTCTGCTGCTTATGCTGCTGCTGCGGTTCATCCCCGCGCTTGCGGGGAACACTACACTGAAGGAACTCTCCCCTTTAGAGTTTCCGGTTCATCCCCGCGCTTGCGGGGAACACGTGGAAGAGTTGGCTCTGGAGCCATAAGTTCCCGGTTCATCCCCGCGCTTGCGGGGAACACTTCCCGTAGGTCTTCTAAGGCGGCAAGTCTGGCGGTTCATCCCCGCGCTTGCGGGGAACACTCTGCTATTGATATAAGAGTTGCTGCTATCGCCGGTTCATCCCCGCGCTTGCGGGGAACACATCTTGTCCGAGCGTCCTGAATTTGATCATTACGGTTCATCCCCGCGCTTGCGGGGAACACGTTCTCACCCTGTTGTAAGTCAAGATAGTGTCGGTTCATCCCCGCGCTTGCGGGGAACACTTCTCAACGAGACCTGACATGGTCAATAATCGCGGTTCATCCCCGCGCTTGCGGGGAACACAATTGGAGGAGGCGGCATGAAAATCCATATCGCGGTTCATCCCCGCGCTTGCGGGGAACACAAAATTCTTGCTCTGTCTTCCCGGCCCTCAAACGGTTCATCCCCGCGCTTGCGGGGAACACTGTGGTTCAAGAAAAACGGCATCAGATATTGGCGGTTCATCCCCGCGCTTGCGGGGAACACAATCAGCTCGTTAAATGGATTGTTGATTATAACGGTTCATCCCCGCGCTTGCGGGGAACACTGGTCTATTACTGGGGTAATAGATAGCCCACACGGTTCATCCCCGCGCTTGCGGGGAACACTGGGCATAGAGAAGCTCATAGGGGATACCGGCCGGTTCATCCCCGCGCTTGCGGGGAACACATGTTATGCACTTGGCGCGTGGACAATCTGTGCGGTTCATCCCCGCGCTTGCGGGGAACACCTCGACGTTTCAGGGACCGCTTTTAAAGCCCTCGGTTCATCCCCGCGCTTGCGGGGAACACGCTTCCATCTATATACCCACAGGTTCTACCCTCGGTTCATCCCCGCGCTTGCGGGGAACACTATTAATAAAATCCCAATATAGAGAATATCCCCGGTTCATCCCCGCGCTTGCGGGGAACACGCCCTATTGTTCGGCACATCCGCATGGTTGGACGGTTCATCCCCGCGCTTGCGGGGAACACTACATACTAAACTAGTGCCCGTGCCTCTCTATCGGTTCATCCCCGCGCTTGCGGGGAACACTACAGCACGGAGGGACGACCACGACCACGGCCCGGTTCATCCCCGCGCTTGCGGGGAACACCTGAGCATATGTACGAGACTATGCTTGGTGCGCGGTTCATCCCCGCGCTTGCGGGGAACACCCCGATATGTACGGGTTCAAGAGTTTTTCTGCCGGTTCATCCCCGCGCTTGCGGGGAACACAACTGGACAGCCACCAGCAAACCCGGACACCGCGGTTCATCCCCGCGCTTGCGGGGAACACATCACGTCGCCCTTTTCCGGATACCAGTCATACGGTTCATCCCCGCGCTTGCGGGGAACACAAGACAATCTTTGAGGGCTTCCAGGCCCGGTACGGTTCATCCCCGCGCTTGCGGGGAACACTCCATCAGCGTGGGCAGCATTGCCGCAGGCACCGGTTCATCCCCGCGCTTGCGGGGAACACGCATTGACCATGGCATCCACCATAGGATCAGGCGGTTCATCCCCGCGCTTGCGGGGAACACAGTAATAGCGCGATTGTGACGAGATACCAATACGGTTCATCCCCGCGCTTGCGGGGAACACGGCAGGGGCTGTCTTTGCGCCGAGACCGACGACGGTTCATCCCCGCGCTTGCGGGGAACACTATCGTTATCCTGCCCCGGTTGACCCTCCGCTCGGTTCATCCCCGCGCTTGCGGGGAACACCTTCCATACCCGGTCGGCGATATAGAATGTCTCGGTTCATCCCCGCGCTTGCGGGGAACACTTGAGATAGCTATGCCACTAAGCCCAGGACTACGGTTCATCCCCGCGCTTGCGGGGAACACCTTGGTTGCTACCCTTTTCTGAAAGGTGGCAACGGTTCATCCCCGCGCTTGCGGGGAACACATCTCGTAATAGTGATCGGGGTGGCCATAGAACGGTTCATCCCCGCGCTTGCGGGGAACACCTCTTCTTCCAGCCCTGCGGCACTCCCATGGCCGGTTCATCCCCGCGCTTGCGGGGAACACTTCGGTATCCACCTTCCCCGGGAAGTAG